>Ga0068856_100005744_pt1 | contig 12226 bp, 8 predicted proteins | sample KBSCornC62_FD_66595 | JGI IMG/M metagenome (GOLD analysis project Ga0068856, IMG submission 66595) | Corn rhizosphere microbial communities from Kellogg Biological Station, Michigan, USA - KBS Corn C6-2 | ecosystem: Host-associated > Plants > Roots > Rhizosphere > Soil ...
GGCATGATGGCCGATCCGAATTTCGGCGAGACGGAAGGCGGGCTGCAAGCGCCATTCGTTCTGAAAGAAAATTCCGTCTACTACATGTTCTACGGCACTTGGGAGCATATCGCGCTTGCGACCGGCATGGACGGGAAAACATTTGCGCGCCAGTTAACCCGCGATGGCGTTTCCGGCATGTTCGGTGAGGAGGCGGGGAGCAACACACGGGACCCGATGGTGCTCAAAATCGGTCTGCTGTATCACTGCTACTACACGGCTTATCCGAATCGTCATGGCGCCGATTTTGTGCGCACGTCCAAGGACAAGATCCATTGGAGCGCTTCGCGCAGAGTCGCTTACGGTGGTTCTCAGGGCGATGGACCATACTCCGCAGAATGTCCGTTTGTTTATCATCACGCGGCTTCGGGCTACTACTATCTGCTGCGCAATCAATTTTACGGAGCGAAGGCGCAGTTTGCGGTGTATCGCTCGCGGAATCCGCTGGATTTCGGGAAAGATAATGACCAATATCTGGTCGAAACTATGCCGTATGCCGCGCCGGAAATCGTCGAATCCGGCGGGCAACTCTACCTCGCCACACTGCGGGCCGATTTGAAAGGGATCCAAATCGCCAAATTGAAGTTTGCGCCGAAAAGCAATAACTAGCGAAAGTGGTATAGCAGAATTCCGTAGCCGACGCCGGCCTCATCAGCCGGATGCGCAACCTGGAATGCCATGAAACGGCCATCTGTCGAAACTACGGGGTTCGAAGCCTTGAAGCCTTCGTAGTCGTTGAAATGCGTTAGCCGCTTAAAGTCTTTGCCCGTCCCATCCAGGCGGAGTTTCCAGATATCGATGTTTCGGGAGCCATGATCGCCGCCGAGTTCGGCTACCTGGCGATCGCCTTCCACATTGGTATACTGACCGTCCGGATAAATGCCCTCACATTCGTTGTAAGTGCCCGGTGCTTTCGACATGTTTTCTACCTTACGGGTGCCTAAGTCGATGGTCATGGCCGATGCAAGGTGCTGTGGCTCGTAGCAGGTGAAGGTCATTTTCTTGTCGTTGTCGAAAAAGTCCTGCGCCTCTATCGTGCAGGCGTTGGATTTGCTCTCGTAGACCATGCGCTTGTTTGTGAGCTGGGGAGTGGCGCCAGATGTCTCAACGGTGGCGATGAATAACTGCGAGTGGCCGGTTGGGAGGGATGGGTCTTGCGCAGGGGTCACGGAGTAGGAAATTTGCATGCTCTTCTTCGAAAGCGCGGCTCCTTCCGACATTTTCTGATTGAAGCGCACGGGTCTAGAACCGGGCTGCTTGCTGAGAAACCAGAGTTCGTTGTCGGCTCTGCGGCTACCGTGGATGTCGGAGAAATGCTGCGGGCCGATCAAAATGTAGTCGCCCGAGGCCAGATGCATGATCCGAAGAAAGGCGGCGCCGGGTACGCTACAGGTGACGCAGCGGATAATGCGGGTCTTCAAGTCAATGACGAACGCATCGCCGAAGCTTTTATCCATGAAAGCAATACGTTGATTGTCGGGCGAGATGTCGGCCCGCTCACCGAAGTGGGTCAGCACCTCAATGTTTTTCGGCAAATGGTCAAGGGGATTGCCGGTCTTCCGCTGTCCGTACGCGGACACGGAAAAGGCTAGCAGGATCACGAATAAGCAGAACATAAAGGGACGCTCCGGTTTCATAATGTGGTGCATGGTTTTAGCCGCGACGAAGGGTGATTTTTAGCGCAAGCGATTTCAAAAGTCAAGGAAGCGGGCAAAAACATAGCGCTAATGGTCCTAGTAAATCCACCACCGGCGCAATGAAATGTAATCGCTTGACTTCGCAGGCATCAGGGAATAGTATCTGACTCAATCCACATTGTTGGATGAGGTTTCACAATGTGGGAATGGCCGACCTCCAGCAGCGGGGAGCTTGTCGGTACTAAATAAGGATGGTTGCAAAATGCGTGCAGGGGTTTGTTGTAAATGGCTAGTTTTCGCGTCAGTTTCTCTTCCATGTCTGGCGCAGGTGACAACTTCAACGTTTCTTGGGACGGTATCGGATCCCTCGGGCAGTGTCGTCGTCGGCGCCAACGTCACGTTGACGAGTCAGGAGACCGGGGCAGCCAATAGCAAGATTACCGGTGACGACGGCAGTTTCGAATTTGATTTTCTCCGTATAGGGACTTACCGACTCAAGATCACCGCGAACGGCTTTAAGACGCTGCAAACCAGCGATATCAATTTACAGGCGGGCGCGAACGTCCGGCGCGATTTTAAGTTGGAATTGGGCGCGGTTAGCGAAACTATTTCGGTGGAGGGAACCGCTCCTCTTGTGAATACGGTTTCGGCAGAGCAGTCGCAGAGCGTGTCGCGCACGGAGGCAGCGGAGCTTCCACTGTCCAAACGAAATGTCTCCAATTTGCTGGGGCTCGGAACTGGGGTGAGCCCTGGCGCGGGATTCGTGCGGCTGAACGGGGTAGGGAAGACGGGAACGCTGTACACGGTCGATGGAACCAATGCCACGGCCGACCCGGAGAGCCGCACGACATCCATGCGCGGAAATTTCGAGCAGATCAATCTCCTGAGTTTGGAGGCTGTCGACCAGGTAGAAACGACCAAGGGTATTCTGCCCGCCGAATACGGCCAGGCGTTGGGCGGCAACGTCAATCTCATTACGAAATCCGGCACCAATTCCTGGCATGGAGGCGCATTCGAAAATTTCCAATCCGACAATCTGAACGCGCGCTTGCAATTTCTGAGTACGAAGCCAAATGCCGTGTTCAATCAGTTCGGAGGTTCCGTTGGAGGGCCGATCAAACGCGATCGACTCTTCTTTTTTGCGGACTACGAAGGCTACAGACAGTCGGTGACGCAAGTAGTAAGCGGCACAGTGCCGACCGCTAGTTTTCGGAACCAGATTACTACTGCCGTTCCGGCGTATTCGGTGCCTCTAGAGGTTACTCCGCTGCCGAATCAGAGCGTTGCGCCGGGCGCCGATACAGGACTCTACATAATCGGGCGCGCGCAAACGGCCAATGATAACCATGTGGACGTGAAAGGCGACTTTCGCCTGACGAACATGAGCAATCTTGCGCTGACCTACTCGCGCGGGCGACCGGTGCTCACCACGCCTCGCATCTTTATCGATGGCGCCAACGATCAAACGTATCACGGGTTCACGGAACGCGGGACAGCGAGCTACGTATTTGGGCGGGCGTCCTGGACGTCGGAAACGCGCTTTGGATACAACCTCAACGACATGGATCGCACCGACGCGTATTTAAAGGTGGGCATCCCGGATATACTTCCGCTCGGCGGTAGAGCGCCGCAGCTATCTTACTCAGGATTTTCAACGCCCGGAGCAGAGTTGTGGTTGGAAGAAGGACGAACCTGGAGCCTGGAAGAGAAGTACGCCAAGTTTGTCGGCAAGCACAGCGTAAAGTTCGGCGCCAGCTATATGCGGTTCGGAGTATTTCGAAATAATCCCCAGAATCCGACGATCAATTACAGTAACAAGGCGGATCTTCTTTCGGATACGCCGAGCTCTCTCAACATTACATTTGGAAATGGAAGTTACAACGGAGCGAACTGGGTTTTCGGCGCTTTTCTGCAGGACAACTGGCGAGCGACCAGCCGGTTAACACTGAATTTCGGAATTCGCTACGATTACAACTCTACGTATATCGCGCATCCGCGCGATCCTTCGCAGGATTTTGGACTGTATAACCTGAACGGACTCATCGATTCCTCGTTTCACTTTGGACCGGTGCGAAGCCCGGACGATCCCTACAATCCGGATGCGGGGGTGAATCTTGCGCCGCGCTTCGGATTCAGCTACGATCTCACGGGCAAGAGCACCACCACGATCCGCGGCGGATATGGAGCGATGTTCAGTCCGGTTGCGCTAGGCGTCTTCAGCGGTGCGGTGGGCGCGAAATATCTACCATTCCGCACGATTCTGAGCAGGCAGGATGGAATTGTCAACAATCTGCATTTCCCGGTCTATAACGATACGGTTGCGGCAATTTTAGTGCCGCAGCAGCAAGTTCGTCCGACGGTGGTCATCGATCCAAACCTTCAGATGCCGTATGTGCTGGCGTCCTATTTCGGTGTCCAGCATTCGTTGACCTCGTCGCTGGTACTGGAATCGGCGTACGTGGGAAATCGCGGCGTAAAGTTTCCGATCAACCGCACATACAATTTCCCGAATCGCGTCACCGGTGTACGTCCGAATTCCGACCTGTCGCAAGGCTACTATCTGGACAATTCGGCAACCAGTTGGTATCATTCCTGGCAGACGTCGCTGCGGAAGCGGTTTACCAGGAATTTCAACTTCGCCGTGCGGTACACATGGTCCAAGCAACTGGCCACTGATAGCGGTGACATCGGCGCTTACTATCAAAACGACGCCAACGTGCGCGCGCAGGATTTCTTCAATTTGCGCCGCGAGTGGGGGCCGGCCGATGGAGACACGACCCATTATTTTTCAGCCGACTGGGTTTATCAGTTGCCGGCACTTACTTCCCTGCACAGCTCCGTGCTTAAGCATGTGTTAGGAGGCTGGCAGTTTTCCGGAATCGTTAGCGCCGCAACCGGGCAGCCGATCATTATCACTGAACAGACAGGAGAAAATATCAGCCGACCTGACTATGTCTCCGGAAACCCGATTAATTCCGACTACTCGCAGACGTTGCATTATCTCAATCCGGCGGCGTTTCTGGCGGTTCCGATAAGTGCAGCATCGAGTCTACCTATTCGACCTGGCAATCTTGGACGCGGCGCAATTCGCGGCCCGGGTTTCTGGAACGTGGATCTATCGCTCGGCAAGAACTTCCGGTTCAGCGAGACGGTGCAGCTTCAGATCCGGATGGACGCCTTCAACGCGTTCAATCATACAAGTTTTTCGAGCTACGCCTCTACAGATATCACCAACTCCTCATTTGGCCGTTTTACCAATACAAGGGGAGCGCGTGTGGCGCAGCTTAATGCGCGGCTGAGCTTTTAGTCAAGGCGGCGGTTCAGGAGAATTCCCAACCGCGGCACTTATCGATCTCGCGGCGGCTGCGGTTGATGTACGGCCGCAGCTCCTCGAGGCCGTACTGGCGCGCTACTTCGCGCGCGCTGATGCCGGGCCGCTTGGCGCTCAGGACGAACCAGCCTTCCATGGGGAGCCATTTCTCCTGCTCCACATCCGCGCCGCGCTCGCTTAAAAGCTTGTCGAGTTTCTTACCGCGATTCAGGTCCTGATGAAAGATGCACCGGTCGAGATCGAGGACAACGCGAGTTACGTTCGCGTTGTTGGAATGATTCGCGTGGTCGTGTACTAACAGTTCTCCGTCAATATCGTAAACAAGACAATCCGGGACCCAGGTGCTCGAGACGATGTAGTAGTTGTAAGCGATCGCCCGCGCCTGGAGGGACCTTCCGGCCGAATAGGCGCTCGGCCAGATCACTAATTCCGCTCCCTGATCGGACAGGTGCTGCCAAAGCGGCGCCCAATTCACATCGAAGCAAATGGCCAGTCCGACGCGACCGAAGTCGGTTTGATAAACGCGAACGGCTTCGCCCGGGTGAACCGGCGGATCGAGTACGCACTCGGCTTGCCACACGGGATAGATTTTGTCGTAAACCGTTGCGACCTTACCCGCGCGATCCAGCAGGACGGCCGAGTTGTAACGGCGGCCAGCCGTCCTTCGATCGATCGGGCAGACGATGTACGTCTTGTGTTTTCGCGCCAGCTCGGCGGCGGCGTGCACCGTGGGACCCTCCATATCTTCGCCACTTTGCGCATTCAGCCCGCGGCACGTTTCGGGTAGCGCGATGAGATCGGCGCCGTTTGCTCCTTCTTTGTCGACCAGCGAAACGATGGTGTCGAGACTCATTCCTGGATGGAAGCCGATGCTGACAACACGTACCGGCCGTGCAGCGAAGCGGGTGACGCCTTCGGAACGGGCCTGGAAGCCTGTGGATAGAGCGCCGAGCGCGAGGGCTGAATTGTTTAGAAAGCTGCGTCTCTTCATGGACGAACTCCTGTCGATATCCAGCATACCTTCGAAAAAGCGACTTGACAAAGGCAGCCCGATTAGCCGATAAATGAAGCCGTCGAAAATCGACATGTCGAAACAACAACAAGAAGAAGTTCCGTACGGGACCTTGGATCTCCTGATTCTCAAAACTCTCGAGAGCATGGGCAAGCTTCACGGCTATGCGATTGCACGGCGGATTGAGCAGGTCTCCGGCGATTCTCTGCAGCTAAGCCAGGGCTCGATTTATCCCGCTTTAATCCGCCTCGAGCAGGAAGGCTGGATTTCGACCGATTGGGGGATTTCGGAGACAAATCGGAAAGTCAAATTCTACTCGCTCACCAAGGCGGGAAGAAAACAGCTTCTTATCGAGGTGGCGAATTGGGAGAAATCGACCGCGCTGGTGGCGCGATTTCTGGAGCCCTCGACATGAGTGTTCGGCGCGCACTCGCACGGCTGTTTGCCATTGCCGGTGGCCGGACGCGGCTCGACCGCGAGTTGGAGAGTGAAGTTCGCGCCCACCTGGAACTGGCGGAAGCCGACGCTCTAGCGCGCGGCTTGTCCGGAGAAGAAGCACGCCGGGAAGCGCGCCGGAAGTTTGGAGGCATTGAACAGATGAAAGAAATGCATCGCGATCGCCGCGGTGTTTCCTGGATCGAAACGCTCATCAGAGACTTTCGCCACGGGCTGGCTTCTCTGCGACGTGCGCCCGGTTTCAGCGTCATCGTAGTAGCGGTGCTGGCGCTGGGAATTGGCGGAACAGTGGCGATGTTCAGCGTAGTAGACGCCGTTCTTCTGCGGCCTCTTCCATTCCCGGAAGCCGGCCGCATCGTTCGCATCTGGGAGGCGCCACGACCTGGCGCGGTGAACGCCACTGCGGCTCCGCAGTTTCTTGCATGGAAACGCCTCAGCTCCGACTTTGAAGCTATGTCCGCCGAACAGCAAGTCTCTGCCACTCTCAACGATTCAGACGGACCGGTGCGGCTTGCGGGCAAGGAGGTGAGCGCAGCCTATTTTCAGGTGTTTCGCACGGCGGCGCAAATCGGCCGGACATTTACATCTGGGGAAGATCAGCCCGGCTCCGCACCCGCAGTTGTCCTCAGCAATGCGACCTGGCAAACATATTTTGGAAGCGATCCCCGTATTCTGGAACGGAACGTTAGGCTGGATGGGATTCCTTGCCAGGTAATCGGCGTTCTGCCAGCGGGCGTTTTTGACCGCGATCAGACGGAATTCTGGAAACCGCTCGTATTTACTCCTGCGCAACTATCCAGCCAGACGCATTGGCTCACCGTATACGGACGATTGCGGGCGGGCGTAACCCTCGCGCAAGCACGAGAGCGACTGGAGGCGATCTATGCGGCAACACTCGAGACGGCGCCGCTTGAAGAACGTAAAGGAGCAATCGCGATAGCGCCACTCGCGCAACTGCTGGTAGGTGGGAGTCTCGAGCGTTCCATTCTGGTAGCGTTCGGCGCAGTGTCGCTCGTTCTATTGATTGCCTGCGCGAACGTAGCGAATTTGCTGTTTGCTCAGGGTGCTACGCGCCGGACGGAATTGGCGGTCCGAGCCGCGCTTGGAGCCGGCCGCGGGCGTCTGGTTGCGCAGCTACTGACGGAAAGCCTTGCATTGTGCATCTTGGGAGGCGCCGCGGGTGTGGGTTGCGCCTATCTGCTTCTCCATCTGGCGGCGCCATGGCTGGCGCAATCGCTTCCTTTCACGGCCGAGGTCGCGCTCCATCCGCGTGTGCTCGGCTTTGCCGCAGCCATTGCGCTGGCGGTGGCGCTGCTTGCGGGGCTGTTTCCGGCGTTGGAAGCTTCGTTCGGGAATTTGGCGGATTCGCTGAAGCGCTCCGAGCGTGGCTCCTCAGCCAGACATATCCGTGTGCGCCGCGCCGTTGTCATCGGCGAAGTCGCGCTTTCCCTCGTGTTGGTAGCGGGTGCACTGCTTCTTGCGAAAAGTCTATGGAAGCTTCAGCAATTGAACACCGGCGTCCGGATCGACAACGTGATCACCATGTCGCTGGATCTTCCGGAGAGCGCCTATTCGATTCCGCGGAAGGCCGCGTATTTCTATGATGCGGTAGCGGAGCGAATTCGCGCCGCTCCGGGAGTGGCAAACATGGGAATTGCGACTCAACTACCGCTGCGCTGGATCGGAAATGGAGAAGCGATGCTGCCCGGCGGCATTGCCAAGCTGGTGCGCGTCCGTTTTAAGCGTGTAGACCCCGGCTATTTCCGTACTCTCGATATTCCCGTGCTGGCCGGTCGTGGCATCACGGATCAGGATCGCGAGGGAGCGGCGCGGGTTATCGTCATCAACCAGACCCTTGCGGCGCGGCTTGCGGAGGCGGTGGGGATGAAAGATCCAGTCGGCAAGAGAGTTCGTTTGTCCTCGGTAAATTACGCGGCTCAGACACCGATGATGTTAGACGTCGAGATTGCGGGCATTATCCGCAGCGAGCGTACTGCCGCGCCCGGCGATCCGGATCCGGCGGTGGTCTATGTGCCGCTGGCGCAGTCGCCGAGTTTTCACATCAATCTTCTGGTTCGCACCCGGCAAGAGAAGGCGGCCATTCTGCCGGCGGTTCGCGACGCAATCCGCCGAATTGATCCGAACGTGGCGCTCGCCGACATCGCCACCATGCGGCAAGTTCGCGACCGCACTCTTTCCGGCGCGAGCCGTCCGGCCTGGCTGATCGGTGCTTTCGCAGTGCTGGCAGTTTTGCTGGCCGCTATCGGGCTCTACGGGGTAGCTTCGTATTCTGCAACCCAACAGCGCCGTGACATCGGTATCCGGATTGCGTTGGGCGCGCGGCGCGAAGATGTGTTGGCGTATGTGCTGGGCGGCGCGCTCGCGATGACCGCCGCCGGTCTTGTATTCGGATTACTCGGAGTACTGGCGCTCACGAGAGTGATGAGGAGTTTGTTATTCGAGGTCTCGCCCCTCGATCCGCTCGCGCTGGCGGTGGCCTGCGTTGCCTTGGCCGCCATCGGCATGGCGGCCGGATTCCTGCCCGCCCATCGAGCTTCCCGCATCGATCCGCTCGTCACATTGCGCGACGCCGGTTAATGCTCGCGCGAGTTCAGCTCTTGCAAAATGGCGTGGATGTGAACGTTCGTGCAATCGATATGGAGGAAATCGGTATTCGCTTCGTCAAAGGCGAGTGAAAGATCCGTTCCAGCCAGGACAACCGCATCCACCGGCAGCTCGCGCGCGATCTTCGAAAGCGTGATTCTCGATGCCGTTTCGCCGGCGACGATTTGCATATAGGCCGAGTGAATCGCTTCTGCTTGTTGCGGTATCAGGACATCGACGCCCTCGAGCATTCCGAACAGGCGCGAATTCACAACGAACCGCGTTCCGAAAAGCGCCACCCGTTTATAACCGCGCGAGCGAATCTCCTCCTGTGCTACGTCTATGATGTTGACCAGCGGGAGCACGGAAAGCTTTTGCAACTCGCGAATGCAGATGTGAGGTGTAACCGCCGAGATAGCCGCCAATTCGGCGCCACCGCGCGCGAGCCGCTCGATCAGGCGCGCGAAATATTGCGCCAGCCCCGCGCGGTCGCCGCGTTCGACATCGCCTAAAACGCGGTGCATATCCGCATGGATAATCAATAGCTCGCCCGCTGGAGCCTTGGCTAACTCGCGGTAGTAGTGAATCGTCGAGCCGGGGCCCAAGCCGCCGATTAAGCCGAGATTGCGCATGCCTCGATTTTGCAGGCCCTTCGATCCGCGTGTTAGCGTGGTGCGAAGGCCGGCCATGAAAACTGTTTCGCTTGCGATTTTGCTCGCTGTTCAGGCATTCGCCCAGGCAGGACGTGTCGATTTCGAAAAACAAAAAGCGGAAATTCTGGATCGCTACCGAGCGCTGATTCGCATCAATACGAGCAGCCCGCCCGGGAATGAAACGCAAGCCGTCGAATATCTCGAAAAAGCGCTGGCGGAGGATGGAATTCCGTCGCAGACATTCGCGCTGAATCCTCGCCGCGCGAATCTGGTGGCTCGGTTGAAGGGCAACGGCAGCAAACGCCCGTTGCTGATTCTTGCCCACACCGATGTCGTGCCGGTCCAGCGCGAGAAGTGGCCGGTAGATCCATTCGGAGCCATTTTGAAAGATGGCTACGTCTGGGGGCGCGGCTCTACGGACGATAAGCCGCACCTCACTGCGATGTTGATGACGATGCTTTTGCTAAAGCGCAGCGGGGTTCGACTAAATCGGGACGTGATATTTCTCGCGGAGTCCGGGGAAGAGGCGGATCCGACGGGAGTAGGCATCAATTTCATGGTGGGACAGCATTTCAACGACATTGACGCCCAGTTCGCGATTACGGAGGGTGGCGGCGCCACACTCGAAAACGGACGTGTGGTGGCGGTCAATATCGGAACGGCAGAGAAACTCCCGGCGCGGGCGCGGCTGGTGGCGACGGGAACATCGGGGCACGGATCGGTGCCGCGGCTCGACAATGCGTTGGTGCATCTCGCCGGCGCGGTTCAAAAAGTGGGCACTTGGGAAACGCCTATGCGGCTGAACGATGCCACGCGGACGTATTTCGAAAAGCTGGCGCAAATGAGTCCGCCGGAAAAAGCCGCGCGCTATAACGCGCTCTTGAATCCCAGGACCGCGGCGGCGGCGGACCGGTATCTCGCGGAGAACGAGCCCCGGCGATATTCCATGCTGCATACTTCCGTGGTGCCCACCATGCTCAAAGCGGGCAGCGGCGTGAATGTGATTCCTTCCGAAGCGGAAGCGACTCTCGATATTCGCGCGCTGCCGGGCGAAGATATTCCGGCGTTTTATGAGCAGATGAAGCATGTGATTGCGGACCCGGCGGTGCGCATCGAGCGGCTCCCGAGGACGCGTCCGCCATCGCCCGCCTCGGCGCTCGATACGGAGATGTATAAAGCGCTCGAGCGCGCGGCGAAGCGCATGTATCCGCAGGCTACCGTTCTGCCGACGATGTCGACCGGCGCCAGCGATATGGCGCAACTGCGCGCCAAAGGAATTCCGAGCTATGGAATCGGCCCGGCGATGACGGAAGCGGATGCGATCCAACACGGCGCGCATAGCGATGTAGAGAGGCTACTTGAACCTTCGCTGTACCAATTGGTGGAATTCACCTGGAATGCCGTGGTGGAAGTGAGCACAGCGAACTAGGCAAGAGCGCGCAAGGTCTTTCGGAGGCGCTCAGGATTGCGCTCGGGAAGAGAAGCTTCGATCTTGCGATGGGTATCCTCCCAAATGGGAACGGCGCGCGCCAGCAATGCCCGCCCTTTCGGGGTTAACGTGAGCAGACGGCTGCGCCGGTCCGCCTGATTCGTAGAAGCCTTCACCAGGCCGCGACGCTCCAACGGCTTGAGTGCGGCGGTCAGGGTAGTCCGGTCCATTGCCAATAGCGACGCCACCGCCGCCATGGCGGGCGGTTGCGGCCGATTCACCGACATCATGAGCGAGAATTGCCCGTTGGTCAGATTGAGCGGGCGCATGGCTTCATCAAAACGCCGGGCGAGCGCGCGTGCGGCGCGCTGCACGTGAAGACACAGGCAACAATCGCGGACCAGCAGCGTCTTGTCGTAAGGAACGCTCGCGGCGTGTGGCATATACTAAATAACGTTGATACCAACCTAGTTTACCAATTCAGAATGGAGAAAGAAACCATGCCCGATCATGCAGTCGTCTCTCGAGAAGAATGGCTGGCGGCGCGCAAAGCGCTGCTGGCGAAAGAAAAAGAAGCCACGCATCTGCGCGATAAGATCAACGCCGAGCGTTTGGCGCTGCCCTGGGTGAAGGTCGAGAAAAAATATGTCTTCGACACACCCCGCGCAAAGAAGACCCTGGCCGAGCTGTTCGACGGCCGCAGCCAGCTTATTACGTATCACTTCATGCTGGGTCCCGGCTGGGCAGCGGGCTGCCCGGGCTGTTCCTTTTTATCAGACCATTTCGATGGCGCGCTCCCGCATCTCGAGCACCACGACGTCACGTTGACGGCGGTTGCGCGAGCACCGCTGCCTGAGATAGAGGCTTATAAGGAACGCATGGGATGGCAATTCCCGTGGGTGTCCTCTTACGGCAACGATTTCAATTACGACTATCATGTCTCGTTTAGAAGCGACGACCTGGCGTCCGGAAAAGTGATCTATAACTTTGCGGAGATGCCCGTCCCGGCCGGCTCCAAAGAATCGGAATTGCCGGGCATGAGCGCCTTCTATAAAGATGACACCG
>Ga0068856_100005745_pt1 | contig 12224 bp, 8 predicted proteins | sample KBSCornC62_FD_66595 | JGI IMG/M metagenome (GOLD analysis project Ga0068856, IMG submission 66595) | Corn rhizosphere microbial communities from Kellogg Biological Station, Michigan, USA - KBS Corn C6-2 | ecosystem: Host-associated > Plants > Roots > Rhizosphere > Soil ...
AATCGCGAACAGCCGGTCGGGAAACAGTGGGGCTGGTACACGACCACGAGCGGAATCTGGCAAACGGTTTATCTCGAGCCGCGATCTCCCGCACATATCGATCATTTTCGCATCATCCCGGATATCGACAACGGCCGCGTGAATTTCGAAGTGTTCACGGAAAACGCGCCCGAGGGCGCGACCGTCGCGATCGACATCGTCCCTCCCGAAGCCCCGCCCCATCGTTTTACCGTTCCGGTGCTGAACCAAAACGGTGCGGGCGATTCAGAAATCTATCCGCTGTCGCTCTGGGACACGAGCGACCCTAAACTTTACCGAGTGATCTTTCGGTTGCTGCACGAAGAACAGGAGCTCGACGCAGTGCGGAGCTATTTCGGCATGCGCAAGATCAGTACGCTGCCCACGACGGAGAAGGAGCCCGCCATGCTTTGTTTGAACAACAAACCAATCTACCTGCGCGGCGCACTTTATCAATCGTTTCACCCGGCGGGCGTGTACACCTCGCCGGACGCGAAGACACTGCACAACGACATCGCCTACGCGCGCGAGGCAGGCTTCGACTTTCTGCGCATCCACATCAAACTGGACGATCCGCTTCTCCTCTACTACGCCGACCAACTGGGGATGCTCCTCATGCAGGACTTCCCAAATTTCGGCGAAGGTGGCGACACCGCCCTCGGCCGAAAGCGTTTCGAAGCCATGATGCGCTCGGGTATACAGCGTGATTTTAATCACCCGTGCATCATCTCATGGTGCATCTTCAATGAGACTTGGGGTTTTGGCGGTCAAACGGAGTTGATGAAAGTGATCGGGCCCGAGGCCGTTGCGAATCGAGCCAAGGGTATCGTGAAACCGGATACGCCGGCCGAAGCGCCGAAGAAACTTTTGAATCAGTCGGCATTCGAATGGGTCCACGCGATGTGGCAGTTGGCCAAATCCATCGACGGCACCCGCCTGATCGAGGACATGAGCGTCGTGGTCTGGGAACATCTGCAGTCCTATGGCCACGTGGACACCGACATCAACTCGTGGCACTTCTACCTTGATGACTACGCCCGCGCGAAAACTCATATTGAAGGCGTCGTCGCCCAAACCTATCGCGGTTCAAAGTTCAATTACATCGAAGGGTATCAGCAGCGCGATGCTCCTCTGATCAATAGCGAATATGGCGGAGTTGGCGCGCTCGACGGCGACCGCGACGTAAGCTGGTCGTTCAAGTTTCTCACCAACGAGCTCCGGCGACACGGTTCCCTTTCCGCCTACATTTATACGGAGTTACACGACGTCGAATGGGAATTCAACGGCCTGCTCAACTACGACCGCACACCGAAAGAGTTTGGTTATGCTCCCAACATTATCAATCAAGGCGACGTCTTACCGATCAACGCGGCTCCCGTCGAGCGGGTTGATCCGGGGGCCCACCGCAGTGTCGAAGTGATGTCGTCTCATTTCTCTCGGCGTCGACGCGAAAACGTGACGCTGCATTGGATGTATTCAGGTATTGATACACTGGGCCTGGTGCGACCGAGCATCATTCGCGGGCGCAAATCGATCCCCTTCCGCCATCACCGAGTGGAACTCGCTGGAAAATTGGAACTCGATCTCCCGGTCGAACCGATGCTCGGGACGCTCTCGGTCGCCGCCGTCACGCCCGACGGACAGACGGTCGCATCCAATTTCATCCATCACTTCCTCGCGCCGGCTGCGCTGCCCGAACGCGAGGAACGAGGAAATAGTTTGGTGTTGAGAAAACCCATTTATGCCTGGTCCGACGCCGCCTGGACCAGCCTCGCGTCCACCCGTGAGGAAGCGCGTGCGAAAGGTGCTTGCTATGCGCAAGGCACGGGATTTTTCGAGTGGCGTTTCACCGATGAAGCGATTGAGCGGCTCGGCGTGGCCCGCCACCTCCGTTTCCTGTGCGAGGTTTCGGCGCGACGGGAGGATACGCCACAAACGGATAGCCACGATTTCCCGACAAATTTCGAACTATCGATTAACGGTATTGCGATTCATCGCGGGATTTTGCCGGACCACCCTCACGACAGTCGCGGCGTCTTGAGTTACCTGCGCGGAGGACGCGGTGCCTATGGTTATCTAATTCGCGCGACGGCCGAGGACGGCTTGCTCCAGCGAATCGCCGAAGCCGCTCGCCGGGAAGGAGCATTGCGCTTTCGTTGCTCCGCACTTTCAGGTGCCCCGGAAGGAGGGTTGACCGTCTATGATTTCGACTGCGGCCGCTATCCTCTCGGACCAACCGCGATCGTCGAGTGGGACCAAGGCTGATCATGTCCATCCCACTGCGCTACTCTCAAAGAAACCGGCTCGTGGAGCCTGCAACATTTCTCTGGTGCACGGGCATCGAGGACACCTTTATCACGGCGCCGTGGCCAAAAACTGGGCGCACTCTCGATGAGTACGAGCTCACCGGGCACTACGAGCGCTGGCGCGAGGACATCGGGTTGATGAAAGAAATCGGTGTCGATTCCGCGCGTTATGGTTTGCCTTGGCACCGGATCAATCCACGCCGTGGTGTGTGGGATTTCGATTGGGCCGATCGCGCCATCGATCGCCTCCTCGAATTGGGCATCCAACCGATTGTCGATCTGGTCCACTACGGGTTGCCCACGTGGATCGAAGGTGCTTACAGCAATTCGGAATTTCCCGAATACATGGCCGAGTACGCGGGCCGCGTCGCCACGCGCTACCGAGGACGCGTTTTCGCTTACACGCCGTTGAACGAGCCACGCATCACCGGCTGGTATTGCGGACGCATCGGGTGGTGGCCGCCGTTCGGACGGAGTTGGAGAGATTTTGTGCGGGTGATGAAGGCTGTCGCACGAGGCATCGTGCGCACGGTGGAGACGTTGCGTTCGGTGGATGACGAAATCTTACCCGTCCATGTGGACGCCACCGATCTCTACCAGGCAATGAGTGATGAACTCGGTCCCGAAGCCGCTTTCCGGCAAGAACTGGTTTTTCTCGCGCTCGATCTCATCTCCGGACGAATCGCAGAGGGCCATATGCTCGCCCCGTGGCTTCGCAAGCACGGTTTCACCGATGTTGATTTCGCCTGGTTTCAAGATCACGCGATCGAGCTGCCCTTTATTGGCATCAATTTGTATCCGATGTTCACTTACAAGGAAGTGTCGCGCAATTCGAGCGGCCGATTGCGAATCCGCATGCCATACGCGGATGGCGAACTCATCGATCGACTGGCCAAACTGTATTGGGAGCGTTATCGCGCCCCCCTCTTTATTTCCGAAACAGCTTCGGTCGGGAGTGTAAGCCGCCGGATGAAATGGCTTCACGATTCCCTCGACGCAACGCGACGCGTTCGCGCGGCAGGGATTCCCCTCGTCGGCTACACCTGGTGGCCTCTCTTCGCGTTGGTGACTTGGGCATATCGCCAAGGCGAAAAATCGGTCGCGAGTTATCTGAAGCAAATGGGACTGTGGGATCTCCGAGACGACCTCACACGGGTCCCCACGGATCTCGTGCGAGCGTTCCGGTCGAATAGCGAACAAGCGGCTGAAAAAGTCGGCGCACTTCAGGCGAGAGTTGGGGTCTCTGCGCCAGCGGGTTTTCAGATCTAGCGCAGGTTTGTCCGACTATGTTTAATAGCTTTTTTTTCGCGGGTTTTGAAGGTACGACCGGCTACAACGAACGGGGTGAATGGTTCGATCAAATCGCAGCCACCCATCATGATCGTCATGCAGCGGAGGACTATCAGCGATTGCGAGACGTGGGCATTTTCGCTGCTCGTGAGGCCGTGCGTTGGCCTCTGATCGATCAGCGGGGGCATTACAATTTCAGCGCGGTGGACCCGTTTCTCGATGCGAGTCGGCGAAACGGAATCGAAGTGATCTGGGATCTCTTTCACTACGGATTCCCTTCGGACATCGATTTGTTTTCGGAAGAGTTTCCCCGTCGTTTCGCCGACTACTGTTACGCGGCAGCAAAATATATTTCAGCGCGGCAGGATGGCACGTGCTATTTCACGCCGGTTAACGAACCCTCGTTCTTTGCTTGGGCGGGGGGCGAAGTCGGGCGCTTTGCCCCGCATGCGCGTGGCCGCGGAGTGGAACTAAAAATGGCTCTCGCGCGGGCCGGTATTGCAGGCATCAACGCTATTCGCGCCGTGGTCCCTTCGGCCCGCATCGTCAACGTCGATCCCATCTGCCGCGTCGTCCCGCCGGTCGACCGTCTGGAGTTACTCGCCGATGCCTCGCATTTCAATCGCGTGGCGGTGTACGAATCCTGGGATATGCTCTGCGGACGTCTGTATCCAGAATTTGGAGGCAGTCGCGAACACCTCGATATCGTCGGCATCAACTACTACTGCACAAACCAATGGGAACTCGGCCGCGAAGGTGAACCTCTCGCGCAGGATGACCCGCGACGGATGCCGCTTTCGCGTTTGATTCACCGTGTATGGGAACGTTACGGCGGCGATCTTCTGATCACTGAAACGGCGCACGTGGATGATATGCGGCCCGTTTGGCTGGAACACGTGGCGGACGAATGCGAGCAAGTGCTCGACCACGGCCTTCCTCTTCGCGGCGTTTGTTTGTATCCGATTCTTGGAATGCCGGAATGGCACGCGCCGCAACAATGGACGCTGATGGGCTTATGGGATCTCGTCCATCACACGCCCACCATGGGTCGAAAACTTTTCGACCCTATGCTGCAGGCGCTGAAATCGGCGCAACGCATCGAGAGTCGCCATGCGCTAACGTCGTTGGCTCGCATGGTGGAAGATAATATATCCCCGTCTGCCTAGGGGACTGAACAAGGCATACCCCATGCGGAGAGTTACCAGCATGCTCATGGCTTCTGGCCCGGTGATTTCTACGCTTTTCCAGGAGCCATGACGCTCCGCTTCGCTGACGTCGCTTGCTGACCGCCCTTCTACTTCACCTTGGGAAGATCATTCCGTTGATAAATTCGCGAACCATCGACATCACACAACAGTCGGTAATGGTCACTGATATACGCATTGATTGCCGGAGCGACCTCATGACCCGTATTTTTTCGATCGCTCATGAAATTTTGGCCACCAACCGCATCCAGAAAGATGGCCGGTTTATTGCGTTTGAGATCTTTTAGGAACCGAGCCTGGTAACCGGCCTGCATTGGACCTGCCTCCACTTGACGACTTGTGTTTCCATCTCGCGTCCCCTGTCTGAGATTCGTTTCCACATACAGTCGAGGCGTCCAGCCCCAGATCGCAATCGAATCCGTCGGCTTAGAATAACGTAAGACCTCACGGGCGGGTTCGGAGATGCTGAGTTCGCCCGATCCGTTGGTATAGGATCCTACATAATTGCGTGTCGCTTTTAATTTCCACAGCACCTGGGGTACGACGCAGAGGCCGAGGAAAAAGGCACCGTACGCTGACCGGGACCAGAACCCTGCGTGGAAAGACTTATCACCGTGTTCTAGCCGAGCCCATCCCATCTCGAAAAAGATCCCCGCGCAAAGAACCAGAGGAAAAATAATAAACTGGAGATAATGCGGGAAATCTCTGCCGGGCGCAAGCATCGCATAAAGGGAGACTAGCAGCTGACCAAAGGAGAATAGACTCAGCCGACGAACCCACGTGCCGCTGACCGACGAAAAAACAACGGCTGAAACAACGATAAATCCCAGTTCGGGGAGGCAAAACGCCTTAAAGCCCCATGCCGCATCGACCAAGCGAAGAAACTGTTCGGCCGAGTCGCTCCACGGATTCCAGCGTCCGGAAGCATATTGAAGATTATTAATGATATAGCAGCGAGTGAACTCCCCCCACTGTCCCCAAAAACAGATTCCGGCCAGAAAAAGCAACGGCATCGCCAAACCCGTCGCAATCAGTAGCCCGAGTGCCTTACGACGCAGATGCCAGGACGCTTCAGGTGTGAAGATTACAAGCGCCAATGCGCTTATCCCGCAGTAGAATGCAACTGGGCTTCCTTGTGGCTTCGCAAACGGCACAATGCCGAGGAGAAGCCCACAAATCCCTAACCAGCGGAGCTTCACTAATTGTCCCTGTCGGTTCCATGCGTATAGCATGCAGGCGACAGCGATGGCAATAATCGCAGCGGGAAATTGCTCCGTCGATAACTGAAGGAAATCCCAAAAATCGCAAAACGCGACGACAGCCACCACCGGTAGGATGGCCAGTCGAGCAACCGCTTCGGGCAAAATCCGGCGTAGCGCGAGCCACGTCGCTCCGATTCCAAGCAAGGACAAACACAAGGCAACCGAATGGGAAACTTGGTAGTCGAGCCGAAGTCCCAGAAGAGCCAAGCCGGTTAAAGGGATCTCATCAACTGGACCACACGTAGTTCCATCAACACTGCGAAAGAATAGCGGATCATGACTGAGAGTAATAGCCGCGGCAATGAGTTGGCTCTCGTCGGGATTGGCAATTTCTCGGTTAAATACAAGAGAAGGCCACCGAAACGCTATAGAGCAAAGGAATATAGCCACGGCAAAGAACGCTGGATGTTCCCACCAGGCACGCTTGGATTTTAAAGGCGAAAAAAATGGCAGGAGAGCTGTAATGACAAGAACGCCGAAACTGCTCCAAGCAACCGTCGCATATCGAACATATCGCGCATCGAGCCAAAGGAGAAGATGCGAAAAATATGAAGAAATCATTTAGAGAGACAGAGAAGTAAGCCTAGTATTTCTCTGTTCAGAACGTGTGGATGAATAATCCCGACCTCAGCTTCGGTTCGAACCAGGTGCTCTTCGGAGGCATGATTTGGCCGGCATCGGCGATATCCATCAACTGATCGATCGTCACCGGGTACATCGAAAACGCGACTCCGCCATCGGCATCGACTCGCTTGGTCAACTCGCCCGTACCGCGGATGCCCCCAACAAAATCGACCCGCTTGCTCGTTCGTGGATCATCGATGCCGAGGATGGGCGCGAGCAATTTGTCCTGCAGCACGCTGACATCGAGACGCGCGACCGGATCAGCTTTGGCATCGGCTGGGCATTTGAGACCAAACCATTTTCCCTGCAGGTACATGCTCACTTGGCCAACGCCCGCAGGCGAAGCTGGCGCATTCGCTTCGAGACCGAATTTCGCCTTCACCTCATGCTCAAGCGCGGTGGGCGTGCGACCATTGAGATCGAAAACGATGCGATTGTAGGGAAGAATTTTCAATTCGCTCGCGGGAAACAGCACGCAAAGAAACCAGTTATAATCTTCCTGACCGGTGTGCTGAGGATTCTTTTCCCGACGCAAACGCGCAACGCGAGCCGCGCTGGCTGCGCGATGGTGACCATCGGCGATATAGGTGACCGGGACAGCGCCAAACGCTTTGATCCACTCGGCCCCTCCGGCAATCCGCCATGCTGTGTGGCGGATACCATCGGGCGCAGTGAAATCATGGAGCGGCTTCTCCTTGACCTTCGCGTTGACCAAGTCCGTGACGGATTTTTCGTCGCGATAGGTGAGAAACACTGGGCCCGTATTGGCGCTCAGTGTATCGATTAAATGGGTACGATCATCCTCTTTATCTTTGCGCGTCTTCTCGTGCTTCTTGATCAGCTCGGCATCGTAGTCTTCGACATGGCAGACCGCGACCAATCCACGTTGCACGTGTGACCCCATCTGTTGCTGATAAACATAGAGACAGGGTTCGGTCTCGCGAACGAGGGTGCCGGCCCGTTGGAGAGCGAGAAAGTTTTCCCGCGCTTTTTGGTAAACCGCTTCGCTATGAGGATCGGTGTTGGCTGGCAGATCGATCTCGGCGCGGTCGACATGGAGTAAGCTTTTCGGTTTTCCCTGCGCGAGAGCGGCGGCTTCGGTGGCATTGACCACATCGTAAGGAACGCAGGCGACTTCCGACGCAAGCGCCGGAGCGGGGACAAGACCTTGAAAAGCGCGGATTCGCATAGAGCCTTTTATGCAGCCGCTGCCGGGCACGCGGGTCAAGCAACGCCGCTGGACAAAAAAAAGACCCTCCGTTTCCGGAGGGTCCAAAGAGGGACAAGAGGCAGCTTACTTGGCTGCTTTGGTCGTACCACGCTTGAATTTCGTGGTGAACTTTTCGACGCGGCCCGCGGTGTCGACGAGACGCTTTTCACCGGTATAAGCCGGGTGCGAATCCATCGTCACGTCACGCAAGACGACGAAATAATCTTCACCGTCGATCTTCTCTTTACGAGCAGACTTCATGGTGGAGCGGGTGAGGAAACGTTTGCCGGTCGCGACGTCGAGGAAGCAAACGTTATTGAGAGAGGGATGGCCTTCGGCTTTCACAGGAAAAAAATGGATTAGCCCTGACGCGCTTTGTAGCGGGGGTCGGTCTTGTTGATCACGTAGATTTTGCCACGACGACGGACCACTTGGCAGTCGGGGTGACGCTTCTTCGCGGATTTGATGGACGAGACAACTTTCATAAAGGGACCAAAACACCGTTTCAGAACGGGCCTGTCAAATGAAAAGGCGGGGGAAAACAAAGGCTGAAGGACTGAACGCTGAAGGGCTGAAAATGCGAGGAGATCGGGCCTTTCAGCGGCCATATGCCTGCCGCTGCCCGGCTACGAGGATCGTGCCCAGGCTCCTTAGCTTTCAGCGCAACAAACCGCGACGCCGACACCAACTCTGGGCTGCCGCTCCGACCCTGAACCCTTCAGCCTTTTGGCCCTTCAGTCCTTCAGCCTTCAGTCTTTCAGCCTTTAGCCTTCACCCTTTCCTTCGTCCGCCTCAATTTTTCTCCACATCCTCGGGTTCGTTCGCGAGTAACTTCCACTCCGCGCTGATGTTGCCCAAGACGGTTTTCCAGAGAGTCGAATCCTGCGGATTGTTGAGTGCGCCTGAAACGACAGGTGCGACCACCCAGGTGTTCTGCTTGAGCTCGTTTTCTAGCTGGCCGCCCGACCAGCCGGAATATCCCAAGAATGCACGAAGCTGAACGCCTGGCTCGGCCTGGAGTTCGATCGCGCGTTCTGGATCGATGCCGAACATCAACTGAAAGCCGGCGCCGTCGTCGTGGAGCTTCCATCCGCAAAGTAAAAGCTGTTCCGCCTGAACGGGACCGCCGCGAAAAATCGGGACTTTGGCAAGCGGGCCAAGCGCAAAATCGTGGGTTAACTCACCCAACATCGTCCCGGTTGGGCGATTCAAGACAACGCCCATTGCGCCATTTTCATCGTGCGCGGAAATCAAAATCACCGAGCGCCGAAACGTCTGTTCGCGCAGGGAGGGATGAGCGAGGAGGAGCGATCCTGCCAGAGGTCCATTGCCTGTGGGAGTGCGTTCGCGCATGGAGTGTTTGACCAGAAAAATCGACTAAAGTTGAACGATCTGAACCCCCGCGTCTTCTAAAAGGGGTTTTACGAGCAAGTCGTTATGATAATCAAAGTGATACCGAACTTCAGCGATGCCGGCCGCGGCCAGAATTTTGGCACAACTGATACACGGGTAATGAGTGACATACGCGACACAGCCTTGGACCGAACTCCCCCGCCTGGCGGCATCGGCGATTGCATTCTGTTCCGCGTGCACTGTCGCCTGCTCGTGATTGTCGCGGACTCGAGAAACATGCGGGGTGCCGGGCAAGAAACCATTGTATCCAGCAGCGACCAAACGGTTCTTCGGATCGACTTGGCTGACAATGATGCAGCCCACATGAAGTCGTTCGCAGGGAGAGCGGGTCGCAATCAGCAATGCTGTCGCCATGAAGTAATCGTCCCAGGACGGGCGTTCCGTCAATTGCGAGGACGCCTGCGCGACCAAATTCAAAAGCGTGTGGCTCTCGGCTTCCATCGGCGACAGATTGAAAAACGAAGTTCAAAAAGCGATATTGAATCGATGCGCAACTCCCACCCCCGCCCCAGCGTCAACCTTAGCATCGAAACGACAGCCGACATGATTCACCTGCCGGTCTTCCGGTTGCGCACGCGCGTGGGTTGGGGCGTAGCCATGCTGGGCGCTGTCGCCATCGGGATTGCCTTGCTCTGGCGCGCCGATCGTCGCATCGCCACGCTCGTTCCGAGTGTTTATTTGGTTGCACCGGACGGACCCGTCGATGTGCGGGTTGGCTTTCGCACGCACACCGTTCACGCCACTTACTCGGTCCCAGTGGGAAAGAAAATCACACTGAAAGAAGGCGCGCAGATCGACGCTCTTTTCGCGGACGGGCATCTGGAACACTGGGCCGGGCCCCTCCAACGCGTGGCCCCCGCGCCACCTTCCGCCGACGCCACTTTTGTCAACGACACGCTGTTACAGGCGCTCAAGACCGCTCCGCCCACCGTCGCCAAAACCACGATCGAAAATGCGCCGAGCGATCAGATTCCGATCATGTCGCCCAGCGGTCTGACCCGTTTTCTCAATCCAGAGATCACCTGGAAAGCAAAGGACGGACTGCGCTACGATGTTGCCGTCCTCGATCTCGCGGATCAAAACGCGCCACCGCGCACCTTGCTCGGAATGCGCCCACCTGTATCCGTTTCCTCGTTACAGACAACCCAGGGGCCGAAGCTGGTCGCTGATCGGATTTACGGCGTGATCATTCGAGTCACGGGCGAAAAAACCGTCGGCGGCACGAGCCGTTTTCTCACTGCTCCTGACGCAGTCGTTGGGAATCTGCCGACGGATCCGGCGCATTTGCTCGAAGAAGCATTCACGGCCCTGACCGCAGCTCCGGCTCGCGTCGGGGACGGCTGGCTGGCGCTTTCACGTTTGCCGGAGGATTGGCGGCAAACCGAGCTGGCCGTTCGCCTACGGTTGATTGCCACATCGCAGTTAAATCTGCGCCAAGACTACGCCGCCGCTCAAGCCGACCTCAAGCTTTTGGCTCATCGCTGAGGTTAGGGATGCCCCGTAGCCGCATTCGTGAGAACGCGCGGGCCATCGACTTTGCTAGCGAGGCCTGCGTCCCCGCGAACACGGCCTCAGGCAACGCAGCTCACTCCAAGAAAAATTCCGTCTGCTCCACCGCCGGCTTGATCCCGAGCAATGTCCGGTAGCGCTCGACCCAATCATCGAGTTTATCGAGGTAATATTTCGGGTCATAGGGCGCCTTGGCCGAATCGTACGCGCTCAAAGGCCGCGCACGCTGCCAGTCGCTTTCCCCGCGCGAACTATGCGCCACGTAATAGCTCACGCGCTCACCCATTCGAGGACGGGGATTCATTTGCAACGCAGCTTCCGCCGACGCTCGACGAGGTTTACCTCCATCCGCCACCCAGCGTTCATACGCATCCGGATTTTGACTGAGCACTTCCGACTTTGCCAACTCCGCGACAGGTAATTCGCCCCGCCGAATCGCCTGGGTCAATTCCTCGATCAACGCCACCGGCGACGCTGTTTCCGCGCCAACCAGAAAATGGATCATGCGGTCGTTCAGCTTCTTCAAATACGGCTCAATTCCCCTCGATCTCAGCGCCGATCCGCGGATGATAATTTTGCTTCCATCGTAGAGCGCGTAATTCTTCGACTTGTAACAAAACATCGCGACGTACTGGCCGTCGAATTCGAGTTCAATGCCGGTCGGCAAAACCCCGAGCACCTTGGAAAGGAGCTCCTGTGGTTTTTCGAAGTATTCGTGCGACGAAAGATAAATTCCATCGGTATCGGCTTCGAGGATCGTGCAATTGTATTTCTTGAATTCCGCGATCAACGCCTGCAGCAATTCGCGTCCGCGACGCGTCACTTCAGCCGCCAATTCGCCGTCGCCAAACCGCGCGCCGGAAAAGCCGAGGTACCCGTAAAACGAGTTGATCAGGATCTTGAAGTTGGACTGACGCGCTTGGTACTCGGCGCGGAGTTCCTCGGTCGCGGCGGTCTTCGCCAATGCTTTGAAGCGCAGCCGATACTCGCGCAACTTGCGTAACAGCGGAATGAATACACCGAGCGCGTCCGTCTTTGGGCTGCGGCCGATCTGGAGGAGCAAGCTCGGGTAAAGCGACGCGACATCGAAATGAAGGACATGGCGGTAAACCCCTTCTTCGAAATTCTTCGTGTAACCGCCTTCGAAGGCGCGCACCTCCGGTGGAACCGGGCACGACTGTTTGGCGTGATAATACTCCTCGAGAAACAGCAAATCGATCTTGCTCGTCGTTCCGCGCAGCGTGGCGTCTTGCAAGAGAATCGGAAAGGTCCGCGCCTGTTCGACGTACGTCGGCAACAACACCTCCGCGAGGCCCTTCGTTTCGCGCAAATCGTCCGCGAGGTAAGCAAGGAAACGTTCACGATCTTGCGTGAAAACCTCCGTGAT
>Ga0068856_100005746_pt1 | contig 12224 bp, 10 predicted proteins | sample KBSCornC62_FD_66595 | JGI IMG/M metagenome (GOLD analysis project Ga0068856, IMG submission 66595) | Corn rhizosphere microbial communities from Kellogg Biological Station, Michigan, USA - KBS Corn C6-2 | ecosystem: Host-associated > Plants > Roots > Rhizosphere > Soil ...
ATGCAGGGATACTTTCTTCGACAGGGTTAGTTTATTTGTACGCGCTGGTGAGCGGAAATTTCCTTCACATTTCCACAACCATTGTTTTTGAAAGCAGTCCGGAGCACCGCTTCCATGCGAAGAAAATGTTGGTGGCTATTGGCGGGTCAGCGCTGGCAGTACTCGTGCAGGCATTAATTTAAATCGATAAGATTAGTTATCTTTCTTCCATGAAGGGCGTCGTGCGGAGCAAACCAAGGGGTGTGAAGTTCTTACAGGGAACGATTCCCGCAGGGCATTTTCATGAGATTGCCGACCCAATTTTCATTTTATACAGGTTGCAAAATTCGAAGCGCCGGTGTTCCGGAATGGAGGCGCTTGGTCCAATAAATACTGCTCTCCCCAATAAGAGTATCACGAACGGTGGTGATAATGCCGGAATTCAATTTGGAATCCTGCTACGATGGTGTTGGTTTCAGCGTATCGCTATGAACTGTTTGCGCGGCGATAACCAGTCTCCCATACGATACGAGCCTGAATTTATTTTCAAGAGAGCGATGCGCCCTCTTAACGACCCAAATAATTCATATTGTATTCTATGTTGAAGCGGCTTCTTACGTTAGCAACAAACAAAATCTACAATCTCCCGATTGTTGTTTTGATGCCGCACAGCCGGTGCAATTGTCGATGTGTTATGTGCGACATTTGGAAGGCAAATCAAAACAAGAAAGAAATCTCCCAGGAGGAACTGCAAAAACATATTCAGCATTTTAAACAACTGAAAGTTCGGGAAGTTGTTCTCTCCGGCGGCGAAGCACTCATGCACCAGAATCTTTGGGCCTTATGCAACTTGCTTCGCGAAAATGGTATGAAGGTCACGTTGCTTTCAACTGGATTGTTGCTGGAAAAGAATGCTTCCGACATTTTGAAGAACTTGGACGAGGTGATTGTTTCCATCGACGGAACTGCTGCTGTTCATGATAGGATCAGAAATGTTCCCAATGGTTTTTCTAAAATTGTGGATGGCGTTAACAAGATAAAAAAAATAAAGCCCACGTTCAGGATAACTGCCAGAAGTGTATTGCAGCGTTACAATTTTCACGATTTTATAAACACGGTAACAACGGCAAAGGACATTGGTTTTGACCAGGTTTCCTTTTTAGCAGCCGATGTCTCCACCGCCGCTTTTAATCACACGGAACAACTTTCTACTGAAAGGGTTGGCGAGATCGCTTTGAGCAAAGAAGAGGCGCTCGAATTTGAGACCATTGTAGAACGATCTTTTGTGGAATTAAAACACGTGTATGACTCGAAATTTATTGCCGAGAATCCAGTGAAAATGAGAAAGATCGTTCAGTATTATAAAGCCATCAACGGTCAGGGCGAATTCGCTGGAGCGCGTTGCAACGCACCTTGGGTTTCCGCGGTTATCGAATCAGACGGGAGTGTACTGCCGTGCTTTTTCCACAAGGCCTATGGCAATATTTATCAACAGGATTTCCTGGATCTGATCAATTCAAAGGAGGCAATATCGTTCCGCAAGAATTTAAATGTTTCAACGGATCCGATTTGTAAAATGTGTGTCTGTTCCCTACACGTAGGGGTTAACAAGATGAATTGATCATGCTGCGGTAATTAAATTCCAGAGTGGATTTAACTCAAGTATCGCGCACCCTACTTTTTTTTCAATTCTTTCTTTCAGAGACGCAATTTCAATGTCGGTATGTTTGAGCGCGCCCTGAACACGAATTAAATTCTTCAGCGTTTTGTATTCGTTCCCAGTCGCTAATCTCGGGCGGCCATTCCTGACAATCAGTTTAATATCTTTTGGTTGTTGTATTGCCAGGTTCTCAAAATAATTTTCATTTGCAATGGGAGTGATAAAAAAATCTGCGGGCGACAGTGGCGCAATGCGTGGTGGGGGAAGATTGAAGATATTCGCCGGGCTCGCGGTAATCATTCTAAAGATTTCATCGCTGGTAACATAATTTGTTCCTATGGCCACACGGATTTCATCGAGCAGCGTGGGAGAGCCTGTTAATGTTGAATCGGATCCGAGCGCGAGGCGTATGCTTCCCCGCAGCTTATCAACCGGCGCGGTTTGATTAAACATGAAATAATTCGACGCCGGACACCAGACTACCGAAGATTGATTACGGGTTAATAGGCTAATGTCTGTTTGCGATACCGCAATGGCGTGAATGATGACCGTATTGTTTTTTATCAGTCCGAGATTGTCAAGCGCCGAAATCTCCGAAAAAGAAAAGGCATCGATGCCCTCCGCTGCGTGAATGACAAAAGGAGTTTCAATTTTTTTTGGGAATTCCCGCTCAATTTTTTTTCCGAACTGAAGAGAATGTGCCCACGCAATTTTTTTTAAAACCTTTACAGGGAATTCATCCTTACCGAGAAACCGATGCCACGGATTGTGATGAACAACTGTTGTTGCGCCGGAAATCAAATTTTTAATTCCGCCCCACAGGAGGCGATCTTTGATAGGTAATTTTTCGATCTCTTGAATAGGAGATTGTCTGGGCTTATAGATATCGTTTGCCCACTCGACATAATTTGCAAACGGAGGTGTTCCAAGTTTGGGATACAGATTCATCTCCAGGTGATCGTGAGCGTTGATCAGGCCCGGGTAAATAAAATGGCCTTCAAAGTCACATACGTGTTCGTTTTTTTTTGAAAACAGGTTACTTCCGATTTCACAAAATACACCCTTGCTGATACGCACATCGCCATAACGATTCGTTGCTCCATCGTACCATCGTAAATTTTTAAGGAGCAGATCCATTACATTAATTTCTTTACGCGCAGACCGAAGATAACGGGGTTACCATTGAACGTGGGCTCTTCCAACGCTTCAATAGCCGCGCCGTTTTCATGGATACACCGAACATACTCCTCGAAAAGATGAAGGTGATGCAGAACCTCGTATTGCTTTCCGGAAAGTTTGTCGCGGAAAGTCCTCCTGGATTGCAGCAACGTTAAAAACGGATGAAAGTCTGTAACGATTAACGTGCCTCCTTTTTTCAATGCCCTTACCAAGGTGGCGAGAACAGGCTGCAACTGCTCGATGTGACCCAATACCAATGCACAGATAATTACATCGACGTCATTTTCAGCCAGTGTTGTGTTGCTTAAATTTTCACACTTGAACAATGGCGTGGTATGTTGCGACCTCGCGATCTCAATCATTGCGGGCGAGAGATCAATGCCGGTTATTTTTGCAGCGTGTTGCTTCGCTGCAAGCCCACAGAATTTTCCCGTCCCGCACCCCGCATCCAGTACGGATTTATCCCGAAGATTGGGCAAGAATTTTTCTACCAGCGAGTCGGATAAATTTTTAATAGGATTTGATTCCAGACTATATGTAGCGGCCCAGCGATTGTATCCTTCCAAAGGAGAGAGGATATCAATTTTTTTTTCTTTCCACCATGCCATTTTACATTCCCTGGATTTCAGGTTGCCTGTAGTGCAGCCAATATTTCATGATCGCCTTCAACTCATACGGATAGCTAAATACATTACTCCGATAGCGTAGCCATGACATGGCTTTGATCATTTTTCGCTGAAGTGATGAAAGCTTATAATCACTTACCGTCGGATACTGTGCGTGAATAACCGTTTCAAAGTCGTGAATATACCGGATCATTTCGGGCTTAAGCCAGGGTGTCAGGAATTCACGGTGGAGGTCGAAGTTTAACCATTGCGGCTGCATCCATTCTTCCAACGTAGTGGGAAAAGCGAAGCCCCTTGCGGCTGCCTCATTGTATAGTTCGGATCCTTCCGTCGGAACGGGCGTATAAACATAGATCACGATTTCCGTCTGAGGATTTATTTCTTTGATGTCCTTTATGAACGCGATCTCATCATAGATCTGCTGCCATACCTGGTCTTCGGTTGGCGCGGGCAATCCCAGCACAAAAGAATATTCCGGAATTATGCCAAATTTTTTTATCCGCGCGGCAAATGATTTTATTTTATCACCTGTTTGCTTTCCACCTTTATCCATCTGCGTTAGCAACTTATTGTTGCCACTCTCCGCACCAAAAAAGATCATCGTGCATCCGGAGTCGGCAATAGCTTTTAGGGAATCGTCTGAAAAGTGATCCATCGTATCAATTCTTCCCTCGGCCCACCATTTCATTTTTTCCGGCTCTATAAGCCGGGCAAATTCAACAGACCTTTTTTCAGAGACGAAAAAGTTATTATCATGAAACTGAAAGGCATTTCCGCCGAACTTATCTTTTAGATATTTAATGTCTTTATACACGAGCGATGCAGACTTTGCCTTCCATCGCGCTTCAAAAATTGGTACGACGCCGCAAAACGAACATGTAAACGGACAACCGATGCTGGAGTGATAAGCAATTGTTTTGGTGCCTAAAAAAGTTTTTCCCAGGAAGCCATCCATCGAATAAAATTTGCTCAACGTGTCATACGGAAGGTCCGGCAAGGTATCCTGATCGTATAACGCTGCCTTTTTTGTTTTTACAACGTTATCATCGTTAAGGAAAATCAGATTTTCAATTTCGTTCAGCGGTTCGTTATTGATCAGGGCATGAATCAGTGCGGGAAATGCTTTGTCCCCCGGACCGTTCACCACAGCATCTACCAAACCGGATTTAATTACAGTGTTGTGATGATTGGACGCGAAGTATCCCCCCCAAATAATTTTAACAGCAGGAAATTTCTCACGTATACTTTTTGTAAACGGAATGGCCTGCTTCAATTGTGGCCCGGGCATAACGGTGGAAGCAAAAAAACCAAAGTCGCCCGTGCCTAGATAATCGTTAATTTTTCTGAACGGATCTTTTTCACGATTTCCATCGACAATAGCATACTCATATAATCCTTCTATGGATGCCGCAATGGCGAGAATGGCATTCGGCAAAATGTGCACCGGATCCCCAGCTCTTGGATTGAAAAGCAACACTTTCTTCATATCACAATGAGTTTTCTTATTTACACACACGCAAAATACCGTTCATACGAATCAATATGGACGAAAGAAAGCGCCTCATCAACGCTTCTAAATTACACTTTTAAAATTAATTGTTCAAACATTGAAATGCTCATAATTGTTGATATGTTTGGTTAAAGGTTCTCCAACAATTGCCTGGCGGAGGTGTTCGTTATGATCAACAATAAAAAGATAGTGGTGATTCTTCCAGCTTACAACGCCGCTCAAACACTACGGCAAACCTTTCAGGAAATTCCTTTTGATGTCGTCGACGATGTCGTTTTAACAGACGACGCCAGCACGGACGAGACACTTCGCGTTGCTCAAGAATTGAAGATTAAGCATATAATCCGCCATGACCGAAACAAAGGCTATGGGGGAAACCAAAAAAGCTGCTATGCAAAAGCGTTGTCGCTCGATGCCGACGTTATTGTGATGCTTCATCCGGATTATCAATATACCCCGGCACTCATTCCGAGCATGGCTTATTTAATTGCTAATCACATTTATCCCGTTGTGTTGGGATCCAGAATTTTAGGAAATGGTGCGTTGGAAGGCGGTATGCCGCGATACAAATATGTTATGAATCGCGTTCTGACTTTTTTTCAGAATGCCATGACGGGTGCCAAACTTTCGGAGTACCATACCGGCTACCGGGCATTTTCATCAGAGGTACTAAAACGTATTAACTATGAGCAGAATTCGGACGGATTTGTTTTCGACAATGAAATGCTCTCACAAATCATATACGCCGGCTATAAAATAGCCGAGATCACTTGTCCTACGAAATACTTTGAAGAGGCATCATCGATTGGTTTTGCAGCAAGCATTCGATACGGTCTCGGCGTTGTGAGAGTTTCAATCCAGCATTTCCTGCAGGTGAGCAGGGTGCGATCGTTTCGGCGTTATGCTGGACTTTAGTGCATCTCATTTGATATTAAGTAGATGTAGTAGCTTTCTTTTCGCAGAACACTGTGTGTGAATTCGCCCGACAATTTAATAGTGAGCGCATCGGTTGCTGAAAGTTTTAAAGGAATATGTGTGATGAGATAAACCGGACAATTTTTTCTTGTTGCATATGATGTGACGTCTTTCTTTAACCTCTCTTCATTTTCGACAGCAGAATTTCCGTCGCCGCTGAATTCGCAAAAGCTTCCATATTTTTTGATATTTAAATAGTACACCCGTTTTTCCAGATAAGCGGATATCGTAGCGGCACCACATCCCGCAGAGGCACACTCTATAGCTTCATGGTCGCGGAGGATGAAATCACTTGCGTTTTTGGATTCTGAGAAAGGTCTTATTAAATCAAGGGTGTACGCTGACACGCCGGCGAGCATTTGGAAAACAAAAATTGCATTGATGAAATATCGAAAATATTTTTTGTCGACGTTGATTCTAATTAGTACAGGCATTGAATCGGCGGACGCCTGCAAGTTAATCCATGTACAGGCTACCAAAATCAGGTAGATGGCTCCATAATATCGTACGGCATTTAGGTTTGAGAAGTAAATGAATGCCGCCACAAAGGAAACACCGAAATAAAAAAGCAACAGCAGCGAAAGGCGATTTTTAAAAAAAAAGAACGGCAGAAAAAACAGCAAAATCGAAAGTAATGAGCAAGCAGGTTTTGATACGGCCATCAACAGGTTGCTATTCCAGAAATGATAATCAGTTACGTCCGGGATCGGTACAAATGCTTTGAAGAAAACCGCACTGGTTCTTGCTAACCGGTCCAACGCCGGACTGCTCTCTGCATTGGTGTACAAATTTGAATCGGGTGGCGGAATGACTTGTAACAAGGTGACGACAATGCCAATCAGAAAGATTATTGATCCAAGCAACAATGACCGGCGATTTGTGTTTTTCCCTTCCATGACGAACTCCAATAAAACCATCATCCCAAAAAAAACCGCGAACGCAAAACCAAAAAGATGGGTGTTGGCTAACAGCGCCAGCACGAATCCCAATAACAGATAATGCCTTTTATTGTAACAGACTATTGCTAGGAACAGAAACAACATCATGAGCGCATAGTTGCGACTGATTACAGTGTATTCGTAAAAAATGAAATACCCAAAAGAGAAGAGGGTTTTTTGGGTGAAATTGAAGGGAGAGAAGAAGAGAAAGATGGCAAGTGATAGAATGGAGATGCCAATGTTCATTATCTGCATCAATAGCACGTCATTTGAAAAGCGTGTAATTACGAAAAGGATAGCATTCCATAAGATGGGATGACCATCATACCGCATATTACGCCATAGCTCATTAATGGATTGACTGTCTCTGGCGAAAAGCCAATGATGCGCCTCGTCCAGCCAGATCTCATGATGGAGAATTCCGACAATGCTCAATGACGTGAATAACGTCAGCAACGCAACGTTCTGAAAGTTTTTTCTACTCATGTGTCAACGTTATTATGCGCGGGGTATAGAAACCAATTCCTTTGCCTTTGTCTGATAAATAGAGTATGCTTTCGTCATCGAGCACGCGTGCTTTTATCTTATTGTCGCGTCCGGTAGTTAATGGACGGCCTTTGTAAAAAATCTGATTGTCCAGAATCGTCACATCGGTAGTTGTCAATTTTTTCCCCCGCACATTCGTGACAAAAGTGTTCTCCCCTTTTTCATCCCAATAGCGGCAATATAGCGAGCCGTTTAGTAAGCCATAATCAAAAATCAGGGGATGCTGTTCATCTGCAACAATCCGCTCGCTTGTATCGGTTGACGACGTGTTCCGGAATACTGAGCCGGAAAACAAGATTATAAAAAGACCGAATGTTGCAGGAATCACCTTTGTACCTGAAAAATAAAACGTAACCGCATACAACACGATCATCAGAAAGAGCCGGGGAAATCTGAACAACACGGGAAGGTGCTGAAACAGATTAATCGGAAGGTTTGAGATTAAAAAAATGAGAATGGCTGTAAACAAAAAATGTCTCAAGTCATTTTCTTTAAGAACAGCCATCAAAAGAATTAGGAGAAGAATATTGCCATACGTGCTTCCATAGGGCGAGATCAGCATGGCGCAAAGCAGCATCGATCCGAAGGCAACAATGCTTTTCCCATCTTTCATAATGGAACAGCAAAAGCCCAGAACGACGCTTTTGAAGATCAGCAAAAGAAAAGCAAATACACGATAGCCTCCGGGAAGCGTGCTGGGATTAAGAAGTTCGTCTTTGATAAAAAGATATTTGAATAACATCAGCGCGGACTGATAATTGGATGTATAAGCCGAACCGATCTCGCCTTGATTATTTCTCGGTAAAATAGTAACAAAGAATTCTTTCCAAACCGCTATTCCCTGAAGACCAATCGAAACACCGAGGATTAAGAGACACGCACATAAGAGATAAGCCATGCACTTCCAATCCTTTTTTACAGCCAGGAATAAAAAAATCAGAACAGGAAATACTTTTATAAAAATTGCCACCGCCCATAAGGCAGAAGCTACCAACGGTTTTTTCAGATCATACGCTATGTATCCCTCAGTCAAAAGGCACATTATTAAAAAGTATGTTTGCCCAAATAGAATTTCATTTCTCACCGGCAGAGCGAATACCGTGGGGATACACAGGAATACAATCCAGGGTTTCACGTTTAAATGCCGGCACAATCGGAAAGTACTACCTAGAAAAAAAATTGAGGTAATAATGTTGAACAACAGTTTTGAAAGACCTACGGGAAGCAGGACGAACGGTGTAAAGAAAATTGCTGTAAAAGGCGGATTGGGATTGAAGTTCGCGAAGACACCCGAAAAGCCGGCGTCATAAATTTTTTTATTGAACAGATACGGCTGAAAAATTTCCATGGTAAAGTCGCCACGCAAAAACAGATAACTTGAAAAATAGGAGTTGGCGAAATCGTGTATCGGATACGCATAAGACTGAACAAGACAGAAGCTAAAGAAAGCGACGCAAACAATCACTGAACTTGTAAACGGAAAATTGATTCGATTCAAAGTACTCTTTTCCATAATTCATTCACTGATTGACCAAAGTTCATTGCTCGAACAATAGATCGTGTTGAAGCGTATTGGTATCGTTCAGCGAAGGTAACCATACGGAAGTAAACGTGCATAGTCGAATGCTGTTTTGGGTAATATCCGGTGTGAATGTTAGCAAAGGCATTTTTTTATTCTTCAAGTAAACTATCGCCAGATACAACATTGATCACGAGCCACTCTTGGCGTTTTTTTGGGTCATGAATGCCGGTAACCGGTACAATACGGCGATAAAAATTTGAGTACTCATTCCAGAAAAAAGCGCACCATTCAATCCGAATTTCGGAACTAAAAGAAAGCTAGCCACCAGATTCACCGTGCATCCGGCGAACGAGCAATAAACAATTGTTGTTTGACGAGATGATTTTCGCAGGTCATAGATTCGCATTAAGTAGAAATAGAACGTTAAAATGTAAATATATCCCATCGCGTAGCTAATGGTGGAAAGATGAAACTGATAACCTATCGTAAGAATCCCATAAACTAATGCGCTGCAGAGTAATGCTAGAATAAACCCCACTTTGATAAATTTTTTCTCCAACTTTTGCATGGCCGGTGCCGGCAATCTGAAGATGTTTTTTGTAAAAGGTGCGAGAAGAAAATTGGCGCCAACCTGACTTAGTAACAACAAATTTAGAAGCACTTGATACTGCGCCGTTTCAGCGTTCGGTAAGTACAGCGCGCAAATGTATAAGTCGACGCGTTGCTGTAGCATGGCACTGAATGTGAGTAATAGGAAGGGGAACGCAGCAAGGAGAAACTTCCTTATTTCATCAAGCTTCGGCGGTAGGCTTGATAGCCGGAAAAAATCCCGGTAGAATATTGTTGTGAAGAAGGCTCGAATGGCAAAGCTTAAACCGTACAATGCCATTATTTCCTCAGCCGTTAATGTCTTTTGAAAAATTAAGATTGGAATTGCGAGTGAGATTAATCCGATCGTTTCGACAACAAAAGAAAACAGGAAGTTTCGCTCAAACTGAATTACGGGGTCAAACGACTGATACAGAAATCGCATGGCACTCCACACGACGATAATTATTTGAACCTGAAATGTGAACCCCCAAAAGCCGACAACGCCAATAAATATGCAAAACGGCAATAATCGGCTCACGACAGATTTTTGCCACATTGCCTTCATATTGTTAGGGTTGAAACTGAATGCGTGATCCAGGTAAGGTGCAAATCCCCAATTGACGATGGCAAAACCGAGATCGATGAAAAGCAAAACGGCTACAATACCTCCCCAAAAGGCCGGCGAATAAAATCTAACAACGAGCAGTGAAATAATGAAACTGTTTAGCGACGCCATCATGCGCCATGCGCCAGCGCTAAAAACGACGTTAAATCGCCCAATATTTTTAGTGGAAAAAACAGGCACGCTAAAAATTGTTTGTCATGGCAAGCGTTGCTATTTATTAAATTGAAAGGTTGCAATAATATGATCGGCCCAACGGTTGAATGGAAAATGTGATCGCGCGAATGCGTCAAGTTTTCGAAGCATTCTATATGTCAATGGATGTTTCTCCGGAAAATCTCCGCGTGCCGGAGGCGGAGATAGTGCCGCCAATCCCTCCACTTTCACCAAGGAAAATTTTTCTCCGAACGCAGAACATATCTGTCGGAATGAATGATAGTAAGTCTTTAAATATTCCCCTTCTAAGTGAGCTAAAACTCCCTGCCTCCTGAATCTTCTGAAAGCGTGTCCCCCGTTTCCGGTGAAAACCCAAAGCCATTCCCATAAACAAACACGAGGCATAACCACGAACGTCACCATGCCCCCCGGCTCTAAAAGATCCGGCAAATGTTGTGTGACCTTCCGGAGATCGTCCACGCAATTCAGGCCTCCAAAGTTTGAAAAGATATAATCAAACTTTTTGCCGGACAATGTATGGAGTTGATCGTACGAAAGTTGTTGGCAGCTGAGCCGCCCTCCGACATTATTTTCCGTTATTTTCTTTTCAATTTCATGGACCATTCCATCAGAAATATCAGTGGCATGAACCCAGTGTCCGTGCGTGGCAAAATAGCTTGCATCAATACCTGTTCCCGCGTTCAATTCCAGGATCTTGCCGGATGGAATTAAAAAATGTTCGACATGGTCATAGACCTGCCGACGCATGTCCTGCAGAACAGTATTTTTTTTATCCTCAGCATCATAGTTAACAGATTGCTTGCTAAAAGCGCGGTTGACAGATGAATATGGATCAGACCCGGTAGAACTCATAGTGCAGGACGGTCAATTAAATTTTTGTACGTGCCACGTCTGATGCGGTGATGAACAACAACGAGATGTTTCAATACGAAAAGACGATACCGGATTTTTTCGATTATACCACGGGTACTTTCCGCAGAAGTTGATGACGCGTTTGATTCGTGGCGACGGTGATAAACCAATTTTTCTTTGATGAAAATAGTGTTGAAGTACAAGTCTCCAATCAGGCCGATCCATAAATCATGAACAAGCAATTTTTTAGGGAACGGCAGAGCCTTTTCTATCACATCGCGTCGAAAGGCCATGCAACAACCCATGTAAGAATTTTTAATGAGATTCTTGACAAGCCCCTTTCCCGGGCGGTTAAGTTCGAAGTAAGAATTTTTTAAGGGTGCTAACTCCCGATCAACAATTGTGCAGTCGCTGATAACAAGGTCATATTGTTTGAGGTAGCGTAACATTATTTCAATCTTTTTCTCATTCCAACGATCGTCCTGATCTGCAAGAAAAATTATCTCGCCGCGACTGGCTGAAATACAATTTTCAAAATTGCTAATCAAACCTTTGGAAGTATTAACGAGCAGGCGGATACGGTTGTCGCGGAAGGATCGTATTCGTTCAACGGTGTGATCGGTCGAATTATCATCCGAGATTACCAACTCATCATTTGCACTTAGTTGAGGTAAAATTGACGTTATCTGTTCCTCCACGAACAGTGCACCATTTTTTACAGCCATGCATACGGAGATCATACTTTGAAATTAGTGATTATGGATTTATCCGTGATATCTTTTTCTTGCGTGCGAAGTTTCTCCAGGCAGACAAGACAAAGCAACACCATCGAAAGACCAATCGGATTGTTGATGTATTGATTGGTAAGAGATTGCGCGAAGATAAAGACACATGAAAAGAAATAGGCTTCTCGTAAATTTCCGGGCGGCGCATTCTTGTACTGCTGCCAAACCTGGTAAAGCAGAAAAAACCAGAATAAAAGCCCTACAATACCTTGCTTATGAAATATTTCAACGTATGATATCTCCATGTGAATGGGGCGTGATG
>Ga0068856_100005748_pt1 | contig 12220 bp, 29 predicted proteins | sample KBSCornC62_FD_66595 | JGI IMG/M metagenome (GOLD analysis project Ga0068856, IMG submission 66595) | Corn rhizosphere microbial communities from Kellogg Biological Station, Michigan, USA - KBS Corn C6-2 | ecosystem: Host-associated > Plants > Roots > Rhizosphere > Soil ...
TACGAGAGTTCTACCCAGCCCCTGAGGGTTAAACATCCTCAGGGGCTTTCTCATGCCCTGAGAGGGTCACTGACCCCCGGCTGACCCGGGAGCAGCTGTACGTCCTGTTCCCGGACTTCCAGTACGGTGCAGATCCTGCACAGGTCCCGGAACGCCATCACCAGGTGCTCCCTGCCGTATTTCCCGAGCAGGTCCTCCCGGGTGCCGTCGAGGAGCCGTTCCAGGACATCCCGAGCCTGGGCTACTTCCTTCCCGGTAACCATCTTCCTTCCCTTCTCATGGCTATCCCGTAACTGTTTATGTAACGCAAGCACTGTACCGGGAATTCCTTCTACACGCGGGATTTTTTCTTCTCAGAAAATTTTCCCAGCGGAAATACAGGAAACTGTTTTCCCAGGTCAGGAAGCTTTCGGGGATTATCTTAAAAATACGGGAGGGTGCTTGTCGGCGCACCCGAAAAAACGTTCGAATATGTCGAATCATTACCCTTGCTAACGTTACTGTTTTCGGGTTTATCTCAGTACTGTGTACTGTGATATATTCGAAAACATTTCCGTTAGGCTTGCTAACCACCTGTCCTTAGCGTAGCTAACCACTTTAGTTAGCTGCGCTTACTACATTTGGTTAGCATGAGCAACGACCTGGTGTTGTAGAACACGTGTTCGAACGAAGTACCTAGGCACCTCTGGACACCCCTTGTTCTAACCCTCGATAACCAATTCGAAGTTCCAGTCTGACGTGTGGTTACTGTCTTCAGGTCGTAGCTCCGGGGCACCATCACAGGGTAGCATACTCGAAAAAACATTCGCAACTGTTCGAACGAAAAACCCTCTGACCTGCACTTTCTCTTCGAAAGTACTTCCGCTTGTGCCCCTGTACGGCTCTGAGCTTGCCGCTGCCATTACCCCCATGTCGTGACACCTGACATGCCCTCCTGAGGCCTCAGCGTTCACTACGGACGTTCCTGGAGGTGGTTCCCCGTGACGTTCCCTTCCGGGTTTTCGACGGTCGCAGCAGGGATTCCCCTGCATTCCCTATCGGGATTACCGGATACCGGGGCAGAGAAAAACCCCCTGGAGGTGACTCCAGGGGGTTTCAGTCCCTGCTGGCTACCAGCTGACCGCAGCGCCCGTGAGCCAGGTCGGGTGACCGTTGGACGTGTTGACCGCATCCACCTGAACGCCGCTGATCTCATACCCCATGTCGGCGATGCCTTCGGCGTACGCAGTCGCCGAAATGTAGCTCGCAACCTTCGCCACGCCGCTTGAGAGCTTGAGTGCCAGTTCCCCCGCTTCGTCGCGGGTCATGACCTCGGGAGTCACCCGCGCGTTCTCGTGGGAGGGATACCCGGCCCGCATCGCGGCGTACTGCTCAGCGGTAAAGGTGTGCCCGTTGCCGTCACATACAGGGCTAGCGCACTGCTCACACGTGATGTTGCTGCTGAATGTCATCTCGGTTCCCTTCCGTTGGTGAAGCTGGAGTCTTCAGCGTAACTCCGGAAGTGCCAGATTCGGGCATCTTCACATCACGATCTCATAACGATCTCACTGATTACGCTAAGTCAGATAATCTCACTTATGTCACTTAGTGCAATCAGTTAGATGATTGACCTGGCGGGCAGCTGGCAGTCCCCAGGTCACCACTGAGCCGTAACCACTCGGTGACAGTACGTAATGTACCCACGGTTCCCCGTTGCTCTCGTTGCTCTTCCCTGCCGCTGACCTGCAAGTTTCGAGTCTCTTCGATAGTTAGCGTTGCTAATGGACATGCTTTCGAAATTCTCCGGCTCTAAGTTACCCGCCAGTATGTCAGGACATACCACCTGGGAAAACGTGGTGCGGGTACCCGTGGATGCCCTGGAACATGCCCTGTGACCAGCCACGATGCTCCGTGGTGCCCTCTGGCATCTTCAGCGTGTACAGGTATGGGTCATTCGAACAAAGCCGTGTGCGACGTTCTGAGCGGCTCGGTTCGAACAGTCCTTGAGAGGCATTCCGCAACTGTTTTCGGAATAGCGCGCAGGCATGAAAAAACCCCCTGGAGAATGTCTCCAGGGGGTGATTCCCTCCGCTTACCTCACCCTGGTCAGCGTGCCCCCGTCGCAGTACCACCAGCCGGTATCGAAACGGGTGACGCTCCCTTCCGTGACGTGCGTGCCACCATCGGAGACACACCCCCCGGACAGGTGCACCGCTGCCAGCATCGCCAGAGCGGTCAGCGGAGTAGCCAGACCCATCGCGATAGCGATTGCCTTGACGAAAACCGCGATCATGCCCCTTCCCCTTCCTTGCTGGTCTTCCGATGGCGGGGCACGTAAGCGGATTCCGGGGTACCCAGCGGGTACGGCGTGCCCTCATGTCTGCCGGAGACAAGCTCACTACTCCCCAGTTGCGCCATGCGAGCCTGCATGTCCCGCAGCATGTCTTGCAAGCTTCCCGTCTGTCCCATGCTCGTTCCCTTCCCTGGAGTGACCGTGAGCCTCGCACTCTACTCCGGCGTGCCCGATCCTGGCTAGCTCTCGGCGGAATCCTGGTGCTGTAACCCTCTGACCTGGGGAAACAAGAAACTTTGGACCGTTACCATTCTGTTATGGTATTGCTTGCCACATAGCAAACGTGCTGGTCAGAGCTTGATCATTTACGTTTATGCAGGTCAGAGCGATACATGCTCAGTCAGTACATGTCATAGTGTGTGGATTGTTCGGTTCGGGAGTTGCCCCGCAAGGGGCGGCAACCGGAGACAGAACTTGATACTTGCACAACTCAATCGTGATGACAGCTGCGACCTTACGGCGTACGTGCATGCCTGTAGGTACATAGCGGCTAGCTACCGTGAGGTATCTAGCGAGCGTAAGCGTGTTTCCACTAGTTTACGTCTAGTGGCGTGAGTGGGATCGTCTGGGTTCCCTGATCGGCAAGACAAACCCCGGAATCGTGACCTTACGCGGGATTATCGCTGTGTACGAAAACAGCCCATGAGCACCTATGCCAGACACTATCGCGACTTTTCAGCTATACCCGAGACTTATCCTTTCGGTGAGCGGTAGCTATCGCGTGATTCCAGTCACGCGGTGAGTTGGTAAAACAGTGCGCCTGCAGGAGGTCAAAGCAAAGCGGGAATGTGTACATGTCTACTATTCCTCCCGGGTAATGACCGGTCCGACAGGTCGCGGGACCAACCGCGATGGATAGGAACATCACGATTGCGAGCGTCGCGGGGAGAAATCCCAAAGCGCCTCACTAACTCCATAAAACGGCATGCCCTAGCGGGAATATACGCGGGTAGTCACCATAGCGAAGCTATGTTCTGGCATCACTGGAGAAACATAGATGCCCACGGACTACCGTAAGACTGAAACGACGCGGGTAACAGCCGTAAGCACTCTGGAGTGAAGTTGAGAGATTCACTCCAGAGTGCAACCGTCACCTAGCATCGCGCTTACGAGCGGTGCGCTGTACGGGTGACGGCTTTGCGCATGTGCCCTCATTCCCCTAGCGGGAATGGAGCGACTTTATGAAGCAAGCAACTCAGTCAGCGCTTCTCGCCGCTATCGGCGAACACTTTCTCGATCATGATGCCGCACCAGTTACGCTGACTATCGGACAGAAACTGGGCGGACACTACATCGAAGTTACTGATGCCCCGCACAGTGTCATCGCGAGTGTCTTTACCTGGCTGAAGGATCACAAAGACGAGTACTTCGCCACAGCACACCTCCGCAACGGCAAGCTACACATCTCTTAGTCCTTACCTCATCTACCCCGCTAGGTAAATGAGGGCACATGCGCAGTCACCATGCACGATACCGGGGCAGAGAAACGAGAAGTCATGTACGCTTTTCTCCGCTCCCTGCTTTTCAACCGCTATGGCAATTTCAAGTGGTGCATCTTCGGATGCGTGTTCCAGCAAGGTACGGGAAAAGGAGTTACGGCAGAGTTCCTCACTCCTTTTCCCTGCATCGTCTCGGATTACCTCAGTAGTCACGGGATTTTCACGGATTGGGTTGCCTACCGGGATTTCCGCAACAGTGCCAAGATCGATCTTGATTCACCGGATTACGATCCGTCTTACAAACTGCACAGTTTCATCTAGCCTCATCCCTCCGGGTCCTGCCCCGCTACCGTGCATGGTGGCACAGTTTCACCTCTCATCCCGCAAGGGATCACGGAATGCCTCTTTACCAGAATTCCTGAGCAGGTCTTATGTCATGCCCCTAGCGGAAGACAGACGCTGCCAGCAATCACGGGGTTTAGCCTGATGATCCCTTGCGGGATGAGAGTGCATGTGCGCGTTACCAGGGTAACGGGAGTTACGGAGTCATCATGGATAGCCGTACAACTCTCAGTGAAGCCAGCTGTGCCAACGCCGTTGAGCAGAGCACAGACGGTCTCGTGCGTCCGATTGACGCATGGGTTGTCATCTCTGCCGGATTCAACGGCATCGTGTACACGCATGAGATCGCGCTGGCGAAGCTTGCCAGCGAACCGGAATGCACAATCGGGTACGTCACGCTTTACCGCCCAGTTACCCGTAAGGATGACAAGTAGCCTCACCTTATCCCCCGTTGCCCCGGAATGCGCACATGCATGCTTTACCTCACCTGTACTCATACCGTGATCAGATCATGACATCCGAGAGCTAGCGCTTTGGGGTCAATGTGACATCACCTCAGAAGTGATTCAGGTACACCTCAGATTGACTGATCACGATGTGAGTACAGGTGAGTGCCAGCCCATCCGCACTATGACAGCAAGGATTACCGTGCTGCATACCCATACGGGCTAGCTGTACATCCTCCCGCCCGTGAGGATCCGCCACACAGTACCAATGCCGCGCATAAGCGGGGCAAGCCACGGGCAAGCGCCTTTGCGCAACGTACCCGTGAACCTGAGGTGAGAACAGACTCTCTTCTTAAGAATGAATATCAACATGTCCCTAGCCAGGGTCACGGCGCTTTACCGTAGTTCTTGGATGCCAGCGAAGGTAATGTGGCGTTCCTGCTAACTCCCGGTCTGACCGGATCACATGAGGGACACATACGCTACCGCTTTCCTTCGCTGCATTCCTGGCACTACGGAGAAAGGGAAGTGCAATGAAAGCAGAATTCGTCGGAGCGGACTACCACCGCAACAACTTCTATGTCGTGAAGACCGGCGGCAACTTCACGCTGTGCATCGTGGCAGTGAGAGAAGACAGCGAAGGTAACTTCGCCTTGATGCCCGCTGTCATCGCGGCGATGCCGTAAGGGAGGGACATGTACAAGATCGTGCACCTCAACGGCGTCATGTACATTGCGCGGCGTAACCGCGACCACCGCAACAGACCGCGCTTGCATGTCGGTGCGCGGCGCATGGGCACCTACGATGACAGCGGATTCAGCGTCCGCTCATGGAAACTGAAGGGATAGCATCATGGCAGCTGAGGTTACCTCCGGGGGCATCATGATCACGGGTGCCGAGGACATCGAACGGGTGCGCTGGCTCAGCGTCCGGTCCGCTCTCAAGCTGGAGACGCGGGGGATGCAGCGTCGCGGGAAGTCCGCGCGGGTCCTCGCCAATGAGATCACGGGCAAGAACCACCGTCTCGCCCGAGTCGCGTACATGGAGCTGAACGCGCACATCGTGAAGCACCTCGGCGAGGAATTCAACCGTCCGCTGTAAGGAGGGATCGTGAAAGTCACGCTCGTGCTCTGCGAGAACATCGCCCATGGTGCCGGATTCCATCCGCTGACCGGGAATCCGCCCTACGGTGACGACCGGACCGACCCGGATGCTTGCCTGTACCCCCACGAGCGGGGGCCTGAAGGAGTCAACGCTCCTGTCGGGCATCCGCTCACGCCCCATGACTGACGTACTGATCAGGTTTGCGGAGGAGCAATCCTCCGCATTCCTGGCAGTGCATCCAAGCGAAGGGAAAAAGCCATGACGTACCTGATCGTGTTCCAGACCTACAACCGCAACGGCTCCCCCGCTAAGGCAGTCGCGGAGGTTACCACGGATGAGCGGAAGGCCAGCGCCATGTTCGCCGAACTGAACGAGCGCGGCACGCCGGTCACGCTGGAGATGTACGCATCATGACGCTAGACGAACGGTCGTGCATGTTCGCCGACCTGGAAGTGATCTTCACCCGGTGGCAGGGCGAGTACAAGGTTGACAAGTATGCGCCTTACCATCCCGGCATTGGTCCCGAGATCATCGGAGCGAGGCTGGCACACGATAACGAACCGTCTCATCGCGGGTACGGAGCTACCGAAACCGAAGCGGCTATTGATCTTTTCCGCCTCATGAGAAACACGGAAAGCTCGTGACATGGAAATCAGGACCAACCATAACCGCCGCGAGATCATCGACGCTTCCCAGCTGACCGCGAAAGAACGGGAAGCTTACGACTACATCGACTGGCGTGCCATCGATGAGGGACGCGATTCCGCTTCGTTCGTGAGGTATAAAGGTCAGCTCTATGACCTCGGCGGCGAAGTGACGCGCACGTCCGCTTTCCCCGGATGGGACGGTTACGTGCACTGGCACGCCTTCGGGGGTGTGCTCTTCCGCTACATCACCGAAGATCACGAGACCTACGTCATATGCGGGACCTACCTGACCTGAACGGAGAATAACACCATGGCGAACGTGTTTACCCAGATCGAGTTTCCCTCCAGTCTGCATGTGCAGGTGGAGGATGCCACGAGCGAGCGCTCTGCCGTGCAGCTCTCGCGTAACTACGCGACCCGCCACTACGGGAAGCCGGTAGGACACTGGGTTTCCGGCGGGGGCGGGTCCAAGGACGGCAAGATCTATTACACCTACGTCTACTCAAATCCGGACTACCGGGATCGCAAGCCGTCGCGGAAGAACTTCAGCCGCAAGCACTACCCGCACCTGAACAGCCGTCAGCGTCGCGCGTTGTTCCTCGCCGCGTGACTCTTGACCGGACATGCATGATCCTGGCATGATGCCAGGGACGGAAGGAACGAAGATGAACAGACGGGTTATCTACTTCCAGGGACGCAAGTACACGCGGCGCGTCTCTGCCGGTATCGAGAGTAACCGCCCGGTACGTACCATGCTCGTGCATCGCTGGGGACCTCCCGGCATGGGATGGAACCTCAAGCTGATCTCTGAGCGCAGCCACTACGGCACCCCCTTCCGCGCTACCCCTGACAATGCCGGGTGCTACGTAGACGGACACTGGGGCATTTACGCCGTAGCGCACATGGTGAACCGTGCCGAAGAGTGGGGTTACGGCGCTGACGGGGATGCCGCCGAGATCATCTCACTAGCGGACCGGCATATCGCGGACATGTCACTGCGCGGTCAGGACCCGCTGTCAGAAGATGAGTACTGGGCACTGCAGGAGTCTTCCGGCGAGGTAGAGAACTGGCTCAACGAGAATATCGCCCCGGAGGGTTACTACTTCGACTGGCGTGACGGGGAGTTCTTCCTGCAGAGTGAGGAATGGTGGGAGGAATAATAATGGACCCTACGGACATGGCACTGCGCATCATGGCATCGAAAGCACGGGAAGCGCACGACTCGTGGCAGCGTGAGCTAGCCGCGTGCCGGGAAAAGGGGCTGATCAAGAGTAACCCCTACTCGGTACCCGCTTCCCTTACCGAGCGTTCCGCGCATTGGAGCATGGCTTACCTCATGCTGCACACTGCCGTTACTGAACTGAAGTTCAGCGGCAAGAACACGCATCGCGTGGACGTCTACACCAGGAACCTGATTGATGAGGCCAAGCCGTGAACGCCATCACTTACTACCAGGGACGCAAGTACACCCGTAACAGCCACGTACGGCGGGATGAGATTACCCGTACCGTCCGCACGGGGAATCACTGGGACCTCAGCATCCGCTCTCACGGACGCCGTTATGGCAGGTCTTACGGGATGGATGATGACATCCTGGTCAAGCGCGCTAAGCAGTGCCTCACCCGTCCGGACTCGTTTGCCTATTACGGCGATATCCCCATGTTTGAATCCTGGGGATACTCCGGTATCGGGCAGTCGCGGGACAGTGAGGCCCTTGAGCTGAGCAACTACCGGCGCATCTTCGCGGACATGCAGGAGATGTTCCCCGATGAGGACATGGGAGAGAATTACCTCTCGTGGGTGACTGACTTCCGCGCTAGCCACTGGGCAGTCGGGTGGGTGGAGTCCATCGTGGTGAAGGTCCTTTACGATCCCGATGAGGACATCACCCCCCAGAACATCACCTCAGCATTCCGGCATATCGCGGGTATCGCGGAATTCCTGCACAGGGAATACCCCATCTACGATGAGGCGGACCTCTCGGAGCTTGAATACGAGGAAGCCTCAGACTACTTTGACCAGGAATGGTCATCGATGCTGCGCGGCTGGGATGAGGACTACGACGGACCGGAGCCGTCCGAAGATGAGAAGTGGCATATCTGGTCCGAATACGACCTAGTTTCCCGCGATAACGCCGCCTGGGATGACAAGCTCGCGGAATACGTCAGGGAGCAGCGGCAGGAGCGGATCAGCGCGGCTAAGGCTGCGGTGCGCCTGATACTGAAAGGATAGCCGTGGGTGAGACAGAGAAGCTCCTCCGTCAGATTTACGTGGACGCACGTCAGGACGTGGTTTACGTGGAGGATATCCGTAAGCTGGCGGAACTGCTGGGGTATGACCTCAGCGGCATCACGAGCGCATGGGATATCAAGAATGACTGAATACTACCGGCTCGTTGCCGTGCCCTCTGATCCCTCCAAATGGTGGCTCATGCCCCATCTATTCCCGTCTGCCGAAGATGCACGGGATTACGTGACGCGCAAGTTCAGGAGATACCGCAAATGGCGGCATGTGCATATCTACGACGACACAGACCGCGAGGTGATGCGCGGGGAAATTGAGCTATCCGGCGCGTGGGCATTCCGTGACGTTACCGGGTAACGCACGCGATTCACTTACCGGTATCCAGTGACGTAAACCCAGCGTACGACGGTATTACGAAACGCCGCGTAGCGTTAACGCACCTGAACGGAAGAGAAGACATGAGCGAAGCCGATGAGATCACGGGCAGTGAAGACCGACTCAGCAAGCACGAGGTAGACGCGCGTATCGCCTACATCGAAAAGTGGGACTGCGGGCAGGATGAGCCGGATTGCGGGGATGATGACTGCCCCCGCCACGGGTCAACCGCTGAGGAGCTTGCCGCGCTGCAAGAACTGGAAAAGGCAATGAACAGCAGTTCCCTCGAACGGCTGATCTCCGAAGACTCCTTCCAGGGCTATGTGCAGGACGAACGGGAATCCGAAGGGGGCATCCCCGAAGACCTGTGTTACTACATCGACTGGAAGTCATACGCGGAAGACCAGCAGACCGAATACGCCCCCGTAACCTTCCGGGGTTACACCTTTTACGCGGAGTAGGGAAGACATGAAACTATGTATCGAAATCGAAGCACCTCCGACCGGGCATCGTCGCCACGGGATGCTGGTCTATGACGAGACCGGCGAGAACCTGGAAGGGTTCGTTGATTACGGGCTCGCGGGACATCAGGAGCTTTACCGTTTCTACCCGCGCGGAACCGTGACCGTCCTGGCTTCCCTCAAGGTCACCGGGAAGGAATGGCGTAACGCGATGGCTAACCGCATCCTGCGACCGGGGGAGACGATACAGCGATGAGCGAGACGCGACGCGCGGAAGCATGGAACAACCTTCAGGCACGTATCGAGACGCTTTCGCAAACGCTTTTCAACGTGCGGGATGTCAACCTCGCAAACGGGGCAGACATCACCGATGCCCCGGTTGGTGTGCGCATGGCACTAGCTGACCTCACCCACGAGCTGAGCATGTGGGCGGGAAAGCTCAGTGAGGCAGTGCCCGAAACAAGACAGCCGGTCAACCCGGAGCTGTTCAGCCGTACAGCGCCCAAGTGGAATTGCGTAGACTACCCCGGCGAGGGCATGCACTACGCACCAGGCGAGACCTGCCTGTGGTGCGGGATGACCCGTGAGCAGATCACTGCAGAGCACAATAAACGGGAGGCTGGCAGTGAGTGAGCAGGTCAGGCGGGTAAACCGTCACGGGATCACCGGAGCAGTCTTGCAGCAGCCGGACCCCCCGCCGCTGCGCAAGTTTGCCATCTGGGACAGTGACAAGCCGTGCGAGGTGCATTCCACGGCCTACATGGGCAACATGCCCTGCACCGGGGATTACGCCTGCCATCTATGCGGAACCGTATGGGATGACAACGGAAACGTCATCGGGCAAAGAGGGGCACGCCGTGAACCCTGACCACCCGAATGAGACCCTTCTCGGGACGCTGGTCCGGCATTCCGGGCACATGCTGACCGTGAACACGCGCTATATCATCCCTCCGGGGAAGGTGTACGGCGCTCCTCACGTCTTCGTCTTCTGCGAGACGTGCAAGATACTGATACGAGATGAGGAAATCTCATGAGCCGCATTGAGTACGTGCGGGCAGGGGGCAGGCTGTTCCGCCTCACTATGACCCGTGAGGACCTGGGGCTGCTGGTGGACGTACGGGACGTGCGCAGCACTTTCGAGACGCAGGCTATCTTGCGGGATGGCGAGGACTGCGAGCCGGTACCCATCAAAACCGTGCTCACCGAACCGGAAGTCTATGACGCGATACGCAGCGTGTACGCGTCCGCCACCTCCCACGAGAGCGGGCAGTTTCCTTCCGGTGGCATCCATCTCCCGGAAGACTTCCCCATCTACCGCAGTGAGATGACGGAATACCGGATGAGGTCCCGCGATGACGACTCCACGGAAGGAACGGAAGATGACTGAAGGATACCAGGGGTACGCCAATTTCCCCACGTTCACGATAGCGCTGTGGATCGACAACAACCGCAGGCACAGCGCCCTCATCCGCGAGGCTGCCAGAGCCTACCGTTCCCGCGAGGAATACCCGGACGTCCGCACGGCGGAATACCTGCAGGAGTACATAGAGCGGTCATTCCGCGAAGACGGCGTGCAGCTCGCGCTAGACAACAGTGGCAGCGTGGCGTCAACCCTGCTCAGCCACGTCATGACACAGGTTGACTGGCTGGGACTGGCACGCAAGTACCTGGAGGATGAGGACTAGATGCCGTACAAGCTCATCCGCACCCTGCCCTCCGGGGAAGAGAAGACACAGGGACCTATCAGGACCGTGCGCGCGGCGACCATTTACGCCGCGCATGTCCTGCATGACAACCTGAGGGTTCCCAAGGCGGAAGCTCAGCGTTTCTCCGTGACGCTGGGCAGTCTTCCCCTCGGGGAAACCGCCTCCCATGACAGCGGATACAAGTTCAGGATAGAGGAAAGCTGATGCAAGCGGATTACACGGGATGGGAAACGCTGTCTTTCAGTGCGGACCGGGACATGAGTACCGGGACCATTACCCTCACGATCACCACCGATGACGGGGAAATCCGCATCGACGCGGGACGGTCCGAAGATGACGCGGCATCGCTGCGAGACAACCTGAAATCCGCCAGCGATGAGGCGGGGCAGATCGCGGATAACTGGCAGGACATCCCCGAAGAAGATGACGGCTACGTCACCGAGGATTACCGCAGCGGCTACGGGGTGATGCTGGAAAGGACGCATCACGATACGCCCTGGGGAGCCCGGGGTTACCCTTCCCGCGAGATCGCTACCTATGAGCTGGCGAAGCTCATGGGTGACAGCGGGGTGTTCTTCAATTCCTGGATACAGCGCGAGCGGGGAATAACCGACCCCATCAGCGATGACATAAATGCCCTGCTCGATGATGAGGGCAAGGTCAAGCCGCTTCAAGGCGTCCGTTATCAGGAGGGGGATAACGTCCTCATCGGAGACTACGACTATCCCTACGTCGTGGACAAGGATTACGGGACGCTGGGGGTCATGCTGCACATCTCCGGCGATCCGTCCATCACCGAATTTGAATCTCACGAGAACCTCAAGCCTTACCAGGAAGAAGACTGCGATGAGTGACCTTGACGAATTCCTCGCGAGGCACAACCCCGGTAACACGCATCCCGTGATGGAGATCGAAGTCTCACCCGGCGACACCTCCCCGTTCATCATCATCCGCCAGGGCAACCGGGTGGCGCTGGTCAACCCCCTGCCGTTCACTGAGTACCTGGACATCGACGTGCGGGGATTCACGGACGGGGAGAATACCCCGTCGCAGGTGCTCGGCATGACCAGGGGAAGACGCCACGCCATGGACCAGAAGGTGAATCTCGCGATGATCCTGATCGG
>Ga0068856_100005751_pt1 | contig 12217 bp, 6 predicted proteins | sample KBSCornC62_FD_66595 | JGI IMG/M metagenome (GOLD analysis project Ga0068856, IMG submission 66595) | Corn rhizosphere microbial communities from Kellogg Biological Station, Michigan, USA - KBS Corn C6-2 | ecosystem: Host-associated > Plants > Roots > Rhizosphere > Soil ...
CCGCCGACGTAGTTGCAGACCTGCCCCGCATGGAAGCCGGCGGACGTGATGTTCCAGCCAAGATACGTGCCGAGCGGCGCGTCGCGCAGAACCGTCGGAACGCCACCGAGCTCGTTTCCGTCGGAGTCGACGGCGGGCACGAGCATCTTGATCACATGCTTGATCGGCGGCGGAACGTTGGTCGGATTGCCGGTCGCATTGAACTCGTCGAAGTCAGGACCCCAGTCGTAATCGAGAATCGGGTTCACGAAGTTGTCGGCCGAAAAGATCGAATCCGGAATGCCGGGAACGCCGTGTGGAAAGCCCATTGCCTCCATCGTCGGCTCGACCAGGGCGCGCTCATTCTTCGGTCCCCGCATGCGCGGCCAAACGCTCGGCGGCGGCTCGATGCCTTTGGTGACCCAATCGCGAAGCGCAACGCGCATGCGGTTGACAAGCTCCGCCGCTGGAACAGGGCTGACCGGCATCGTGCCGGTTCCCCAGTTGTTGCCGGGACACGACGCGCCGTTCGTGGACGGAGTCTCTGTCATTGCGCCATTGCTACCGCCGTGCGTGGAGCTCGGCAGGTAGTAGCGGCGGACGTTGTCGGGCAGCGGGATGTCGTTCTTCGGATCGGTGCCCACCCAGGACGTCGTCATCTTGAGCGCGAACACTTCAGAGCCGCCGAACGTCTCCACGATCTTTGGACACGTTCCCGTCAGCTCGCATCGATCGAGAATGCCGCCGGGATGCAGGTCCCGCACGCGATCGGGAAACTGATGCCACCACTGTGGTCCTTCGCTGCCCATTTGATACAGCTCGAGCACGCCGTCAGGCTGACCCCAGCGCGAATTGTTGGAAACGCGCCGGCCGGCAATCAACGGCCATGCGCCGTCGTGGACAATACGGCCCGCCTCATCCTCGTTCATGCCGAGGAAAATCAGATGGCGCGTGAAGTTGCCCGATTGCGACGAGCCGCGGATGATCGCCGCCGTGATCTTGCCCGCGAGCGGATTGGCGTTGCCGAAATCGTCGGCATTCGCATAGCGGAAGAATGACATCACATCGCGGAACGCAGCGGTGCCCGTGCCGAGCACATACGGATCCTTGACGGTGTAGATCAGCTGATAGAGCTTGCTGCCGTCGAAGCCGTTTCTCATGCAGACGTTGACCGGAAGCGAAGTAACGTTCCCCGGACTCGCAAATGAACCGCCCGCAGCGCAGTACTTCCAATCGGCGTCCGCGACCGTACCGCCTTCCGTCACCACGCCCGGCATCGTTTCATGCGTGTGGATCGTGAGCTTGTCGCCTGCGTGATTAATCAGATCATTCGGAAAGTACGGGATCGGATTGCCCATCACGTTGAGCGGCGCCGCGACATTGCCGTTGCGGTTGACGATCCGGCCCAGAATGCGGCCCGTCACGCCTTTCAGGACCGGCGTCGCAACGTAATGGTGTGGAAGGGTCGGCGCTGCGCACGGCGCGACGTATGGGGGCACGCAGCTCGCATTCGCCGGTACCGACGTCGCGCCAGCGTTGTCGCCCTGCCATCCGCTCAGGATCTGGATGTCATTTGCCGCGAACGAATCCGCTGGGAAGCCGACATCGCCGCCGCGGTTCGGCACGTCGTGCCAGACGACACCGCTTGCAGCGCTCAAGTCCTTCGGCTTGCGAATGACGACGCTCGCGATGTATTGCACTTTGCCCTGCACGAGACCGATGTCAGTGATCAGCGCGTTGTGCGAGTCCTTGGGATCGAGCTCGCCGAATGCGCGTCCGTTGAGCTGCTCGTAACCCGGCTGATTGTTGATGCTCGATATCGAATCGATGACGATGCGCGTGACGCGTGCGTCGGCGTTTGCTGCGGATAGCAGCAGGCCCGCCGCGACGGCGGCCGCGATGGGCGCCGCCTTCCGCGGCATTCGAAGCAAAGTGCGAGACATTGCAATTCCTCCTATGTCGGCGTTATGGATGCTTATGAAAGCTTGTTTCTGCCCGGTTGGACGCGGCGCCAGCGAACGGACGCGCAACCGCTTGCAGAACCTCGGACCGCCGGCGCGAGAACCGGCGGTCCAGGCCACATCTCGAAAATCGTGTTGTTATGGTGTCTCGCAATTCGTGACTCAGCGACCTTTCACTGCAGGACGCTGCTCGCCTGCGCCGCCGCGATCAGCGCGTCGGCATCGGCCTGGAGCAGGAAGCCCTGGCTGACTGCGTTCGCGGCCGCCGCCTTCACGGCATCGACGTAACCCTGGTGGTTGATGTAGCGTTCTTCCAGCGAACGGCGCGGGTCGTGATTGGCGAGCCGTTCAGCCTTCGTCTTCGCGAACGGAATCCAGCCGCCCTGGTAATTGCACACCTGGCCCTTGTGGAATCCCGACGCCGTAATGTTCCAGCCGAGATACGTGCCGAGCGGCGCTTGCAGCAATACCACCGGAACGCCGCCGACTTCGTTGCCGTCCGCGTCGGTGCGGGGGACCACCTGATCGAGCACCTGGACGACATTCGGCGGCTCGAAATCATGAAAGCCCGTGTTCTCGGAATAGTTGAGATCGGGGCCCCAGTCGTATTGCATCATCGCCTGCAGGAATTTGCTGCTGGTGGTTCCGACGTCGTAAAAAGGCGCGTTGGGGTTCGAGCTTGCGAGCACCGCGGGAATGTCGGGAAAGCCCATCGCGGCCTTCGTCGGCGGCACCAGTTGCTTCTTCGCCAAGGTCGGATAGACGCTGTCGGGCGGAAGGATGTCGTGCATCACCCAGTTGCGGAAATGAAACCGTATCGCGTTCACCGTTTCGGCTTGCGGCATCGGATTGCTGCCGAACGTGCCCGGCCCGTAGTTGGTTCCCGAGCAATTTGGCGCGTTACCCGCATTGGGATTGAAGCCGCCGTTGCCGCCGCCATGCGGACTGCTTGCGAAGTAATAGCGGCGCACGTTCTTCGGCAGCGGGATGTCGTTCTTCGCGTCGGTGCCGACCCAACCGGTCGTAAGCTTCTGGCCCCAGACTTCCGCCGCGCCGAAATGCTCGACCACCTTTGGACACGTGTCGGTCGCTTCGCAGCGATCGAGGATGCCACCGGGCGGGTTGCCGCGTGCATGATCGGGGAATTGATGCCACCAGAGCGGTCCCTCGCTTCCCGACTCGTAGAGCTTCATCACGAGATCCGGCTTGGCGAAGCGGAAATTCAGGCCGATCCTGCGCGCCGCGATGATCGGCCACGCCCCGTCGTACACCTTGCGGTTGGCCTCGTCCTGCGTGAACCCGAAATGGATCAGTTGCCGGACGAACGTGCCTGACTGCGAGCTGCCCCGCGTGATGACCCAGGACACCTGATTCGCGAGCGGATTCGGATTGCCGAAGTCGTCCTGCGTCTCGTAGTGGAAGAACGAAGCCGCATCGCGGAACGCGGCAGTGCCGACCGCAAGGACGTACGGATCCTTCGACGGAAACACGACCTGATACAGCTTGTTGGCCTGGAAACCGTTTTTCAGGCAGATCTGCGTCGGATCGGGCGTGCCGGGAAACGGATGCGTCGCGTCGCATTTGGCCCACGCCCAATCGCCGCTGGCAATGACGTTGACGCCCTGGACGATGCCGTCGATCGTCTCGTGATCGTGCGATTCGAGATGCGACTTGGTCGTATCGAGAGAAATGGGTTTGTACGGTATCGGGTTCGAGTGCTCGATGATCGGCTGGGAGTTCGCCCCGGGGACATTCATGATCCGTCCCAGGACGACGCCCGTGATGGACGAACCGTCGGGATTTTTCGGGATCGGCACGCTGGCCCAATCGTTGCCGTTGCCGACAACCTGGGCGGTGTCCCCCGAATTGTCGCCCTGCCACCCGCTCGACAAGCCGATATCCCCATCGTTTCGGCTGGCAGCGGGAATGGTCACTCGACCGCCGCGGTTCGGTACGTCCTGCCACATGAGGTGGCTGCTCTTCGACATGTCGATCGGCTTGACGATGAAGTACGTCGCGGAGTACTCGACCATCCCCTTGGCGTTCTTCGGCGCGAGCTGGATGTCGTTGATGATGGCGTTGTGCCGATCGTTCGGATCGAGCTCCCCGAAGACGCGGCCCAGGATCGTTTCGTATTGGCCGGCGGTCCCGAACGTTGCGCCCGAAAAAGCGGGCGAGACTTTTTGATCGACGACGATGCGGGTAACGCGCGCGTCCGCCGCCGACGCTGCAGCGACGAACGCGGCAGCGACGGCGATGGACAGCCTGGTGCGGCGCCATGGAGAGTTCGAGCTCGGCGACATTGCGATTTCCTCCCTTGATTCGGTTTTCAAAACATCACGGCACAACCGCGGCGTTCGCCTGCTGAATCATCAACGCCGCATCCTGCGGAAGCAGAACCCTCTGCGCGACGAGACTGTTGGCCGCAGCTGTTACCTTGGCGACGTAATCGGCATGCGTCGGATAGCGTTCCGCGAGCGAGGGCCGTGGATCGCCAGCCGCAATGCGTTGCGCCTGCGTGCGGAAGAATGGAATGTATCCGCCGGTCAGATCGCAGGAATCGCCTTCGCTGAATCCCGCTTTGCGCGGATTCCAGCCCGTGTACGTGCCGAGCGGAACCTGCACATTGACGTTGCGCAATCCGCCGAGATCGTTGCCGTCGGAATTGACCGCGGGAACGAGCAGCGCATAGGGCGCGCGGGCGATGGGCGGCTCCGCCATCACGCCCGATATGTCCTCCACGTTGAACGCATTTCCGCGATCGAGATAGAACTTGCGGTTGGCGACGCCCGGAACCGTGAAGTTGACGGCGCCCGTGTAGCCGTAATGAACCGTTTCGACCGGGGCGAGCGTTCCATCGCTGACCTTCGAATAGAGGCTAGGCGGCGGTTCCGTGCCATCGACGATCCATTGATGCAGCGCGACGAGCAGCGCGCGTTGCGCGGGAATGAACGGATTCGGATTCGTGCGCAGCTGGCAGTTGGCCGGCGGATTCGGCAGCACCGTCGGAAGCGCTGTTGGGTCGCCGCCGCCATGCTGCGTGCTCGAGAACTGATAGATGCGCACGTTGTCCGGAATGACGAGATCCGCGCTGCCGTCGACAGTGGACGTGTTGAGCGCCATCAACGCCTGCCAGTATTCGGTGTCCGTAATCGTGTGAAAGATCTTCGGGCAGCTATTGGTGGCGTTGCAGCGATCGAGCTGGCTCGCGGTCACGTTGGAGAGCGTGTCGGCGTAAACACCCCAGGTCTGCGGCGATTCTTGTCCCGGGAATTGCGTTTCAGTGTGTTGCGTGCCCGAGAGGCGCGTCGGCTGGCCCCAGCGCACGTTGAACGCGCCGCGGTTCGACGCCTTGTGCGGGATCGCACCCTCGACGACCAAATGGAGATTCTCGTCCTGGTTGAATCCCAGCTGCAGGAACGTGCGGATCCAACGGCCGCTTTGCGACGAGCCATAGATGATCGCGTTGTCCATGGCACTGCCCAGCAGGCTGGCCGGCGTCGGCAGCAATTGCGGACAACCGTTGTGTGCAGCGCCCTGGCCGCGATTGTTGCAACGGCCGCGGCCGTCGCCATTGCCCACACCATTGCCCTTGCCGGTGTTGCGGCCGTTGCTGTTGCGCAGGTACGACAGGAAGTCACGCGTCGCCGCAAAGCCGATCCCGGTCACCACCGGATTTTTCGCCGTGTAGACGATCTCGTAGATGTGGTTCGTGTCGAAGCCGCCCTGTAAACAGACCTTCAGCGTGCTCGGAACCCCGGGAAACGGCGTCGACGTGCAATCGGCAAACGCCCATTGCGAATTCGGAATCACCTCTTTCGCATCGAACTGGTGGACCCGCCGTGTCAGCGTTGCGCCTGCGTTGCTCGTGCTGATCGATTCGTACGCAGGGGGCGCCGTCACGTCCTGAGTCGACGTCGGCGAGTTCACGATGTATTCGGAACGAACGCGTCCGGTGATCGCGCTGCCGTCCTTGTTGTGCGCAACCACCGGCGTGATCTTGATTCCCGACGTGACGTCGTGCTCCCAGCCGCTGTACACGATCGTGTAGCCGGAGTTTTCCAGAAAACCGTCGCCGGGATTGCTGCCGCTGCTGCCGATGTCGAGCGCCGGGATGCTCATGCGACCGCGATTCACCACGTCGTAAAGCAGCGTGTGGTTGCCCTTCGACTCGTCGACCGGCTTGAAGATCGAGAAGTCCATCGCGTATTCCACCGCTCCGCGCGCATTGCGCGGCGCAAGTTCGATGTCGGTGATGACCGCGTTCAGCGGATCATCGGGATCGAGCTCGCCATGCGCGACGCCCACGACGTTTTCATACGGGCCGACGCTGCCGAACGACGTGCCGTTGAAAGCAGGCGTCGTCGATGTAACCTGGATGCTCGTGATCCGCGCATCGGCGGCGCCGTTCGCCGCCATCCCAGCGGTCGCAACAACCGCCGCGAATGAAGCGCGGCGGACGAATTCATTGATTGTCATTGCTGTTCCTCCTCGATCGATAAGTCTGGGCGAGCGGCCCCTGTCCGCATTCGCACCGTTTCCGCTCGTATGTTTCGCGGCGGAAATCGTCATGATGAATTGCGACGGCGGCGAGCGCCGTCGCGCCTGCTCCACGGGTCTGCCGCTGGTTCGTTACTCCTTCGATCTCATGCACGTCTGACTGCCGCGTATTTCTGTTTTGCGGGCAGCGCGCCAGTTGCTTCGCGGCGCCAACAACGAATGGTTAAAATGGCCGGCGCCGTCAAGGCCGGGCTCGATGGAGGGCGAGCCGGGTCACGGCGATAGACGCGAATGCGCCGCCTCGACTACAGTGCATGCTTTGGAACCTCCTGATCCTCGAGCGCTTCGTATCCCGGCTTGGTGTCTTCCGGTTTCGGGTTTCGCGAGTTCTTCTGAAGACCCGCGTTTTGTATGCAAACTATTCCCAATCACGTACGAAGTCAATAGCGTTTGTATAACGCCGGCGCACACGCGGGATCGAGATCAGGTGCGTGAACGTTGTGCAGCGCAAATACCGGCTCATTGCGCGGGAATTCAGTCGGATCAATGTCTTGGCGGCGTGCGATTCAGGTTGGTGGTGAACTGATGCGGTCATTGTCGACCCGACATCCCGGACTGTTCAGAGGCCCGACCGCTGGACCAGGCGTTCGACGCGCTCCCTTGACGCTCGCGGGCGATCAACCTATCCTTTTTTGTATACAAGAAAATAAAACTTGCATGCCGGTCGTAACAAGCAGCACTTCTCCGTGGAGGAAAACATGAACGTGACTCGCCGCCGCCTCGTTTCGGGCGCCATCGCCAGCCTGCCGCTTACGTTTGCCGGTTCGAAAGCGTTCGCGCAGAGCGTTACCACGCTCAAGATTTCGCACCAATTCCCGGGCGGCACGATCGATCAGGGCGACTTCCGCGATCGTCTCGTGCGCAAATTCGCCGCCGATGTCGAGAAGCGCACCAATGGGGCGCTGAAGTTCGATATCTATCCGAATTCCTCGCTGGTCAAAGTCAACTCGCAATTCAGCGCATTGCGCCGCGGCGCGCTCGACTTGTCGCTCGTGCCGCTGTCCTACGCCGGTGGCGAAGTGCCCGAGACCAACATCGGACTGCTCCCCGCGCTCGTTCCATCGTACGACGTCGGCAGCCAATGGAAGAACGCAGAGATCGGCAAGTTCCTGTCGCAGTTCCTCGCCGAGAAAGGCGTCATCATCGTGACCTGGATCTGGCAGGCCGGCGGAGTCGCAAGCCGTTCGAAGCCGCTCGTCACGCCGGACGACGCAAAAGGTATGAAGGTGCGCGGCGGCAGCCGCGAGATGGACATGATGTTCAAGGATGCCGGCTCGTCGGTGCTGTCGCTGCCCTCGAATGAGATCTACGCGGCGATGCAAACCGGCGCGATGGATGCCGCACTGACATCGTCAACGAGCTTGATCTCGTTCCGCCTCGAGGAAGTGTCCAAATTCCTGACCAGCGGCCGCGGCAAGTCTTACTGGTTCATGTTCGAGCCGTTGATGATGTCGAAAGAAGTCTTCGACAAGCTGCCGAAGCCGCAGCAGGACGCGATCATGACCGTCGGTGCGGAACTCGAGAAATTCGCCGTCGACAGCGCGAAGGCCGATGACGTCGCCGTCGCCAACGTCTACACGAAAGCCGGCGCGAAGGTGTCCGACCTCGACGACGCGACGCTCGCGAAATGGCGGGCGATCGCGAAGCCGGTGTGGAAGGACTATTCTGACAAGAACGCCAATTGCGCGAAGCTGTTGGCACTCGCCGAAAAATTACTGTGAGCAGTGACAACGTCGGCCATGGTCGTGTGAGCGGCGGATGAATCACGGCGTCGAGTTGCCGGGCGCGACTGAAACGATCACGATCCACCGAGGCGGACTGGGGCTGCTCGACCGCGCGATGATGGGCGTCAATCGATTGATGACGCTCTTCGGCATGATCGCGCTCTTCGTCGCGTCGTTGGTGCTGACCTACAGCGTGTTCTCGCGCTATATGTTCAAGGCGGCGACCGATTGGCAGGACGAGGTCGCGGTTTTCTGCATCGTCGGCGCCGTATTTCTCGCCGGGGCCTGGGTGCAGGCGCAGCGGGGCCACATCGGCATCGAGGCGGTCGCTTCGATTCTGCCGCCTTCGATCAATCGCGTCCGGGTGATCATCGTCGACATTCTGACGCTGGTCTTCTGTGCTTTCTTTGCATGGAAATCGTGGACGCTTTTCCATGAGGCCTGGGTCGACAAGATGACGACGTCGTCGACCTTTTCGCCGCCGCTCACGATTCCATACGGGTTGATGGCCCTCGGAATGACGCTCCTCGTCGTCCAGGTCGCGCTGCAGCTTGCCGCCTATTTTCTCGGCAGGCGCGCATGAGCACTGGCGGGGGATCCCGCGGCAGGGAAAGCGATTCATGAGCATCCTCGCACTCGGGCTGCTGTTCGGCGCCGTCACGCTGATCGTCATGTTCTCGGGCATGCCGATCTCGTTCTCGCTCGGCTTCGTCGCGATGGTGTTCATGGCCGGATTCATGCCGGCGTCGTCGCTCGATACCGTGACCCAGAACGTCTATGAAGAGATGGCGAGCATCACGCTGTTGTCGATTCCGTTGTTCATTCTGAAAGGTGCGGCGATCGGCCGCTCCGATGCCGGCCGTGATCTGTATCTCGCAATGCACGCGTGGATGCAGCGCGTTCCCGGCGGGCTCGGCATCGCAAACGTCTTCACCTGCGCGCTGTTCGCTGCGATGGCCGGCTCGAGCCCGGCGACCTGCTCGGCAATCGGCAGCGCGGGCATTCCGGAAATGCGCAAGCGCGGATATTCGCCCGGGTTTGCGGCCGGCATCATCGCCGCCGGCGGCACGCTGGGAATCTTGTTGCCGCCGTCGATCACGATGATTCTGTACGCGGTCGCCGCGGAGGTTTCGCTCGGTCGGTTGTTCCTGGCGGGCATCGGTCCCGGCCTTCTGTTGGTCGCGTTGTTCGCGCTGTATGCGGCGTATCGCTACCGCAAGGAATACGCGGCGGCGCATGCGGCGTTCACAAAGGCCGGAACGGCCTCCGCGTATCTCGAGCAGAAGCGCTACACGCTCCACGAAAAAGTCGAGATGCTGCCGCGCGTTTTGCCGTTCGTGATCCTGTTGATCGGCGTGATGGTTGCGCTCTATGGAGGCTACGCGACGCCATCGGAGACGGCGGGGCTCGGGGCCGTGCTCGCGCTCGTGCTGATCGCAATCGTCTATCACGTTTGGCGCCCGAAGGACGTGCGTCCGATCCTCGGCGCGACGCTCAAGGAATCGACGATGCTGATGTTCATCATCGGCATGTCGTTGTTCTTCTCGTACGTGATGAGCTATCTGCACATCAGCCAATCGGCGGCGCAAGGCATCGTCGATCTGCATTTGTCGAAGTGGTTTCTGTTGGCGGCGATCCTCTTCATGGTGATCGTCCTGGGTTTTTTCCTGCCGCCGGTGTCGATCATCCTGATGACGGCTCCGATCATCCTCCCCCCGCTCAAGGCCGCGGGCTTCGACTTGATCTGGTTCGGCGTGCTGATGACGATCGTGATGGAAATGGGATTGATTCACCCGCCCGTCGGTCTCAACATTTTCGTCATCAAGAATATCGCGCCGGACATTCCGCTGCGTGACGTCGTGTGGGGCGTGATGCCATTCGTCGGCTTGATGTTTGTCGCCATCTTTCTGATCTGCCTGTTTCCGGAAATCGCCACCGCCTTCCCGAATTGGGTGATGGGCGGCAGCCGATGAACGCGAGGATTACGCCGCGAATCTGGAACAAGCGCGCGCAGGGGCGCGAGCGGCGTCTCGGCCGCGCGGCAACGCGTTTGGGACCGCGACTGTCGGGCAAGCTCGTCGAGGCGGACGCGATCGTCACACTGCTCGAAGAGATCATTTTGACCGGCGACCGGGTCTGTCTGGAAGGCAACAACCAGAAGCAGGCCGACTTTCTCGCTCGCGCCTTGACCCAGGTCGATCGCGTGCGTGTCCACGACTTGCACATCGTGCAATCGGTTCTGGCGCTGCCCGAGCACCTCGATGTATTCGAACGCGGCATCGCGTCCCGGCTCGATTTTTCGTTCTCGGGCCCGCAGGCGGCGCGTCTCGCCAAGCTCACGAGCAACGGCCAGATTGCGATCGGGGCCATTCACACGTATCTCGAGCTGTTCGGCCGTTACTTCATCGATCTCACGCCCGACGTGGCGCTCATCGCGGCTCAGGCTGCCGACCGGAACGGCAATCTGTACACGGGGCCGAACACCGAGGACACGCCGGTCATTACCGAAGCGACGGCGTTCAAGAGCGGCGTCGTGGTCGCGCAGGTGAACGAGCTGACCGACAAGCTGCCGCGAATCGACATCCCGTCGGATTGGGTGGACTTCGTCGTGCAGAGTCCGACGCCACATTACATCGAGCCGCTGTTCACCCGCGATCCGGCGACGATCTCCGAGATCCAGGTGCTGATGGCGATGATGGCGATCAAAGGAATCTACGCCGAGTACGGCGTCGATCGGCTGAATCACGGCATCGGCTTCGACACAGCGGCGATCGAGCTGCTGTTGCCGACATACGCGGAAGCATTAGGACTGCGCGGCAAGATCTGCCGCTATTGGGCGTTGAATCCGCATCCGACCTTGATTCCCGCGATCGAAGCCGGCTTCGTCGAGTCCGTGCACTCGTTCGGATCCGAACTCGGGATGGAAGACTACATCCGCGCCCGTCCCGACGTGTTCTTCACCGGCACCGATGGCTCGATGCGCAGCAATCGGGCCTTTTGCCAGACCGCGGGGCACTATGCATGCGACATGTTCATCGGGTCGACGTTGCAAATCGATCTCGCGGGCAACAGCTCGACCGCGACGCTCGGCCGCATCGCCGGCTTCGGCGGCGCGCCGAACATGGGCTCCGACGCGCGTGGGCGGCGGCATGCGACTGCGCCATGGCTGCGGGCCGGGCAGGAAGCGCATCGGGGCAACAGCGGAGCACCCAGGGGGCGCAAGCTGGTCGTGCAAATGGTCGAGACGTTTCGCGAGCACATGGAGCCGGCGTTCGTCGAGCGGCTCGACGCATGGGAGCTCGCGGATTCCGCGAACATGGCACTGCCGCCGATCATGATCTACGGCGACGACGTCACGCATATCCTGACCGAAGAAGGGATCGCCAATTTGCTCTTGTGCCGCGACGAATACGAGCGCGAGCAAGCGATTCGCGGCGTCGCCGGTTACACGGCTGTCGGATTGCGGCGCGACCGGGCGGCCGTCGCAAAGTTGCGCGAGCGCCGAGTCATACGCCGCGCCGAAGATCTCGGCATCGATAAGCGCGAGGCGACTCGCGATCTACTGGCGGCGCGCTCGATCAAGGACCTCGTGCGCGTATCGGGAGGGCTCTACCAACCGCCGAAACGGTTTCGCAATTGGTGAAGACGATGCACCCGGCGGCGCTCGATGTGGACCCCCACGCTCGCGGCTTCGCCGCTTCGCTGCCCACAATGGGGTCGCAAAGCGCGGCTTGGGACGGCCCGGCGGCGCTCGATATGGACCCCCACGCTCGCGGCTTCGCTGCTTCGCTGCCCCCAATGGGGGCGCAAAGCGCGCCTGGGGACGGCCCTGCGGCGCTCGATATGGACCCCCACGCTCGCGGCTTCGCCGCTTCGCTGCCCCCAATGGGGGCACAAAGCGCGCCTTGGGACGGCCCGGCGGCGCTCGATATGGACCCCCACGCTCGCGGCTTCGCTGCTTCGCTGCCCCCAATGGGGGCGCAAAGCGCGCCT
>Ga0068856_100005752_pt1 | contig 12217 bp, 13 predicted proteins | sample KBSCornC62_FD_66595 | JGI IMG/M metagenome (GOLD analysis project Ga0068856, IMG submission 66595) | Corn rhizosphere microbial communities from Kellogg Biological Station, Michigan, USA - KBS Corn C6-2 | ecosystem: Host-associated > Plants > Roots > Rhizosphere > Soil ...
GTGCATTGGCAATACAAAAGCCCGTTGCAAGTATCCCTGTTAATAGTAGGTGTTTGATTCTCATAGTAAATGGTTTATTTTGAGCCGGAAGGTAATGGAATTGGTTCGTTTGTTTTTATTGGTGTGCCAAAATCCGGACTGCCGTCCTCCTTCCACGTAAATTTCTGAGCCCTCGGCGAACGATCCCTTCCACAGCCTTGTCCCGGAGCAGAATTGGCATGATATAATATCCAATCCTCTTTGCCATTCGGCGACTTAAAAAACGAATTATGCCCGGGAGCATAAACACCATTTTCCGGCGATTGCTTAAATACCGGCTGATCTGATTTGATCCAGGATATAGGGTCGAGCATATAGGCATCGGCACTGGTGCTCAGCATACCCAGTGCATAAAAATCGGTCCAGCAGCCGCTGGCAGAGTAAATCAGGAATATTTTATTACCGTGCTTTAATATTTCAGGCCCTTCATTCACATTCACGTGGGGCGGATTGGAGGCATAATGCAAATCGCCGTTTTTCTCCCAATCGTACATAGGGTAGGAGAGTTTGACCCTTTCACCTTCCACGGTCCATGGGTTTTTGAGTTTGGCAATATAGATATCCTGCTCACCATTGGTATCACCTTCCCAACCAGACCAGATCATAAAAAGTTGGCCTTTATTCATGAAAACCGATGCATCAATGGCCCATTTATTGGTGGGATCGGATACTTTGCCCTTAAATGTCCATTTACCTTGTAGTGGATCGGCAGAACTGTTTTCAAGTACGTATATGCGGTGATGATCATTTACACCGTCATCTGCTGCAAAGTATACATACCATTTATTATTGATGAAATGCAGCTCCGGCGCCCAAAGTTCCTTCGACCACATGGTGCCTGCCGGAGGTGTCCAAACCACCTTTTTCTCAGCGGCTTTAAGGTAGATGATATTCTTGGTTTTCCATAAGGTGATATTGCTACCGGTACTGTTAGTATAGTAGTAATAACCACCGCGCTGCATACACCACGGATCAGCTCCTGAAGACAATAACGGATTGGTAAATGTTTTTACTTGCGCGTTCACCTTCAACGAAGCTATAAAAATAACTGTAAAAAATACAATTGTTTTTATGTGCACACGTATTTCAGGCAGACGGATCAATTTGGTTTATTTTTGGTTTGGGCTAAGGTAGTTTTTTATTTACCGGTTTAAAATATTTTTTAGCACCCATCCTGGGATTAAACCTTTACATCAAAGGTCAAGCTCATCGATATCGACCACTGCCGTATCGCAAATATAAGTGGGCATAATGCCGGCAGCAGTAATTCGGTTCTCATAGTCTTTAGCCTGTGTATTGCCGGTCAGGACCAATACTGTGTCCAAGCCGAATTTATTTCCTCCCAAAATGTCGGTATTAAGGGTGTCACCAACCATCACAATATCGTTTTTGGCCACTTTCCTGTATTCGCGAATCAGGTCATAAGCAAACATAAACATCTGTGAGTCGGGTTTGCCAAAACGAATAAATTGCTTGCCTACGACGCTTTCGATCATTGCCGCTATACCACCAATGGCGATGGAAACATTAGTAGCAGTAAGGGGATAGGCGCGATCTGTATTGGCCACGATAACCGGAATAGTCCTCCGCCGAAGGAGGTTGACGGTTTTATTTAGATCCTCGAACCAATTGAAACCTTCATCATCAAGGAAGATCATGGCGCTGATTTTATCGATATTATGCTCATTTACTTCGCCCACAGGTAGTGTTTTAAGGCCCGATCTTTCGATATAGTGTGCAGAATCAGGTGTGCCAAGGTAAGCGACAATGCCGTCTGGTACCTTTAGATCGAGAAATTCTTTGGTCAGCATACCTGAAGAAACAATTCTTTCAGGCGTGATGGCATGCAAGCCCATGCGATGAAACGAAGCAGCCAATTGCTCCGGGCTGCGTGAAGCGTCGTTGGTAACGACATAATATTCCTTATTTTCTTTTTCGAGGTAACTGAATGTTTTTTCTATCCCGGGCACCAGTCCCGCATAAGTTTTTATAACACCAAAGGCGTCGAAGAAAATAATCTCGTATTTGTCAATGATGGATTTAAAGTTGTCTATACGCTTCATTAGTGTGTAAGTGCTGGGCTTTTGGTGTCGAGTTTAAGAGCTTCAATTATTTTGGTTGCGTCAAAATCACGGTCGACTGATGGCAGATAGATATCAAAAGCCTCAGACTGCAATTTTTCTGCATATTCTTCTTTAAAAAAACGCTTGCCGTCTTTGATCACGTAGTTTAGAATGAAGAAACGGTAGGCTTCTTTCAAAAATTTGATCTCATTAACTGTAAGCGGGTATATTTTATGATATTCTTCCAGGAAAATTATAAAACGATCCTCCATCAATGTATTGATGTAATAACTGAAAACAGTTTGGTCGCCGATATCAGATACCACACGGCTCAGGAAGTAAAAATCGAGCACGCGATAACTCATTCTGAACCAATCATAATCCCAGCGTGAATACAATTCCAGGTTCCTGGTAACGGAGAAGTTGCCAATGTTCCAATCTATAAAAACAGGCATTACACCAAATGTGCCCATATTGTATTTTGAGCGGTTCTTCAAAAACATCTCGCAATGATATTTCAGGAAATCCACTTGCATTGCAGAACCGAATTGACTCTCGTTAGTCTCTAATTGCTGTTGTAGCGCATAAATATCGGTGCGAAGGGTTTTTGACGATTTTGGTATCACATTTCTTACCCGCCAGCATGCTTTATGAAATTTGGCGATCTGCTGGCCGAGTTTACGAATGTGGTGCTCGTCAAGCCGGCGGGGCATGCGTTGATCGATACGGGTAGGGTTGTAGAATACTACCCAGGCATCAATCTTGCCCTGACGATGATGGTAAATATAGACCCTGTTATTCTTCAATAACGATTTAGACAATACATTCTCGAAAGGGTAGAGCAGGTTGTTACAAAGACTATGAATAATGCGATGATCCTCTTTAAAATGCTCAAATTTGCCAAAATATGATAGCTTGGCAATCACAATATCGTCATCCTCAAAAGTTATCTTGAAAACATGATTGGTAGATACCATCGCGCTGATATCCTCAATATCGCGGATGGTTTTAGAAGCATCGTAGCCTTCCCAGGCTTTTTTCAGTATATATGAATAGTCCATTATTGTCTGAACCGGGATTAAACAGATTTAATGATTACCCGGATGATTACTTAAAGTGGTTTATATTTTTTATTAAATAGTCGCTTAAATGTTAACGACCCTCCACCAAAATTTATAAGTAGCCCCACTTCCATATTATAGGCCTCAAGATAATTTATGGCTTGAGCCAAATGTACATCTTCCAATTGAATGATGGCTTTAAGTTCTACCATAATTAAACCATTAACAAAAAAGTCGACTCTTCGGGTGCCAATTTCTGTAGCACGGTAATAAACAGGCATTTCTTTTTCTCTTTCAAATGCGATGCCTTGATAAGTCATTTCTATTTCTAGAGCGCGCTGATAGATCAATTCTTGAAACCCATTGCCCAATCCTGAATGAACCTGCATGGCACAGCCAATAATCTTGCGGGTAATTTCTTCGTGTCTAAGTTGATCGGGCATAATTATCCTGAAAATCTGTTAATCTGTTTAATCGTGGTTCAGATTATTTCGAAATACCGTTTCAACTCCCAGTCAGTAACCGCCTTTGAATATTGCTTCCATTCCCACAACCTGGTTTGGGTAAAATGTTCTGTAAAATCGGTGCCAAATAGTTCTGTTGCGATAGGGGAGTTTCTCATAGCCATGGTGGCCTCATAAAGATTTGGCGACAATGTACCATGGGTTTTATCCTGGTAGCCATTGCCTGTTGTTGGTTTAATGTTTAATGGTAATTTATGTTTGATACCATACAGACCCGAAGCCAGTGCCGCTGCCATTGCCAGGTATGGATTGCTGTCCGAGCCTGGGATGCGGGTTTCCAGTCGGGTGTATTTTTCGGATGAATGCAGGATACGTATTGCTGTAGTACGGTTATCAATGCCCCAGGTAACAGTGGTTGGCGCCCAGGCACCTTCAACCAGTCGCTTATAGCTGTTGATGGTGGGAGCGTACATTGGCAGAATATAGGGCAAACAATGCAATTGGCCTGCTAAGTAATGCTTTAGCAGATCGCTCATATTATTCTCACCATCAGTTATATAGAATAAGTTTTTTGATTTGTCTTTATTCCACAAGCTCTGGTGGATATGTCCGCTGCATCCCGGCAGGTTTTCGTTCCATTTCGCAATGAAAGAAGCCATAATACCATGCAAGTTGGCGATTTCCTTTACCGCGTTCTTAAATAAAACGGCTTTGTCGGCTGCCTTCAAAACGTGGTCGTGGCTAATAGCCGCTTCGTACACGCCGGGGCCGGTTTCAGTATGCAGCCCTTCCAGGGGAATGTCAAATGCTTTTAGCAGATTGAACAGATCGTAATAAAAGCTGCTGTTCTGTGAGGTACGCAATATTGAGTAGCCGAACATGTCGGGGGTAAGCGTTTGGATATCGGTATAGCTTTTATCGTGCAGGCTTTGCGACGATTCCCTAAAGTTGAACCATTCAAACTCCTGCGCAAATTCGGGATGATAGCCCATGTCTTCGCATTGTTTTGAGATATGCTTCAATAAACTACGCGAACACGCAGCCAGCGAATTGCCATTAGCATTGCTGAAATCCGCCAAAAAGAAGGGAATATTATCCTGCCAGGGTATGATGCGGAAAGTAGAAAGGTCGATTTTAGCCGGTCTGTCAGGGTAGCCGGTATGCCATCCGGTGAGTTCAACATTGTTATAAACGGCATCGGCGCTGTCCCATCCAAAAACTACATCACAAAAACCATAGCCATCTTTTAGCCCGTCGGTAAACTTCTCATTGCCAATAATCTTGCCGCGCAAGATGCCATCAATATCGGCAAAAGCGAACTTGATTTTATCAACATTTTTCTCCTTCAGGTAGGCTACGATTTGTTGTTTATCCATAACAATTTAATACGCAAAAAGCGCGAACAAGTTAGGCAATATATTGGTTACACAGTTGAGGTATTGCGTTATAATTGATACCTTGTAAAGCGTTAGTTAAATTTAATCATAATCACCGGCCTTAGGAATGAACGACCTGATATTTGTTTATGGTACTTTGCTCGATGCTGAGAACAAATATGGGCTATACCTGCGCGACAACAGCGGGTTCTACTCGCCGGCTAAGGTAAGGGGTAAATTATTCGATATTGGTCAATACCCGGGCGTAGTGTTATATCCTGATGGCGACGACGAGGTGCACGGTGTGCTTATGCAAATGGATGATCCGGAAACCATCTTAAATGTGATAGATATTTACGAAGGGTTCGGCAGCGACCAACCTCAACCCAACGAGTTTATCCGCATTTTGGCCGATGCAGAAACCGACCACGGCCCTGTCACCTGTTGGGTGTACATTTACAACCATCCGCTCGAAAATATTTCCCAGATCGCTTCGGGCAAATATTTCAAATAGATGCCGCCCTTAATTTTGTAATACAAGTTTTACTGTTTACCTACTTAAACGTAATGGTGAATTAGGGATACTACTGGTATCTTCATTACATATTATTTAGCTATGAAAAAGATTTTTATTCTGTGCCTGGCGCTGATAGCAGGGCTTGGCGCTTTCGCTCAGCAGAGGAACAAAGCCGATTATATGAGCATTACTATTTATGAGTTCCATGGGCTCCATATTGGCAAAATGCATAATATGATTATAACACGAACAGACTCAGCTCAATTACAGACGGATATCAACCTAAAACCACACGGCAAGCCAAGGGACTATTTGGCAAATCATGAGGACACTATCATGACTACGCTGAAGCCTTATTTTAACAAAGGTTGGAAACTCCTTTCCACCTCGGTAGAGGCTTCTAACTTCCAGGGGAGTGATTTCGATAAAACTTATCGCTATTATCTTTCCAGGGAACAGCAATAAAAAACCCCACCAGAACGGATCCGGCGGGGCAGATTTAAATTAATTAGGGTAATTAAGGGCTGTTTTTATTATATTTTTACTGATTTCACGGTCTTGATGATACGTGCAGCAACCTTGTATGGATCAGCAGCCGAGTTTGGACGACGATCTTCCAGGTAGCCTTTCCAGCCTTTTTGTTTAGTATATAAAGGAATACGGATAGAAGCACCGCGGTCAGATACACCATAGCTGTAATCGTGGATAGAAGCTGTTTCGTGTTTTCCGGTCAAACGCTGATCGTTGTCGGCGCCATAAACTGCAATGTGCTCAGCAACAACAGGGCGGAATGCTTCGAGTATTTGTTTGTATACATCTTCGCTACCAACTGTTCTCAACAATGTGTTAGAGAAGTTAGCGTGCATACCAGAACCGTTCCAGTCTAATTGACCAAGCGGTTTGCAATGCCAGTTGATAGAAACTCCGTATTTTTCGCCGATTCTTTCCAGCAAGTAACGGGCAACCCAGATTTGGTCACCAGCTTCTTTAGCGCCTTTAGCGAAGATCTGGAATTCCCACTGACCAGCAGCAACTTCGGCGTTGATGCCTTCAACGTTCAAACCTGCATCAAGACAAGCATCCAAGTGCTCCTCAACGATGTCGCGGCCGAATGCATTTTTAGCACCTACCGAGCAATAGTATGGACCTTGCGGGGCAGGGTAGCCATTTACAGGGAAGCCAAGTGGTTTATTGGTTTCAGGATCCCACAGAAAATACTCCTGCTCGAAACCAAACCAGAAATCATTATCGTCATCTTCAATATGAGCACGGCCGTTTGACTCATGTGGCTCGCCTTTAGAATCTAATACTTCGCACATTACAAGGTATGCATCCCTGCGCTGTGGATCAGGACAAATAAAAACAGGTTTCAAAATACAGTCAGAAGAACCACCTGGTGCTTGTTCGGTCGACGAACCATCAAAGCTCCAATTTGGGCAATCTTCCAATTTACCGCTGAAATCACCTTCAATTTTGGTTTTGCTACGCAGGCTTTGGGTTGGTTTGTAGCCGTCAAGCCAGATGTACTCTAATTTTGCCATTGTTTAATTTTTGTTGGATTGGAATTTCAATTATTAGTTTTATAATAGTTAATTCAATTATCAGAGGCGAATGTAAATAATTTTTACAAATTTCATTATAATTGTGAGAAAAAATTAGAATTTCTTCCAGTTATGTGGAGAATAATTGTCCAAAAACAAAAAAATTGACAAAAAAGTACCTCAAAATGGAAAACATGTCTCTCGATGTATCTCAAATCACAACATTAAAGAGATTTTTTGCTGATTTTTTTCGAATCAGACCTTTTGGGGGCCGTAAAATTGGTTGTTTTATCAAAATGGCAAAAAGTGTGGTGTTTTTAACCGTAAAATCATCAAAGTGTTAAAAAAATAATCGAAGATGAACCAATCGTTATATTTTCAATTAATTGGAACACGCTTGTAAATAATTTCTTAAAATTGCCTCGGTTTTTGAGCCGGATAATGAGCATCTTAAACATCTCATCCCGACCCACCAATAATTTCGAAAAATCTATAATTCATTAATTATGAAAATAACAGTCGTTGGCGCCGGGGCTGTAGGCGCTACTTGCGCTGACAATATCGCAAGGAAAGAACTAGCCGAAGAACTCATCCTGCTCGATATCCGCGAAGGTTTTGCCGAAGGTAAGGCAATCGATATGATGCAAACTGCTGCATTGCTTGGTTTCGACACCAAAATTAAAGGTGTAACCAATGACTATGCCGCCACTGCTGATTCGGATGTAGTAGTAATTACTTCGGGCTTACCGCGTAAACCGGGTATGACCCGCGAAGAATTAATAGGCGTTAATGCCGGTATCGTAAAAAGCGTTACCGAAAGCATCCTGAAATACTCGCCCAACACTATTATTATAGTAGTATCTAACCCGATGGATACCATGAACTACTTAACCCTCAAATCTTCGGGTCTGCCGAAGAACCGTATTTTGGGTATGGGTGGTGCATTGGATTCGTCACGTTTCAAATATTATCTGAGCCAGGAGCTTGGCTGTTCACCTGCTGACTTAAATGCTGTAGTTATTGGCGGTCACGGAGATACCACCATGATACCTTTAATTAAACACGCAACCTGGAACAGTGTACCGGTTACTCAATTGCTTAGCCAGGAACAACAGGATCGCGTTGTCTCATCTACCATGGTAGGCGGCGCTACCTTAACTAAGCTGATTGGAACTTCTGCATGGTACGCACCAGGCGCTGGTACTATGGCAATGGTTGAAAGCATCGTTCGCGATGAGAAGAAACTGATCAGCTGTGGTGTTGCGCTGGATGGAGAATACGGTCAGAGCGATATTTCACTGGTTGTTCCGGTTATTCTGGGCAAAAACGGATGGGAGAAGATCGTTAACTTCAAACTCAGCGATGAAGAACAGGCTGCGTTTAACAAGAGCGCAGATGCGGTTCGTAATATGAACCAGGTGCTGTATGATTCTAACGTATTAGCATAGTTTTTTATCCGCCGGGTTTCAACCCGGCGTTACAATATGTGGGCCTCCCGACGGGAGGCCTTTTTTGTTTTAAACCTTTTGGCTTGCTCAGATGTTTCCTTATTAATGGTTAACTTAGCTAACCCATTATATCTGTCTATGTCTGCAAGTTCTGTAAAATACCTGCCTGTTGTCAAAGTCAGGGATGATGACCGTATCGAATCCGCCGATGCCCTTGCCATAGAAGAGCCCCTGGAGATCCGCCTGGAATATGGTCCGGGAGATGAGCGAAAAACACAATATATATCCGTAACCATGCGAACGCCGGGCAATGATGCTGAATTGGCGAAGGGATTCCTGTTCACCGAAGGCATTGTTACTCAAAATGATGATATTCTGTCGGCAGAGCATTGTTTTATTGCCTGTGCAGAGAACAAGGAGAATGTTATCCAGGTAAGGTTGAAAGAGGGCGTCCTGCCGAATCTGAACAACACTGAGCGCAACTTTTATACTACTTCGAGCTGTGGTGTATGCGGCAAAGCCTCAATTAGTGCTATCAAAACGGTAAGTTCATTTATCGACGGTGCGGATAACAGTTCGGTCGACGCTGCTGTGCTTTATCAATTGCCTGATTTATTGACCCATCACCAGCACATCTTCACGGCAACAGGTGGACTTCATGCTTCAGCTTTATTTAGCTTATCGGGAGAATTATTACTGATACGGGAGGATGTGGGCCGGCATAATGCACTCGATAAATTGATCGGTGCTGCACTCGGTCAGGGGCTGTTGCCCTTAAATAAGCATATACTGTTATTAAGCGGCCGGGCAAGTTTCGAATTGATTCAAAAAGCAGCTATGGCCGGTATACGGATTGTTGCTGCAGTTGGGGCGCCGTCGAGTTTAGCTGTTCAACTGGCCGAAGAGTTCAATATTACTTTAGTCGGATTTTTGCGTGGTAAACGCTTTAATATATACACTGGCACAAACCGTGTCGTTCAAAACACCTATGAAGATACGTATTAAGGGAAATTCATTACGCTATCGCTTAACCAAAAGCGATGTAGCCTCAATTATAAAAAACGGTCGTTTGGAAGAACGAACGGAGTTTGGGCATGGTGCACTGATTTACGCCTTGCAAACGACTACCGACTATGATCTGAGTGCGACATACCATGACAATCGTATTACGTTGTTCGTGCCGCATTCTATGATGGAGCGCCTGGCCAATACCGATGAAGTTGGCTTTGAAAGCGGACAAGGCAAGTTGTTCTTGTTGGTCGAGAAGGATTTTACTTGCCTGGACAATGTCGACGAGGATCAGAGTGAGAATTACCCCAATCCATTAGCAGAGAAAGCGAAATGAGCGAGTTGAAAGAAAAACCATCAGCCGAGAACCCGGAAGAGTTGCTCGACTTAAAAGTAACTGAACCCAAGGATTGGGCGGCGGGAGTACCCGCAGTTTACGAAGCATTAAAGGATATTTTTGGCGAAGCCGGCTTAGTACGCGGCATTGGCGCTTCCTTAAAAATGAACCAAAAAGGTGGCTTTGACTGCTCCAGTTGCGCCTGGCCCGACCCGGATGATGACCGTTCGCCGATAGCCGAGTATTGCGAGAATGGAGCCAAAGCCCTCGCCGAAGAGGCGACCACTAAAAAGCTCACGGGCGAATTTTTCGCTCAAAACTCAATTGCCGAGCTTGCCAAACTAAACGATTATGAAATAGGGAAGAAGGGGCGGATTGCTCAACCTGTTTATCTGCCCGCCGGTGCTGCACATTATAAAACCATCACCTGGAACGATGCCTTTAAAATGATCGCGGATAAGCTGAATAGCCTGGCGTCGCCGGATGAAGCCGCTTTTTATACCTCCGGCCGCACCAGCAATGAAGCTTCTTTTATGTACCAGCTATTCGTGCGCGAATTTGGTACTAATAACATGCCTGATTGCTCCAATATGTGCCACGAATCAAGCGGTACGGCTCTGAGCGAAGTGATTGGGATAGGGAAAGGGACGGTGACGCTCAATGACTTTTATGATACAGATGTAATTGTCATTATGGGGCAGAACCCCGGTACCAATCACCCTAGAATGCTTTCGGCGCTTCAGAAGGCCAAAGAGAAAGGCTCGAAGATCATTGCCATTAATCCGCTGCAAGAAGCAGGCCTGACAGCTTTCAAAGATCCCCAAACGGTTAAAGGGTTCCTGGGCATAAGCACCAAACTGGCCGATCTGTATCTGCAGGTGAGGATCAATGGCGACATGGCGCTCCTGAAGGCGATAGAAAAATTGCTGCTCGATGCAGAAAAGGACAATCCCGGAAAGGTATTTGACCGTGAATTCATAGAGGGAAGTACGGTCGGCTACAATGAGTTGATCGAGCACCTGGGAAAGCAGGATGTGAGCAAATTATGCGAATCTGCCGGGGTTCCGATAGAGCAAGTCCGGGAAGCCGCTGAAATGATGAAGCACAAACATCGCATCATTATTTGCTGGGCCATGGGTGTTACGCAACACGTAAATGGCGTTGATACTATTAAAGAGATTACTAACCTGGTGCTATTGAAAGGAAGTATCGGTAAACCCGGGGCCGGCTTATGCCCGGTACGGGGACACAGTAACGTGCAGGGTAACCGTACCATGCTGATATGGGAAAAGCTCAAGGGCGCCCAGGCTGATAAATTAAAAGAAATTTTTGGTTTTGAACCGCCAAGGAAAAATGGCCTTGATACTGTTGAATCAATTAAAGCCATGCACGAAGGAAAACTGAAGTTTTTCTTTGCCATGGGAGGCAATTTCCTTTCAGCGACACCAGATACCAACTATACCGCCGATGGATTGCGGAAGATGGATATGACGGTGCATGTATCAACCAAGCTTAATAGAAGTCACCTGGTGCACGGCGCGGAGGCGTTAATACTGCCATGTTATTCGCGCAGCGACAAGGATATTATCAATGGCGTTGACCAAATTGTTAGCTGTGAAAATTCAATGGGCGTAGTGCAATCGTCAAAAGGCGTATTAAAACCGATCTCCGACCAGTTGCTGAGCGAAACGCAGATTATTTGCCGGCTGGCGAAAGCAACGTTGGACGGGCGCACCAAAGTTGACTGGGATAAATATGCATACGATTATGATGCTGTGCGCGATCTGATAGCTAAAGTGATTCCGGGCTGTGAAGATTATAATAGAAAGATACGTCAGCCGGGAGGTTTTTATTTGCCCAATGGTCCGCGCGAGCAAAAATTCAAGACAGAGAAATATGGGGATAAGGCCGCATTTTCGGTAGTTGAATTGCCAGTGCATAATCAAGGCAACGACGAGTTTGTGATGATGTCGATCCGCAGCCATGATCAATTTAACACAACGATTTACGGACTAGAAGATAGGTATCGCGGTATCCACAATGAGCGACGGGTTATCTTCATGAATCCAAAGGACATTGAAAAGGCCGGCTTTAAGGCAGGGGATAAGGTCGATTTATATAATCATCATGATGGCCGGGAAAGAGTAGCCAAACTATTTGTAATTGTATCGTATAATATTCCTGAAGGAAATACGGCGACTTATTACCCTGAGACTAACGTGCTTGTACCCATTAATTTGGTTGCGGCCGGAAGCAATACCCCGGTATCCAAGGCGGTAATGATAAAGCTCAGGAAACACCAGGCATGACGGTGAAGAAAATTTAGTCCTTTCTTGTTGCAACAAGGCTGTAAATGCTACCAC
>Ga0068856_100005756_pt1 | contig 12212 bp, 10 predicted proteins | sample KBSCornC62_FD_66595 | JGI IMG/M metagenome (GOLD analysis project Ga0068856, IMG submission 66595) | Corn rhizosphere microbial communities from Kellogg Biological Station, Michigan, USA - KBS Corn C6-2 | ecosystem: Host-associated > Plants > Roots > Rhizosphere > Soil ...
CTCCCGCGCCCGGCAGGCGATTCGTCGGTCGATGCCCATGACTCGGCGCCGCTTCGCCCCATGCAAACCAAACATCGGGAACGCGCTTCTCACCCACTCGTTGCCAACGGCCGTCGACTTGCGGGTTCTTTAGCTCGCCGAGACCGATAATCCGGCCCTTGGGATCAGGAATGAATTCCCATTGCTCGCCGAAAGCCGAATACTGGATGCCTTCCTGCCAATAACCGTTCTTGCCGAAGTCGACTTCGCCGTTGACGTCGTAAGTGAAACGCACTTCGCCCTTCTCGTTCGTCATGATGGCGAATCCGAACATGTCGTTGCCGAGCGTGAAATGTCCGGCGTCGATACTGCCGTCCTTGTAGCGCGTCGCCCACGTGTACCACACGAGTTCCAGCTTTTCTTGCACCAATGCGTCTTTGATCTTGTAGATCTCGCCGCCTTCGTACATGTGGATGGGATCGAAGCCGATCATGCCGCGCACTTTCTTGCCGAGAATGACGCCTTCCATCTCGAAAATATTGGCGACGTAATACATGCCGGCGTCGCGGCCGGGCAAATACCAATGCAGGCCGGGCTTGACCAGTTTGCCTTTGATATCCATGGCGCCTTCTTCCTTCCAACTGCATTCTTCCGGCGTCCACGTGACGTGAAAAGCGTTGCCGCGTTGTTGCGGATGGCTGCGCCAGTGAATGCGATCGCCTTCCAAGGTTTTGCTGAATCCATCGTTGGGAGCCGACTGTTTGCCGATGGGATGCATGTTCATGCCCAGCTCGTCATGGCCCGCAGTCGTGCAGAGATAGAAACGACGCCGCGTATCTTTAGCATCGCCCGAAAGCCCGGCGGGAATGCGTCGCATCGGGCAATAGATATCGCCGTTCTCGTCGCGAAGCGTGCCCCACAAGTACAACGCCTCGAGCGGCATACCGAAGTAGGATCGATTCGACATCATGTCTTCGAGCGTGGGTTCGAAAGCGCTCGCCAACGCTTGCCAACCGAAGTCGCCGCGTCGTGGCCGAGTGTCGTTGTTGCTCATGCAAATTCTCCAGGGTCCATAGCAATCGGCGGGTGGGCGCGAAATATAGAACCCTATTTAAGAATAGGCCAGCCCCAACTAACAGAATAATTCCCTGCATGCTATTGTTCGTAACATGTTACGAAACCCACTCTGGATGCGCCGATGCCGAAAACCGCAAAAGAGAGAATGGCCGCTTACCGGACCCGACAGCGCACGCGCGGCCTCACAACAGTGTCCGTGACCGTGCCGAGAGAGGATGCCGCGCTGCTGCAACACTTCGCCGAGGAACGGCGACGCATGAAGACTCACACTCTTCATAGCGTTGCGCTGAGCAAGCGCTCGCTTGCAACGATCGACAACAACGTCACCCGCAATGTCAGCGTCTCGACCGCAGCAACGGCTCGCATCTACGAGCGTGCTGGGAATCGCGCTGAAGCGTTGGTCAAAACCTTACTGACTCACGTCATCCGGCTCGGTTGGCGCGTCGGCACACCGCTCGGGTCCGAAGCTGAGCTGATGAAACAATTCGGCGTGAGTCGCACAGTGCTGCGCCAAACGATTCGATTGCTCGAACACTACGGCATCGCACGCATGCAACGCGGCGCCGGCGGCGGATTGATCATCGATGCCCCGGATGCGACGGCAACGGCTCGGGCGGTCGGCATCTACCTGGAATATCAACGCATCGGACCGTTGGACATTCTCGAGACGCGTCGGATTCTGGAACAAGCGACAGTGTCGTTTGCAACACAACGCTTGACGCAAGCAGGCGAACAGCGGCTGCGCAGCGATATCGAGAAGGAGTCCTCTCTAGACGGCAACGCCAACGCCGAATCGTTGCAGCGTTTTCATTTCACGGTCGCCGATCTGAGCGGCGATCCGGCGCTGCGTCTCTTCGCCGGCATCGTATTGCAGCTTTCCGATGCGCATTCGAATTTTGCGCGCCGGCCGCGCGGGGACCGGGACCAAGTGGTGAAGCGCATCAAGAAATTGCATCGTCAAATCGCGGACGCAATGCTCGCGAGAGACGTGGAGACGGCCTGTCGATGGGTCCGGCGCTACCTCGACGGATACAAAGAGTGGCTGGAATAGAGCCATCCGTGCGATAAATACTGTTTGTACGTCATCCACCTGAGATCCTCCGCAGCATGAACGCTCAAGTAATTCCAGCGGCCGCACCCGCCATGAAGACCCGAATCACCGAACTGCTCGGCATCCGTTATCCCATCGTGCAAGGCGGCATGCAGTGGGTCGGGCGCGCCGAACTCGCCTCCGCCGTCTCGAACGCCGGCGGTTTGGGACTGCTCACCGCGCTCACGCAGCCGACGCCGGAAGCGCTGAGTCAAGAAATCGCGCGCTGCAAAACGATGACGGATCAGGTGTTTGGCGTGAATCTGACATTGTTGCCGACTGCCAATCCCCCGCCGTACGAACGTTACCTCGATGCTGCCATCGACGGCGGCGTCAGAGTGATCGAGACCGCCGGCAACGTGCCGCCGGAGTTCGTCGCCAAAGCCAAGGCGGCAGGAGTGAAGATCATTCACAAGTGCGTCGCGGTTCGTCATGCGCTTGCAGCCGAGAAACGCGGCGTCGATGCAGTTTCCATCGACGGCTTCGAATGCGCAGGTCATCCGGGCGATGACGACATCGGTGGCTTGGTGCTGATCCCGGCCGCAGCCCGCAAGTTGCGCATTCCTGTCATCGCGTCGGGTGGCATCGGCGACGGTCGCGGTATGGCCGCTGCGCTGGTACTCGGTGCGGAAGGCGTCAATATGGGCACGCGTTTCTGCGCGACGGTGGAAGCACCCATCCATGACAACATCAAGCAACGCATGGTGCAAAGAACCGAACGCGACACCAATCTGATTTTCCGGACCTTGAAGAACACGGGCCGCGTGCTCAAGAACACCGTGTCGGATGAAGTGATCACCATGGAACGCCGTCCCGGCGGCATCGAATTCAAAGAGATCCACCATCTCGTGGCCGGTGCTCGCGGACGCGCGGCGCTCGAAAGCGGCGACCCTGAAGGTGGCTTGGTATGGGCGGGACAAGTGGTCGGATTGATCGAAGACATTCCCACCTGCGACGAGTTGATTCAACGCATGGTGAAAGAGTGCCGCGAGCGCATGCAGGCGGGACTGCGGATGTTCGTCTAGGAAGAGAGCGTTGGGGGTTTCCTCATCTCTTCGCCACAGGCCGCCAGCTATTCCACGCAAATTCGAAAACGGCATCGATCCACGCACGCTTCTGCGCTGCATTGCCAAGAGGCTCGTGGATCAGAAAACGCGTGCCGCCGCTCGCAAGCGCTGCGAGTTGATACGCAGCCGCTCGCGCGTCGCCGATGTTCAACGCGCCTAGAGCATCGGCCTCACGCAGGAACGCTTCGACCGGGCCCATCAGCTCCCGCTCGTGCGAGCGCAATTCCTGCGCGAGCACGGGAAATCGAGTCTTCTCCGCAATGACGAGCCGCTGGATGCCGAGCCACGTCGGCGCAGTGAACGCATCGTGCAAGTGATGCACTAATTCGCGCAGCGCATCGCGATTCGAGCGAAACGCTGCAAGATCGAGCCGCGTATCGCGCCGCGCCCGCTCGATGGCAAGACTCACCACGCGCCGGAAGAGTTCTTCCTTCGTGCCGTAGAGCCGATACAAAGTCATCTTGCTGGCTTTGGCAGTGCGCGCGATCTCCTCGATGCTCGAACCCTCATAGCCCTTGGCCAAGAAAGTGGCCAGCGCTGCTTCCAAATAAAGCTCGCGCAGATCCTCCGCCTTATGTTGCGGCGGCCGTCCGGGACTGCGCTTGCGGACGAGTTTGAGTTTGGGTGGAGAGTTCATTGGCTCAATTATGCACAAGTGATCTCGGTTCTGGCTGAAGGCTGAAGACCAAAGACCTCCATTCTTCTCTGGCTAGCTTGCTGGCCAGTGGGTCCGCGAGCAAGCCAGCCAGCGTCCTTTGACTTTCCCAGAATGAGACGATACCGTCTCATTCAATTCTCGAGAGGTCAACCCATGCAATCGATCGTCTGGATCAGCGGCGCCACCGAGGGAATCGGCTGGGGTCTCGCCCGCACCGTGCCCTACCCCAATGCCCGCATCATCAATCTCTCGCGTCGGGTGCACCCGGACTTCGAAACCGTGCAATTCGATCTGACCAAGCCGGAGACCTATGCAGTAGTGCAACGGCATTTCGAAACCGAGTTGCGTAATTTCCACGGCGAACGCGCGGTCTTCTTTCACAATGCCTACTATCCGGCGATTCCGGGCTTCGTGTCCGAGCTCGATCAAGCCGAGTATGCGAAAACCATTCAAGCCAATGCAGCCGCGCCGCTCGTTCTGGGCGACATGTTCCTGCGTGCAGTACAGCCGGGCTACGAATCGGGACTCGTGTTGATGTCTTCAGCCGCTGCGCGCCATCCGTTCGAAGGTCAAGCCGCGTATTGCGCAGCAAAAGCCGGCGTCGAGATGTGGGTGCGTGTCGTGCGCCGCGAACTCAAACGTCGCGGGCGCAACACTTGGGTCGTCGCCGTGCGGCCCGGATTCGTCGACACGCCGACCACACGAATGAGCGCCGCGCTGCCGCTCGAGACCTTTCCCGTGGGTCCGCAAATGCAGCGTCAGTTCGCAACCGGCCAGGGCGTGCTCACGCCAGAACAAGCCGGACGCGACATTTGGTCCGGACTCAGCGCCGCGCAAGACAAATCACTGTTGTTGTTCGGTGAAATGGTGCAGGAAAACGCGGGTTGATCCTCCGTTCCCGGGAGAGCGCAAGTGAGTACACAGATGAGCGTTGAAGCCGCGTGGCAACGGTATCTCGATGATTGCGAGCAGATGCGGCAGGTGTTTTTGCGCGATCCCATCATCGAGAAATATCCGCTGCTCAAAGCGAATGCGCATTTCCTGCTGCAACAAACGCAAGCCATGGCGTACAACTTGGTGATGGCGCCGCTGCAGGACAGTCCTCGCTTCACTAGCCATAATTTCTTCGCGCCGTTGCTTTACACTGCGCATCAGCCGAACCCGGACTTCGCATATCAAATCGCGTTCGTGAACGGCACACGCCGCTGGCGGATCACAGGCAAGCGCAACACCGCTCGTTGGATCGACATTCAATCCTTACGCGGTTGGTGGGGAGAGCATGATTTCGGCGGGCTCGAGAACTACGATCTCGACAAGGATTTCAAAATCGAGCGCGATGGTTCGTTCGAGATCATCGCCAGTGCCGACCCCGCGCCGGGAAATTGGATTCGGTTGGACAAGAGCAATCCCAACAACACGCTGCAAGTTCGCCCGGCAATGTACGACTGGGAAACCGAAGTGCCGCCGGAATTGCACATCGAGCCGCTCGACGATGCTCCGCCCACGCGTGTCGTCCACGACGAAGCCGAGATCGTGCGTCGACTACAGTTGTGCGGCGAAATGATCAAACACTGCATCGGGCGGTGGACGACGAAAGCCAGTCCCAAGCTCGTGAAGATGGCGGGCATGAATCAGTTCGTGACTTTCAAAGGCGATCCCGCACGCGGGGGTGCGAATCCTCTTGCTCAATACGGACAGGCACCGTACGAACTCGCACACGACGAAGCTTTGATCATCGAAACCGAAGACCCCGATGCCCCCTACTGGGGAATTTCGCTGGGCACGTGGTGGTGGGAAACCGTCGATCCCACGCATCACCAAAGCAGCATCAACGGCCACCAAGCCGTGCTCGACAGCGACGGCAAATTCCGATTCGTGCTGACTCGCAACGACCCCGGCGTTCCCAACTGGCTCGATCCCGTCGGTTGGGATGTCGGCATCCTTCTGTTGCGCTGGTATCGCGCGACGAAGGAGCAACGAATCAGCACGAAGAAAGTCCCTGTCAGGGAATTGCGCAACCACTTACCGTCCGATACACCGGTCGTCACGCCTGCGCAACGCAAGAAAGAGATCGAGCGTCGGCGGCGCGCTGTGATGCGTTGGTACGGTTACTGACAGGTGCACCCATGAAGCAACTCGAAGGTAAGACAGTATTCATCACCGGCGGCGCCAGTGGCATCGGCTTCGGGATGGTAGAAGCATTCGCGGTCCATCAAACGAAAATCGCCATCGCGGATGTCGACAGCGAATCCGTCGAGGCGCGAGCGCAAGAACTGCGAGCACTCGGCGCGAAAGTACTGCCCGTTGTATTGGACGTGCGTGATCGCGATAGCTGGGAACGAGCGGCTCGGCAGACCGAAGCGGCGCTGGGCCCAGTGGACATCTTGTGCAACAACGCCGGCGTAACCGCCTACAAGCCGCTTGCGGAAACGCCGCCCGAAGAGTGGGACTGGGTCATCGCCGTGAATCTCACAGGAACGTTCAACGGCATACACACGTTCGCGCAGCGCATGATCGATCGCAAAGCGGGCGGCCATATCGTCAATACCGCATCGACTGCCGGTCTCTATTCGATGAAGAACGCCACCGTCGGTGTATACGCTGCATCGAAATACGGCGTGGTTGGCATGTCCGAGATGTTGCGCAAGGAATTGGCGCCGCACTCGATCGGTGTTTCGATCCTCTGTCCCGGCCTCGTGAAAACCAATATCGGTCCCAACGCCATCAAGCTTCGGCCCGGACCCCAGTCGGCGCCGGTCGAGCCCACGCCGTTACAACAACGCTTGCGCGCCGATTCGCGCCGTTACGGCATGGACCCGCGCAAAGTGGGCGATCGTGTGGTGCTTGCCGTCCGACACAACGACTACTACGTCATCACCCATCCCGAGTTCCGCCCCTTCGTAGAAGAACGTTTCCGAACACTGTTGGCGGACTTCAAAGAATCCGCCGATCCCGAATTGCCGTTGGACCCCGATTGGACGGCCAAGGCTTGAGATAACAACGAGACACCATGCCACTCCATGCCGAAGAGCTGCTGCAAACTGCAGAGCGTGTCACTGGCCTCAGCAACTGGGGCGGTGAGGAATATTTCGATCGTGAATTTCGCGCCCTACTCGCCGCAATAGTGCATTCGCTCGAGAACGAATCCGCCCTCTCGCCCCAAGGTCATCGCGGGGCGGAGCTCAGACTGCGCGCCGCGCTCGAAGCGCGTTTGCAATTCATTCGCGATCGCGAGCACAAGCCCGAGCTCAAACAGATCCGTATCACACGTCCTATGTTTATCTTAGGGTTGCCGCGCTCCGGTAGTACATTTCTGCACAGCCTGATCGCACAAGATCCAGCAGTGCACGTACCGCTGACGTGGGAAATGATGCTGCCTTCACCGCCGCCCGAAGCACGCGATCGTTCGAGCGATGCACGCATCGCGCGTGCCGAAGCGATTTGCTCGGCCATGGGCCTGAAGAGTCGCGAGATCCTCGAACTGCATCCTTTCGGCGCGCAGTTTCCGGAGGAATGCCACATCATGATGGAAATCATGCTGCTCGGTGACAATCTGCCGGCGTGCTGGCGCATGCCCACATTCAACAAGCAACGTGCCGCGACGGACTTGATGCTGGCCTATCGCACACACCGCATGGTGCTGCAGAACCTGCATTCTATGTGGCCGAACAAGCGCGTAGTCCTGAAAAACCCAGGCCATTTGTTTTATTTGCAACACCTGCTCGAGACTTACCCCGATGCCTTGCTGGTGCAAACGCATCGCGATCCGGCGAAGGTCATTCCTTCCGTGGCTGCGCTACTGGTAGCGATGCGCAAAGCTTCCAGCAACGATGCTCCGCCACCCGACAAGATTGCCATGGGCAATCTGCGCGCGTTCGCCGATGGACTTACAAAAGTCATTCAATCCAGAAAAGATCCCAGCATGAACGAACGCTTTTGCGACGTTCACTTCCGGCAGCTCACCGCCGACCCCATCGGCACCGTCGAGCGCATCTATGCTCACTTCAGCCTCGGCTTGAGCGATACAGCGCGGCACGCGATGCGCCAGTGGCTCGACGATCCCGCCAATCGCACTCCGAAAGGACAGCACACGCTTGCGGCATACGGCTTGAACGATGTGGCCCTCGACCAAGCGTTCGGCGAATACATGCAGCATTACGGCATCGTTCGCGAGCGCGCGAGCAGCTGACGGCCTATTCCCCTCGCGTCGCCCTGTGCAACAATGCCGATCCAATATGGATCGGGAGAGCATCGCATGCACATCGGCAAGCTGGGCGTATGGTCGCTGGTAGATTCCTTCTCCGCGACGGAAGAGGCGGCGTTCGCTCGTAACCTCGAAGAGTGGGGTTACTCCGCATTCTGGACGGGAGAGGCGTTTGCACGCGACATACTGGTCAACTCTTCGTGGCTGTTGGCGAACACACGCAAGCTGATCGTCGCGTCGGGCATTGCAAACATCTACGCAAGAGATGCTGTCGCGATGGTGGCGGCCCGCCAGCAGCTCAATGAACAATCAGGTGGACGCTTTCTGCTCGGCATCGGCATTTCGCACGCGCCGCTCGTCGACAACCTTCGCGGCCATGCGTACGGAAAACCCATCGAAACGATGCGGCATTATCTGGAACTCATGAAACGTGTGCGTTATGGCGGACCGCCACCGCCCGAAGAACCGTTGACTATCCTTGCCGCGCTCGGCCCCAAGATGGTGGCGCTATCACGCGATCTCGCAGACGGCGCACATCCTTACAACACTACGGTTTCGCAAACTGCTGAGGCGCGCGCCATTCTCGGGCCCGGCAAACTGCTCTGCGTAGAACAAAAGCTGATACTCGAGCGCGACCCTGCACGCGCTCGTGCAGTCGGACGCGCCAACTTGCAACCCTATCTGAATCTGCCGAACTATTTGAACAGTTGGCGCCGCGCCGGGTTCGGCGATGCCGATTTCGCGGGTGGTCTCTCCGATCGGCTCGTCGATGCGCTCGTTGCATGGGGCGATGAAGAAGCGCTCGCCGCACGTGTACGCGAGCACTGGGATGCCGGAGCCGATCATGTATGTATTCATGCTCTGCATGCGGACCCGAACAAGCTCATGACGGCTGGGCCGGACGTCGCGCTGCTCGAACGGCTCGCGCCATTGGCTCGCGCCAACAATTGACGATATCGGAGCGACAGCCGACCCGCGACATAAAGAGACTCTCTTGAAAGCGATCAATCACTGGGTGGGCGGCAAGGCATGGCCCGGCGCTTGCGAGCGAAGTTCACCCGTGTGGAATCCGGCAACGGGGCAACAGCAAGCCTCTGTTGCACTGGCGAGTGCCGCCGATGTGGACCACGCAGTGCAAACGGCTGCACGGGCGTTCGCATCTTGGTCGCAAGTTTCCTTGAGTCGGCGCACCAAGATCCTGTTTGCATTTCGCGAATTGGTGAATGCCAACGCGCGCGAGATTGCCGAGGCGATCGCGGATGAGCACGGCAAAGTGGTCTCCGATGCCGAGGGCGAAGTGCAACGCGGACTCGAAGTGGTGGAGTTCGCGTGTGGTATTTCGACTCTGCTCAAGGGCGAATACTCCGACCAAGTGTCGAACGATGTCGATCTCTATTCTTTTCGCGAACCGCTCGGCGTGGTCGCGGGCATCACTCCGTTCAATTTTCCTGCGATGGTGCCCATGTGGATGTTTCCGATCGCCATCGCATGCGGCAACACGTTCGTGCTGAAACCGAGCGAGCGCGATCCCAGCGCTTCGATGATGCTCGCCGAACTTTGGGCGCAAGCCGGTCTGCCGGAAGGCGTTTTCAACGTCGTTCACGGCGATAAAACAGCAGTCGATGCGCTGCTCGATCATCCGCAAGTCGCTGCGATTTCTTTCGTCGGGTCTACGCCCATTGCAAAGTACATCTACACGCGTGGCACGGCTGCGGGCAAACGTGTGCAAGCGCTCGGCGGAGCGAAGAATCACGCCATCATTCTTCCCGATGCGAATCCAACATTTGCCGCCGAGCAGCTCGCCTCCGCTGCTTTCGGATCTGCAGGCCAACGATGCATGGCGATTTCCGCTGCGGTCGCAGTGGGTCCGATTGCGGATGTGTTAGTGGAATCGGTCGGTCGCAAAGCCGCCACCGTGAAAGTTGGCCCCGGACGCGATCGAAGCAGCGAAATGGGACCGGTGGTAACGCGAGAAGCGAAAGAAAGAATCTCACGGCTCATCGATTCCGGCGTGGCGCAAGGAGCGCACTTGGCGATCGATGGACGCAACCTCGTTGTGCCGGGACACCCGCAAGGCTTCTTCGTAGGACCCACCGTGATCGATCGAGTGACATCGAGCATGGACGTCTACCGCGAAGAGATTTTCGGGCCCGTGCTCTCGTTGATACGCGTGCAGACTCTGCAACAGGCCATCGAGCTCATCAACGCGAATCCTTACGGCAACGGCACGGCGATTTTCACTTCGAACGGCGCGGCAGCACGCGAATTTCAGCGCGGCGTCAAGGTAGGCATGATCGGCATCAACGTGCCGATTCCCGTACCCATGGCCTACTATTCCTTCGGCGGCTGGAAAGCTTCTCTCTTCGGCGATTTGCACGTCCACGGCGCCGAAGGCGTGTCGTTCTATACGCGCGCGAAAGTGGTAACCTCGCGGTGGCCGCATAACGAGAGCGTGAGCGCAACGTATCACTTCCCGACCGGGAACTGAGCAACATACTCAACGACGGGGGCATACGATGAAACTCGGCATCAGTATCGGATTCGGCGCGTCGGCAAAATACGAACTTCCGATCAAGAGCGTGTTGCGCGCTGAAGAACTCGGCTTCGACGCCGTGTGGTCGGCCGAAACCTACGGCTCCGATGCGATGAGTCCCCTCGCCTATCTCGCCGCAATCACCAAGAAGATCCGTTTGGGTACCGGCATCGCGCAATTGGCCGCACGCACTCCAGCGAATCTCGCCATGACGGCACAAACTATCGATGCTCTCGCGGGCGGCAATCGCATGATCATCGGTTTGGGCGTATCGGGCCCGCAGATCGTCGAGGGATGGTACGGCCAGCCGTGGGGAAAACCGAACGCACGCCTACGCGACACGGTCGCCATCGTGAAAAAAATATTGAAGCGCGAGGGTCCCGTCGTTCATGAAGGCAAAGAAATCTCATTGCCCTACCGAGGACCGGGCGCCAGCGGCATGGCGAAGCCGCTGAAAAGCATCATGCACGGGAATCCGAACATTCCCGTTTTTCTAGGCACCAGCACGCCGGTCAACGTGCGCATGACGGCCGAAGTTGCGGACGGCTGGATCGCCATGCACCTCGCACCGGATACGTTCAAAAAGAAATATCTTCCGATCGTTCGGGAAGGCTTGGCGAAGCGCACCGACGGTAAGAAGCTCGAGGATTTCGATATCCGCACCTCGTTGAGCGTGCACATCTCAACCGATGTGCGCGCAGCACTGAATGCGATGAAGCCGATGGTGGCGCTCTTCGTCGGCGGCATGGGCGCGAAGGACAAGAACTTCCACAAAGAAGCGATGGTCGACCGCGGCTATCAGGAAGCCGCAGAGCGCATTCAGGAGCTCTTTCTCGCCGGTCGCAAGGACGAAGCTGCGGCAGCCGTGCCGGACGACTTCGTCGATGACGAGAGCCTGATCGGGCCGCCCGAGCGTATCGCGGAACGTTGGCGGCGCTGGCGAGATTCCGGCGTGACCATGATGTGCTTCACGACCGCGAGCGAAGAAGTGGTCGAGCTCATGGGAAAAATCGGCCGGGAGTGACCTCGACGAATCCTTCAATAACAGCTCGGAGAAGCATGATGGATGATCCAGTCCTGCAGCAGCGCGATGAGTCCGGCGTATTGACGATCACACTCAATCGTCCCGAATCCAAGAACTCTCTCAACATGCACACGGCGCGCTTGTTGGAAGAAGCGATCTGCACTGCCGAAGTGTCGCCCGATGTGCGCGTCATCGTGATCACCGGCGCCGGCGACGGCTTTTGCTCCGGCGGCGATTTCAAGAATTTCGGCGCTCTCGATCCCGGCGATCCCATCGCCGCGAAATGGCACAAAGATCCGTTGTGGAACGAGATCGAAGCGAAAACGCTGCGCTTTCAACGCGGCTTCGAAGGTCCGCGATTGCTGCATACGATGGGCAAACCCACCATCGCAATGATGCGAGGACCTGCGGTTGGCGCGGGCGTGGGCCTGGCAGCTGCGTGCGATTTCCGCATCCTCTCTGAATCGGCCTACTTCCTTCCCGGTTACATCCGCGTCGGTTTGTCGCCCGACTACGGCACGAGTTACTACGTGACCAAGCTGGTGGGTCCGGCAAAGGCGTGCGAACTTTATCTGTTCGG
>Ga0068856_100005760_pt1 | contig 12209 bp, 12 predicted proteins | sample KBSCornC62_FD_66595 | JGI IMG/M metagenome (GOLD analysis project Ga0068856, IMG submission 66595) | Corn rhizosphere microbial communities from Kellogg Biological Station, Michigan, USA - KBS Corn C6-2 | ecosystem: Host-associated > Plants > Roots > Rhizosphere > Soil ...
CATCACCCGCCACGGACTATTATGCGGCAATTTGGCGATAACCTTAACATCCTTCTGCTTCGGTAAAGGCGATAAGCTGCTTTGCAAAACACCGTTATGCTTGATGAGATACATGCCAGCATAATCTAACAGGTTGGCCTCGGTAATGGCCAAATAAGTGCCATTCGGATATTGAAACAGCGCTGGCATATCCATCAGCGTATCGGCTTTGATCTTGCTTACCGGCAAATGATCGTACAAACCCTCATGTGAGGTAGTGTAGCTCTCCCTAAAAAGCACCAAAGCCGTTGGGGCACCCGTAAAATTGAAAGCATCTGCTTCATCGGTTATTTCTACATTATCCCATCCTGGTTTAACGGGCATCACATAGCGAAACGCAGCACCATCGTTAAAAACCCTTATCTCTAAGTTTAGTTCCCGCTTCATGCCGCCAGTTTCGATTAACGGCACTATCACCTCGTTGCTTAAGCTATGTACATGGCTTGAGCGGCCAAGAGTGAGATCGTAGGACTCCTCCATTTTTTTAAAAACCGGCGTGCCTATTTTAACATCGTCACCAAATTCACCGCCATTTTTAAAGCTGATGCTCAAACGCGAGTTTTCGATCAATACATTGCCTTTATAAGTTACTTTATAAATTAATCCATTTTTCCCTGCATCGAGTTGAAAAGCAATGCGCTTGTCGGGTGAGGTAATAGTAACGGATTTCGCCGCATATGTGGTCGAGACAGAAAACAGCAGCAGAGCGATAGTTAGTTTAAAAGCGGACATATTATGGTTTGATTGGTTTGATAAATGTAGAATAAGATTAGTTGAGAAACAATAAAAGCGGTCACTAAGGCCCGCCTTCACACAATTATAGATCAGTCAATAATTATTCAGAACGAAGAATTTTAACAGGATTAGCAATTGCGGTTTTAAATGCCTCATAGCTCAATGTGAACAAGGCTATCGCAACCGAACCAATACCCGCCACAACGAATATCCACCATGACAGTTGGATCTTGTAAGCAAAATCGCCCAGCCAGGCGTTCATCAGGAACCAGCCCAGCGGTGCGGCGATAAGAAATGCAATTACTACCAATTTCAGGAAATCGCCGGCAAAAAGGCCCATGAGCCTGCCGAGGGATGCCCCCAATACCTTGCGCACGCCGAATTCCTTTACCCGCTGCTCGGCCGAGAACATTACAAGGCCCAGTAATCCCAGGCATGATATGACGATTGCCACAATTGCGAACACAATGGACAATGTAGAAATGATCAGCTCGCTGGTATATAGCTTTTTATATTCCTGGTCGACAAACTGGTACGAGAAGGGATAATTGGGATTAATATCATGATATACCTTAGCCAGGCTGGCTAGTGCTTCCTGCGTTTTGCCGGGCTGGGTACGGGCGATGATGACGCCGAAATACTCACCTTCTTTAATGTCGAGCAGGATAGGTTTGATCTGTTCGCGAAGCGATTGCGTATGGAAATCTTTTAGCACGCCGATAATATGTCCGCGCTTTTTCCAGGCTTGTACCCATTGCCCTATCGGGTGCTTCATGCCCATTTCTCTGGCGGCTTCCTCGTTGATAATAAAGGCATCGGTCGAATCGGTTGGATTTGTCGGAGAGAAACCGCGTCCTTCGGCCACCTGCAGTTTCATGATGTTGAGGAAATCGAAGCCAACTGAAGCCGGTTTTACGCCAATGGTATTGTCGTTCTTCTGCTTTCCCTGCCAGGTGATCTCATCATCATAAACCACAAAGTTCATGGCCTGTGGTACTTCTGTCGTGCGATCTATCATGGCAATCCCGGGCATCTTTGACGCCTCTTGTTTGAATAAAAGGTATTGACTCTTTTTAGAAAGTTCACCCTCGATGCGTGTGTAGATCATGTTCTCCTTATCGTAGCCCAGGTGTGTATTTTGCACGAAACTCGTTTGCCTGGTGATGACGATGGTGCAGATCAGCAAAATGATAGAAAGCACAAACTGGAAAATGGTCAATCCCTTGCGAAACCAGATGGCCCCCTGTGTGAATCGCAGCGTTCCTTTTAATATCCTCACCGGCTTAAGCGACGAAAGATATAGCGCCGGGTAACTGCCTGCAACGATGCCCGTGACTGCAGCAAGACCAACGAGCGATAACCAAAAAGGTAATTGTGCAAGCGGAAATCCAATCTGTTTGCCCGTGAAACTGTTGAACGGAATCAACAAGGCCAGCACCAAAATGATGGACAGCAGCATAGCAACCAATGAATAAGCCAGCGATTCGCCGAAAAACTGCCCAATCAACCTGCCTCGGCTCGAACCCACCACTTTCCGTACGCCTATTTCTTTTGCGCGCTTTACCGATTTGGCAGTGGCCAGGTTCACGAAGTTGATACAGGCAATGATGAGGATAAAAATGGCCACCTCGCTAAAAATGCGCACATACTCAATGCGGCCGGCTTTGGGCTTGCCGTCCACAAAAATATTATGCAGATATTTTTCGCCGAAAGGCTGCAAACTTACATGAAACTGGGTACCCTGGGGCAGTTTTAACCTCGGTTGCAGGTAACGATTCAAAGCGGCTTCCACCTGGACCGGATCAGCGTTATTGGCAAGCTGCACATAGGTCTCATAATAATTTGAAGACCAGTCCATGTGGCTTTGCAATGCCCAACTGATGACGAAATCGAATTTAAGCGAGCTTGCTGTTGGTACATCCTCAAAAACGCTGCTGACAATCAAATTTAAAGTGTTTTCGTATCGGATAGTTTTGCCGATGGCGTTCTGCGGACTGCCGAAAAACATCTGGGCGGCGTGGCGCGACAGGGCGATATACCGTTGATCCTTAATCGCTGCTTCAGCATTATTCCCGGCAATGACGGAGTAACTAAACATCTTGAAAAAATCGGCGCCAACACGTGAGCCGTTGATCTTTACCTTTTTCTCACCAACCTGCAATGTTTCGGGATGGCCCCAGGGCAAATCGTAGCCCGTGGCATAGCAAGCCATATTTACAATACCTGGCACCGCCGATTTAACATCTTCAAGCACCTCGGTGCGGCCCTTTATGTTGTCGTAGTTTAACGGCATGTTATAGTCGCCATAAACATTACCGCCGGAGCGTGTGGTTTGATATAAAATGTACAGGCTCTTTTGGTTGTGATGGAAGTTGTCCATTCCACGCTCGTCCTGCACCCACAGCAGGATGAACATACAGCAGGTGATGCCCAGTGCAAGGCCGGTAACATTAATGGCCGTGTGGGTCTTATGGCGAATCATGTTTCGCCAGGCTATTAAGAGATAGTTCTTTATCATGATGTCAATAAGTTTTGATGATCAAATTTTTGTAGGCGCAGGCAGCGCTGTTGCCAAACCAAAAGCCAGCGCTTCCGCTTTTGAATTCAGGATCAAGTGCCGTATAAACCATAGCCGGTTTAGGATCGCGATCGACATAAACAGTAAGTGTCTGCCCTTTAACCACCGCTTTGATGTGAAACCAGGTTGTTGCAGGGAGTTTGGCTTTTGCCTGGTATTTATCGGCTTCATAATCCCACCAGTTAAAATCATCCTTCTTTTCGGGCATGTACTGGATGGCGTTAATAGTGCCAGATGATGCCGGCCTGAAATAAAGCGTCTCGTAACGATGTGGCCCCTGTATGCGAAAAGCAAGACCCACAAAGTCATTCCCGGTAGTGGAGGCCATATCAAGCTCGATCTCGCCGTCTTTAAAATTCAGGGTCTTAGGATAGGCCACACAGCCGAGCTTGTAATTGTTAAAATTCTTTTTGATGATCAGTGCTTTTGAACCTTGGTAGATACTTAATTCATAGCTTACGCCTCCAGAATTGGGGATAATCCATTCTTCTGGCTTGACATTGATGTAGTTATGTATTTTTTGTTGTGCCGATGCTATGCTGGTTGCCATTACAACCAGCACAAAAAACAATATTTTCATGATCTTTGGTTCTAATGACCTTTGGTAATACTGAGGTTGGCAAAATCGGCAGTTGTATAATCAAGCCATAAGCCTATCATGCCCTTATCTCTGTTATGCAATACTCTGGTTACCAATGAAGGCTTATCCATGCCGTTTACATATACTTTGATACTGTCTTTTCCGATCACAATACGGGCATGAATCCAATCCTCTGGCTTGGGATTCGGCAATATTTCACTTTCAAACTCACCTTTATGCTCTTTCCTTAGGTTTTCGTAATCATACTCGGGGCCACTGGAGTATTGAATCGACCATGTGCGACGCACTGGATCAGTGGAGCGAAAGTTGAAAGGACGGAAATAAACAAGATCATAGGCGCGGGACGTATCCGATGCGTGAAAAGCTATACCAGGAAAACTATGCAGGAATTCGTTTCGCCCGCGAATATCGACTTCGATAGTTCCGTAGCTAAAATCGATGCCTTTTAGCCATAGGTTGTTTTTGGCGGTGATACCTCGCTTATCGGCATCGCTCATGTTTTTTACCTCGCTGCCGGGCACCTCAAGAATATTACCCTTGGCAAGCATTTGTTGCAGATCGATCTTTTGAGCATACACTGCTATCGAACCCAACAAAAACAACCCTGTCAAAACTGTCTGTTTCATGATCCCAGCGCCTCCTTCTTCAGCTTAGCGAGTAAATGATCGAACCTGACCCAAACAATGCGGCAATCTGCCGGACTATGACCCGTAGAGTAAAACAAGTATTTACCATCCGGGCTCACATACTCGCCCCAACGATGCGCAGGGCCGTTATTGACTAGGGGGCCAAGACTAAGTGGCGGGGTCCAGGTGCCATCGGTTTTATGAAAAGTGATCCATAGTTCGCACTCATAATCTTTTTGTTCTTTAGCACTCAGAATCATGTACGATTCATCCTTTGCCACAAAAAAGTCGCCGTCAAAACCGGTGGTATTGATCGGCTCGCCCAAGCTCCGAATCGTGGTATCCGTTGCCGTCATTTTCAGCTCGCTGAAATCGTAGTCAGTGAAGTCGCGCATCTTCCCGGGATGTACATTACTGCCAACATAACAGGTACCGCTTTGGGTCGGCATAAAATCATACAGGCCGTAGGTTTTTTTCAGATAAACTTCCGGTTCGGTCCAGCCGCCATCAGCTTTCCGATGCGATTGCCATACAAACGAGTGTTTGCCATCACCTTTTCCACCCATCAAATACAATGTCTGGCCATCAGGTGAGAAAGTCGGTGCAGCATAATGAGCGAACAATACAAAAGGGCCGTTCCATTTGCCACGCTCATATTTAAAATATCTTGTTTTTGTTGGGTTGCTATTAAACCACGTATTGCTGCTGGGATAGTAAAACTCTTTGCCATCAGCAGAAAAAGCTACCCTGTCGAATGGGAAGGTGTCTCTTTTCATCAATAAGTTTTCAGCGAAAACTTTGGGCGTATCGCCGGGCGGGGTTTGCCCCAGGTAGGCATCTTTGCTTTTCCAGAACTTACCCTGGGCGTGTAGCGACAGGCCCAAGCAGGTGGAAAGGGCATATAATAATAATAGCTTTTTCATGATCTTCATTTCGAATAATTTGCTCGCAATTAGTTGCACTACTCAAACTTAGATCAAGCGTAAAAAATGGTCAATTCATTTTCAGTTCAAGTTTTTTCAAGTTTCATCGGGCTGACAAATACCCCATTAAAATATCAAAAAATTAATCTGCCCGCCTGTAACAATCGATACTTGCAATGCGTCTGTTTTAATAGACGTATCTTAGAATATATTAAGCCATCGAATGAGCCACTCCGATCTCAAACAATTGCTCCTGATCATCGAGCGTCAGCTCGACTGGGGTAACCCGTCCGAATGGCAAAGCAGGGACTTTGAGATACTGAATGAACTGATACTCGAGAAGACTAAGGTTTCGCTCAGCGCTAGTACCCTGCGTCGCATTTGGGGCAGAGTGGAATATAATCACCTGCCCAGCGGCACCACGCTGGATACGCTGTCGCGGTTTGCAGGATTTGATAATTGGCGGGCATTCACCAAGCGCAATGGATCAACACTTCTGATAGCCGAACCACCCGCTGCACCAGTTGCCAAACCAAGTTCGGCGCCAAGGCCATGGTTTAAGGTAGTGTTGTTCGTTGCCGCAGTTGTTATATCGGGTATGGCCGGCATTTTTATGAAGAAAGCCGATCCGCCCATCAACAAAGACAAGTTTACTTTTTACAGCCACCCGGTTACCCGCAGCATACCTAATTCGGTAATCTTTACTTATGATGCCAGAGTTAGCCCGACCGATTCTGTTTTCATCCAGCAATCCTGGGACCCGCAGGCGCGTTCCAAAGTGGATAAGGATAAGCACCAGTTTACGTCCATTTATTTTCGGCCGGGTGTTTATCACGCCAAACTCGTAGTCAATAACCAGATCGTAAAAGAACACAGGCTTATAATACCCACCGATGGATGGCTTGCCCTTATCGGTCATGAGCCGGTGCCTGTTTATCTAGACAAAAAAGAATTCATGTATCCTGACAGGCTGCAGGTAGCAGTTCCGGTAATCACGCAAAAAAATATTCCGCTTGACCCCGTGGCGCCCTATGTGGAGTTTTTTAACATCGGCAATTTTAAACCGGTATCCCTGCAGAACTTTTCGTTCAGTACGTTGATCAAGGATGATTTTGAGCACGGTTCGTCACCCTGCCAGGCCATCAATGTTTATTTATTTACGGATGGCTATCCCATTATTATTCCTATGTCGAAGAAGGGTTGTGTATCCGATATCAGTGTTTTAAATGGCTATGATTTCTCTCGCGGAAAGACAAATGATCTATCTGGTTTTGGCGCTGATATGTCGCAATGGCAAAAGCTTGGCTGCAAGGCCAACGGCAATAAAATTGAATACTATGTGAATGACAAACTGGTTTTCACCACACCGATGCCTCCGTACAAAGCCAACATTGTAGGCATGAGTTTCGGTTTCCAGGGGACAGGGGCCGTTAAAGAGATTCGATTAAAAGATGGCGCTCAAACTACATTTCAGGCTTTCTAATCTATATCTATATAATATGACTAAGTATATCATCCTTGTTCGCGAACCTGATGGCCGGGCGGACCAACCTACCGAAGAACAACAAAAAACGCATCGCGCGAACTGGAACAAATGGTTTGAAAAATACGGCAAAGCCGGGAATTTTTTAGGCGGCAGCGCCTTATCGCTTAATGGCAAAATGATCAAAGGCCCTGAGGCCATGATTGTAGACGATATTCACAAAGTAGACACCGAAATAATAGGCGGTTATTTATTGATACAAGCGAGTGATCTGGATTCAGCTGTGGATATCGCCAGGGAAATACCGGTATTTGAAGTAGACGGTTACCTTGAGGTGCGTGAACTAATGGTAACCGATTAAGAGTATTCCTGCGCAAGCATGGAACGAAGCAACCCCAAACCGGGAAGGTATTTGGATTTGAAAGCTGCCCCGCCGGCCGAGGTTACTCCGTTCCCTGCCTGCGGCAGGTAACTGCGAGGCATTATTATTCTAATCGGCCGCTTTTTACGGCTTGCTGTAGGTTTGACACCCTGAACTTTGGTGTGTAAAGTTTGTTGGCCAGCTTTTTCACCCAGGTGTACCTGTATCCGAAAACAGACTTCATCATCTCTACTGTTACAGATCCTTTCGGGTAACCGTATTTGTACCACGTAAATCTTGAATTGTCGACACGAAATGTATCGATAAATTCGGCCAGAAAAAGATCCATCTCGATGTCGAAAATATCAAGGTCAAGATCGATACTAGTATCAACAGTCAGCGCATCCGGATCAACCTTAGCAATCCGGTACCGGTCACAATAACCGGTAATAAATTCTTTTAATTCGGGCAAAACTTCTTCCATCTGCATGCTCCTGGATGATCAGTCTGATTATAAGACAACGCTTTTTTCGTACAGGTTGCATGCGGTTTAGAAATATTTTAAAAAAATCGAGTTCCGGACCAAACAAAAAAGCGCTCCGGTCTAGATTCCGGAACGCCTTTCTTTAAGATCAGTCGATATTTTAATTATTTTTTACTCCAAGTTGATGCCCTTCAAAATCTAGCAGGTATGCAACATTGGTAAAAAAGTTTAAGCTTAAAACAGATACATCGCTACCTGAATATTTTGGATTCTCGATATAAGTGAGGTTATTATCGGCGGCTGTTGTGAATGAATAGTCAAATCCGGCGGTGGTAGATATAGAAACAGGTGTACCAGCTGCAAGCAGCACAGGAGTGGTATTTGTCGCTGTCTTATCCTCCAAATAGCTATATGGTTCGGTTCCAGTATCAAACAGCACGCTCGTCGATACAGATTTGCCACTATAGTTAAGCGTTGCCGTAAAGATAGGAAGATAGCCCTCCCCCTGAACAAATGACATCGGATGCATGATGTACCCGCCGCCCGAAAGGTCGGACGAAGTGAGCCCCAGCGTGATTGCTTTGACAAACGTTCCGTTGTAGGAATAATTGGCCGTACCCAGGGCGTCTATTTTGAACCCTTTGGTTAGGCCGGTTCCCGGATCGAAATAACTGAACGGGCTTGTAATGTAGGCACCATTTTTAAAAGTCAAATCGTACTCAGGTGATACACCGAATACATCGAAATCGTGAGCGGCGAACGCTGTTCCTTTTGAGTCAAGAGCTTTGTAGTATAAAAAGAATGGAAGCCGTTTAACCGATATGTTCCCATTTGCATCACCGATGGTTACATTGGCATAAGCCAGGTTGCCGTAAACCTTATCAGTTGTGGCGTTATCATCGCCATAGGCTATCGTGTCGGCCCATTTGGTAATGGTTATGCCGTCAACAACGGTTGAATCCCCGGTAAAGTTAAATCCGCTACTGGTGATCATATTTGCCGGAAGAATTCCATTGGCGTCAATCACTAAACCACCAGACCCTGTATCAAACACCAGGTCGTAATTGATGGACTGCGTTCCCAATTTCGTAACCGGTTCGAGTAATACTTTGTAAATGGAGGAGTCGACCTCATAAAATCCCAGTTTGGTCGGTGTTCCGACCGGGGTTACGCCGCCGTTATTGTTTGTTTTTGAATCCTTTTTACAGGACACCATAAACAGAAACAGGCAGGGAATAGTTAAAACCAGCGCATTGCGCAGTAGGTAGCGTTTTGTCATCATATCATTAGGGGCAATATTGGCTATAAACTTCACTTTTCCCAATTTATTATACGGTATACGAATACCGTAACCCTAAAGTAACCAATTGCCCTAAAATATTTTACAAAAATAGTACAACGTTGTTTGATCTGAAATTTATTATTGCAATAGATTTTTCAGCAATGAATATAAAAGTAATAGCTTTTGATGCCGATGATACCCTATGGGTAAACGAGCCTTACTTCCAGGCTACCGAAAAAAAGTTTTGTGAACTGATGGAGGAGTTTTTGCCGCACCAGGATATTTCGCGCGAACTATTAAAGATTGAGATCGCCAACCTGGCGCTGTATGGGTATGGTATCAAGGGGTACATCCTTTCGATGATAGAAGCTGCGCTGAAGATATCGGAGAACACCATCACCATCGGGGCCATCGAAAAGATCATCGGATTCGGTAAAGAATTGCTGAACGAACCGCTTGAGCTGCTTGACAATGTAAAAGAAGTACTGGAGGAACTAAAAGGACGCTATCGTATCGTTGTAGCAACCAAAGGTGACCTGCTGGACCAGGAGCGAAAACTCAAAAAATCGGGACTGAGCCATTACTTTCACCATATTGAGGTGATGTCGGAAAAGGGTGAGGACGATTACCTAAAACTGATCAGGCACCTGGATATACCACCGGCCCAATTCATGATGATTGGCAATTCTTTAAAATCTGACGTCATCCCGGTAATCAATATCGGGGGACATGCAATTCATGTACCCTATCATACCACATGGGCGCATGAACATGTGGAGATTACGTTGGAACATGAAAACTTTAGGCATGTGGAACAGTTGAAAGAAGTGTTGCCTTTGCTTCTATCCGAATAATATCGAATAATGAATGTCGAATATCGTACGCCGAAGTACCTTCGATATTCGGTGTTCGATATTCCTAAATTTCTTTTTCAAGCACCATAAGTTCTATATGCTCCTTCGGTATGCCAAATTTTTTGGTGTCGTGGAATGGTTCTCGTTTGCCGGTATCGATGTATCCCCGGCGTTTGTACCATTCGATAAGCTCGGCGCGGGTGGTGATAACGGTCATAAAAATCGTTTCACAATCGAGTTTGGCAGCCGATACCTCTGCCTGATGTAATAACTGGCGACCAATACCGTTAGCCTGTAATGTTGGCGAAACGGTAAGCATCCCCAGGTAAAGTCTCCTTCCCTCCCGCTTTTGCAGATATACACATGCAATTATTTTTCCTTCGCCGTTGGTATATTTCAGGATGGTGGTGTCTCCCGCTTCAAGATACTCGGCCATTGTAGGCTCATCGATGCGGATACCATCGAGCAGATGCGCTTCGCTGGTCCATCCTATTTGAGATGAGTTACCACGATAGGCACTATTTACGAGGGCGGTCAATTCGGTGGCATCAACCAGCGTGGCTTTTGTGATCGGCATAATCGCAAACCTAGTTTTTTGCTGGTAACACTCCAAATTCGGTGTTACGATTATGCCGAAAAGAATCTGGCAAACGCTTATAACGAGGTGATTTGCTGGCTCACCTGCTTTGCCTGCAGGGATACATGTAAGCGGATATCCGTTTTGATGAACGTATCATACTTGATATTATCTGTGGCGATTCCCCAGTCGCGGCGATTGATCACAATATCGGCCTGGCCGGCAAATTCCGTGATTGTCGATCTGGATACATCGGCCGTAAACACTACTTGCTTTGTAACATCACGAAGCGTAAGATTGCCGGAAACAGTGAGCAAATGGCTTTGCGGGTTGCCTATATGGGTTACCGATACGATATCCAATTTAGCATCAGGAAATTTACCGGTATCGAAGAAGTTATCGCCACGCAGGTTGTTCTCCAGCTTTTGTTTGTCGGGTGCGCCAAGGGCAGTTACTGCTAATGTATTCATTCCGATAATCACCGAACCTTTAGCCAGTTGTCCGCAATGCATAGTTAAACTACCCGAGCGGATCCTGACGGTACCGTTATGCGTACCCGTCAGTTTTTCGGCATGCCAGGCGATGTTACTGCCGGCCGGATCGACCGTCAAAATACTTATTCCACCCGATTCTGGAGCGGTAACTGGTGCTTCGCTCCCAGGAACATGGCCCAGGAGAAGCAAGCAAATCAAAAATGCTTTCATGTCTTTTCGTTTTAAATGACAAGACAAGATTAGGCACTCCCGTTTCCCCACTAAAATAAAGTAGACCAAATACCCGATTAATAGACGTATCTTGATATACGATTTTATCGCCCAACGTTCGTCTACTACTTTTGATGTTGGTCTATTCCATTAGCCGTTCGTCTGTTTTATCCTGATAATTGCAGAAAACATCGCCCGAATGAGTATCCAGCGGCCGACCGCCAAAAAATTGCTTCACCTAGTGTTGTGGGTGGTTATCACACTCATTTTTTTGTTCGACCGGCGCTTCCTGATACAAAAGGCCGGTCTGGGACATTTTGCTGAATGCACCATCGTCAGGCTTACGCTGATCATCTCACTCTCCTACTTCAACATTTTTTACCTGATACCTAAGTATATTCCAACCGGCAAATACATGGTCTATTCTGCGTTGCTCTTATTATCCGTTGCCATATATGTGACGCTGCAAAGCTTCTATGATGTTTATTTATATGGCTTCGTTATTGGCTTCGCCGGCTATAAGAGTTTTTGGCGTGCGGCGCCGCTAAACTATTAACCACTTTATGGTACCTGGTCATAACTGTCGCTTTCAAGTTAAGTATCGATTGGTACCAGCAGCGGGTCGAGCTTAAAAAGCTGCAGGAAGAGTTGAAACGTGAAGCATCGATTGTTATCACCAGTCACACCGATACCAATCACATTTTTCTGAAATCGGGTACAAAAAAAATTAAAACCGACCTTAACTCCATCTATTATATCCAGGGACTAAAGGATTACTCTATTATCTACACCCATGAGGGCAAGATAATAGTGAAGGGATCACTCAAGATCGTTGAAGAGTTATTTCCACCAAAACATTTTGTGAGGACACATAAATCGTACATGGTGGCCAATAACAAGATTAAGCATTTGCAGGGCAATAAGCTGGTGCTGATCAATGATAAGGTTATTCCGATTGGGAG
>Ga0068856_100005762_pt1 | contig 12209 bp, 6 predicted proteins | sample KBSCornC62_FD_66595 | JGI IMG/M metagenome (GOLD analysis project Ga0068856, IMG submission 66595) | Corn rhizosphere microbial communities from Kellogg Biological Station, Michigan, USA - KBS Corn C6-2 | ecosystem: Host-associated > Plants > Roots > Rhizosphere > Soil ...
ACACGCGCGAGAAGCCGCGCAGGTCCTCGATCGGGCGCTCGACCTTGGAGCCGCGGTGCCGCACGTAGAGCTGCACGACCTCGTCGCCCGTCCGCTTGCCGGTGTTCGTCACGTCGACGCTCACGGTGAGCGTGTCGCTCGCGCCCATGCTCCGCGAGCTCGTACGAAGATTCTTATACGCGAACGTGGTGTAGCTCAGCCCGAATCCGAACGGATACAACGGCGTGCCTTTGAAGAACCGGTACGTGCGCCCCTGCATGTCATAATTCTCGAACGACGGGATGTCGTTCACGCTCTTGTAGAACGTGACCGGCAGCCGGCCGGCCGGATTGTAGCCGCCGAACAACACGTCGGCGATCGCGGTGCCGGCGGCTTGGCCCGGATACCACGCCTCGAGGATCGCGGGCACGTGGGCCTGCGCCCAATTCACGGCCAGCGCGCTGCCGTTGAGGAGCACGAGCACCGTCGGCTTGCCGAGCGCGACGATCTTCTCGAGCAGCGCCTCCTGGGGCTCCGGCAGATCGATGCTCGTTCGATCGCCGCCGCGGAAGCCGGGAATCTGAATTGGCATCTCCTCGCCCTCGAGGCGCGCCGTGAGGCCGAGGAACATGATCACGGCGTCGGCGCGCTGCGCCGCCGCGACGGCATCGGCTTCGAGCGTCTCGTGCGGTGCCGCCCACACCATTCGAAGGCGCGCCTCGCCGTAGGTTTCCTCGCCCTCGACGCGGATCTTGTATGCGCGGCCGCCCTGGAGCTGCACCGGATCGGTCTGCGCGAGCCGCGGATCGGGAAATTCGCCGTCGTGCGTGGGGTAGACCGAGTGCACGATGAGACTATCATCGAGATATAACTGGAATTTCACCGTGCCGATCAGGCCGAGGCGGTAGGTGCCGGTCTGCGGCGGCGTGAAGGTGCCCGTCCACCGCACGCCGAAGTTGTCGGCGTTCATGTCGGAGCGCGGAGCACCGTCGCCCCAATTCGCGTTCAGCGTCGTGTCGGAGGCGGTGAAGAGCGGCGCGCCTTGCAGCGTGTTGCTCGCGAAGTAGGCGACGTCGAGCCCGGGCGCGCCGCTCCCGGTGCGCAGCACGGACGACGGCATCAGATCGAGCACCGGAAAGCCCTCGGCGAGGTCCGACCCGCGCGCGTAGATCACGCGCGCGTTGGGAAGCGCCGCGCGAATACCACGGAGCGGCGTCACCGGATCGGCGGGCTCGCCGTTGTAATTGCCGAGCAGCATGCGCGTCTGATCGGAATTCGGTCCGATCACCGCGACCGTATGCAGCTTGGTCTTGTCGAGCGGCAGGAGATGCTTCTCGTTCTTGAGCAGCACCATCGATTCGTGTGCAGCGTCGAGCGCGAGCTGGCGATGCGCCGGCGAGTCGAGATCGCTGAACGGGATCTGCGCCCATTTCACGTGCTCCGGCGCGTCGAACATTCCGAGCTTCATGCGCGCCAGGAACAAGCGCGAGACGGACGTGTCGATCCGCGCCTCGCTGATCAGGCCTTCTTTCACCGACTCGGCGAGGTTGGGATACACACGGCCGCAATCCAGGTCGGTACCCGTCTTCACCGCGAGCGCCGCGGCCTGCGCGGCGGTCTCCACCGCCTTGTGCCGCAGGTAGATGTCGTCGATCGCGCCGCAGTCCGACACGACATAGCCGCGAAAGCCCCAACGGCCGCGAAGGATGTCGCCCAGCAGCACGTCGTTCGCGCACGCCGGCTTGCCGTCGATCGAGTTGTAGGCGCACATGAGCGAATACGCTTTGCCTTCGCGGATGCCCGCCTCGAACTGCGGCAAGTACGTCTCGTGCAGATCGCGGTCGCTCACGACCGCATCGAACGTGTGCCGTTCCGGCTCCGGGCCGCTGTGCACGTCGAAATGCTTGACGGTGGCGATCGTCTTGAAGTACTTCGGATCGCCGCCCTGCATGCCGCGGATGAACTGCACGGCGAGTCGTCCGGAGAGAAACGGATCCTCGCCGTACGTCTCCTGTCCGCGGCCCCAGCGCGGATCGCGGAAGATGTTGATGTTCGGCGACCAGAAGGTGAGGCCGGTGTATCGCTGGCGGTCGCCCTTCCGCACGTACTCTTCGTGCTTGGCGCGCGCTTCGTCCGACACGACCGTTGCCATGCGGAACATGAGACTGTCGTCCCACATCGCGGCGAGCCCGATCGCCTGGGGAAAGACTGTCGCGAGTCCCGATCGCGCCACCCCGTGGAGCGCTTCATTCCACCAGTCGTATTCGGGAACGCCGAGGCGCGGGATCGCGGGCGCAACGTTCTTCATCTGCTGCACCTTCTCCTCGAGCGTCATCCGCCCGACGAGGTCCTTCACCCGCGCTTCGAAGGAGAGGGTTTCATCCTGATACGGCAGCATCTGCTGCTGTGCGGCCAGCGAGTGGCCACTCGCGATCGTCGAGACGACGATCGCGGCGCGGAAGAGTCGGCGCATGAGTCCTCGTGGAGAATTACGCTGCGGAGAAACGGAAGATCGTGCGGGACGTGAATTCCTGCTCCGGCGACAGGAACGTCGACGGAAAGTGCGGATGGTTCGGCGAATCAGGAAAGTGCTGCGTCTCGAGCGCCACGGCACCGTGACGCGGGTAGGCGTATCCGCCCTTTCCCGGCTGACCGTGGTGCATGCCATTGCCGGAGTAGAGCTGGAGCCCTGGCTGGGTCGTGAAGATCTCGAGCGTACGGCCGCTGCGCGGATCGCGGAGCCTTGCCGCGAACGCCAGCGCACCCGGCCGCTCGTGGTTGATCTCATGGTTGATGACGAAATTGTGATCGTAGCCGCCGCCGATGCGGAGTTGCTCGTCGTCATCGCCAATCCGCGCGCCGATCGCGCGCGGCGCCGCGAAATCGAATGCGGTGCCGGTCACGCCGCGCAGCACCCCGGTCGGGATCAACGTCTCGTCGACCGGCGTGAAGTAGGTCGCGTTGATCGTCAGCTCATGATCGAGGATGTCGCCCGCGTCGTGGCCGGCGAGATTCCAGTACGCGTGCTGCGTGAGATTCACCGGCGTCACGGCGTCCGCGATCGCGCTGTAGTCCACCGCGAGCTCGTTGTCGTCGGTGAGGGTGTACGTGACGCGCACGCAGAGCGCTCCGGGATAGCCGTTGTCCCCGGCGTCGCTCCGGATGCAGAGCACCGCGCCTCGCGCGCCGGCCCGCTCGAATGGCGCGACGCGCCACTCGCGCGCGCTGAAGGCGTGCGGGCCGCCGTGCAACTGATTCGGCGGATCGTTGACCGGCAGCACGTACACCAGATCGCCTATCGCGAACCGGCCGTTCGCGATGCGATTGGCGTACCGGCCAACGAGCGCTCCGAAGTAGCGCCCATCCGTCCGGTACGCCTCGGCGGCGTCGAACCCCGGCGTGACGTCGGCGAACACGCCCTCGCGGTCCGGCACGCGAACCGACACGATCGTGCCGCCGTACGCGAGAAAGCGCACTTCCATGCCGTGCGCGTTCGTGAGCGTGAAACAGTCCATGTCCTACCGCGGTGCGGAATACGCGTACATCCCGAGCATCGTTCCGACGAAGCCGCCTGCGCGTTTGCTGCTCAACACGGTGCCGTCGGCGCCGCGAAGCAGCGGGATCCAATGGCCGGGCGAGAGCGCATAGTAGAAGTCTGATCGCGCTCCATTGTCGTCGATGCGCAGCTCGACAGGCCGATCTCCGACGAGCCGAACGGGAACGCGCGCGATCACGCTGTCCGGCCGCTCGCCGGCGCGCATCTTCACTTGCACGACGGTCGTGTCGGCCGTGCGCGCAACGGTCAGCGTGTAGTGATACGTCTCGCTCTGAAGCGCGGCCAGCCCGGCTTCGTCGCCGTCGCGGACCGGCCGGAAGTGTACCGCCGTCGACGCGCTCGCCATCTCGTGCTGCTGGCGCCGAGCGATGAACGACGGCTGCTCGCGGCTTGCGAGATCCACCGGGCGCGCGCGGATGCTCAACGCGCCCGGCGACGAGGTCAGATCGAACCACTGCTCGCGGGGCGTGCGCACGACGTTCCAGTACGGGGCGAGCGCGGTGGAGTCGAACTCATCGCGCAGGCGAAAGTTGCCGGTCGTCGGAATCGCCGGCACGGAGGCGCGCGGCAGCGCGGGGCGCGCGTGCACGTACGGTACTGTCGCGTTTCCGGCGAGAATCACCGGCCACCCATTCGACCACGTCACGGGCAGCAGATACGTCTCGCGGCCATTGTTGTAGTGGTCACCCATGTACGGGCGTACGCCGAGGAATACCGCCCACCATTCGCCGCCCGGCGTTTCGACGAAATCCGCGTGACCGGTCGACGTGATCGGGAACGGGCGGCGCGGATCGAGCTGCCGCTGCGTGAGAATGGGATTGCCGGCGTACGGCACGTATGGGCCCGTCACGGAATCGCTGCGGAACACCACCTCGGAGTGCTGCTCCGCCGTTCCACCCTCGGCGCAGATCAGATAGTACTTGCCCGCGACCTCGAGGATGTGCGGCGCCTCGATCCAGATCGGGTGCTTCGCGAGATCGACTCCGCCGTTCACGATGACCGAGCGCGGCCCGACCAGTCGTTTGTTAGCAATATTATATTCTTGAATCCATATTGCCCGGTGGCCCTCGTACAGCGGCTTGCCGATCGGCGGCCCGTTGTTCAGGACCCACGCCCGCCCGTCGTCGTCGAAGAAGAGCGACGGGTCGATCCCGTCGATCTGCGGCAGCCAGACGGGATCCGACCACGGGCCGGCCGGATTCGTCGCCGTGACGATGAAGTTGCCCCCGCGATCGACGAGGGTCGTGATCACGTAGTAGGTGCCGTCGTGATAGCGGATCTGCGGCGCGAAGATGCCGCGCGTGATCCCGGCGCTGTCCAGGTTGAGCTGTGACGGCCGATCGATCACGCTGCCGATCTGCGTCCAGTGCACCAGGTCGCTGCTGCGAAAGATCGGAACGCCCGGGTAATAGGCGAAGCTCGACGTCACGAGATAGTAGTCCGATCCCACGCGTGTGATGCTCGGATCGGGGTAGAACCCGGCGAGAATCGGGTTGAGATACTGGTTGGCGTTCGCGTGCACCCGCGCGAACACGGAATCGTGCCCGTCGTACTCGAACCAATCGAAGCGCGCGACGGGAGCGCCGGCGCGAGGCGGCATCGGGGTCGTCGGCGCCAGGCCGCCCGGCGCCGCCGCACCCGACGACAATCGATGATAGCTCTCCGGCGGCCCCAGGTACGAGTCCGGCAGCGGCTTCGCCTCGATGACGATTTTCTGAAGGACCACGCCCGGGTCTACCATCCAGAACTTGAGAACGTGCGCACCGGGATGCGCAAGCACGTGCTGCGTCACCGGAACGATGACGTTGTCGGCGACGGCCTTCTCCCACGCGCGGTTCGACGTGTCCGCCCAGATGTTCACGATCTGCGGAGGCTCGTCGTCGAACGAGACGGCGTAGCGTAGTCCCTGCGGCGAGCCGGTGAAGTTCAGCGTTGGCGAGAGATACGCATGCACCTTCACGCTTCCGCTGTCGAACATGAACACGTCGTATTCGAGCGACGGCCCGTTGCCGCCGGGCCTCTCGCTTGGAGACGTCACGGGCGTCGTCGTGACGGCGGATCCGGTGCGTCCGAGTCCCGGGACGGTCAGCCAGTACACGCCGTCGTAGTGGAAGGCCCGAGAGTAGTGCGCGGCATCCATCGACACGTAGCCGCCGCTCTCGACGAAGCCGCGGACGGATTCGCGCGCCGGCGACACCGGGTTGCTCACGACGGCGTTCACCACCACCCGGTTGCCATTCGCGCGCGTGATGGTGATCGGCACGCGGTGTTCGCCGTTTGGCGCATGCGCCCAGTCGATGCTGACCGAGAGGCGCCGTTCCGCGGTCACCGTGCCGCTCGCTGGCGAGGCGCGCACCCATGGCTCCGCCGCGCTAGCCGTGAACGCGAACGGCGTCGTGCCGCGGTCGTACACGTCGAGATGATACGTCTGGCGCTCGTACGGATCGAAGGTGGGCAGCGCGAGCTCGCGCCCGCGGCCGGCGCCCGGCGGAGGAAAAGCGAATCGACCGCGTCCGGTGGGAACCGCGCGGTTCTGCTCGACGATGGCGACGCCCATGTCGGCCGGCTTCGGCACCTGGATCACGTCGACGCGCGGCATCGTGTTGCGCGGGGGCTCTTGCCAGTAGGTGTAGCCGATGTGGGTCTGATCCATCATGTGATCCCACTTGCCGCCGGCGAGCTGCGTGTTGTAGTAGCGCGTGATCGCCGCGTCGCGGCCGAAGAGCGCGCGCGCGCTGTCGGCGAGCGCGTTCGCCGCGACGCGACCTTCCCGCGCGTCCAATCGGTTCTTCGCGACGGTCACGTACAGCCGATTCAGGTTCGCGGCCGCCTCGACGGGATGCAGCACGAGCTCGTAATACGCATCGCGATACTGCGCCGGCAGCTCGCGCGATATCGCCTCGGCGCGCCGCTCGAGCGTGTCATACTGCGCGACGACGCGCTCCGCTTCGTCGAAATTGGTGAGGCTGTAGGTGGCGGTGTCGAGCAGCTCGGGTTTACGACGGCCGGCATACTCCAGCGTAGTCGTGATCACGTCGGCGATGTCGGCGGCCTGCTCGGCGCCGAACTGCTGCGCGGCCCATTGGCGTGCGTAGTCTGGCAGCCGCTCCGCCGGCCAGCGGCTCGGATTCCATGCGTAGTCGAGGAAGAACGAGATCGGGTATTCCATCGGCTTGAGGTCGCCGACGTTCACGATCCAGATCTGTTTGGCGTGGTAGGCGTACGCCAGGTGCATCTGCTCCCAGACGCGAGCGATCGGGTTGGTGTTGATCCACTTGTAATTGCGCGGGCCGCCGACGTAATCGAAGTGGTAATAGATCCCGAACCCCCCAGCGCGCGCGCTGTCGGTCAGCGCCGGGACGCGGCGGATGTTCCCCCAGTTGCCGTCCGAAAAGAGCAGCGTGACGTCGTCCGGAACGCGCATCCCCTTGTCGTAGTAGTCCTGCACCTCTTTGTAGAGAGCCCAGAGCTGCGGCGTGTCGGAGGCCGGCTTCCCCGTCACTTGGGCGATGATCCGTCGCTGGTCGGCGACGATGCGCTCGAGCAGATCGACGTTGCTCCCCGTCGTCATTGGCATGTCGCCATCGCCGCGCATCCCGATCGTCACGATGCTCTCGTGGTGATCCATGTTCCGGATGCCCTGCGTCCAGAATGCGCGGAGCACCGAGTCGTTGGTGGCGTAGTTCCATTCGCCGTGTCCGTAGCGCTTCCATTCCTGCTGCGCGCGGAGCATGGGCTCGTGGTGCGACGTACCCATCACGACGCCGTACTCGTCGGCGATGACGGGATTCAGCGTGTCGTCGTCGTTGAACGCGTTGGCCCACATCGCCGGCCACAAGTAGTTGCCCTTGAGTCGGAGAATGAGCTCGAAGACCTTCTCGTAGAACTGGTGGTTGAAGCCGCCGAACTTCTCGTGCACCCAGCCGCTGAGCGCGGGCGCTTCGTCGTTGAGAAAGATTCCGCGGTACTTCACCGCCGGCTCGCCGTCGCTGTGCCGGCCGGGCAGCACGTAGAGCGCGTTCCGGCGGCGCACCGGCACGTCGGCCCACCACGTCCACGGCGATACACCAATCTCTGATGAGAGATCGTAGATGCCGTAGATGGTACCTCGCTTGTCGCTGCCGGCGATCACCAGCGCGTGATCGACGCCGGGCATCGGCGCGTCGATCGGTTGCGTGACCCACGTCTCCCAGCGGCCGCGCACGCCGCCGACGTCGAGCTTGCCCGCGCGCACGAGCGCATCGATGAAGGGACTCCGGCCGATCGTGCCGACGATCACCACGGTCCTGGCGCCCGCCGCGTCGACGCTGCTCGAGAAGCGTGGCTCGGATCCGGTCACCTTCGCGAGGTCGCTCCGCAGGTCGCGCGCGGCGCGCACCACGCCGGGAAAGTCCGAATCGCTGACGACGAGCGGCGCGACGGCGCCGTTGGCGGCGAGCGGGAATCTGCCGACTCCGCCGGCACTCGCGACGTACGAACTCTGCGCCGCGCCAACAGAGGCGAGCGACGCCAAGAGCATTAGAGATATAGTCACCATATCTCTAAGAACTGAAAACAAATACATCGCAACCTCTTGTCGGATCAAGTTGTTACGACGATGCAAGACTACGGACTAGCGGCGTGCGCCAGACCAGTGCCCTGCTGCTGCGGATCGGAGGTGCGGGGATGGCTCGATACGTAGATCACGCCGGCACCGTGGTCGAGCCCCCACCGCGCCGTGGCGCTGACCCCGTCGAAATGCTGCACATATGATACGGTATTCGACGCGATATTGCGAAGCATGTCCACGCCGCCGAGCGAGATGTTGTCGAGGTACACGCGAACCTCGCTCGGCGTCTGAAAGCTGTCGGGGCCGCGAGCGGCGAGCCAGTTTGCGTGCAGCGCTTCGACGGCATCGTACACGGTCAGGAAGCGGTTGTCGAGCAACTGATCCCGCGTGATGATGGTGTGGTCGAGGGGAGCCACGTCGTTCACCATGGGGTGACGGACGCAGCCGGCGCCGAGCACCGTGAGGACCAGCGCGGCGGAGCGAATGAGTGTGGTACGCATGGACGTTCTCGATCGAGCGGAGGTCCCGCACGTTCAGAGGACCATCATGCAGCCTGAGCCGCCAGACTGCAAGAACGATCTGGCTACGCGGCGCGACTCGGCGGCCTTTTACGCATCGGACGAGCCGCGCCTCGCCCTGGCATGCCGGCGCTCGGCATTGCGCTCAGCATTGCGTTCGCCGTTGCGCTCACCATTGCGTTCACCGTTACGATCGGCATTTCGCTCGCCGGTCTGTCGATCGCTCCGGTGCCACTCGCCGGCTGACAGCTCGCCGCCCAGCGGGTCGGCTGTGTTGGCGTGATGCCGGTCGCCGGTGGGCGCTTCGCGCTCGAGCTCCTGATCGGTGAAGCGCGCGGTTCGCAGCTCCGCCTCCGCGGGCAGCTCCAGACGAAAGATGCTTCCCCGTCCCGGCGTCGACTCGACGGTCAAGGAGCCATCCAGCAGCTCGGCGAGACGGCGCGAGATGGGAAGCCCAAGTCCAGTGCCGTCCTGAAGCTGCGTCTTCCCGAGTTGAACGAACTCGTGGAAGATCCGCTCCTGGTCTTCCTTCGAGATCCCTTCGCCCTCGTCGATCACCTCGATGCGCACGCCGCCGCTATCGGTCCGTGCGCAGACGACGCGAATCGGCTTGCCCTTGCCGAACTTGATCGCGTTCGAGAGCAGGTTGAGCAGGATCTGGCGCAGGCGCCGCGGATCGGAGACGACCTTGAGCCGCTCGTCCTTGGGCGCCTCGAGCGTCAGCGTGGAGCCATGCTCGTCGGCGAGCGGCCGCACGGTGACGAAGAGATCCTCGATCACTCCCGGGAATTCCACCGGCTGCAGGCGGAGCTCGATCTTGCCCGCCTCGATCTTCGAGAGGTCGAGCACGTCGTTCACCAGCTCGAGCAGGTGGCGGGCGGCCTTCTGGGTGCGCTCGATGCCCTCGGTCTGTTTCTCGTTGAGCGGGCCGTATATACCCTCTAATAACAAAGTACTATACCCGAGCACCGCGTTGATCGGCGTGCGGAGCTCGTGGCTCATCGAGGCGTAGAAGCGGCTGCGGGCGGTCATCGCGCGCTCGAGATCGATCTGCCGCCGGTGCAGCTCCTCGTTCAGCGACTGCAGGTCCGCCGCCGACTTCGCGAGCGACTCCGCCTGCTGGCGCAGCGCCTCCTCGTGTCGCACGCGCTCCGAGATGTCGCGCACGATGAGCGTATAGGTGCGGCCGGCCGGCGTGTCGAGGCAGGACACGGAGGCCTCGATGGGGAATGAATCGCCGCTCGCGCGCCGCGCGGTGAACGCATGCGGCGTCGGCGGCGCCGAGAGCGCGCTCACCTCGCCGCGCTCGCGCTCCGCGTTCGTGCAGATGGTCGTCATCGCCTCGTGCCCGACGTCGTCCGGGAAGAGGCTGGTGACTGGCCTGCCGAGTGCCGCGCCGGCCGTCGTGCGAAACATACGCTCGGTCGCGGCGTTGACGAGCGTGATCTCGCCGCCGGCGTCGAACACGACGATCGCGTCCATCGCCGAGTCGACGATCTCGCGGAACCTCGCCTCCGACTGTAGCAGCTCGTGCATGTGCCGCAGCTCCAGATCCTGCCGCTCGACTTCGCGCAGCCGCTGCTCCTGCTCGGCAATCCGGCGGCGCTGGCGATACAGATCGACGAAGACCTGAACCTTTGAACGAAGGATCGCCGGCTGGAACGGCTTGAACATGTAGTCCACCGCGCCGACCGAATATCCCTCGAACACGTACTCCTCGTCCTTGCTGATCGCGGTCAGGAAGATGATCGGCACGTGGCGCGTGCGCTCGCGCGCCTTGATCAGCTTCGCCGTCTCGAAGCCGTTCATTCCTGGCATCTGCACGTCGAGGAGGATCACGGCGAACTCGCGATCGAGCAGACAGCGGAGCGCTTCCTCGCCCGATGACGCGCGTACGAGGCGCTGGCCGAGCGGCTCGAGGATCGCCTCGAGCGCGAGCAGGTTCTCTCGCCGATCGTCGACGAGCAGAATGTCGACCTGCTGTTCGGTCGCCGGCGCGGTCATTCACTTCCTCGCGTCGTGGAGCTCGTGCGCGCGGGCGCGGCGGGGAGGTCGCCGAGAGCGACCGCAATCTCGTGAATCGTGAGGAGGCGCGCGGCAGGGACGGCGTGCGCGGCCGCCGTTGGCATCGCCGGGCTCTCCGCGGTCTCCGGCCGCTGCACGAACGCGAGGCCGCCGCGTTCGTGAATGCGCTGCAGTCCGCTCGCGCCGTCGGCGTTCGCGCCGGTGAGGATCACGCCCACCGCGTTCGGACCGTACGCATCGGCCGCCGACTCGAAGGTGACGTCGATCGACGGTCGGCTATAGCGCACCGGCTCGTCGGTCGAGAGCGAGAAGAAGCCCTCCTCGATCAGCAGATGGTAATCGGGCGGCGCGACGTAGACGTTTTGCGGCTCGATGGGCGACTTGTCTTCGATGTCGCACACGCGGAGCGACGTGCGATCCTGGAGCAGCGGCGCAAGCAGGTGGTCCGATTCGCGATGCCGGTGCTGGACGACGACGAGTGGCAGCGCAAAGCCCGCGGGGAGTCCCGCGATCAATTCGCGCAGCGCGGACAGGCCGCCCCACGACGTGCCAATGAGCACGATCTCGTACGCCACGAACGCCACTATTTGACCTTCCGGTACAACTTCTCTCGACGATCCAACTTCTCGTAGCAATCCTCGTACTGCGAGAACCGCAGCGACTCCTTGCTGCCGAGCGCGAGCACACCGAACATCACGAGGCTCTCGTAGAAGAGCGAGTGAACGCGGTGCTGCAGCTCCCGATCGAAATAGATCAGGACGTTCCGGCAGAAAATGACGTTGAACTCGCTGAACGAGCGGTCGGTGACGAGGTTGTGCTGCGAGAAGACGGTGTTGCGCGTCAGCGACGGACTGAACAGCGCACCGTCGTACTTCGCCGTGTAGTACTCCGAGAACGATCGCTTGCCGCCGGCGCGGATGTAGTTCTCGGTGTACTCCTGCATCCGGTTGAGCGGGAAGATCCCGGCGCGCGCCTGCTTGAGCACGGCGTCGTTGATGTCCGTCGCGTAAATGCGCGTGCGCTCGAGGAGTCCCTCTTCCTCGAGCAGGATCGCCGTGGAGTACACCTCTTCGCCGGTGGAACAGCCGGCGTGCCAGACCCGGATGAACGGATACGTGCGCAGCAGCGGCACGACCTGCTCGCGAAACACCCGGTAGAAGCCGGGGTCGCGAAACATCGCCGTGACGCTCACGGACAGATCGAGCAGCAGGCGCTCCATCCCGGAAGGATCGTGGAGCACGAGCCCCTGCAGCTCGGAGACCGACCTCAATCCTTCGGCGTCGATGCGCTTCCACAGCCGACGTCGGATCGAAGCGTATGCGTACGATCGAAAATCAAAACCATAATGCCGAAAGATTCCCTCCAGGAGCAGCTCGATCTCGATCCGTTCGAGCTCGGCGTCATACGAGGCGGGCGGACCATGCAACGACCGGTTGTGCCTTACCGGTACAGCCATACCCTCATCAGGCTCAACAACTGCTCGGTGTCCACGGGCTTCGTGATGTAGTCCGATGCACCGGCGGCGATGCATTTTTCACGGTCGCCTTTCATCGCCTTCGCCGTCAGCGCGATGATCGGCAGG
>Ga0068856_100005764_pt1 | contig 12206 bp, 9 predicted proteins | sample KBSCornC62_FD_66595 | JGI IMG/M metagenome (GOLD analysis project Ga0068856, IMG submission 66595) | Corn rhizosphere microbial communities from Kellogg Biological Station, Michigan, USA - KBS Corn C6-2 | ecosystem: Host-associated > Plants > Roots > Rhizosphere > Soil ...
AAAGTGGAGCGCCAGGGCATCATCCGCGCGGGCGCCAAGATGATCGCGGCCGTCAGTGAGGCCACCGTCCCGAAAATCAGCTTGATCGTGCGAAAAGCGTACGGCGCGGGCCTGTATGCGATGTGCGGGCCCGCCTTCGAGCCGGATGCGTGCCTCGCGCTGCCGAGCGCGTCGATCGCGGTGATGGGCCCACAAGCGGCGGTGAACGCGGTCTACTTCAACAAGATTCAGGAGATCCCCGCCGGTCCGGAGCGCGAGGCGTTCGTTGCCAAGCTGCGCGCTGAATACCGCGCGGACGTCGACCTCGAGAAGCTCGCGAGCGAGCTCGTGATCGACGCGATCTTGCCGTTCGAGGACGTGAGGCGCGAGCTCGCTCAGCGCTTTCAGCAGTACGAAAACAAGCGGCGGCCGCGCGTCGCTCGGCGGCATCTGGTGCCGCCGGTCTGAGCTCGCATGCGTTACCAGCGCTTCATCGTTCGGGGTTTGCTCGCGCTCGGCGGCTCGCTCGGCAGTCAGACGGCGTTCGGGCAGGTCGATCTCGGCGCGTTCCGGCGCGCGTTGCCGAGCGCTTTCGTCCCCGTCTCCGGCGGCGCGTTGCCGCAGGCGTTCACGCGCGGCTCGGCGGGGACCGCCGCGGTCGTGGTGCGCAGTCGATCAGGCGCGATCAGCGCGCCGGGATTGACGAACATCGCGGGTTTTGCCTTTGCCCGGCTCGACGGCACGCAGCTCGCCACGCTCGCCGGGGCTCATCCCGATTGGTCGTTCGATTGGTCTCCGCCACGGCATGTGCTGCTCGACCAAGTCGATGGTTGGGTACGAGCGGCCAGCGTGCGCAAGGAAACGAGTACGTCCGGCCAAGGCGTGGTCGTCGGCATCGTCGATACGGGCATCGATCTCGCCCACGGCGATTTTCGAACCGCAGACGGCAAAACCCGCGTTGCGTGGTTCTTCGACGTGGCGCGAAGTCCCGAAGCGCTGCACCCCGATCTCGAGTCCGCGTACGGCTGCAATGACCCAGGCAATTCGTGCGCGATCTTTGCCGCCGCGGACATCGACGCGCGGCTGGCCACGAATGGGAGCTTGCCCGGCGACGACTTCGGCCATGGCAGCCACGTGGCTTCACTCGCCGCCGGTAACGGCTTGTCGAGCAAGGTTCCGAAGTACATTGGCATTGCGCCCGAGGCGACCTACGTCGTCGCGCGTGTGGCGCATGCGAACGGGGCGATCGAAGATGCGGATGTCCTCCGCGCCGTGAAATTCGTGTTCGATCGCGCCGCGGATCTGGGCATGCCCGCGGTCGTGAATTTGAGTTTGGGCAGCGACTTTGGCGCGCACGACGGAACCTCGGCGCTGGAGAGCGAGCTCAGCAACATGATTTCGCCCGACTTGCCCGGCCGAGCGATCGTCGTGGCCGCGGGCAACAGCGCGGGCCTCTATTCGGGCCTGCCGTCGCCGTATCCGCCGCCGTTCGGCGTGCACACCGAGGTGCACGTGGCCCGCGACTCGGTCTCGATCGTGCCGCTCATCACCCCGCCGCCCACGAGCGGCGGCACGACCGTGAAGGGCACCGCGTACGTGTGGATCGGCTTTCGCGACGGAGACGATGTGAGCGTCGGGCTCGAAGATGCGAACGGCACGTGGTTGCCGCAACTGCAGGTCGGGCAAGCCACGACCTATCACCGCGCGGATTACGAAGCGACGCTCTACAACGGCACCCAAACCACGGGCGCGACGTCCGGCTTCAGCCTCGGGCGCAACGGCGCCGTGCTGGTGATCGACGGGACTTGGCCAAGCACGATCGACTTCAAAATACGGCTCGAAGGGCAAGGTACGGCCGAGCTCTGGGTGCAGGGCTCGGGCGATTTGGAGCCCGAAGTAAACCTGGGCGCGCTCTTTCCGCGCGCGCTGAAGGAGGGCACGATCAATGTCCCCGCGAGCGCGAGTTCGCTGATCGCGGTTGGCGCGACGTTGAATCGCAAAACTTGGACCTCTGTCGCCGGCACCGCAGTCGAGATGCCGGATCTGGGCGCGCTCACCGACGCGCCGCTCGATACGATCGCTTACTTCAGTGCCGGCGGGCCGAACGCGCTCGGCGCGTTGAAGCCGGACATCGTCGCGCCCGGCGTCGCCATCGCCGGCGCAATGGCGCCCTCCGCCGACCCGCGCAGAAACGACGGCGCGGGCCTATTCGCGAGTGGCGGGCGCTGCCCCGGGAGCGAGGAATGCTTCGTCGTCGACGATCACCATGCAATCACGAGCGGCACGTCGATGTCGGCGCCCATCGTCGCGGGCGCGATCGCGCTGCTCTTCGAGCGGGATCCGACGTTGACCCAAAACTCGGTGCGCGCGCTACTCCAGGCCGGCGCGCGTCCGCTGCAGGGGCGCGTGCTCGACGAACGACAGATTGGCCCCGGGGCCCTCGATCTAGAGGGCGCATTGAGCGTCGCGATGGCGGGCGAATCGCCGGCGCTGCGCACGCCCGGCGCAAAGAGTTGGCTGGCGCTCTCCGAGTCCTACGTCCACCCGGACCCGGCCTGGCCGTTCGTCGGCTACGTGGAGCTGCGTGACGACGCGGGCAACATCGCCGACGGCTTCGATCCAGGCCGACTGCGCGGGACCGCCGAGCCGGCGACGTTCAGCGAGGACCTCACGCGCGTTGCCCCGGGTTTCTACCGGTTTACCTTGACTGCTCCGCGCGGTAGCGGCGGCCGCTCCCTTCACCTCAACGTGCTGTTCGATGACCAGCCGCTGCTCAGCCGCGATCTGCCGATCGCCGTGGACCATTGGTTGGCAAATGACGGTGTTTCTGCGCGTGGCGGCTGCGCGTTCGCCGCCGCACCGAGCGCGGCGCGCAGCTCTTGGGCGGCGCTGGGCGCGCTTGCGCTGCTGCTTCGGCGCCGCCGTCAGCGTTACATGCTGGCAAAATAGACGGTGCAAGATTGTGGCTCGAAGGGATCGAGATCCGGGTCGAACGGATGCGCCAGATCCACTCCGCCCATGTTGATGCCAATCGCGAGCACCGCCCGCACGTCGAGCAAATTGACGACGCGTCCTTCGGATGCGCGTCCGCGCTCTTGAAACGGAACGTCGACGCGCGCCATCTCGCGTCCTTGCGCATCGAGGCTGATCAGGCGCCACTTGAACGCGACCGGCGCTTCCCACTCGGCCTCGAAGCCCAGCGATGTGCCGAGCGGAACCTCGTCCATGTCCACCCAAACCAGCTCGATCCCGCTCGGCTCGATCGGCCGTGACGCGCGAACTCGGCGGGGAAGCGAGGAGAATTTGATCACCCAATCGTAGCGCGGGCGGCCGAATGCACCGGCCCATTCGGCGTATGGCGGGTGCGTGCCGTCGTCGCGATCGCCGAGGAATGCCCGCGAAATTGCGTAATCGCCAAACAGGGACGCCATTTTGACGGTGTCCTCGTCCAGGCTGTGGCGCAGCACGTCGAATACATCGGGTTCGTTGTTCCAGTCGAACGCGCCGCTCGGCGTGCTGCCGACGCTGGCCGAGAACAGCGAGGCGATCAGGCTCCCGTTCTCTTGCGACGAGCGCGCGAGCTCCAAAAAATCGAGTAGCAGCGCCGCGCTCGAGCGCGGCTCAGCGGTTCGCCCCGCGAGCGCCAGCTCGGGATGCGCCTGCGTGTCGTCGATGCCTTGCACGTCGAGCGAGCTGATGGCTCCAGTGAGCCACCACCACTCGGTAGCAAAGGCGCGCTGCATGGCGGGCGTTTCGGCGGGATCGAGCCGTTTCGCGATGGCTTCGGCCAGGCACAGGGTCGCGTCGCGCTTCGTCAGCTCCGGATCATTCGCGCCGCCCACGCAAAACGCTGCCGCGCTATCGAGCCCGCCGAGCTCGACCGCATCGCGTTCGGTCACGAGCGGGCTCTGCCCATCGCCGAGATACCAATCCAACGCGTCGCTCCCGCCGTGGCCGTCGTCGGGCAGCGGCGTCGGCAAAGCGAGCACCTGCACCAGCCGCTCGTAGGCTGCTTCGAGCGCTTGCAGCGCCTCCAATGCCTGAGAGCCGGAGTTGCTCTGGCCGCGATGCACGCACACCGGGAGGCGCGCGGAACAAGCAGCCCCCAAGCTGCGCGGGCGCTCGGTCGTGCTCGCGAACGGAGCTCCGGTCGGCAAATCCGGGTCGATTGCGACGGGCGGCCGGATCGCGTGCCCACCTGCACCGAAGAGCAGGGGAGGATCTCGGCGGGCGCTGCCCGCGCGGCTGGGCGCCGCGCTCAGCAAACACGCAACGACGGCCGCGAGCCAGGTCCCAGTACGCATTTACGCCGCGGACTTTAGCCTGGAACCGTCGCGGTGCACCGGCGGGTATGCGGGGCCGGCCGAAAGCGCGAGGCCCACGAGAATTGACAGGATTTACCCGAAACGCCCTATACTCTTGAGTTGCGGGCCAGAGGCCCGAATCAAGCCATGATGAGCCCGCGCTTCGACCCATCGTATGCCCTGGAGTTTGATCTCGGCCGTGGCCAGATTCGGATGGCCAACGCGAGCGAGCGCGTGGTCGTGCCGAGCGACGCCTTGCTTGCGTTGTGTGAGGGCGCCAGCGAGGACGCCGTGCGCGATTTCGGGCGCCGCCTAGGCACCGAAGCCGGCCGTGCTGCCCTTGCCCACTTGGGTGACGCAGGGCAGGCCTCGCTCGAGGCGGTGGTGGAGCACCTGGGCGGAGAGCTTGCGTTGATGGGGCTCGGCTCGCTCGGGCTCGAGCGCTGGGGCAGCGCGCTCGTCTTGTGCTTCACGCATTCGCCGCTCGGTGGGGCGGGTGACGCATTGCTCGGCTCGGTGCTCGAAGGGATGGCGCAGCGCGCGTTCGGTCGCGACGTCGTGGCCGCCAAGCTGATGCGCGACGCAGAGCACGTTCGCTTCTTGATCACTGGGCGCGCAGGCGCCGACAAAGCCCTCGGCTGGTTGTCTTCGGGCGTCGCTTGGGGCGACGTGCTGACTCGCCTTGCCAGTGCTGGAAGAGGTGAGTCGTGAATCAAGACGTGACTCGGCTGGAAGAGCTGCTCGCGCGCGTTCAGCGCAACGCGGCGCAACCCAGGCGCGGCCGGGCCGCTCCGTTGCCGTCCTCGCCGAGCGCGGCCTCTTCGCCGAGCGCGGCCTCTTCGCCCAGCGCGGCCTCTTCGCCCAGTGCGGCGTCCTCGCCCGCTCGCCCGCCCGTCACGCCGCCCGCGCCGCCCGTTGCCGTTTCGCCGCCGGCCCCGCCGGTCGCGCCGGCGCCGGCCTACTCGCCTCCCGCCAGCTTCGACTCGGTCGACGATCTGCTCGCCGATCCGTTCCCCGCTTCGTCCGCGCCGCCGCCGCCGATCCCCGCCGAGGTGATCCCGGATCCCATTCCTGCCGCCGGAGTCGCGGCGGGCAGCGAGCATATCTCGGGGGTGATGCCGGTCGCCGAAATCAGCGAGGAGCCACCCGAGGAATTGCTCGAGGATGACATCGTCGAAATGAGCCCGACGGAGGCGGCCGCCGAAGCGGCTCCGCCCGAGCCGCGAAGCTCGCTCGACGAGCTGGATTTCGATGAGGAAGGCGAAGCGCCGGCACCGCGAGCGGAGCTCGACGAAGAACCCCCCGCGTCCTCGTCGCGCAGCAAGGTCGCGGCGACGATGGACGAAGCGCTCGCGCACGCCGCCGAGCAGATGGAAATTCAGGAGGGGCGCGAGGTACCGCTCAAGACGCCTCCGCCTGAATCGGGTCCACAGGCGGCGATGGCGCCACTGCCCGCCGGCATTCACGCGCCCCCTGCGCCCGATATCGACGAACTGCTCGAAGCCGACATCATTCCCGTGAGCGGCGTGACCGGCGCCGTGCCCACCGCCGAGCAGCTCGGCCAAACGATTGACCTCGACGAGGCTCGCGGTCCGCACTTGGAGCTGGACCAGCCCGCAGCTGCGGCGCCCGCGCCCCCGACCGAAGTGGCCCCGCCCGAAGAGCTCGAAGTCACGCTTCCGCAGCGTGAATTTGGTGGCGGCTACCAGGACAACCTGATGCCCCCGCCCGAGGCGCGACAGGATCTGGACGCGCATCGTCAGCGCGTTGGAGAGGAGTCGATTCCGCCGCCGCCCGAGTCTCTGGCCCAGTATCCGTCGGCACATCCCGCGACCAGCACGGGTGGCATGTTTGCGCCCGCGAGCGCGCCGAGCGTTACGACCGAGTCGCCGAACGAAGCGGTGTCGACCGTAACCATCGAAGCGTCGAGCCGTGCCGAGTTCGTGCCGGAGCTGCTCGCTCGTCCAGAGTCGAGCCCGGGACCAGTGGCGAAGTTCATTCGCGCCGACGCGCCGCGACCGAGCACCTTCTTGGAGCTGCTCGACGCGTCGCTCAAGCTCGGTGAGGGCTGAGGGCGGCGGTCGGGTATCGGCAACTGGGCGCTCGCGATGAAGCTCGCCAGTACTCGAGACGGCAGAGACGGCGCGCTGCACGTGGTCAGCCGTGACGGTGCCCGGATCGCGCCCGCGACCGACATTGCCCCGACGCTGCAGCAGGCACTCGATCACTGGTCGGAGCTCGAGCCAGCCCTGAGCGAGCGCTTCGACGCTCTCGAATCGGGCCGAATAGCTGGGCGAGGTTTGGTGCGGGCGGAGCTGACCGCGCCGCTGCCGCGCGCTTACGAATGGATCGACGGTTCGGCGTTCATCAATCACATCGTGCTCGTGCGGCGCGCGCGCGGCGCCGAACCGCCCGCCACTTTGTCGTCCGATCCGCTCGTCTACCAGGGGGCTTCGGGCTGCCTGCTCGGTCCGCAAGATCCATTTCCGATCGCGGACGAGGCGTTTGGCTTGGACTTCGAAGCGGAGGTTTGCGTCGTGCTCGGCGACACTCCGCGCGGCACTCGGCCCGAACAGGCCTCGGACCACGTGCGTTTGCTCATGCTCGCCAACGATTGGACGTACCGCAATCTCGTGCCGGCGGAGCTCGCCAAAGGCTTTGGTTTCTTCGTCTCGAAGCCCGCCACTTCGTTCTCGCCGTTTGCGGTCACGCCCGACGAGCTCGGTTCGGCGTTCCGCGACGGGCGCGTGCATTTACCGCTCGAGACGCGCCTCAATGGGCGACTCGTGGGCGATCCGCACGCGGGCGCGGAGATGCATTTCTCGTTCTTCGACTTGCTCGCCCACGTTACTCGAACGCGCGCGCTGACCGCAGGGACGATCCTCGGTAGCGGCACGGTGTCCAATGCCGACCCCGCGCGCGGCGTGTCGTGCTTGGCGGAGCAGCGCGCGCGCGAAATGATCGCGACGGGCAGCGCCGTGACGCCATTTTTACGCCCAGGGGACCGCGTCGAGATCGAAATGTTCGACGCCGCCGGCGTCAGCGTCTTTGGTGCGATTTCGTCGGCCGTGAGCGACTGAAGGCGCGCTACACTGGTCGGCATGATCCTGCATACGTATTGGCGCAGCTCGTGCGCTTATCGCGTGCGCATCGTGCTCGGGCTCAAGGGTATCGAGTACGAGCCGCGTTTCGTGCACCTGGTTCGCGATGGCGGTGAACAGTACCGGCCGGAGTTCTTGCAGAAGAGCCCACTCGGACAGGTGCCGGTACTGGAGCTGAAGCAGGGGGGAACCCCGGTTTTCCTCAGTCAATCCCTGGCCATCATCGAATACCTGGAGGAGCGCTATCCGACTCCGGCGCTGCTCCCGAGCGATGCGCTCGCGCGCGCACGCGTGCGCGAGCTGGCGCAAGTCGTCAATTCCGCGATCCAGCCTTTCCAAAACACCGGTACGACGAACTTCCTCAAAGAAGTCGCGCCTGATTTGGACAAGTCTCGCTGGTACCGCCACTTCATCGGGCGCGGCCTCGCCACCTTGGAGGCACGGGCAAAGTCGCTCGCGGGCCGCTTCCTGGTCGGCGAAGACTTGTCGATCGCAGACGCGCTGCTCGTGCCGCAACTTTACGCGGCGCGGCGGGTCGAGCTCCCGCTCGACGCTTATCCAACGTTACTGCGCGTCGAGGCCGAATGCGTGAAGCTCGATGGCTTCGCGGTTGCACACCCTGACCGACAACCGGATCGGGAGTAGTTGAGGCGCAAAGGTCGCGCGCGCGACGCGACTCGCGCGGGCGACCTAAAGTTACGGCGGCGCGACGAAATAGCGCTATTTTGAAGAGATGGCAGAGCTCGAACCGCTCGGAATTCTCGGCCTGGAAGGGGTCCACTATTACGTGCGCGATTTGGAGCGCAGCGAGCGCTTCTACATCGACCGCATGGATTTCGCGGAGATCGGCGAGAGCGGCCCAAAGCTGACCGAGCAAGGTCGTCAGCGATCGCGCGTCTTTCGAGCTGGCCAATATACCGTCGTCTGCTCCTCACCCATCGGTGAAGGCGGTCGCGCCGACCGCTATTTGAAACGACATCCGGATGGAGTGGGGACGCTCGTGTTTCGCATTCAGGATGCCGAGCGCGCGTTCACGCTGCTCGACGGACGCGGTGCGACGCCGATCAACGATGTCGAAACGTTCGTGGACGCGGGCGGTACGCTGAAGACTTTTTCGATCACCACGCCCTTCGGTGACACCACCTTTCGTTTCATCGAGCGCCGCGGTTACCAGGGCTTTTTTCCGGGTTTCGTCGAGCTCGCACCGCCGCGCGGCGGCCAAAATCGCTGCGGGATCCGCGCGGTCGACCACATCACGGCCAACTTTCAAACCATGTCCCCGGCCTTGCTGTGGATGGAGCACGTGCTCGGCTTCGAGCGCTATTGGGATGTCCAGTTTCATACGCGTGACGTGGGCCGGGTCAAGCTTCGCGACGGCTCGGGCCTACGCTCGGTCGTGATGTGGGACAAGAACTCGGGCTTGAAATTCGCCAACAACGAACCCTATCGACCGAACTTCAAGGCTTCGCAGATCAATCTGTTCAACGAGGACAACCGCGGCGACGGCGTGCAACACATCGCGCTCGAGGTAAAAGACATCGTGCGCGCAGTTCGCGACCTGAGGGCGCGTGGTCTCGAGTTCATGCCCACGCCCGCCACCTACTACGACGCGCTGCCCGAGCGGCTTCGTGAGCTCGACATCGACACCATCGACGAAGATCCGAACGTGCTTCGCGAGCTCGAATTGCTGGTCGACGGCCACGGCCACCGCTCCTACTTGCTGCAGATTTTCCTCAAAGATTCCGCTGGGTTGTATGGTAGTCGCGATGCGGGTCCGTTTTTCTATGAGCTGATTCAGCGCAAGGGCGATTCGGGTTTTGGCGCAGGCAATTTTCGCGCGCTGTTCGAGAGCATCGAGCGCCAGCAACTCGCGGAGCGAAGCCAACAAATCGAAGGCCGTCGCTGATGCTCGAGCGGCGGAGCTTCGGCATCATTCCCGCTAAAGCCCACACCGCCTTGCGTGGCCCGAGCGGCGCGCTGCGCTACGAGGAATGCATCACGCGCGCCGGCTTCGACGGACCGTACAGCATCGTTTATCACGAGCGCCGGCCGCACGAAGGCGAGCCGGCGGAGGTTCACCACGGTTGGTCGATTGCGGCAGGTCGTCCCCCGCGCAGCCTGACGCGTCACCATTTCAAGACCTTCGAGCAGCGACAACGCGGTGGTCCCGCGCTCGACGCGCGCGTTCCGCTGCTCGAAAACGACGATTTGAGCCTCGCCGTGTTGGCCCCGGATTGCGAAGATCCGGCCTATTTCGTGAATGCCGACGCAGACGAGCTATTTTTCATTCGCGAGGGCGGAGGCGTGCTCAAGACGCTGCTCGGAGAGCTTCCTTTCGCGGCCAACGATTACTTGTGCCTGCCCAAAGGTTTGCTCTATCGCTTCACGCCGGACGTGACCCTGGCGCAGGACTGGCTGGTGATCGAGAGCAATGGCCCAATAGCAATTCCACGCCAATATCGGAACGACATCGGGCAGCTGCGCATGGATGCGCCCTATTCACATCGCGACTTTCGCGCGCCGACCTTCGTCGGCCCGAGCGACGAGGGCATTCGCAAGCTGGTGGTGAAGCGCGGCAACACTTTCTTCGGCTTTCGCTACGCCCGATCACCGCTGGATGTGGTGGGTTGGGACGGCACGTACTATCCGGTTGCGTTTTCGATTCTGGATTTCCAGGCCAAAGTGGGGCTCACGCATCTTCCGCCCACCGCCCATGCGACCTTTGCTCTGCCCGGGGCGTTGGTTTGCAGTTTCGTGCCGCGGCCGCTCGATTTTCACCCGAACGCGATCCCTTGCCCCTATCCGCATTCGTCCGTCGACATCGACGAAGTGCTCTACTACGTGCGCGGCAACTTCACGTCGCGCAAGGGGGTGAGCGCGGGCAGTATTTCATTGCACCCGGCCGGCATTCCGCACGGTCCCCATCCCGGCGCATACGAAGCGAGTATCGGCTGCACGCATACCGAAGAGCTAGCGGTGATGCTCGACTGCGCGCGTCCGCTGCGCGTCACGACGGCTGCGTTCGCGATTTCGGATCCCAGCTATCATCACAGCTTCGTCGATCCGGGTGACAGCCACTCGATCGGCTGATCGCGTAGCCAAGTGCGCTGTCGGCGCGCAAAAATGCGTGTGGCGCGAAAGATCGACAGCTCGAGCGACTCCAGATCGAGCGGCTGCTCGCTTTGGAGCGCGAGCGCGATTTGCTTGTAGCCGACGGAGTTGAATGGACGGCTATCGGCGTAGCCGGCCTGCAACAGCCGCGTCGCTTCCGCGACCCAGCCGGCTTGCAGCATTGCGCGACAGCGCGCCAAGATCAGCTGATCGAGCTCGGACTTCTCACGGCGAACGCCGAGCAGCCGCGCGTCGTGGCGAGAGGTTTTGAAGCCGTGCGCGGCTTGCCATTCACTCATTCGCACACCGGTCAGCTCGAACACCTCGAGTGCGCGGCTGACGCGCACGAAATCGTTCGGCGCAAGTCGGCGTGCTGCTTCGCCGTCTACCCGGGCGAGATCCGCGTGCAGCCCATTGCGACCCACCTCCGCCACGCGGGCTTGATGGCGCGCGCGAAGCGCGGGATCCGCGGGTGGGGCTGGAACCAAGCCGTGGATCAACGCGCGCACCCACAGAAAAGTGCCACCGCAGACGATCGGCCGTTTCCCTCGGGCACGGATGTCCGCGATCGCGAGCTCGGCCAGCTGCGTGAAGCGCGCGGCGTCCATCGGCTCGTTCGGCTCGATCACGTCAATCAGGTGATGTTTGGCCCGAGCTCGCTCTTCCACGCTCGGTTTGCCCGCGCCGATCTCGAAATGCCGGTACACCTGCACGCTGTCGGCGCTCACGATTTCGCCGTCGTGCGCTTCACACAGCTCGATGGCCAGCGCGGTCTTGCCGGATGCGGTGGGTCCCACCACGACCCATAATCGTTCGTCGTGCGTTGCCAAGAGGAGGGCTCTTCGGGGGTGTACTGCGCGAAGCGGATCGGGTTTGTTTCAGCGTCGCCCGACTTTGCGCTCGAGCTCCGCCCAACTCAAAAAGGTAACCACCGGTCGACCGTGCGGGCAGTGTCCGGCAAAATCCGCTTCATCCAGAGCCTCGAGTAAAGCCTTGGCTTCGTCGGGGGCCATCGGATCGCCCGCGCGGATCGAGCCGTGGCAGGCCATGGTGGCGAGCGCCAAATCGACCGCGTCCGAGAAACCACGCCCGCCCTTGCGAGAAACCTCGGCCAACAGGTCGCGCACTAGGCGTTCGGCGCTGGCGCGCTGTAGCAGCTTTGGCACGGCGTGAATGCTAATGCTCTCGGGGCCCCGCACGCGCACGTCGAGCCCGACTTCCGCCATCTGCTTGCCGCACGCGTCGACCAGTTCCGCTTCGCTGGCCAAGACGTCGAGTACGACCGGGAAGAGCAGCGCCTGCGACGGCACTGCGCGCCCCTGATACTGCTTGCGCAAGCGCGTGAACGTGACTCGTTCGGCCGCCGCGTGCTGGTCCAGCAAGAAGATGCCGTCGGTGCCCTCGCACAGCAGATAGGTTTGGCGCAGTTGAACGACGAAGCGCAGGCTCGACCACGGAACCTCGGGCTTCGAGCGAAGCGGAATAGCGGCCGAGTCGTGGACCGTGTTTAGGGCGAGGGTGCCCGCAAACAACGCCTCCTGCGGGACTTCGGCGGCGCTCGGCGGTTCTGCACGGCGGTTTGCGTCATATCCCGAACTGGGCGCGCGGGTCGTGTTCGGCGTTGCGGGCTCGGCGGCGGCGTCGCGCGGCGTCACGACGTCCCGCACTGCGACGGCGGGCACGGCCGCGACCGCGTCGAGCACCGGTTCGG
>Ga0068856_100005765_pt1 | contig 12206 bp, 11 predicted proteins | sample KBSCornC62_FD_66595 | JGI IMG/M metagenome (GOLD analysis project Ga0068856, IMG submission 66595) | Corn rhizosphere microbial communities from Kellogg Biological Station, Michigan, USA - KBS Corn C6-2 | ecosystem: Host-associated > Plants > Roots > Rhizosphere > Soil ...
AGCGCGAGCACGGTGGCATGGCCGCCGAGGACGTAGGTGACCGCGACGGCGAACGACACGGCAGCGGTGCCGTCGTTGAGCAAGCTCTCACCTTCGATGACGATCCCGAGTCGCGCCGGCGCGCCGAGCGTACGCACGATCGCGACCACGGCGATGGGATCGGTCGCGGCGATGAGTGTGGCGAAGACGAACGCGGGTCCCCAGGCAATCTGATTTGGCGCGGCGAGCGAACGCGATCCGATCTCGAGTGTGGCGGCGATCAACACGGTCGCGACGACGACGGCGGGGAGCGCCAGCGAGAAAAGCGTGAGTCGATTGCGCCAGAACTCCTCGGCCTCGAGCTGGAACGCGGCCTCGAACAGCAGCCCGGGGAGGAAGACGGCGAAGAGCAGCTCTTTGGTGAGCGGCGGAGCGTGCACCAGCCCCGTGGCGCCGACGCCGAGTCCCGCGACGACGAGCGCAACCGTGTACGGCACGCGCATCCGCCGGGCGAGAATCGCCACGGCGGATGCGAGGAGGAAGAGCAGGACCAGCGTGCCGCTGAGCGCCATGCCGTCAAGCTACATGGATTCAGCAGAGCACGTTGGCCTCCGCTTGGCTACCGCGACCGATCAGCGAAACGTGTCGTGGACGGACATCCGCGGCGAGAGCGCGTCACTCGGGATCACCAACTCGATCGTCTGTGACTTGGCGACCGAGTACGGGCCGAGCCGCTCGCGAATCGCGGTGTGCTCGGGCTCCACGCTCAGCTCGAGACCGCTCGCCGGAAAGAGATTCGGGTCGAGCACGAAGCTCTTCTCGCCGTTCGCCGGGGCTTCGGCGATGTACGACTTCTGGCCGCCCAGAATGGCGTAGATGCGGACGTCGCCCGGATAGCTGTTCTGGACGCGCAGGATCGCCGTGCGCGTGGCGCTGAGCGAGTCGATCGCGATGTCGCCGGGCGCGGGGCCGTTCGAGCCGGCGTACGGATGCGTGCACGCGAGCGCGCAGAGCATCGTGCCGGATATAACGTATGGTAATAATGAAAGTCGCATGAATCCTCCGTGTCGCGCGCGGTGGCGCTCCCGGGCCAAACGGGCAGGAAGGGTGCCGGGAGCACCGCGTGAGGCGCGATGGTCCCGTCGGGGCCGGTCTTGCCGGCGCGGCCGCCGGTGCGCAGCTTCACGCGACTTCTCCGGTGGACCGTCATGCTTCGCCCGATCGCCCTGCTCGCTGTTGGCCTCCCGCTCGCGAGCGCCGCGCTCTACGCGCAAAATTCACCGCTCACGCCGCGCGATACCGGGCCGATCACGGTTCACGCGGCGCGAGCGCTCGACGGCCGCGGAGCGCGGATCAACGACGTGCTCGTCACCGTGCGCGGCGGAAAGATCGTGTCGGTGCGGGCGAACGCGGGCCCGGCCGCGGCGCGCGCGACGTACGAGCTTGGCGACGCGACCCTCATGCCCGGCCTGATCGACGCCCACGTGCATCCGGGCTGGTACATCAATCGCGCGGGCGCGCTGCACACGCCCCGCGACGGCGATACGCCGGCGCAGTCCGCGCTCGCGCGGGCCGGGAATCTCTACGCGACGTTGATGGCGGGGTTCACCACGGTTCAGAGCGTCGGCGGCCCGGAGGATCTCGACCTGCGCGACGCGGTGAATCGCTGGCAGATCCCGGGGCCGCGCATTCTCACCTCGATCACGCAGCTCACCGATACGAGCCTGTCGCCGGACTCGCTCCGCGGCGTCGTGCGCGCGCTCGAGGCGCGCGGCGCGGATCTCATCAAGCTCTTCGCGTCGTCGGGTCTGGGCGCCGGCGGGCAGCGCACGTTCTCCGATGCGCAGCTCGAGGCGATCTGCGGGGAAGCCAAAACGCAGGGGCTGCGCACGGTCGTCCACGCGATCAGCGCGGCGAGCGTGCGAGCGGCGACGCTCGCCGGATGCATGGAGATCGAGCACGGCACCTTCGCGACGGACGCCGAGCTCCAGCTCATGGCGGCGCACGGCACGATCTTCGATCCGCAGGTGTGCCTCGTGTTCCAGAACTACATCGACCATCGCGACATCTACGCGCGCTCCGGCTTCACCGGCGCGGCCTTCACCGCGCTCGCCGACGCGATCCCGAAAGCGACCGAGATGTTCAGGCACGCGCTCGCGACACCGAACCTGCGCATCATCTTCGGCACCGATGCGGTGGCGCTCGCGCACGGGCGAAACGAGGAGGAGCTGATCTGCCGCGTGCACGCCGGGCAGCCGCCGATCGATGCGCTCACGAGCGCGGAGTCGCGCACCGCGGACGCGCTCGGCCTCGGCGATCGCGTGGGATCGCTCGTCGCCGGATACGACGCCGACCTCGTCGCCGTGCGCGGCGATCCCACACGCGACATCGCCGCGATCAGGAACGTGACGTTCGTGATGCGCGGCGGTGAGGTATTTAAATAATACTCGTACTACTTCTGGTACGACCGGCCGTCCGACTACAAGCGCTGGGAGACCGCGTCCCAGTCGACGACGTTCCACCAGGCGGCGACGTAGTCGGGCCGGCGGTTCTGGTACTTGAGGTAGTACGCGTGCTCCCAGACGTCGAGCCCCATGAGCGGCTGTTTGCCGTCCATGAGCGGATTGTCCTGGTTCGGCGTGCTCGTGATCGCGACCTTGCCGCCGTCGCTGACGAGCCACGCCCAGCCCGACCCGAACCGGCTTCCGGCCGCGGCGGCGAACTGCTCTTTGAATTTACTGAAGTCGCCGAACGACGACTTGATCGCGTCCGCGAGCTTGCCCGTCGGCTCACCGCCCTTGTTCTTGCCCATGATCTGCCAGAACAAGCTGTGGTTCCAATGGCCGCCGCCGTTGTTGCGCACCGCCGTGCGCACCGCGTCCGGCACGCTGTTGATGCCCTTCATCAAGTCGTCGAGCGACTTGTTCGCGAGCTCCGGCGCCTTCTCGATCGCGGCGTTGAGATTGTTCACGTACGCCTGATGATGCTTGGTGTAGTGAATCTCCATCGTGCGCGCGTCGATGTGCGGCTCGAGGGCGTCGTACGCATAGGGCAGCGGCGGCAGAGTGAAAGCCATATCGGTTCTCCTGTGTTTCAGGCGTCGGATCCGCGCGACGCGGCCGACGACTTCGTTCGAGTCCGCATCCAGCCGATGATGCCCGGCATGAGCGAGACGAGAATCACGAGCGCGATCACCGTCTCGATGTGCCGGTCCACTCCCGGAATGTAGCGACCCAGGAAGTAGCCGATGAACAGCATGGCCCAGATCCAGCCCAAGCCGCCGATGACGTTGTAGATCGTGTAGCGCCGATAATCCATTCGGGCCATGCCGGCCACGACCGGTACGAAGGTGCGCACGATCGGCATGAATCGCGCAATGATGACTGTGGCACCGCCGTGCCGTTCGTAGAACTCGTGCGCGCGATACAGATGCTTCTTGTTGAACAGCAGCGAATTCTCACGTGTGAACAGGCGCGGGCCGGTCGCGCGGCCGATCGCGTACCCCGCCGAGTTTCCGAGAATCGACGCCACGGTGAGCAGCACGCCGACCCAGTACACGTTGAACACGCCACTCGTCGCGGCCAGCAGCCCCGCGGTCACGAGCAGCGAATCGCCGGGGAGAAAGAACCCGATCAGCAGCCCGGTTTCGGCGAAGATGATGGCCGTCAGGCCGACGTAGCCGCCCCACGCGATGAGCGCACGCACGTCGCGGACGCGATGAATGAAATCGAGCAGCCAGTGCATGCGGGCGCGCGTGAAGAGTGAGGCCGAGCGATGAGCACCGGAAGTTCGACGGTGGAGCGGCCTGAAGCAACGGCGCTGCGCCGTGAGCGCGTCGTCGACGTGGGCGGCGCGCTCGTGTTGTTCGCGTTGGCGCTCGGATGGGTATGGTCGCTCGTCAATGCGCGCGCCCTTGGCGCGTCGTCGATGGCAGGAAGCCCAGCGACCGGCATCATGGTCGCGGGTTTGACGCACGCACACGCGCCGACCACGGCGTATCTCACCGATGCCGCGCTGAACGTCGCCGCCAGGAACGCGACAAAACCCGCGGCACGGAGCAACAGTGTGGTCAGCCGCATCATGGGCCTGAGCACCATGATCCTGCTGCCGTTCTCCACGAAGGTGAACGGCCACATCGGCACCTACTTCGTCGGCAACTGGCCGAGCGAGCACGGGGTGCGCGGGCCCGCCAAAGCGCCGGCGGGCGCCTACGCGAATCCGGCCGGATTTTTCGAAGTCACCGACGCGAACCGGAGCACGCCCGTCTCCCAGCATTTCAAGCTTGGCGACTTCGTGACCCACGATCAGCCGAACGTGTGGCCGAAGTACATCGTGCTCCAGCAGAGAATTCTCGACAAGCTCGAGCTCGTGCTCGCCGACCTCGAGGCGCGCGGCTACGACGTGCACGGTGTGAAGGTGATGAGCGGCTTTCGCTCGCCGGAGTACAACTATACCGGCGGCAACACGGCCGGCCGCGCCAACCTCAGCCGGCACATGTACGGCGACGCGTCCGACATCTACATCGACGACGACGGCGACGGGCAGATGGACGACCTCAACCATGACGGGAAGATCAGCATCGACGACGCGCGGGTGATTCTCCAGTCGGTGGATCGCGTGGAAGCGGCGCATCCGGAATTGATTGGCGGCGCAGGCGTGTATACGGCCGCGCCCGGGCACGGACCTTTCATTCACATTGATGCGCGCGGCTACCGTGCGCGCTGGTCGGGGACCTCAGGAGGCTGACGTGCTGGAGCAACGACGCATCTCGGACAGCGGTACGGTGACCGAAGTGCACGACACGACGTACGACGCGACGGGTGAGGTTCGGGACGGGAAGCCCGATCGCCCGCAGGACCGCGAGATTCGCGAGGTCCGCGCGACGGACATCGAGCCGTACACGGGGCTCCGATACCTATCCAAGCTCTTCCGCTTCATGGCGGTGATTCTCGTGCTGCTGCTCGTGGCCGAGGTGGCCACCGGCATCTACACGCAGGGGAGCGCGTCGATTCCGACGCTCCTTGGAGAAGCCAGCCGTCTCATCGTGCTCGCGGGCGTGCTCTGGGGGACGGGCGATCTCGCGCATCTCCTGATCGACGTGGGCCACGATGTGCGCGCGGGCCGCATTCTCATGGCGCGGGTCGCGCACGCCGCCAAGGTTGCTCCGCTGAGCGCGCCACGAACCGCGGCGGAGCGCGCAATCGATCGCGGTCCCGTCGCGCGTCCAGCCGACGTGCGCGTCGAACGGCCCGCAGCGGGCCCAAGCAGCGATCACGACGACGGCGGCGGCAAAGCGCCTCCGGTGCCATGACCCCGCGTCGACCGCTTAGTCCGGTACGACAGTTGCCTTCAGGCGGACCGAACGCGGGACGAACCGTCATCCGGAGATCAACATGTTGATAACGCTGGCTATCATACTTCTCATCTTGTGGGCGCTAGGCTTCCTGGCGTTCCACGTCGCGGGCGGGTTCATTCACATCCTGCTCGTGATCGCCTTGATCATCATCGTCGTGCGGTTGATCACCGGCAGGCGTCCCGTGGTGTGAGCGCGCGGTCACTTGCGCGTAGTGCACGGCCGCGACGAATATCGCCGCGGCCGTTTTGTTTGTCCTCACCGCATTGGACGCACATGGCACTCGAGGCGCACCTCGTCACGCACACGCACTGGGATCGCGAGTGGTATTTGCCGTTCGAGCGCTTCCGGCAGCGACTCGTCGCTCTCGTCGACGAGTTGCTCGACGATCCGCCGCGCGCAGGCGAGAGCTTTCTGCTCGACGGGCAGGCAATCGTGCTCGAGGACTACCTCGCGGTGAAGCCCGAGCGCGCGAACGCGGTCCGCGCGCTGCTCGCCGACGGACGCCTCGAGGCCGGCCCGTGGTACGTGCTCGCGGATGAGCTGATCCCGAGCGGCGAAGCACTCGTTCGCAACTTGCTCGCTGGTCGCCGCACGCTCCATCGACTCGGCGCCGAATCGCCGCCCGTGCTGTACTGTCCGGATTCGTTCGGGCATCCCGCCGCGCTTCCCGCGATCGCCGCCGGGTTCGGACTGCCCGTGATCGTCCTCTGGCGCGGCTACGGCGGCCCGCAGTCGCCGTCGGGCGACACCGCTCGTTGGGCAGCGCCAAACGGCGACGAAGTCCTGCTCTTTCATCTTCCCCGCGACGGCTACGAGTTCGGCTCTCACCTGCCGGCAGACGACGTGCATGCGGAGGAGCGCTGGCGCCGAATGCGCACCGAGCTGGTTGCGCGATCGACGACCGGTGTCATGCTCGTGCCGCACGGCGCCGATCATCACGCGCGTCAGGCGAATCACGATGCGGCGGTCGCGGCGCTCGAGCGCGCGGGCGCGGCCGACGACGTTCGACGGAGCTCACTCGCGGCGTTCACCCGACGACTGACGGAACGCGCGTCGTCCCATCGGCTGCCGCAGGTGCGAGGCGAGCTGCGCGACTCGGCTGGGCATACCTGGTCGCTTCAAGGCACGTTCGGCACGCGCGCGCACGAGAAGCGCGCGAATGCGATCGCCGAACGTGCGCTGCTGCGTGAAGCGGAGCCTTGGAGTGCCCTGGCGGTGGTGCAGCGCAGGGCACGCTCCCGCCAGTCGCTCGTGCATGAAGCGTGGCGAACGCTGCTCACGACGCATCCGCACGACACGCTGTGTGGTTGCTCGATCGATGAAGTCGCTCGGGGAATGGAGCTGCGTCAGCGCGCCGCGCTCGTGCAGGCGAACGGAATACGCGACGATGCGGTGCTCGATCTCATCGAGCATGATCCAGTCGCCGCTCGGACGAATCGTGACGCCTGGGTTCCGATCGTGATCCTTCGCAACGCTACACCTCGCGCGCGCAGTGGCGTCGCACTGATCGAGGTCGAAGAATGGCTCGCAGATGTTCCCGTCGGTCCCGGCTCCGCGAATGCGGCGCAGCCCGCACCCGATGCTCCGCGGCGCCGTCCAACGATCCCGTCGCTCGGCGCACTGCAGGTGCTGGAGCGGACGTCGCGCCATTCGCGCACGGAGTCGCCGCGACATTACCCCGATAACGATCTCGTCGCCGTCACGACCGTCGCCGCGTGGATTCACGAGATCCCGGCGTACGGGATCGCGAGTCATCGGATTGGTGCAGGGGATGGCCGGCGGCCGCGACCATCGCAGCCGGTTGCCGTCGGCGACGACTCGTTGAGCAACGCCGCGCTCCGTGTATCCGTCGATGCAGATGGACGGGTGGCGATCGAGCATCTCGCCTCCGGCCGCCGCATCGACGATGCGCTCGGCTTCGTCGATGAGATCGACGCCGGCGATCTGTACACGCCATCGCCGCGCCGCCGTCCGTTCACGATCGAATATCGCGGTGCGCGGCGCGCGCATCGCGGACCGCTGCTTGGGCAGCTCGATCTCCGATATCGCATGCGTGTTGGCGAGAACGGCTCAGGCCCCGCGATGATCGATGTGCGAGTGAGCCTCATTCTCGGCGCCGACGCACCGTTTCTCCGGATCGCCGTGGCCGGGGAGAATCGGGGGCGCGACCATCGGCTTCGATTGCTGATCCGCGGCGATGTACCGGGTTCTGTCGTGTGGGCGGATGCGGCATTTGGTCCGGTGCGTCGCGCTCCCGCGCCACCAGCTCCCGCGGATTGGACGGCCGAGCAGCCGCTGCCGACGGCGCCGCTGCATCGCTACGTCTCCAGATTCACCGAGCAACTCGGCTTCACCGTGTACAGTGACGGTCTCGCGGAATACGAATTACGCGAGGATGGCGCGCTGCTCGTCACGCTCGTTCGCTCGGTTGGCGAGCTCTCCAAGAATGATTTACCGGAGCGTCCCGGTCACGCCGGCTGGCCCACTCCGACGCCGGAAGCACAGTGCCTCGGCGCGTTCGGGGGGGAATTCGCGGTCTTGATGCACGGGCCGCGCACCGCGGCCGTGGTCGACGAGATCGAGCGAACCGCGGAAGACGTGCTGCTTCCAATCGTGGGAACTACGCTGCGATCGGCGCTGCGCCATCCGGCGCCGGTGTGCGGGGCGCGTCTTGCCGGTCAGGGCCTGTCGTGCAGCGCCATCAAGGAGAGCGAGGACGGCGCGTGGCTGGCGCTGCGCTGCGTCAACGTGCGCGAGGAGGAAGTCGCCGGGACGTGGGAGCTGTCATTCGATCCGGCCGAGGTCTGCCTTGCGCTGCTTGACGAAACAAGAATTAGCAAATTGGAATCACGGGGTCGCGAGGTTGGCTTTGTCGCGCCGCCGCACGGGATCGTGACGATTCTCGCCCGCTAGGAACGCAGGCGCTCACGCGCGCTCAGGCGCGCTCGCGCAGCGTCATCGCGGCCTCGCCGGCGAGCCGGTCCCGCAGCGCATCGCCGAGCAGCGTACAGGCGAGCACTGTCGCGATGAGCACGAGCCCGGGCGCGATCGCCACCCAGGGTGCGACGACGATCAGGTCGCGGCCGCCGGCGATCATGTTGCCCCAACTCGGCTGCGGCGGTTGAATCCCGAGTCCGAGAAACGACAGGCCGCTCTCGAGCAGAATCGCGTTTCCGACGCCGAGCGTCGTCGCGACGATCGCCGGTCCGAGCGCGTTCGGCAGCGCGTGCCGCCACAGGATCCGCAGCGACGGCGCGCCGAGCGCGGTCGCCGCGTCGACGTACGGCTGCGCGCGCACGCCAAGCATCTCGGCGCGGACCATGCGCGACACGCCCATCCATCCCGTCGCGATGAGCACGATCACGACGGTCGTCAGCCCTGGTCGCCAGAGTGCCGCGCAGACGAGGAGCAGCACGAGTCGTGGAATCGCGAGCAGCGCATCGGCGACGGCCATCAGCACGCGATCTACCCACCCGCCGGCCCACGCCGAGACGGCACCGAACGCCGTTCCGATAGCGCCGGCCAGCACGGAGCCGACGATACCGACCGCGAGCGACACCCGGCCGGCGAGCATCATGCGCACGAACAGATCGCGCCCGAAGCGGTCGGTGCCAAGCAGATGAAACGCGCCATGCGTGTCCGTTGCACCGGGCGGCAGCAGACGCAGCGCGAGCACATCGCCGATCGCGATCGGGTCTTGGTGTGAGAGGAGCGGCACGACGATCACGGCGCTCGCGAGCACGACGAGAGCGGCGAGGGCCCACGTCGAGATCGACCAGCGGCGGGCAGCGATCACGAGCGGCGCCGCGGGTCGACGAGCGGGAGCGCGACGTCGCCCGCGAGATTGGCCAGAATCACGAGCGCGGCGTACACCGCCGCCGCGCCCATGATCACCGGGTAATCGCGCGCGGTGATCGCGTTGACCATGAGCTTTCCCATACCAGGCCATGCGAATACCGATTCGATGAAGATCGAACCGGCGACGAGGCCGGGGAGGGAGAGCGCGAAGAGCACGATCAGCGCCGGGAGCACGGTCGCGAGCACGTGGCGGAAATACACGCGGGCCGGCGTGGCGCCCTTCGCCCGCGCGGTGCGGACGAAATCCGCCGCGAGGACGTCGGCCACGCTCGAGCGGGCGAACCGCGCGATCCCCGCCGCGCCAATCCCGCCGAGAATTCCCACCGGCAGAATCGAGTGGCGCGCGAGATCGGCCGCGGCGATCCAGCCGTGCAGCTCGACCCCTGGCGCGTGCAGTCCGAACGCCGGCAGTCGCAGCCAGAGCGGCAGTCCCCACGCCGAAGCGCCGTAAGTGAACACCGCGACGAGGGCGAGCGCGATCCAGAAGCTCGGCGCCGCGTAGACCGTCGTCGTCGCGATCGTGAGAATGTGGTCGGCCGCGCGGCCGCGCCGCACCGCCTGAACCACTCCCACCGGAACGCCAACGAGATACGTGAGAATGAGCGATGCCGCGCCCAGCCCGAGCGAGACGGGGATCGCGTCGGCCAGCGCGCGCGTCACCGGTACGTGGAGCGCGAAACTCTCGCCGAGATCGCCGTGCAGCAGCCGCCCCCACCAGTGTGCATATTGCACGAACACGGACTGATCGAGGCCGAGCTGGGCGCGGATGCGCCCCACCTCGGCCGCGGTCGCCCCGGGCGGAATGAGAAAAGTCGCCGCATCACCCGGAGCGAGGCGGATGAGCGCGAACGTGATCGTCAACACGAGCCAGAGCAGCACCAACGCGCCGCCCATGCGGCGCAGCACGGCCGGAGGATGCACGCGTTGAACCTGCGTTGGCCTCGCCGCCTGTCAACTCTCGCGCTCGCGGCTGCCGGATCGATCGCTATCGGCTCGTGCACGCCGGCGCGGCCGGCGAATGTCGCCGTGTACGCGTCCGGCACCGATCTCGAATCCGGCAATCCGCTCGTCACGATTCATTCGCTCTCACGCCAGATTCAACGATACGCGCTCTTCGTCACGGTCGCGCAGTACGACTCCGCGCTTGCGGCGAAACCGTATTACGCGCGTCGCTGGGACTGGTCCGGCGATCGTCGGGCGCTCACGCTCCACCTCGCGCCGGATCTCAGATGGGATGACGGCCAACCGACGACCGCGCGCGACGTCGCGTACACGCTCGACGCGGCACGCGATCCGGCGACGGGCTTCTTTCGAGCGAGCGATCTCGCTGCTGTCAGTCGGGTGGATGTGCTCGACGACACCACGGTCACGATCCGCTTCGACGAGCCGCAACCCGGGTTCCCGCTGGTGCTCTGCGAGCTTCCCATCGTCCCCGCTCACTTGCTCGCCAGCACGCCGCACGCGGAGGTCGGGCGGGCGGCGTTCAATCTCGCGCCCGTCGGTAATGGCCCGTTCAAATTCGTCGAGCGGCGTGCCGGCGCGCGCTGGACGTTCGCCCGCAACCCGGCGTTTCCAGCGTCGCTTGGCGGCCCGCCGAAACTCGATGGGATCGTCGTCACCGTCGTCGACGAGCCCACGACCAAGTTCGCCGGTCTGGCGAGCGGCGAGCTCGACGTGGCGGGCATCGCGCCCACGATGGCCTCGCTCGCCGCGCACGATCCGTCGCTGCGCGTCGTGAGCTATCCCATCCTGTTCACCACAGGATTGGTATTCAACGTTCATAAACATCCCTTTGACGACGTACGCGTACGGCGCGCGATCTCGCTCTCGATCGATCGCGAGCGAATCGTTCGCGCCGCGCTCGCGGGATACGGCACACCCGCGGCTGGCCCGGTGCCCCCGGAGAGCCCGTTGTCGCTCGGCGGCTCGCCGGCGCACGACACCGCGCGCGCCGACTCGCTGCTCGATGCGGCCGGTTGGCGCCGCGGCCCCGATCGTGTGCGACGCCGCGGAACGGCGCCGCTGTCGTTCGAGCTCTCCACGGTGGGCAGCGGCGACAACGCGCTCGAGCAGCTCGTACAGGCCGATCTCGCGAGCCGCGGTATTCAGGTGCGGATTCGACAAATCGAGCTGGGCACGTTCCTCACCGCCGCACGCGCGGCGCACAAGACGTTCGATGTGTTGGTGGCCGGAATTCCAGGCGATGTCACGCTCGCGTATCTCGGCGCAATGTTCGACTCGCGCCAAGCCGGCGGTACGTTGGACTACGCCGGCTATCACACGCCGCGGCTCGATTCGCTCTTCGCCGCCGCGCGCGCCGCGTCGAGCGACAGCGCGCGGGTGCGGGACTGGAAGGACGTACAGCGCCAGCTCGCGACGGACGCGCCCGTCGCCTGGATCTACCATTCGCGTGGGGTGCAAGGCATCTCGGCGAGACTGCGAAACGTGGTGATGGATCTCCGCGGCGAGATGGTCAGCGTCGCGCGTTGGCAGATCGCCGGCGCGCCGGCGGCGCGGGTTGCCGCGCGATGACGCTGCTCGTCACGAGCGAGACACTCGCCGGACGACGCGCGATAGCCGCTGGGCCGCTCGCTCCGCTCGCGCAGTCGCTCGCCGAAGAGCTGCGCCCGCTGCTCGAGCGCGAGGTGTATTTCCCAACACGGAAAGCGCTGCTCTCGCGCGAGGGCGGCCGGTGCGCGCGCGACGGCGCGCTGCTCGACTTCGATCCGTTCAGTCCGCACGAGCATCGCTGCCCCACGTGCGGCGAGGTCTATCGCGGCGAGCTGCACGACCGCTTCTGGATCTATTGGTATCAGCTCTGGCTCGCCGAGCGCGCGGTGCACGCGTCGCTCTTCACCGCGCTCGGTGACGATCGCTTCGCGGCGCTCGCTGGCGCGATCCTCGATGGCTACGTCGAACGGTACGATACGTATCCGAACGTCGACAACGTGCTCGGTCCGACGCGCCTGTTTTTCAGCACCTATCTCGAAGCCATCTGGCTTCTCCAGATCTG
>Ga0068856_100005767_pt1 | contig 12205 bp, 9 predicted proteins | sample KBSCornC62_FD_66595 | JGI IMG/M metagenome (GOLD analysis project Ga0068856, IMG submission 66595) | Corn rhizosphere microbial communities from Kellogg Biological Station, Michigan, USA - KBS Corn C6-2 | ecosystem: Host-associated > Plants > Roots > Rhizosphere > Soil ...
GCGCCCACCAGCGTATGCAGCTCGTCGATGAAGATGATGGCGTTCTGATTTTCCATCAGTTCCTTCATGATGGTCTTCAAGCGTTCCTCGAACTGTCCGCGGTACTTGGTGCCGGCAACAATCAGCGAAAGATCGAGCGCTAGAATCCTCTTGTCGGAGAGGAATGAAGGTACATCGCCGTCGGCGATTTTTTGCGCCAGCCCCTCGACAATCGCTGTTTTGCCGACGCCCGGCTCGCCAATCAGCACCGGATTGTTCTTGGTGCGCCGGCACAGAATCTGGATCACGCGATCCAATTCCGAATCGCGGCCGATGAGCGGATCGAGCATCCCATCGATCGCCGCTTGCGTGAGGTCGCGGCTGAATTCGGCTAGCAGCGAACTCTCCTTCGGCCGGCTGGCAGAGCTCTTCTCCGAGGCAGAACGCGAAATCTCTTCGCGCACCGCCGAAAGCCGCAGCCCGCGCTCGTGCAGGATCTCGGCCGCAAAACTTTTTTCTTCTCTCAACAGGCCCAGCAGCAGATGCTCGGTGCCAATATGCTTATGGCTCAGCCGCTCGGCCTCTTCAGCTCCGTAGGCCAGAACACGTTTGCATTCGTGGCTCAACGGCAGATCCACCGAGGTGGAAACTTTCTCACGCACCGTCGTGTGCGCTTCAATCTGCTTGCGAATCGATTCGATCGCGGCGTGCGACCGCAGGAACCGATTGGCAAGCACCTTATCCTCCCGCAGCAAGCCGAGTAACAAGTGCTCGGTCTCGATGTACGGGCTTCCGAACTGGCTCGCTTCGTATCTTGCGAAGAAGATTACGCGGCGCGCTTTTTCGGTATATCGTTCAAACATAAGTGCCACCGTCCAGACGGGTTGCGTCCTGTTCGACTCCGGCCTCCTGTAGTTCCCGTTTGGAAACGGGATACAGTCCGCCCTTCTTTAACTCTAAAACTCGATCGCAGCGCGATGCAAAGGAAAGGTTGTGTGTAACCACTACCGAGGTCAGCCCGTGCGCCGCATGCAAATCGTTCAGTAATCCAATAATGGCTTCGCCGGTCCGAAAATCGAGGTTGCCGGTCGGTTCGTCGGCGAGCAATACGTGTGGTCCCGTAACCAACGCGCGTGCCAGACCTACACGCTGCTGTTCGCCGCCCGACAATTCTCCGGCTCGATGCGATGTTCGCTCCGCAAGACCCACTTCGGCCAACCGCTCCTGGGCGATGCGCGCGGCCGCATGGTGATCTTCTCCGCGGATCAGCAGCGGCATCATGACGTTTTCCAAAGCCGTAAACTCGGCCAGCAAAGACGGGTTTTGCCACACAAACCCAATCTCATTGTTTCTGAAGGAAGCCAACTCCTGCTCTCCCAGCGACACAATGTCGCGATTGCCGAAAATCACCTCGCCGCCTGTCGGCCGGTCTAATCCGCCCAGCAGATGCAGCAAAGTAGACTTGCCTGCGCCGGACTGGCCCATGATCGCCAGGCGCTCGCCTCGCGATATACATAAGGAAAGATCCTGGAATACAACTAGTTCCGTAGTACCGGAACGGTATGCCTTCGAAAGCGACTTCGCTCGGATTGCGCTCTCAACGTCCAATCTCCCGCCTTTATCCTTAGCTTACCGCGCTAATGGCTTATCGGCATGCAATTTCCCCACCAACACATTGGACGTACGTAAACCGGGAGTGGCTTCGAAATTCACCCGCGAGCCGTTTGGAACGAGAAATCCGCGTTGTCTTGAGAAGACCTTATGCAAAAGAACCGATTGCTAAGCCTTGGCGTAGGTTGCGGCATTGGGCGCTGTTGCCTGGATCGCTCTCGGCCTCGACTCGATCCTCCGTCCTGTGGAGGACGATCGCCGCGACGTAGTATGGATGATCCCATTTGCGCTCACATTAATATCCTTCTGGTTGATCCATACCGCGCAAAAGCTGGCCGGCGGAAGATTCGAACGAATCGCCTATTGGTCTGTTATGACGGCTTCCGCACTGGCCTTTGCAGGGATTATCGGTCTGGTATTTGGCATTCCGTCACTGGAGACGCTCGGGTTTCCGCTGGGAGCTATCGTGTGGATGGTGGGCTGGATTTTGTTTGGCGTGGCAACGATCAAGACAGGGGTTTTTCCCAAATATGTCGGCATCGCGCTGATTCTGTTTGAGCCGGGTTCGATCCTGACTGGAATGGCTCTCTCACCGATAGCTCCGCTTCAACCTCGGGGAGCGTACAGCGCGGGCCTCGAAAAAGGTGCCGTGCTCGCCGCAGTCGCCTATGGGTTCCTTGCACTCCAGACGGACCGGGAACAGAGGCGCATCGCTATCGACGTATGATGCTGAAACCGGGCCGGAAGGCGCTAGCGCCCCCAGGATGGCTCAGCACAATTTGCGGGTCGCTATGCGCGTCATCGCAGTGGTATTTGCTGGAAAAGATCAAAGCGTTCCGGCGAGTCCTAGCTCCCGGCCGCGACGATAAGTTGATCCTGCGCTGCTAAGGATCGCGGTCAGCGCCAATCCGGACAACAGAAGCCACAACGGCGAGGGCTCCGGCGTAACTACCGCCGGTGGATCGATAATCGAAAACATTTGGGTCTCGACAATGCCGCTGTAGCGCAGCTCCTTTGTGTAGACGCCCTCGACGTTCAGGCCGGGGATCTGGAATTGCGCCTCGGTAGGCAGCTCCCAGTCGGCCGCATAGCTGAACTGGCGCGAGAAATTGACCTGCAATAGCCCTGGATTACGCCAATACAATTCCGCTCCATAGCAGTACATGGCCGGGTTGAGCGTATCGCACGATGTGAACTGTGAGCCAGGGATCCAGAAAGCTTGATTCGGCTCCAACTCGAGCGGGGCAGGTAGCGAAAAGCTGAAGCCCACCGGTGCGCACTCTTTGCAGAAATAATCAGTGAACGTGTAGTTCCAAATGCTGCCGGCATTCATTACGCCGGCAAGCAACAGGGTTAGCGCACAAATTTTTCTTGTTTTCATGTTGGCGATCTCCGAGGTTTGTTTTTAGGTGACCTAATACGTATGGATCGTTTCGCCAATTGCTTGTATCTAAAAATTGTTTTGATCGTGTGCGGTGTTTCATTTTGAAACAGTAACCTTGCGCGCGAGTTACTCGGAATCACAAACACCCGATTCACCTAAGCACGCACTAGCCTCAATTCCCGATTCACCTAAGCACGCACTAGCCTCTCTTATAAGTCTTGCTCCGCTTCAACTTCGAGGAGCGTACCACGCCGGCCTCGAAAAGAATGCCATGCTCGCCGCAATCGCAAATGCGTTCCTCGGGTATGTCTGAAGCTCTCACCGTCCAAATTTGCGGCCTATAAGACTCGCCATTGACAGAAATCGTTTTTTCGGAAATGGTCACAAAAGTCCGAAGGAAAATATCTTCCCTACCTTTCAACCAGGCGAACGCACAACCGTCAACCGGCCCAAAATCGGAAGCTGGAAAGGCCGCCGCCGCGCGTAACGATTTCCGTCACGGGCCCACCCCCTTTATCGAATTCTGGGGTGCTGCTTTCCGAATCGCAAACCCAATTCGACCAACTCCTCGCTCAGATCCAGCAGGAGCACCAGCCTGAGACTCCGACCGAAGAAGCGCTCGTCCAAGCCGAGCACCACTGGCTTCGCCACCGCGCCATGCGGCTGGAAGAATCCTGCTTCGACTACACCACCGGCCAAATCATCGACGAGCGCAAGCTCGCTCTCCGCCTGCGCTACCAAACCACGCACGAGCGGGCCTTCCATAAAGCCCTGAACGATCTGCTAAAGCTAGAGCCGAAAAACGAAAGGCCGAATTGGATGAGGCCGCGCTTTCAGCGAGCCGAAGACTCAAGCAAGGCGTTCGAACGGCAAGAACAAGCGCGCGCTACTGAAACCCGCAAACAGGAGCGCCATGAAGTGAAGAAAGAACGCCACAAATGCGAAATTCTCCTCGCCGAAGTGAAAGTCGGAGGCCAGCAGCTTCGCGATCTGAACCGCGATATCGCCGAATCGGAGCGATTGTTCGCTTCCATGAACTCGCCCCAAGCCGCCTGAGGCCAAAGCGAACAGCCAAAAGCTAACTCCTAATAGCCTAAAACCGCCTTTTCACATGCAACGGGCTCTGATGTTTGCTCATATCTACGCGCGATCCGCGAAATGCCACGCCTTCCATTTCCAATCGCATGCGTTGCTCGAGCGCACTCTCTCGGCTGGTCTTGATTTGTCCGCCCGCGCCGAGCACGCGATGCCACGGAAGCGGAGCGCCGCCCTTGCGCAACACCGCCGCCACCTGCCTGTGCCCGCGCGGATATCCGGCCGTTTCTGCTACCTGCCCATAAGTAGCGACTTTGCCGCGCGGAATCAGCGTAATCGCCTTTTGGATCGCCAGTTCCGCCTTCGATGCTTTTCGGTCCACTCTCGACAGCTTAGCGAGTAGATTTTAGCTGAAAGCTAATAGCCGAGAGCAGATAGCTCTGATATAACTCAGTTGAGATTCCGTATTATGAAACGCCGGAAGTTTGTCCAAAATTTATTGGCGGCGCCTGCCGTAGCTCCCTTGGCCGCTCAGACCCAGAACCAGCAGCAGCGCCCCAGCACGCAGCCCAACACGCCCGCTCGCCAGGTTCCGCAGCAGCCGCACGAGATGGCGCAATTGGCCGTTACCGAAGTTGACCTGGTCGCGCCGACTCAGCCGCGCTTCTTCACGCCCGATCAGTTCAGCGCGCTCCAAAAGCTCGCCGCTGTTCTCGTGCCGCCGCTTAAGGGCAAGCCGGGCGCAATGGACGCGCAGGCTCCGGAGTTTCTCGATTTCCTGATTAGTGTCTCTCCCGAAGAACGCCAAAGCCTCTACCGTAATGGCCTCGAATCTCTCAATCGCGCCGCGCAAGATCAATTCCATACAAACTTCCACGGATTGGAAGCAAAACAAATCGACACGATCATCCGGCCGCTGCTGGTCGCGCGCTATTGGCCGCAAGACATGCCCGACGATCCCATGAAGCACTTCATGGCGCAGGTTCACGACGATTTGCGCACCGCTACGGCCAACTCTCGCGAGTGGGCCGAAAATGGTTCGGCTTCGCCCACCGGTGGGCGAGTGCGGCGATTCAATCGCGGCCGCGGTATGTACTGGCGCCCGGTCGACCCGGTGGTGAGAGGCTAACGCACATGGCAACCAAGCAACACGACGTCCTCATTGTGGGTTCCGGCCACTCCGGCGGTATGGCCGCTAAAATCCTTACGGAAAAGGGCCTCTCCTGCCTGATGCTGAACGCCGGGCCCGAAGCGGACTTGCAGCGCGATCGCACCATGAAGTCCGCGCACGAACTTCCTTACCGTGGCTTCGGCCAGCCCGGCCGTCTGCCTCACGTCTTCCAAGCCAACGAATTCAACGCGAATCAATGGGTGGACGAAAAAGAAAATCCCTACACCCACCCGCCCGAAGCGCCGTACAACTGGGTGCGCGTGCGCCTGCTCGGCGGCCGCTCGCTGTTCTGGGCGCGCCAATCGTTCCGGCTCAGCGATTACGAATTCAAGCCTGCCGATATCGACGGCACGGGCGATAACTGGCCCATCGCTCTGGCCGATCTCGCGCCGTACTATTCACGTGTCGAACAGATCTTCCGCGTCTCCGGACGCAAGGAGGGCTGGCCGCAGTTTCCCGATGGCGACTTTACCGACTCCAGCTTTCCGCCCGACAGCGAAAGCATCAAGCGCTTCACCGAAGTCGCCACCAAGAAGGGCATCGGCGTATCTAAGTGGCGTTTCGCACAGGGACGTGACGGTCTCGCCAGCTCCATCAACCTCCTTTTGCCCGACGCGCTGGCAACGGGCAAGCTCGACATCGTCGAAAACGCCATCGTCCGCGAAATCACCGTCGATAAAAACACCGGCCTCGCCAACGGCGCATATTTTCTCGATCGCCACTCCGGCCGCGAGATGCACGTCAAGGCGCGCGTCATTGTATTGGCCGCCGGGTGCCTCGAAACCACGCGGCTGCTGCTCAACTCCGGCATCTGCAATTCCAGCGGCGTGATGGGCCACTATCTGGTAGACCAGATGTACGGCGTTTCGGTCGTCGCCTCTGTTCCCGAAGCGCGCGATGGCAAAGCGCCGGAAAATCTCATGGGCGGCAGTGCGTTCATGCCCCGCTTCCGCAACCTCAGCAAGAAAGACAAACGCGATTTCATCAAAGGTTATTGCCTGCACGTGTCGAGCGGCGGCGATGCCAGCCCGCATTTCTTCCCACTCTACGGCGAAGAGCTGCAGCGCAAGCTCGATGGCTATGCCGGCTCGTGCGTCTCGGCCGGTATCTTCGGAGAACGCGTGCCGCGCTACGAAAATCACGTCCGCATAAATAACGACGTGAAAGACGCATGGGGAATTCCCGTCCTGCACATCGAGGCGCGCGATAGCGAAAACGAAGTCAATCTGCGCCGCGATGCCGCAAACACAGCGGAAGAACTATTTCACGGTGCCGGCTGGGAAGTCATTTGCAAAACCGACCAGGTCAATCCGCCCGGCTACAGCATCCATGAAGTCGGTACCTGCCGCATGGGCGACAATCCGAAAACCAGCGTGCTGAACAAATGGTCCCAGGCTCATGATATGAAGAATCTTGTTGTAGTCGACGGCGCGAGCTTTGTCTCCTCCGGCTGGCAGAACCCGACCATGACGATTCTCTCGCTCTCGATGCGGGCATCCGAGCATCTCGGAGAAGAAATGCGCCAAGGCAACGTTTGATGCGCGTGGCCTTGTTCACGCGCGAGTATCCGCCGCACGTTTACGGCGGAGCCGGCGTCCATGTCGAATATCTCAGCCGCGAGCTGGCGAAAAAAATTGATGTCGATGTGCATTGCTGGGGCGACCAGCACTACGATCAGGGCATGCTGCACGTGCGCGGCGCCCAGCCCTGGTCCGAAATCACCGACGGCGCCGAAGGTAAGTTCAAGGCTGCTCTTGAAACCGTCAGCCTGAATCTCACTCAAATCAAGGCGCTCACCGGCGTCAACGTGGTACATACACATACCTGGTATGCCTCCCTGGCCGGCTTTCTGGCGAAAAAGCTGTATGAAGTTCCGTTTATCCTGACGACTCATAGTCTCGAACCGCTGCGCGCCTGGAAGGCCGAACAGCTTGGCACCGGTTATGCCATGAGTTCCTGGATCGAACGCACCGCGATCCTCGATGCCGATGCCGTGATCGCCGTTTCAAACGGAACCCGGGATGACATCCTGCGCTCCTATCCAGTCACGCCCGAGCGCGTCCACGTGATCTATAACGGCATCGATGTCGCGGAGTACCGCTATATGCCCGAAGAGTCGGCGCTCGCTACATACGGTATCGACCCCGCCGTACCCTATTTATTGTTCGTCGGCCGCATCACCCGGCAGAAAGGCGTCACCCATTTAATGGATGCCATCGGGTATTTACCTGCCAACACGCAAGTTGTCCTTTGTGCGGGAGCTCCCGATACGCCCGAAATTGCCCGCGAGATGCGCCAAAAAGTCGACCAAGCCCGGAGAAACAATCCGCGCGTCGTTTGGATCGAAAAGACAGTGCCGCGGTCCGAAGTGATTCAACTCTATAGCCACGCGCGCGTCTTCTGCTGCCCGTCCGTTTATGAGCCTTTTGGCATCATCAATCTCGAGGCGATGGCCTGCGGCGCGCCGGTGGTGGCCAGCCAAACCGGCGGCATTCCCGAAGTCGTCGTGAATGGGGAAACAGGCTTTCTCGTTCCGTTCGAGGGCGATCCAGCTACCGGCTTTCCCACCCAGCCGGACCGGTTTGCGCGGGATTTGGCCGGTAGGCTCAGCGAGCTGCTCGCCGACGAGCCGAAGTGCAAGCGCTTCGGCGAAGCCGGGCGCCGGCGTGTGGAAGAGAAATTCAGTTGGACGAAAATCGCCGGCCAAACGATCCAACTGTATGAAAGCCTGGTCTAAGAGATGGCGCTAAAACAAACCGCGATTCAAACCGAAGCCCGTCCCGTCAATACCTCCACCTTACCGGTCGAAGGGCGCCGGCGCGTGGTAATCGAAGGCATCACGCCGCAGGTGGATGGCGGACGGTTCCCGGCCAAACGCACGGCCGGCGATATTGTCCGCGTGGAAGCCGATATTTTCACCGACGGTCACGATTCCATTTCGGCGGTGCTCCGCTATCGCCACGACGACATGCATGGCTGGCAGGAGAGCTCCATGCAAGCGCTGGTGAACGACCGCTGGGCAGGCGAATTTATCGTCCCTCAATTGGGCAGCTATCGTTTTACGATTCACGCCTGGGTCGATCATTGGGAAACCTGGCGACACGATCTGGCCAAGCGCATTGATGCCAATACCGATACACCGCTCGACTATTTGATCGGAGCAAATCTGATGGAAGAAGCGGCCGCCCGTGCCGCCGGCGAAGATGCCGATTGGCTCCGTAAACAGGCCCATTCGCTTCGCGTCGAACAGCCCATTGAGAACCGCCGCGCCATAGCCATCGATCCCGCTTTGGACGGAGCCGTAACCCGCTATCCGGACCGGCGTTTTGCAGCCGAAGCCGAGCGCGAATTGGTGATCGTAGTCGATCCGGTGCGCGCGGGCTTCGGAGCCTGGTATGAAATGTTCCCTCGTTCCACTTCCGTGCAACCTGGCCGGCACGGCACCTTTGCCGATTGCGCAGCTCGTCTTCCCTACGTCGCGGAAATGGGTTTCGATGTCGTCTATTTGCCACCGATTCATCCGATTGGCACAGCGTTCCGTAAGGGCAAAAATAACTCCGTAAACGCCGAGCGCGGCGATACAGGCAGCCCCTGGGCCATCGGCGCGGCTGAAGGCGGCCATAAATCGATCCATCCGGAACTAGGTACCTTCGACGACTTTCGCCGCTTCCTGGATCGCGCCTCGGAGTTGGGCCTCGATGTCGCGCTCGATGTCGCGTTTCAGGTCTCGCCCGATCATCCCTACGTGAAAGAGCACGAGGAATGGTTTCGCAAACGTCCCGATGGCTCCATCCAATATGCGGAAAATCCACCGAAGAAATACCAGGACATCTATCCCTTCGATTTCGAAACGTCAGACTGGCTCGAGCTGTGGCAGGAGCTGAAGAGCGTTTTCGTATTCTGGCTTGAACATGGGGTGCGCATTTTTCGTGTCGATAACCCGCACACCAAATCGTTCGCTTTTTGGGAATGGTGCATCACCGAGCTGAAGCGCGACTTCCCGGACGTGTTGTTTCTATCCGAGGCATTCACCCGTCCGAAAGTAATGTATCGGCTGGCCAAACTCGGCTTTAGCCAGTCCTACACCTATTTCCCGTGGCGCAACACCAAATATGAGCTGACCACGTATCTCACCGAAACGTCGGGGCCTCCCGTTCGCGACTTTTTCCGCGCCAGTCAATGGCCGAACACGCCCGACATTCTCACTGCTTTTCTGCAAACTGGCAACCGCGCGGCCTTCATGATCCGCTTCCTGCTGGCTGCCACCCTCGGCGCCAATTACGGCATCTACGGTCCGGCATTCGAGCTGCTCGAAAGCCGCCCGGTGCGGCAAGGCAGCGAAGAGTATCTCGACTCGGAAAAATATCAGATCCGTCACTGGGATCTCGACCGGCCGGACAGCTTGCGCCATTCGATCGCCACCGTCAATCAAATCCGCCATGACAATGAGGCCCTGCAAAACGATTGGTCGCTCGCCTTTCATCCGGTCAGCAACGATCAGTTGCTGTGCTTTAGCAAGCATTCGCACGATGGATCGAATCTGATCGTTGTGGTAATCAATTTGGATCCGAACTCGACGCAGGCCGGTATGGTGGATTTGCCGCTCGACAGACTTGCAATTGATGAAGACCGCCCCTACGTGGCTCATGATCTCCTCACCGGAGCCGCTTACACTTGGAGCGGGCGGCGGAACTATGTCGAACTGAATCCGTTCCGCGCCATCGCCCATATCCTCCAACTTCAGCCGCACCTACGCGCCGAGAGCAACGTGAGCTATTTTCTAAAACCGTGACGCAGTTCATTGCGGATCTCGAACGCTCGCTTCCCGCCTACATCTCCTCGCGGCGATGGTTTCGCGCTAAGGCGCGCACCATCCGCCAGGTCGAAATAAAAGACGTCCTCCAAGCGCCCGGCTTCTTCATTCTGGTTGTCTGTATTCAATATCCGGATGCCGCGAATGATGAGTATCTGCTGCCGGTAGCCATCGACTGGGATAGAAAAGAACACCAGGACGCCATTGGTTCGGTTCACGAAGGGAACGGGGGTAGGGAAGGCGTGGCTTACAATGCGCTGCTCGATGAGCGGGTACGCCATGCTCTGCTCGGGGCGATGGCGGACGAGCAGCGGTTCGAAGGACAGGCCGGCGCTCTTTGCGCCGCGCACACGCCCGCCTTTGCCGGGCTGCTTCCGCTCGCGGATTCTCCGTTGGAGAGTTTTATCTCGCGCGCCGAGCAAAGTAATACTTCCATTGTTTATCGCGACAAATTCATTCTTAAGCTCTTTCGCAAACTCGAACCGGGCGTAAATCCGGACGTGGAAATCGGCCGCTTTCTCACACGGCGAGGCTTCGATCACACGCCCGCGGTCTACGGCAGCCTCGCCTATCAGAGGCACGGCGAGCCGGTGCCGCATTCGGCCGGAATTCTACAGCAGTTTGTCGCCAATCGCGGCGACGCTTGGAAGTACACCCTCGAATCGCTCGGCGGATTCTTCAACCGCGTCCTCGCCGGCCTGAACACGATAGCTCCAGAACCGCCTGCGCGCCATCCCCTCGATTTGGCCGAATACGATCCTCCCGCCGACGTGCGCGTCATGCTGGGCGAATATTACGCCTCGGCGCGTCTCCTCGGAACGCGCACCGCTGAGATGCACATCGCGCTGGCCGATCCGAATGGAGGGCCTGATTTCGCGCCCGAACCGTTTACGCAAGCCGATGCCCGCCATCTGTACCACGAAACCAGCGTGCAAGCCACCAGCGCCTTCGATCTTCTGCGGCGCATGCTGCCATCGATGAAGGGAGCCGCCGCGCTGGATGCCCGCGCCGTCCTCGAGCGCGAACCTTTGATCTCCGAACGGTTGGCGGCTTTGCGCGATACTTCGTCGTTCGGCGCGCTTCGCATCCGCCACCACGGCGATTATCATTTGGGTCAGGTTCTATACACCGGAAACGATTTCATGATTATCGATTTCGAAGGCGAGCCGGCGCGGCCTTTGAGCGAGCGGCGCGCCAAAGCGCTGGCAATGCGCGATGTCGCCGGCATGCTGCGGTCGTTTCAATATGCCGCCTATGCCGCACTGTTCGGGCAGGTGCCGGGTATTTCGCCGGAGTTGGCACAGAGTCACCGCATCGAAGGCTGGTCCGCCTTTTGGAATTATTGGATCGGTGCGGCTTTCGTCCAGAGCTATCTCTCTCGCGCCGCCACCAATACGTACTTGTCTACCGAGCCTGCCGCGCGGCGTCTGGCGCTCGGTGCTTTTCTGCTGCAGAAGGTCGTTTACGAAATAAGCTATGAGTTCAATAACCGCCCGGATTGGGTCCGCATTCCACTGCGTGGAATCCTCAGCCTGGTCGCCTAAGACGTCGTCTCAAACGACGTGCTATCATCCCGCCTTAGGGACACTTTCATGCGAATCGATTCGTGGTCTTCGCTTTTACTGGTCGCTGTGCCGGCTAGCCTTTTTTTGCTAAACGGTTGCGCCGGTTCGGCTCACGAGCCTGCAGAAAAGTACATACTGATCGTCGATAATTCGAAGATTGCGTATTGGCAAACCGCGGTGCAAGGCCTCCATCGGGCTGCTGCCGAGATGAAAGTGAAATCGGAGCTGCAGGGTTCGGACAATCACGATCCGCAAGGCGAGCGTGAAGCGTTCCGCCGCGCGCTGGCCGAAAAACCCTCAGGCATTCTCGTGTCTCCTACCGACCCGGCGCTTCTTGCCCCGGAAATCGACTCCGCCATCGGCCAAAATATTCCGGTGATTACCATCGATTCCGACGCTCCGGAAAGCAAGCGGCTTTTCTTCGTGGGAACGGATAACTACAACACCGGCATCATGGGCGGTAAGCTGGCGGCCAAGCTGCTTAATGGCAAAGGCAGCGTGGTGTTCTACACCATCAATGGACAAAGCAATCTCACAGAGCGTCTGCACGGCTATCAGGCGGCGTTCGCCGATCATACCGAACTCAAGGTGATGCAGGTCGTCGATATGAACGGTAACTCGGATATCGCCTTTGATTCCGCCAAGAA
>Ga0068856_100005769_pt1 | contig 12203 bp, 13 predicted proteins | sample KBSCornC62_FD_66595 | JGI IMG/M metagenome (GOLD analysis project Ga0068856, IMG submission 66595) | Corn rhizosphere microbial communities from Kellogg Biological Station, Michigan, USA - KBS Corn C6-2 | ecosystem: Host-associated > Plants > Roots > Rhizosphere > Soil ...
TCGCGGTCGACAATGTCGTTGAACACGCACCCCGCCCCGCGCATGGCGATGCTGCCCAGCAGCAGCCAGAGGATCAGCGGCCACTGCGCCCGCGCACCCCCCGCCAGCGCAACGGCCCAGGCGCCAGGCCAGAACAGCAGCCACCAGCCGATCGGCCGATCAAATCGCGCCAGCAGGGCCAGGGCGCGGGGGATATTCGGCAAGCGCGCGACCAGCCCGCGCGCCTCGCTATCGGGAACTATCGTCTGTTGGTCCATGATAGGTTTTTGGGACTCCGTTCGGGCCGAGCTTGTCGAAACCCTCCACTTCCCTAAAGAGAAGCATGCCCCTTCGACAAGCTCAGGGCGAACGGAAGAGACAAAATGACCGCGACCCCCGCCTGGCCGCCGCAAAGCGCGCCGCGCCTCCACGTCGAAACGCAGCTGGGCGAGGGTGTGGCCGTGCCTGTCGACGGCAACCCGGCCCATTATCTGATCAGCGTCATGCGGGTGAAACCGGACGACATTGTCCTGCTGTTCGACGGCAGGTCGGGCGAATGGGCGGCCAGGGCGCGCGACATCCGCAAGCGCGACCTGGTGCTGGAGGTGGTCAGCCAGACCAGACCGCCGGAGGATGTCCCCGATTTCTGGCTCTGCTGCGCGCCGATCAGGAAGGGGCGCATCGACCTGGTCGCCGAAAAGGCCTGCGAACTGGGGGTGGCCCGCCTGCAGCCCGTGCTCACCCGGCGCGCCGTGGTGGACCGGCTCAATTTCGATCGCCTGCATGCCCATCTGGTCGAAGCGGCCGAACAATGCGGCCGCACAGCCCTTCCCGAACTTGGGCCTATGGTGAAGCTCGACGCGTTGTTGCGGGATTGGCCGGAGGACCGCTGGCTTTTCTTTGCCGATGAGACCGGCGGGGAGGCGCTGGCCGCCACGCTCAGGGCGCATCCGGGCGCCGCCGCTTTCCTGATCGGTCCTGAAGGCGGCTTCGACCCCGCCGAGCGCGAAGCGATCCGCGCCCATCCCCGATCAGTCGCCGTCTCGCTCGGCCCCCGCATCCTGCGCGCGGAAACCGCCGCCATCGCCGCGACCACGGCCTGGATGACGATGAACGGCGATTGGGCTTAGCTTGCTGGCGCGTCATGCTTCCGCGGCCCGCCGGCTGGCACCGCAGCATCTCGTGCCGAGCGCTCAAATATGGTTTTCTTCCGCAACCCGATTGAAGCCGCCATCAACGCAGCTTATCTGAGCGCCGAAGGTTGCGCCTTTGACGCAACCGGGGGAAAGATTAAGGCGGGGCATGAGCACCAGAACCGACTCAGGGGAAAATGATCCCATCATTGAAAGCCGCGAACAGTTGATCGCGGCCTTCGCCAAGGGCGCCAAGCCGAAGGATCGCTGGCGCATCGGCACCGAGCATGAGAAATTCGTCTATGCGAGGCGGGATTATCACGCCCCCAGCTACGACGAGCGGGGCGGCATTCACACGCTGCTGATCGGCCTTACCCGTTATGGCTGGAACCCGGTGTTCGAGGGGGAGAATATCATCGCCCTTTCCGGCGCCGACGGCACCATCAGCCTGGAACCGGCCGGCCAGCTCGAACTGTCGGGCGCGCCGCTGGAAAATCTCCACCAGACCTGCGCGGAAACCAGCCGGCATCTGGAACAGGTGAAATATGTGGGCGACATGTTGGGCCTGGGTTTCCTGGGCCTTGGCATGTGGCCGGACAAGAGCCGCGAAGAACTGCCCATCATGCCCAAGGGCCGCTACGACATCATGCTGCGTCACATGCCGCGCGTGGGCAGCATGGGCCTGGACATGATGCTGCGCACCTGCACCATCCAGACCAACCTCGACTATGGCAGCGAGGCGGACATGGTGAAGAAGTTCCGCGTCTCCCTTGCGCTGCAGCCGCTGGCGACTGCGCTCTTCGCCAATTCGCCTTTCACGGAAGGCAAGCCCAACGGCTTCCTGTCCTATCGCAGCCATATCTGGTCGGACACCGACCCCGGCCGCACGGGCATGCTGCCCTTCGTGTTCGAGGACGGCTTCGGTTATGAGCGCTATGCCGACTATGCGCTCGATGTGCCGATGTATTTCGTCTATCGCGACGGCCGCTATATCGACGCGGCGGGCCAGAGCTTCCGCGATTTCCTGAAGGGCGAACTGCCCGCTCTGCCCGGCGAAAAGCCGACGGAGAAGGACTGGGAGGATCATCTGTCCACCGCCTTCCCGGAAGTGCGGATGAAGAGCTTCCTGGAAATGCGCGGCGCGGATGGCGGGCCGTGGAACCGCATCTGCGCGCTGCCGGCGCTGTGGGTCGGGCTGCTCTATGACGAAGGCGCGCTGGACGCGGCCTGGGATCTGGTCAAGGGCTGGAGCATGGAGGAACGGCAGGTCCTGCGCGATTCCGTGCCCAAACTGGCCTTGGACGCGCCCATTGCGGGCAATCGCAAGCTGCGCGACATTGCCGCCGAAGCGCTGGACATCGCCCGCGCCGGCCTTTCCGCCCGCGCCCGGCTCAATGCGTCGGGCGACAATGAAAGCGGCTTCCTCGCCCCGCTGGACGAGATCGTGGCGTCGGGCCAGACCCACGCCGAACGGCTGCTCGCCCGCTATCATGGCGAGTGGAAGGGCGACCTCACCCGGATCTACGCTGAGGAAAGCTTCTGACGCTTCCTTCCTTCTCCCTGCGGGAGAAGGAAGGGCTGCCCCTCCGACAGGGCCGGTCAGCTATTGTGGATGAGGTGGTCGGCCCTCATTCGGCGGGCTGGGCCAGCCCCATGGGCTTGCGCCCCACGATCCACGCGAAAAGGCGTGGCACGGCGCCGTTGCGCTCCATCCAGTCGCTATAGGCGCGATATTCCGGATCGGCGCCCAGATGCGCCTCCTCGGTCTTCGCCCGCCAATAATAGACCGCATTGGTCACGCCCAGCAGGGCGCAATTGCGCACCACATCGGTCAGGCTGCCCGACAGGCTCAGGAAAGGCAGGGCGGAAAACCACCAGAAGAGGTTCTTCGCCAGATAGGCCGGATGGCGCGTCCAGCGATAGGGTCCGTGCGTCAGGATCCCGCGATGCGTCAGGTTGGAGAAGCGCAGTCCGAAGGCCACCGTCGCCCAGGCATAGATGGCGGTCAGCAGGACCAGCCACCCGCCCAACAGCCATTGCAGGGCCTCATGCCCGCGCGTCCAGACATCCCATTCGGCTCCGCCGGCGTGATAATCGAGCGGACCGCCATTGCCCATCAGCACGAAGGGCGGATAGCAGATCAGCGCCGCAACCCATCCCGCCAGCAGCGGATTGGCCGTCCGGATATGCGAATCCAGCGGCTTCATCGTCAGCATATAGCCCACCGTCGCCATGCAGACGTCGATCATGAACATGATGGCGATCAGGAAGCTCGCCAGGGCCACGGGATGGCTGAACGCATCCGCTGTCCGCCATTCGACCACGCTGGCGAAATTGCCCGGCACGATCGACAGCATGAAGGCGAGGAAGAAGCCCTTCACCGCCCAGGCGCGGGCATGATGGGCAACCTCGGCCCGGTCCGGCACGCCTGCGGCTCGGCCGATCACCCATTGGCCAAAGGCAAAGCTTGCGTCCCTCGGTTCGACCGTCCGCCGGTCCAGCCAGATCACATAGGGCACTGACGCCCCCAGCAGCCAGGGCGCCGCGCTCATCAGCAGGTTCATGGACATGCGATAATCGCCCGCCCAATACCAGCGCGCAATGCAATAGAATGATGCGATGACGAGCCAGGTCGCCCATAAACCGGCGATCTTGACGATGCTGACGTCCATCACCGCGCGCCAGGGCCGGGCGGGTGCGATCCAGTCGATCCCTGTCGATGCCCGGCGGTGGACCTTGTCGACCAGCAGCGACCACAGCACCATGGGAAGGCCGCATGCGACTACCGCGGCGAAGCCCGCATTCGGCCCATTCATCCCGTAATGGCGCGCCACCAATGTCCAGAGGCAGAGGCCGACCAGCCCGGCAATGCCCACGCCATGGCTGACGGCGGATTTCGGACAGGGATCGGCATTGTCGCTCATGCCGTGGCCCTAGCGAAAATAGGTAAACAACCCCCGAAGGCCGACCGGGCGAAGGGGGATCCGGCCGCCCCGATCAGCTCCCGCCCAGCACATTGATGGTGAACGCCAATATGCCCAGGTTGAAGAGGAAGGCGGCCAGGCAATGGAACAGCGCCGTTTGCCTTATGCTTCCGCTTTTCACGGCGACGTCGGAAGTCTGGAATGTCATTCCCAATGTGAAGGCGAAATAGAGGAAATCCCAGTAGCTTGGTTCCTGCGTGTCCGGAAAATCAAGTCCGCCGCTGTCCCGGCCCTTTCCATCGCCCAGGTAGAAGATATGCGCATAATGCATCGCGTAGACGAGGTTGGAGAAGAGCCAGGCCAGCGCCAGCGTCGCCAGCACCAGCGCAATCGCCCCCGCACTTGGCCCGCCATGCTGGCTGACCGCGACGCCGACGGCGACCAGGATCACCATCGACACGATTCCGGTCAGCAACAGCATCAATTGCCGATTGACGTCATTGTCCGCCGCTTTGCGCCGCATCGCGTCGGGATCGGCGTCCAGCAGCGGCCAGACCGACAGGATGAAGGCCAGCGCCGCCAGGTCAAAGCCCGCCATCACCGCCTCATGCCAGGGCAGCAGGAGGCCAAAGGGCGCCATGCTGGCCAGCAGGGCCAGGAACATGCCATAACGCCACGGGAAAATCTGCGGTCGGCTCATGCCGTGCATCAAAGGCGTAATCCCCGCCGCGCACAAGATGCTTTTGATACCGCATTTTACGCGTTGCCGACCGCAAAGGGTCAAGTTGACAATGCGCTAGATCACGGCCGCCACCAAACCCAGCGCCTGGGCCTCATTCGCTTCGAGATACCAGTTTTCCGGCGCGCGCTTCAGCAGTTCTTCCATCGAAACCTGTGATCCCAGGATCAGGTTCGCGAAACCTTCATTCTGGATCGCGATCGACGCCTCGATCTCATGCAATGTCGCCTTGAGCGACGCGATGCAGGTCGACAGCGGCCCTTCCAGATGGATGTCCCGCGTGATGATGCGCTCGTGGATCATCACGCGTGTTCCCCGCGCGAGATAGCGATTTTCCGCCGCGAAAAAGCCCATGAAGGTGGCGCCCGCCGAATAGACCGCCGTCTTGCCCAGGAACACCAGCCGCCGGTCCGGATAGAGATCGGAATGGAAGCGGACATCCTCCCCCATCATCCGTGCAATCTCGGGATCGCCGCCCAGGGTGGCGATCTCCACCACGACCAATCCCTGTTGCGGCGCGGACGACAGGCAGTTGCGGAAATGCAGGTACATGCCATGATCGACATAGCCTGACAGCATGATCGCGGGATATTCGAAATCCTTGGGGCCCAGCAACGGTGCCTGTATCGACATTAAAAACGGCTCCTTCTTCTGCCCTCGCCGGCTGCTCTACGCGCAGGCCGGCAAATGGTGCCCTGTTCCCCTCGGTTTTTAGCTGGCGCCCCGCTGGAGACGTCCCTAAAGAACAGATCATGACCAAAGGGCGGGGCGCATGATCGCTAAACTGAAAGGACGGCTGGACAGCACGGGCCTGGACCATGCCATCATCGACGTGGGCGGGGTCGGCTATCTGGTTGGCGCCTCGTCCCGTACGCTCTCCGCGCTGGGGCCTGTGGGCGAAGCGGTGACGATCCATACCGAAATGCTGGTGTCGGACGATGCCATCCGCCTGGTCGGTTTCGCCCGAGCCGAGGAACGCGACTGGTTCCGCCTGCTGACCGGCGTGCAGGGCGTGGGATCCCGCGTGGCGCTGGCCATATTGTCGGCCCTGGAACCGGCGGAGCTGCACCGCGCAGTGGCCACGGGCGACAAGGCGATGGTCGCGCGCGCCAATGGCGTCGGCCCCAAGCTTGCCCAGCGCATCGTCAATGAGTTGAAGGACAAGATCGGCGCCGTACCCGCACCAGCCGGCGCGGCCGGTGGCGGCTTTGCGGCCCTGCCCACCGGCGGCCACGGCGCCGACGCGATTTCGGCGTTGCAGAATCTGGGTTTCAAACCCGCCGAAGCCAGCAGCGCCGTCGCCGCTGCCGAGGAGGAATTGGGTGAGGACGCGTCGCTGGATGCGCTGGTCCGCCTGGCGCTCCGGAAAGCGGCGAAATGAGCGAGGACCGCCTGATCTCCTCCACGCGCCGTGTCGAGGATGCGGATGCCGCGCTGCGCCCCAAGTCCTTGGGTGAATTTATCGGGCAGCAGGCGGCACGGGAAAATCTGCGCATCTTCATCGAAGCCGCCAGGGGACGGGGCGAAGCGCTGGACCATGTGCTCTTCTTCGGTCCCCCCGGTCTTGGCAAGACGACGCTGGCGCAGATCGTCGCCCGCGAAATGGGTGTGGGTTTCCGCGCGACATCAGGCCCGGTCATCGCCAAGTCAGGCGATCTCGCCGCGCTGCTCACCAATCTGGATGAGGGCGACGTCCTCTTCGTCGATGAGATTCACCGGCTCAACCCCGCGGTCGAGGAAGTGCTCTATCCTGCGATGGAGGACCGGGCGCTCGACCTGATGATCGGCGAGGGGCCGTCCGCCCGATCGGTGCGGATCGACCTGCCGCCCTTCACCCTGGTCGGTGCGACCACGCGGCAGGGCCTGTTGACGACACCCCTGCGCGACCGCTTCGGCATTCCGGTGCGGCTGCAATTCTATACAGTGGACGAACTGGAGCTGGTGGTGCGCCGCGCCGCGCGGCTGCTGGACCTGGCCATAACCCCGGACGGTGCGGTGGAGATCGCCCGGCGCTCGCGGGGCACGCCGCGCATCGCGGGGCGATTGCTGCGGCGGGTGCGCGACTTCGCGAATGTGGCGGCGGCGGCGGCCGTGGACGCCAAGGTGGCCGACGCCGCGCTGACGCGGCTGGAGGTCGACTATCTCGGTCTCGACCTGATGGACCGCCGTTACCTGACCATGATCGCGGACATTTATCGCGGCGGCCCGGTGGGGGTCGAAACGCTGGCGGCCGGTCTTTCCGAAGCGCGCGACACGATCGAGGAAGTGATCGAACCCTATCTCATCCAGCTTGGCCTGATTGCCCGTACGGCGCGGGGTCGCTGCCTCAATGGTCCGGGCTGGAAGCATCTGGGCCTCAATCCCCCCTCCCATCTTCAGGATGGGCTGTTCGATTGAAATCGGCCGACGGCCGGACCGACCGGCCGCCGATCGCCAAATGATCCATACGCATATTCGCGGGAGGGCAGGCCATTCATCGCGGCGGCCCGTGGTCGGCTCCCCATCGATCGGCAATGTCACCGCCCGGTCATGCCGCTTTCACCGATCCGTCTCCTTTTTGCAGCCATGCCGTCATTTGCCTCTGCCATGCCCCGGTCGCCACCGGCGCGGCCTCCAGCCGACAGCCCGGATTATGCACAGGGGTATTCATCCATGTCTCATCTGACCGACGAGGCGCGCGCGGCCTTTCGCGATGCGCAGCCAAAGATCACCGCGAGCGAAGACAGCCTGGAATCGATCGTCGCCGCCAATCCGGCGCGCCGCACCGTGCTGAAGAACGGCCTGCTGGGCCTTTCCATGCTGCCGATGCTGGGCGCGCTGACGGCATGCGGCGACGACGAAGCCTCCGGCTCGCCCGCCCCCCTTCCCACGCCGACCCCGGCGCCCAGCTATGCCATCGCCTTCGTGTCGGTCGCGATCAACAGCAACGACACGGTCACCGTTCCTGCCGGCTACACTGTCGATGTGTTGCTGAAGGCGGGCGATTCGGTGGAGCCTGGCACCCCCTATGCCCCCGGCAGCATCCCCGGCAGCGCGAGCCAGACCAATTTGTGGGCGGGCGGCAATCATGACGGCATGGAGTTTTTCGACCTGTCGGGCGTCGATCCCAACAGCGGCGGCCTGCTGGCGATCAACCATGAACTGCCGGATTACAATATCCTCTTCGCCAGCGGCACCTATAACGCCGCCACCGCCACCGCGGACCAGAAGGCGCTCGCCCTGTCGGCCGTCGGCGTTTCGGTGGTGGAAATCGCCAAGGGCACGGACGGCAAGTTCGCCGTCAAGGCGGGATCGCGCTTCAACAAGCGCTATAGCGGCAACACCGATTATCGCGTTGGCGGACCGGCTGCGGGCCTGCTGTCCTCGACCATTCGCGGTACGCTCAACAACTGTTCCTCGGGCCGCACGCCCTGGGGCACCTATCTGACCTGCGAAGAGACGACCAATAATTATCTGGATCCCACGCAGCCCAGCAACAATTACGGCTGGGTCGTGGAGATCGATCCCTATCAGGAACTGGCCGCGCCGACCAAGCGCACCGCCATGGGCCGATTCTCCCATGAGAATACCGCCTATCTGAATGACGCCAACAATCGCGTCGCCTTCTATATGGGCGACGATTCGACGCCGGGCTGCATCTACAAGTTCGTGCCCGATCGCGCCTACAGCACCAGCAACCGCGCATCGAACGTCGACCTGCTCGATTACGGCACGCTCTATGTGGCGCGCTTCAATGCGGACGGCACGGGGGAGTGGCGGGCGCTGGTGCAGGGCCAGAACGGCCTGGTCGCCAACGCCACCGATCCCGGCAACGTCAGCCAGTCGACCACGCCGCCCACCCCCACCACCGTCAGCTTCAACAGCACGGCCGATGTGCTCATCAACGCCCAGTCGGCCGCCCGCGTCGCCGGCGGTACGCTGATGGACCGGCCGGAATGGATCACGGTCGCGCCGAATCATCAGGCGATCTTCGTCACGCTGACCAACAACAGCGGTCGCCGCGTCACCGACAATCCCAATCCGCGCGTGACCAACCTGCACGGCCACATCCTGAAGTTCCGCGAAAATGGCGATTCACCGCTCGCAACCGGCTTCACCTGGGAAATTTTCCTGCTGGCGGGCAATCCCAACCTTGCCGAAGCGAATCTGAAGGGGAACATCAACGGCGATTATTTCTCCAGTCCCGATGGCCTTCGCATCGATCCGCAGGGCCGCCTGTGGGTTCAGACCGACCACAACCTCACGGGCAACGCCGGTACGTTGAACGGCACGGCGGTGAACATGACGCAGGCCTTTGGCAACAATTCGATGTACCATGTCGACCAGACCAGCAAGGCGTCCAAGCGCTTCCTGGTCGGTCCCACGGGCTGCGAGATCACCGGCATCGCCTATACGCCGGACCTTCGGAACTTCTTCATCAATATCCAGCATCCCACGGGCAACTGGCCGGTGTCGGGGCAGCCGCCGCGTTCCTCGACGATCGTGGTGCGCCGTACGGACGGTCAGCCGGTCGGAAACTGAACATTGGCGCCGGCCCGGCCCTGTTCGCCGGCAAGGGACGGTTTCCTGCGCTCCGGCGCCAGAAAGTCGTCCTTGCCGCCCCCTCCCGGCCCTGCGGAGGATGGCAAGCCGACCTCGCCTTGAGCACGGCTGGGAAACAAGGAAAGGCCCGTTCCCTTAGGAACGGGCCTCTTCGTTTCGGGCTATATACGCCGCGAATCCGAATGGCGTCAGGTGGCGTCAGCCACCTGCGCGATCACTTGATCTTGGCTTCCTTGAACTCGACATGCTTGCGCACGACGGGGTCATATTTCCGGAAGCTCAGCTTCTCGGTCTTGGTGCGCGGATTCTTCTTGGTCACGTAGAAGAATCCGGTGTCAGCCGAGCTGACGAGGCGAATCTTGACGGTTGCTGGCTTGGCCATGGCCTTAGTCCCTGGTCGTGAATATCGTGAAAAAGAAGAGCGGCCCCAAATCTCTTGCGAGCAAGGGACCGCCCCGTTTCAGCGGTGCCCCATGAGGCAGATTCGGATCGGTGTCAAGGCTCGTGGCCGAAATGCGGCGGCCATGCTACACTTTACGCGGCCTTAACCGGCTCGGGTCTATCGGTGGAGTCGGAGTTACAGGACGGGGGAGTCTTCTCCATGCGACATGATCCGATGCTGGCCATTCTTGCCGATCTGCTGCGGCGGGTGGACGCGCTCGCGGGCGAACGGGGGCATATCTCCTTGGCGCGCCTGCGGGACGAGATTGACCGGATACGCCATATTGCCCGCGCCTTCCACCTCGACAATGTCGAAGGCCTGGCCGGCACATTGCAGTCGGCGCTGTCGCTGCAGGGCGCGGGGCCTGTCGTCATGTCCTATCTCGACCTGATGCGCGACGCGATCGCGGCCGAAATGCCCGATGCGGAGGTGATCGCGATGCCTGTCGCCGCCAGGCCGGCGGCGGGGCCTGGCACGCGGCTGACCGTCTGACCGGCTGAATGGATGCATTGCTGATCGCGCTGCTCGGCTGTCTGTTGGCCGAAACCGGCGACAAGGGGCAGTTGCTGGCCCTGGCGCTGGCCGAACGGTTCCAGCGCGACGGAGCGGTGATCGCGGGGATCGTGGCGGCGGCTTTCGCCAATGCGGCGATCGGCGCGGCGGCGGGCGCCTTTATCGCGCCGATGCTGGGGACGGACGGGCGGTTGCTGTTCCTGGCGCTGGCTTTGATCTTCCTGGCGGTCGGGATGTTCTGGCCGACGAAGCGGCCTGACCCCCTGGCGAACTGGCGGCTTGGGCCCTTTCTCACCAGTGCGCTTGGTCTTTTCATCCTCGGCTTCGGGGACGGCGCGCAATTCCTGATCCTGGGAATCGCCGTGCGCACCGCCGATCCGGTGCTGGCCGCAACGGGCGGGGCGATCGGCATCATCGCCGCGACTGTTCCCGTCCTCCTGCTGCGCGGCCCGGCGTTCGACGCGCTGCCGCTTCGCGCCATTCGGCTTGGCGGCGCCGTGCTGCTGCTGCTCGCGGGGATGGCGGCGGCGGTGTCGGCGCTGCACCTCGCCTGATCGACGGAATGCATCAGACTGAACGGCTTTTTTGGCGGAGTTCCCTGTTTTGTCATGGCACCATATCGGGCACAGATCATTATATGTCCGAAACCAAGTCCTTTAGCAGGAGCCAAGCATGACAGCCCCCGATCTCAAGACTCCGACAGATTTGCGCAGCAATGCCACGAAAACGGTCGCGGAGGCGCTGAACGGCGTGCTCGCGGACAGCTATGCGCTGTATTTCAAGACCAAGAATTTCCACTGGCACGTGTCCGGTCCCCATTTCCGCGACTATCATCTGATGTTCGACGAGCAGGCGACGCAGATCCTGGCCACCACCGATCTGATCGCCGAACGCGTGCGCAAGACCGGGAACACGACGCTGCGTTCCATCGGCGACATTTCGCGTCACCAGTCCCTTGCCGACAATGACGCCGATTATGTCAGCCCCGGCGACATGCTGAACGAGCTGCGGGAGGACAATCTGAAGCTGGTGGAGGCCCTGCGCGCCGCCAAGGCCGCAGCCACGGAAGCGGGCGACAATGCGACGGAAGGCATTATCGACGATTGGACGGACGAGGCGGAGGAACGCGCCTGGTTCCTGTTCGAGGCCGGCCGCAACGCCTGATGGAACAAAGCCCTCCAGCCGCAACTGGAGGGCTTTTTCGTTGGGATCAATCCTCGATGATCGGCTCGATCGCCACGATGGTGAGCGCAGCGGCCCTTCCACCGAAATCCACGCTCTCGCCACCCTCCGCGTCCATCATCGCGCGGGCGAGCGGCGCGGAAAAGGCGATGCGCCCTTCGGCAGGATCCGCCTCATCATCGCCGACGATGCAGATCTGCTTTTCCTTGCCGTTCAAGCTGTAGGTCACGCGGCTGCCGAAGGCGACCGCCTCCCCGTCCGGGATCGGCCGCACCTCCGCGGTGGCAAGCCGGGTCCGCCAGTATCGCAACTCGCGCTTCAGTTTCTTGGCCTCGTCTTCGGCCATGCCATCCATTTCCACCGCCTCCAGCGCTTCCACCTTCTCCCGCGTCAGCCGCAGGCCGCGCGCCGTCACCCAATTGGGACCGGGCGGCAGCGGAAGTTCGAAAGTGGGCTCCAGATGCTCCTCGTCACTCTCGCGACGAAAGGCGACACTCATTGCACTCTCCTGTCAAAACGCCTGTCCGCGCCATGACGAGGTCGAAACCGGCGCTCTTCTTTTCAAGGGGAAGGTCCGGGTTGCGACAGCGCCAAAGCCCGGACAAGCAGGGCTTCTAATCGTCGAACAGCGCCGCGAGCTGTTCCACCATGGTGCCGCCAAGCTGTTCGGCATCCATGATGGTCACTGCGCGGCGATAATAGCGGGTCACGTCATGGCCGATGCCGATCGCCACGAGCTGAACGGGCGA
>Ga0068856_100005773_pt1 | contig 12196 bp, 8 predicted proteins | sample KBSCornC62_FD_66595 | JGI IMG/M metagenome (GOLD analysis project Ga0068856, IMG submission 66595) | Corn rhizosphere microbial communities from Kellogg Biological Station, Michigan, USA - KBS Corn C6-2 | ecosystem: Host-associated > Plants > Roots > Rhizosphere > Soil ...
GAAGGGCCGACCATGCAGATCGGCGGCGCGCTCGGCACGCTCGTCGCGCGCGTGCTGCGGGTGACCGCGCGCGAGCGACGCATCTTGCTCGTGGCCGGAGTCGCCGCCGGTATTTCGGCGGTGTTCCGCACGCCGCTCGGCGCCGCCTTGCTCGCGGTCGAAGTGCTGTATCGCGACGGCTTCGAGTCGGACGCGCTGATCCCGGCGGTTTTGGCGAGCGTCGTTTCTTACTCGGTGATCATCTCGATTTTCGGCGAAAGTACGCTGTTTGCGCGTGTGCCGCGCTTTCCGTTCGTGCCCGCGCACTTGCCGCTGTTTCTGCTGCTCGCGCTCGTGATTGCGGTGGTTTCGGTCGGCTTTCTGGGCGTATACCAGGCGCTGCGCCGCGCCTTCGGCAGCTTGCCCGTGCCCGCCTGGGCGCAGCCGGCGCTCGGCGGGCTGTTACTGGGGGTGCTCTGCACGCCGGTCATCATCCTGGTCGGCAACCATCTGCACGCGCCGGGGCAAGGTCTCGGCCTGCTCGGCGGTGGCTACGGTGCCGTGCAAATGGCGATCTCGGGTTCGCCCTGGTTGGAGGAGGGCTGGTCCGCGGTCGCCTGGTTGACCGCGCTCGGGCTCGCAAAAGTGATCGCGGCGTCGATCACGATCGGCTCTGGCGGCAGCGCGGGCGATTTTGCGCCATCACTCGCGATCGGTGGGTTACTGGGCGGCGCGTTCGGGCGCGCGGCGGGGCTCTTGCTCCACGATCCGCGGATCAACCCCGGCGCGTTCGCTTTGGTCGGCATGGGCTGTTTTTATGGGGGCATTGCCCACACGCCGCTCAGCGCGCTCGTGCTCGTGTGTGAGCTCGCGGGTAACTATGACTTGCTCGTGCCGTTGATGCTGACGCAGGGCATCGCCTTCGTCGCGCTGCGGCAGCGGGCGCTCTACACCTCGCAAGTGCCGACGCTGCGCGATTCACCGATTCACCGCGACGCGTTGCTCTTGGATTTGCTGCGCGGCATGCGGGTGAGCGAGCTGATGCGAACTGGCGTCCCGGTGGTGTGCTTTCGCCGACAAACGCCGGCCGCGGAAATCATGAAAAAGGTGAGCGAGACCTCGGAGCAAGAAGTGTTTCCGGTGCTCGACGACGCGGATCGAGCGGTTGGGCTCGTGAGTGCGGCCACGCTGCGCGTGATGTCGCTCGAATTCGCCGACACGCGCTGGACCTTGGCCGCCGACCTGTTGCAGCCGCTGGTCTCCGTGCGCGCCGATGACGATCTGCGCACCGCGACCGAGCGCATGGTGCAAAACGGGCTCCGCGAATTGCCGATTTTGGACGAGACCGGCAAAGTGCTCGGCTTACTCGATGAGTCGGAGGTGGCGGAGGTTTACTTGAAGGCCGCGTTCCGCGCGGAATCGGCCGATCAAGTGTCGCCCAACTCAACGCGCCACTGAGCGCCCGCACTGAGCGGCCAGAAGGTTAGCGGCGCCGGCCGCGCTGGCTCGCGCTCGCTCCGGTGCCCGTACCGCTCTTGGCGCTCACGCCCGAAATTAGCTCCTGCCAGGTGCCGCTGAGCACGACTTCTTCGTCCTGCAGGACCAGCGCGGTCCAGGTTCCCGGTTCGTCGCCGTGGGCGAATAGCTCTTCCGCGAGCGCGGGCGCGCTGCCGACGAGCGCGGTGCACAACGCGCCGCGCTCCACGCAGCCCGCGTACAGCTGATCGGCGGTCGCGCTCGGCGAGAGCAAGAGTTGCCGCAGCACCTGCGCCGCGCGGGGATGGCGCAGATCGGCGATCAAACCGATCGGGCTCGCGAGGCCCTCCTGCCGCGCGAGCGCGTAGCTTTCGAGCAGCCGCCAACGCACGCTATGCGCGCAGCGCCAAGCTTGGGAGTGCGACTCGGAGGACACCGCCATGGACTATGCGAGCCGTGTCCGGTTGCCAAGCCTCGGGCGCACCTCGGCCGGACATTTTTTGGTGCACTGCGCGGCCGGCGGGGCCGCGACGAAAAGCGCCTCTCTAGCGGACGTGATTTTGTTGCGCCGGCTCGTCAACTTCTACAATTCGCGCCCGGCTGCACGAAACGCGCTCACGCCGCGCCGCGACAATCGGGCCTGGCGTTCTGCCGAGATAGCGCGGCTCGCCGCGCAAATTACGCCGCAAGGCTTGCTACAGTGTGTGCCCAGCCAGTAACCGAGCGCGCGTTGGGCGCGTATTATTGAAGCTCAGCGGAACCGTCCGCGAGTGAAAGGACCAACACCCATGGCACCGCGTTCTTACTCCAAACCCTCCGCCGACGAGCTGCGCGGCCGGCTGGGCGCGCTCCAGTACGAAGTGACGCAACACGACGCGACCGAGCCGCCCTTTCGCAACGAGTTTTGGGACAATCACCAAGCCGGGCTGTATGTCGACATCGTCAGTGGCGAGCCCTTGTTCAGCTCGCTCGACAAATTCGATTCGGGTACCGGCTGGCCGAGTTTTTCGAAGCCGGTCGAGCCGGCAAACGTGCTCGAAAAGAGCGACATCAGTCACGGCATGCGCCGCGTCGAGGTGCGCTCGAAGCACGCGAACTCTCATTTGGGCCACGTGTTTCCGGACGGGCCCCGCCCGACCGGCCAGCGCTACTGCATCAACTCCGCGTCACTGCGCTTCATCCCGGTGGCGGAGCTCGAGGCCCAGGGCTACGGCGAGTATCGCGCGCTCTTTGGCGACGCCAAGCACACGCCGCAAGCCGAAGTCGTTGCGCACGACAACGTCTGCGCAGTGCCGGCTCCAGGTGTTGCGCCGGGCTGTGAGGCCACGGTCGAAGAAGCCGTGCTCGCCGGCGGCTGCTTTTGGGGCATGGAAGGGATCCTGAGCAAAATCCCGGGCGTGATCGAGACCACCGTGGGCTACGCCGGCGGCACGACTCCGAACCCCAACTACGAGCAAGTGCGCACCGGCCGCACTGGCCACGCCGAATCGATCCGCATCCTGTTCGACCCCAAGCGGCTCAGCTTCGAGCAGCTGCTCGACAATTGGTTTTTCAAGATGCACGACCCGACCACGAAGAACCAGCAAGGCAATGATCGCGGCAGCCAGTACCGTTCGGCGATCTTCGTCACGTCGCCCGCGCAGCGCGAGGCGGCCGAGCGCGCAAAACAAAAAGCCGAAGCCAAGTGGAAGGCGCCGATCGTCACCGAGATCGCGGACGCCGGACCGTTCACGCCCGCCGAGGATTACCATCAGAAGTACCTCGACAAGCACCCTGGCGGCTACACTTGCCACTTCATGCGCGACTGAGCTCTCCGGCAAGGCGGAGCGCGACGCCGAAGGCTGGGCCGCGCTCGGCCGTGGCGCGTGACCATCAAAAAATAGGCTCACGAGTAAGTTCGAGAGTTGGGGGGCGTGGGCCAATTGCGGCACTTCGAGCCCGCGTCGCGTCGCGGGCAAGCCGAGCGCGTGCCGTCTCATCGCGCGCTCGGCGCGCCGGCACCGGACGCGACGCGCTCAGGGCGCGAGGGGCACGGCTTTGAGCAGGTGCGCGAGCGACAGGTTTTGCGCGTATGCGTCGGCCATCGCAAGTTGATCGATGATTTTTGCGCCGCGCTCCTGAAAGTGGGTGTTGTCGGTCACGCCATTCGGATAGTTCGGCCACTCTCCCGCGGCGAGGATCAGAAAAAGCTTGCGGGTCTCGGCTTGGCCGATGCGTTCGAAATAGGTTTTGCTGAGCGCGGTCAAGTCGATCAAGTCGACCCTGAGCGACGCCGCGAGCTCGCGCACCGCGGGCGGATAGGCGCCGTGCGTGTCCGATAAGCTGGTGCCGCTCCAGCTGTTGCGATTGATCGACGTGAGCAGGATGGGCGTGGCCATCTTGGCGCGCGTGTCGTTCACGTACGTGGTCAGGAACTGTTTGTACGTCGTTTGGGGATCGGTGTAGAGCGCGGGCTGGTCGCTCTTCTCGTCGTTGTGCCCAAATTGAATGAGCACGTAGTCGCCGGGTTTCAGCGCATTTTTCAGGGGCGTCCAGGCGCCCTCGTCGAAGAAGCTCTTCGAGCTGCGGCCAGAGAGGGCCTTGTCCACCACTGTCGCGCAGTTGGTTGAAAATAGGCTGCCGAGCGGTTGGCCCCAGCCCATGCGCGGGTAAACGTCGCTCCCGTAGACGCTCATCGTCGAGTCGCCGATCATGTACACGGTGACCGCCTTGGCCGGTTTGCTCGTGCACACGCTGGCGCCGGTGCCTGCGCTGCCGCCCGCGCCCGCACTGCTGTTTCCGCCCGTGCTGCTGTTTCCGCCCGGCGCGCCGCCCGCGCTGCTGCTTCCGCCGGCCAGGGTCCCGGCTTCGCCGCCGGCGCTCATTCCCGCGGTGGCCTCGGACCCACTCGCGCCGTTCGCGCTCGCCCCGCCTGCCGCTGAGCCGCCGTTTCCGCGGAGGCCGACTGAGGCGGCGCTGCCGCCCAACCCGAACGAACCCGCGCTGCCACCGAAGCCAATTGAGCCGGCCCGTCCAGCGCTCGCTAATACGCCGGGATCTTCAGCCGCCGAGTCGATTCCGCAGGCCGAAGCCAAGACCAGCAAGAGTCCACAACCCCGGGATCGCAAATGGCTCATCGCGTCCGGAGTTGCCCGTGCGCAGTGAAACCGTTCATCAAAATTCAATGCGTCGGCGGTCGGCTCAACGCGTGGGAGTCAATGCATTGCGCGAACGCTCCGGCACTCCAGGGAGCTGGTTGCTTTTGGGGCTGGCTCAGCGGGCCGATCTGCATCCAAGCGGCCACGAACGCGTCCGAACGACGATTTTCGGACTTCGCAGTGAAGCTTCGTGCGCCGATCTGACGGGCAGCCCGCGGCCGGCATTCGGTACATTTCGCCGTTCTCGATCAGGGCGAGTCGTTCGCGACGCCGAAGGCTGTGCCGGCCTGGGAGTGCCTCGTGACCATCAAACCCCCGCTCGATCGCCGAGCGCTGCTCTTTGGATCGGCTGACTCGAAACCATGGGAAGTCGTGGATCCGGAAACCGATGATCGCTTTGGTCTGAGCCATTCTCGCCGAGTCCTACCGCAGCATTCCGCGGGCCCAATCCCATTGAGTGATTGAGAAATACGCCCGGAATCCGCGTCGAGCGATTTCGAGTTTGGCGGGCTTCGATCGTTCGAGTTCGGTAAATTCGAGGCGTTGGCGGCGGGCTCGGTTGACCTGTGGTCGGGCACCGGATACGAAAATGCGGGTGTCGAAGGTTAGCCTTGCCGATTATCGCGCGCTCGCTCAGTTCCGGTACGAGATTCGCAAATTCCTGGCGTTCAGCGAAGGCGCGGCGCGCACGGCCGGCATCGAGCCGCAGCAGCACCAGGCGCTGCTCGCGATCAAGGGCTTACCGCTCGACTCCGAACCGACGATCGGCGCGCTCGCCGAGCGGCTGTGCGTGCAGCACCACACCGCCGTCGCCCTGGTCGACAAGCTCGAAGAGCACGGCTGGGCGAAGCGTCGCCGCGGCGAAGCCGATCGGCGCCAAGTGTTGCTCGAGTTGACGACGAAGGGCAGCGCGTTACTCGCCAAATTGTCGGCCTTGCATCGCGAGCAACTGGGCGCGGTGGGCGCGAGCATGGTGCAAGCGTTGGACGTGATCGTCAGCGCGCGCGCCGCGAAGCCGGCGAAGCGTCGTTAGCCGATCACGAAGCGGCGCGCACCGCGGGCGGCGCCACTGACGGTTCGAGCCCTCTGGCGGTCTGTGTGATCACCTGGTGCACGAAGCGCAGCTTGGCGATCACCTTGTCCGCGAGCACGAACGGATACAGATCGGGCAGGCCCATCGAGCGATTCAGGCTATTGAGCGCGATCGTGACCGGCACCCAGGCCGCGATCAGCTCGTCGAAATCGTCGAATCGCACGCGGCGCATCTGCACCGCGTCGCTCACTGCGCCGCCGACTGGCGCTGGTCGCAACGCGAGGCCGTAGCTTTGCGCGGTCTCGAGCGTGTCCACCATGTGTAGATAATGGGCCCAGGTCTCGGCCCAATCTTCCCAGGGGTGCATGGTCGCATACGCGCTCACGAAGCTCTCGGGCCAATCGATCCGCGGCGCCGCATAGTGGCGTTTGACGGCTTCGTCGTAATCTTGCTGCTCGTCGCCGAACTGTTCACGGAACGCGGAGAGCAGCGCGCTGTCTTTGACCAGGCGGTCCCAATAGTAGTGCCCGGATTCATGGCGAAAGTGCCCGAGCAGGGTTCGGTAGCGTTCGCCCAAGCGCGTGCGAGCCGATTCGCGAGCGGCCGGGTCGGCTTCGGCGAGGTTGATGGTGACGAGTCCGTCGCAGTGGCCCGTCAGCACGCGTTCGCCGTTCGGGCCGTCTTGCTTGAAGGCGAAGGCGAGGCCGGTGCGCGGCTCTTCTTCTTTCGATTCGAGCGGCAAGCCGAGCGCCTGCAACGTGTACACGAGCCGGCGTTTGGCCACCTCGAGCGCACGCCAGGAGTCGATCGCGGCCGGGTTCGACAGATCCGGGATCATCTCGTTCAAGCGACACGACGGACAAAAGACGTTGGGATCGTGCTCCGGGATCGCCCAGTTGCACACGGCATGCGTCGCATAATTTTGGCACAACCGGTACCGCGAGCCTTTCGCGATCGGATCGAGCGCCAGATACCGCACGTGACCGTCCGCCGGCGGCGGCTCCGTGCCGCTCAGGTCCGGCTCGAGCGCGGAAAGCAGCGCGCGATCCGGCAAATAGGCAAGCAGGTGCCCGCAGCGGGTGCACTGCGAATTTTCGAAGAAAGCGACCTGCTTGCAGGCCGAGCAACTAAAGATCTTCATGGCGCGAGTCTCGTGCCTGCAGCGGGCGTGCCAGCACTCACTCGGCTCAGACGCCGCGAATAGCGCACGCGCGAACCCCGGCGCATAGCCGGCTTGCTCGGCACTCGCGCAAATGAGCCCCAGTGCGTGGCGTCTCGTCGCCAGCGCCATCGCTGCTCAGCCCGAGGAGCCGGCCCGGCCATTGACGTGAAGGGGCACGTTTCGTGCACCGAACTGAGCGTGAAACGAGCGACCGCAAAGCGCTGGTGGGGCCTAGTCAAGCGCGTATCCGACGAAGCCGACGAGGATGACGCGGACATCGTCGCGGCCGGGCTCGCCTTTTACGGCACTTTGGGCCTGTTCCCGGCGCTCCTGGCGAGCGTCTCGCTTTACGGTTTGGTCGCGGATCCAGGCGCGATTCAGCGGGCGATTTGGAGCGTCGCGCGCTCACTCCCGCCTGCGGCGCGAGACATCGTGATTGGCGAGCTGTCGCAGTTCGTGGCGCGGTCTTCGCGCAGCCTGAGCTTGAATCTGATTTTCGGCACCTTGGCCGTGCTCTGGAGCTCGTCCTCGGCGATGGGGGTGCTCGTGCGCGCGATCAACGTCGCCTATGATTTGCCGGAGCGACGCAACTTTTGGCAGCGCCGACGGTTGGCGGTGCTGTTCACGCTCGCGGGCATGCTGGGCATGTTTTTGCTCGTGCCGCTCGTCGCCGTGTTGCCCAAAGTGCTGAGCTTCTTCCACGTGGGCGGTGCGATCGTGCTCTTGCGCTGGCCGGCGATGGCGCTGGTCGCCGCGCTCACGCTGGGCCTGCTCTACCGTTATTCGGTCGAGCGGCGTCCCTTGCCTACGGTGCGCGCGGTGCTGCCCGGCGCGGGGTTGGCGGCCCTTTTGTGGGTGCTCTTGTGCGCGGGCTATTCGGCGTACGTCCAATACTTCACGAGCTTCAGCTCGACCTACGGCGCGCTGGCTGGGGTGATCGTGCTCGAGTTTTGGCTGTACGTTTCGGCTCTGATCGTCGTGTACGGCGGAGAGCTGAACGCGGAGCTCGAACGGCGTGTGAAATGCGGCGAGCAACAGGAGCTCCCGCTCCCCGAGCCGGACCAATCAGCAACGCCGGACCAATCAGCAACACCTAGCCCACGAAAAACCCCGCGGGGCACTTGGGAAGCGCCGACGCGGGGTGCATGAGACGACCGTGCCTCGCCGGAGCGAGGGCTGTCGCCGGAACTCACGAGGTCGAGTTGCTGGTGTGATTCTCGAACGTGCTGAGCTTGTCGCTGATTTTGTCGTTCACGCGGCCCTTTACGTCGTCGAGGCGCGTCTTCACGTCGTCGAGGCCGTCGGAGAGACGGGCACGGAGCTCCTCGCCGGAGCTCGGCGCGAGCAGCAATGCCGCACCCGCGCCGATCGCGGCGCTGACCGCGACCAGGCCCAAGGCGGGCAGGGCGCGTGACAGAGCGCTCGGACGGCGTTCCAAGCCAATCACGCCCAGAATGTCATTGATTTCGAGACCGCGCACGGCCTTGGCCGCCTGTTGGGCGCCGATCACTGAGCCGATGGTCCACAACGCTTTGCTGAGATTCATGTGAAGCTTCCTTCCCTGGATATCGTCCGATATCGCTGTTCCTGTATTTCGCACGTCGCGTGCGTGCTCAGGTCCAGTGAGCAAGGCGCATGCCACGAAAGCGCGCCGATCGGTCGCTGTTTGTGCGGGTTTCGTGAAGGCTCGGCTGACGCAAGCTGCCCCAGTGCGACAGCTTGGTGTCACGCTGAAGTCCGCCGCCAGCTCAGTAGCGATGGCGCCAGATCAAATCCAAGCCCGACTCTCCGCGGTCGCCGACGAGCGCGGACAACGACCAGCGAGAACGGATTCGGAAGTCGAAGGTCAAAAAGGTCAAATCGGGTGGTTGACCTGGCGCAGGAGCGCCGAGCGCGCGCGTGATCGCCGCTGAGATGCGCGGGGAAATCTGCACCACGAGCTCGGGGCGCGCGCTGCCGGTGCTGGTATCCACGCGCGTGCTCACGTCCAACGCCGAGATGCTGGAGAGCGCCTTGTTCAGACCCTGCGTTGCCGCGCCGCCCACTGCGCCGAAGGCGGTGGCGGCCGTGCTTCCGCCGCCGGAGCTTCCGCCGATGGAGCCGTCGGCCGAGCCTGTGAGCAGCAGACTCAGCACCTGGTCTTCGGTGAGCGGTGGCTCGGCACGCAGCACGATTTTGCCGTTTTTCACGGTGCCGCTGTAGTCCGCGTACACGCGGTGTTGCTCGTCGTCCGGCGCGTCCCAGCGAGCACTGGCGACAATCGTCGGGTTCCCGGGTTCGCCCGCGAACGTGATCGTGCCGCTCTCGATTTCGAACTGCTTGCCGGACACGTCTAGTTTGCCACCACGCAACCGGATCTCTCCGGTCATGGTCGTCGGATCGCCGAGCGTGAGCTGTGTTTTGCCGGACAGTTGCACTTTGGTCGAATCGCCGCGCTGAATCCAAATGTTGTCGCCCAGCGTGAGCGCGACGATCATCGGTCGATCGTTTTGCGTCGGGTCGCTGTCCGTCAACGGTTGGAGCGGCAGCGTCACGAAGTCGCCGGCGCGTTGCTGCGTGCCGATGCGGATGTCCTTCGCCGGGTCGAGCGCCTGCACGTCTTGACTGCCGGTGTCCGGAATGTGCACGTGCAGCTCCGGAATGTTCACCCCAAGCTGACTCGAGCGTTCGGCGTTGCCGGGCACGAGCTTCACGTCGATCGCTCCCCAACAATCGCCGATATCGGTGCCCGCGACGGAAATCGCGATCGCGTCCGACTTCGTGATGCGCACGTGCGCATTCGCGTCCGTCAGATCCAGACCTGCGAGGTTCGCTTCGGCCGTGACACTGAGCTTGCCACTCGTGGCCCGCGCGGAGAGCTGCTCGAGTTTGACTTTGCCTGGCGCGACCGTTACCCGGCCCTTGATCTGCTCGAAGCGCTGCCCGAGCGACGCCACCTGGGCCACTCCTTGATCGATGTCCACGTGGCCGTCGAGCTCCGGCGCGCCGCCCCGGAAATGGGCGTTCAAATCGCCGTTCAAGCGCCCATCCAGCTCACCAAAGCTCGAGGCCACGAATGGTGCCACCGCGGCCAGTCTGAAACCTCGGGCACGCAGCTCGGCGTCGGCTGGCAGCACCAGCTTCGGCGCGAGCTTTGCGCCCCATGCAAAGCCGGAGTGCGCGTCGGCGGTGGTCACTCCCTTGCGATCCTCGACGCGCAGGGAGGCGTCCGCCTTGTCGCCTTTGGCTGCGACTTGGATCTGGATCCGCGAGAGCTCGGTTTGGCCGACCGTGAACGGCTTGGCTTCCAGCTGAGCGTCGAGGCTCGCGTTCTTGCCGAAATCCTTGAGCTCGATCTTGCCACTCAGCGAGCCGCCCACTTGGCTGACTTGGGTGCCCGGCAAGAGCGCGATCGGAAAACCGTCGAGGTCGATTTTGGCGTTGGCGCCGAGCGCCGGAGTCTGGCCCGAGTTTCGCGCGAGCCAATCGGCGATCGCGGTCTCGAAGTCGATGTCCGCCTTTCCGACTTGATGCGGGCCCGACTGCGCACTGCCTTTGAAGCTGCCACGCGCGTTCGCATAGTCGGCTTGAAACTCCAAATCGAGGCCGGCCTTGCGCTGTTCGCTTTGCCGAAAATTCTGGATTTTGCCGGTCAGCTTGAACGTCGGCGCGCGGATCGTGCCGTCGTAGCCAAGCTCACCCGAGGCAAGCCCGTTGAGCCCTGCCGGACGGATTTCGACCGGCAATTTTTCGAGCGCGCGGGGGGGCATGGTGAGCCGCACGTGGAGCGGGATTTGTTGCCAGGTCTTTGCGAGTTCGTCCGCGGCGGTGGCGAGGCGCGGCGCGGCGTTGCCGGCGACGCTCAGCGAGCCGAGCGCGCCATACTCGTCTTTGACGCTCAGCGCGAGCTCGGTGTCACCGGCCTCCGCGTGCTTGAAATCCAAATCGACGTCCAGACCTTTGATCGAGGTCGGCGCCGCGTCGAGCGCCTCTTGCTTGGTGGTCAGGTTGGTTTTGCTGTGACGCGCGCCGCCGAGCTGCAAGTTTTTGGTGCTGACGTGTGCGTGCAGAGTCGGTAGTCCGGGCCCCGGTGCTGCGCGCTCGATGCTAGCATCGTATTTGACGCGACCGCGTGCGCGCGCGATCGGCAGATCGACCCCGGGCGGTACGAGTTGCGCGAGATCGCGCAGGTTGAGCTGGCCTTCCAGGTCGAGCCCGCCGCTGAGCCGAGCCGCATTGGTGTGCTCCAGGTCGATGCCGCGGATCTCCCGAAAGTCGAAGCTCAGTTGCCCCATCTGTTTGAGATCGCCGCGCAGCGAGCCGTCGAGTCGACCGTCTTCGAGCTTCAAATCAGCCGCAAGCGAGCCGCCGCTCATGCGCTCGAGGCCCAGGTTTTCGGCCTTGAGCATGAGCTCCGCGTGCGGGCTGCGGCCCTTTTTCTCGTACTGCACGGCCAGGGTCGCGGTGCCGGATTGGAGCGGTGCGCGCTTGTCGGCGAGCCGCCACAGCCGGGCGAGATCGAGCTGGTCGGTGTGCAGCGTGGCGCGCTCGAGCTCCGAGCCATAAACCAGCGATGCATCGGCCGTGCCGGCACCCTGCAAATGCAAATTGTCGACCGTGGTGCGCCCGCCGATGATCGTCACGTTCTTCGCGGAGATCGTCAGGTTGGTGTCGCCCTGATTCACGTTCACGCTCGGGTGGTCGAGAGAGATTCCGCGCTCGTTCGAGACCATGCTGCTCACTTGAATGTGACGCCGCGGCACGAGCATGCCGATCTCGGCGCTGAGCGCGAAGCGCGAGAGCGGGCCGCGCAGCGCAATCTGCGCGTCCGAAATGTGCTGCCCGGCTAGGTTCGCGTCCGTCAGATCCAGCCGCACGTCGGCGGTCGGATGGGGCAAGACGCCTTTAACCGTGGCCCGGAGTTGCGCTCGGTCGACGTGATTTTCGGCCTGCGCGAGCCCGCTCAGGTCCGCGCGCACGCCGGCGTCGATGAGCCCCGGATCGACTTGATAGCTGCCTTGCGCGTTCAGGCTGCCGCGGGCCCGGGCACCGGCGAGCTGCTTCAGACGCGGCGGGTTGTCGAGCTTGGTCGCGCTGCGAAACTCGACCACGGCCCCCGTGTTGTTGGTGCGGCTCGCCGTGATCTCGACGCTGGTGGGCGCGCCGGGTTCGGCGATCTCCGCGTGCGCTTCGACCCGAGCGCGACCGCTGTTCGCGTCGTTCGACAGGTGTCCGCTCATGCTCAGCGCGGGCAGCGCCTGCGCGGCGATCAGCGACGGCTCGGTCGCGAGCTCGAACTGCCCGGTCATCGCCCCCGTTTTCGGCAGCAAGACCGACGAATGCAAGGTGAAGTCCAGGTTGGTGGCGGGCGCACTGCGGCCGAGCTCGGCCGCATTCACGTCATGCGCGTGAAGGTTGGCTTTGGCGCTC
>Ga0068856_100005776_pt1 | contig 12194 bp, 4 predicted proteins | sample KBSCornC62_FD_66595 | JGI IMG/M metagenome (GOLD analysis project Ga0068856, IMG submission 66595) | Corn rhizosphere microbial communities from Kellogg Biological Station, Michigan, USA - KBS Corn C6-2 | ecosystem: Host-associated > Plants > Roots > Rhizosphere > Soil ...
GTGACAGGTGATGCATGGCCGTCGTCAGCTCGTGTCGTGAGATGTTTGGTTAAGTCCATCAACGAGCGCAACCCTTATAGTCTGTTGTATTTTTCAGGCTAGACTGCCCTGGCAACAGGGAGGAAGGAGGGGATGATGTCAGGTCAGTATTACCCTTACATCTGGGGCTACAAACACGCTACAATGGCCGGTACAAAGGGCTGCCAAGTCGCGAGACGGAGCAAATCCCATCAAAACCGGTCTCAGTTCGGATTGAAGGCTGAAACTCGCCTTCATGAAGCCGGAATCGCTAGTAAAGGTAGGTCAGCTATACTACCTTGAATACGTTCCCGGGTCTTGTACACACCGCCCGTCAAACCATGAAAGTCGCCAATACCTGACGTGTGAGCTTTGCCTCGCCCTAAGGTAGGGGAGATGATTGGGGTTAAGTCGTAACAAGGTATCCGTACGGGAACGTGCGGATGGATTACCTCCTTTCTAGGGAGAAACTAAGCTGCAGATCGAGTAATCACTGTAGACTTAGGTCGATGCTTGTTAGATCGTATATTCAGTACTGACGATCTAAGCGCCACTTCGGTGGTCGGCACCATTCAGTTAACTGAAACCTTGAATCTGACGTTTGATTTGCACTATCCAGTTTTTAACCGAAATTCCGAAATTTCAGCATACAAAAAGAGGCTCATTGCGAGGGGCCTTTTTTTGTATGAGATGCAGCGGGCTACCGGACGAGGTAGATCACGACGACGCCGAGGAGGGCGATAGCAGAGCCTTTAAAGCGACGCAGAATGTGCCTCTCGTGCAGAAATATACCGGCGAAAAGGATGACGATGAGAGTGTCGAGTCGCTTCACGGCTAGAACGTAACTGCTGCTGGTGATGCTCAGGGCCTTCATCTGGAGGAATACGGATAGCGTCGAAAAAGCGGATATGACTACCATATGTTTCCACCACTTGCGCCACACGATACCTTCCCGGCGTTTCGGTTGGGCGAACATATACATGCTGAGCAGGATGAACGTAATTGTCTGCACGAACAGCAGATAAAAGGCCGGTGAGGTGGATCGAAGGGCGATCTTATCCAGGTTGGTGGCAACGCTCCATATGACGATGCAACCCAGCATGGCACGTGAGCCACGCTGCCTCCAGACTGCCGAAAAAGGCTGCAACAGCGAGTGTTTGCCACTGACGCTGGTGTAGTACACGCCGAATGCGATGAATAGGATGCCTATGAGCCCGGTTAGCGGTGGTTTGGTGCCGAACATGATGAATGACGATAAAAGCAGCCCGATGGGCACCAGATTGGTCAGAGGACATATTACGGATGCATCACCATGTTTGTAGGCGCTAAAAAGTAGTACGCACCCAAAACTACAGAGTGCAGCCGAGGCTATACCGGGCAGCAGGAAGTCGTGATTAACGTAGAACCGTTGGTGGGTCGTCAGCAGCAGGGCGGCGCTAAAGGGGATGGCAAGCAGCTGCGTCCACCAGGCAAGTTCTACTGGCCGTGAGCTGGAGCCATGCATACGGCGCGCCAGTGTTGCCACAGCGTTGGTAACCGCTGCAAACACGGCGAAGTAAAACCACATATGTTTATAGTAGCAAAAATGCTTACGTTTTGGGCTTGCGAACCTAGCATGACCCTTGTCTTTCAAGGGGTTTTTGGGTAAAATACACCGGTAGTTTCTGGGAGAAACACACAGTTTGGGGCAATAGCTCAGTTGGCTAGAGCACCTGCTTTGCAAGCAGGGGGTCCGGGGTTCGAGTCCCCGTTGCTCCACCACTTTTACATCTGGAAATACTTATGGGGGCGCAGTGCTTGCACGGCGTCTCCACCAGGTATTTCCTGGGCGATTAGCTCAGCTGGTTAGAGCGCGTCACTGATAATGACGAGGTCGGAGGTTCGAGTCCCTCATCGCCCACCAAGAAAAACACCGCAGTAATGCGGTGTTTTTTATATTCAGGCGAGGAGTTCTCTACTCACCCTTGTGGCGCAGAAAGCGGTCTCGCTCGGCACCCGCAAGCAAGAGCAGGGCGAAGCACAGGCCCAGTATAGGCAGCACGTAGTTAGCGTGACTGTCGTTGCTGGCTTGCTGTGTGGCCGTGTCGATCTGGTGGCTCAGTGGTGCGGCTATGGCATCACCAAGTACTGCTGTAGTGTCACCAGCGGTTGTGGTGGTTGACGGGTCACTGGTTCCAGTAAACGTTGCAAAATGGTGCGGATGGCCAGTGTAGGACGGGCCTGAGGCACTTGTTTGGACTGCAGAAGAGTCTCCGGTAGTACCAGTATCACCGACTGCGGGAGCGGCTGTAGGCTGGATGCCGAAGTTGCCGTTCCAGGTGCCAAATACGTTGATGAACAGGATGCCGAACCAGTTGGCGAGCGACAGGGTGCTGTCTTCGACGTTCAGGATGTTTACGGCGGTGCTGGCGTTGCCACTGGTGGCGTTGCCACCAACCCAGTTATCGCTGACGGTGGCATTACCACTGTTTGCGCTGGCGTTCACGTTGTTGGTGATGCTGAGGTTGGTGTCGGCCTCAACGACGCTGTTGCCGGTGCCTGGAGCGTTGCTGGTAATACCGCCACCGAATTCAGCAGAGGTAGCACCTGTCGGCGCGTTCATAATCATGCCAACCCACTGACCGAGCACGTTTACGAAGACCAGCAGCACGTTCTTACCGACGATGCTGCTGCCGGTGAGGTTTAGGATGGTAACGTTGGTTTTGGCATTGCCGGTGGTGGCGTCGCCACCGACGTCGTTGTCCGTTACCGAGGCATTACCACTGTTTGCGCTGGCGTTCACGTTGTTGGTGATGGATTCGTTGCTGTTGAAGCTCTCGGCGCTGGCAGACGGATCTGCGTAGGCGTTCGAGGCAAGCAGCTGGTCGATAACCGACTGCGGAATGAGGATATTGCCGTTGAGGTCGCCGTAGATGTTAATAGTGCCGATGAACGACTGACCGGCCGCAACGGCGGAGTTGATCATGTTAATGAGGTTTACGATTGTCTCGGCGTCACCGGTGGTGGCATTACCGCCTTTGCCATTGCCGGAAACAGTGGCATCGCCGCTAACAGAGGTGGCTGTAATGGCGTTGTTGATGGCCATGTCAGTGCTGACGGTGCCGCTAGTGCTGCCGGGGTTGGCATCCGGGGAGCCGGCGCCGGCGCCTATGGCTGTTGGGTCGAGGATGATGTCACCATTCTGGTCGCCCGTAACATCTCTGTTGAAGGTCAAAACGCCGGCGCTGGAAGTGCTGCTGAGACTGTTGACCAGGTTGGCGACGTTTACTTCGGTGGTCGCGTTGCCGCTGGTGGCATCACCGGCGTTGCCATTGTCGGTCACATTGGCGTTGCCGCTCTGTGACGTGGAGCAGATGCCGTTGTTCAGCGTCACGCCGTTATTTGCGTTGCCCGGTGTCTGAGTGTCGGGGCCAGCACTCGGGGCCACGCAGGTGGCCGACGGGTCTGGCGGGGCGGTTGCTGCCGTAGGGTCGCCGGGTGTGTCCGAACTGGGGCTTGAAGAATTCGGTGCGGTATTTGCAGCGTTACCGCTATTTGCGGTGCTGGAGGTGTTGTTGCTGCCTGTTGTTGTAGCACAGTTTGTGGACTGATCTGGCGTAGTAGTGGCTGGGACCCGGTTTTCTACATACGAACTGCTGTTGGTGTCGTAGTCCCACTCGGCCTGTGTCCAGGTATTTGTGTTGCAGTCGTAGGAGTAGTCCGGGCTGTACAGCGCCGTTTGTGTGCCGGTGCTGGGGTTGTATACATAATAACTGTTTGTCCAGTCGCCTGCGTAGGTGCCGGCGCATTGGTACGCGAAGGTAGATGAGTCGGGTCCGGTGGGGCCGTTGGCCGGTGGTGTGCACGTTGCGTCCGCCCAAGCGGTTTGCCCGCTAAGACCGAGCGCGGCTAGGCCGCTCAATGTGCCAACCGCCAGACAAAGGCGCGAAAAACGCAATGGAATAACAGGGCGGATTTTGTGCATAGGTAATCTCCGAAGTAAGAAGTAACAAGTTTTAGCAGGTTTGGGTGTGTGGATTTGGAAGTTAAGCGTCTATCGGCCAAAAGGCAAATGCACGATGTAAGTTTACTAAGCCTTATGGGGAGAGGGCATTCTGCCGAAAAGGTTATCTGCCCTCTGCCCGTTAGGTTGTCACGCTGTCTACAACACGCGCGTTACGTCAGTGTATTTACTGAGTGACGCTGACGGTGAAGCTGGTGTTGTTGGTGTTAGTGGCGTTGCCAGTAGAAGCGGTACCAGCCTTGTTGTTGCCAGAAACAGTAGCGTCACCACTCTGAGCAACTTGAGTAGTCGTGTTGTTTACCTCGACGTTGCTGAAGTTCAGGCTGGCAGAAACATTCGTGTTCGTGTTGCCGCTGTTGTGGTGGTCGTTGTCGCTGCTGTCGTTCATCGGGCTGGCAGCAGGAGCTGACTTCTGAGTGACGTCAATTTCACCTGATGTGCCGTTGTTGTTAGTGGCGTTGCCGGTGTAGGCGCTGTTGTCACTGGAGGCGTTATTGCTGTGGTGGTTCCAGTCGCCATCGTGGTGGTTGTTAGAGCCACCGGAAACATTGGCGTCACCAGTGTTGGAGTACTGGTCAGTAGTGTTGTTTACGCCAACATTGCTAACGTTTGCGGACAGGTTGGCCGTCAATGACTTGTTGCCACCATTGTGGTGGTGATGGTTGCCGTATGTCGGACTGGCTGCTGCAACACCACCAGTCGCGAGGCTCAGGCCCAGGACAGTAGCTGCGGCGGCACGATACAGTTGTTTTTTCATGTAACTTACCTCCTGTAGGTAGTTATTAGGTTAATATCCGGGCTTGATCACCCGGTTTTGCATAAGCACTATAGAAGCGCAAAGCTAAAAGCTTACGCAAGACCGGATGGTCAAGGCGACTAATCAGCCGAGCCGCTCGAGGACGAGCTGCTGTTGATGCTCACGTTGAGATTATTGGATGAACTGGCTCCGGATGATGAGCTGTGGGTGGAAGACGAGGAGTTGGAGACGCTGACTGTAGTTTTGCTGTTGCCTTTTACTGTCGTGCGGGTGTAGCTGCCGTTAGCTGGAACCGTGACGCTTTGGCCATTTACGTTCACGCTTGTGTGCTGCGTGTTGCCAGATGGAGGAGGGTCGGTACCACTGGCAGAAGTGTCCTCCGGTGTGCCCGCCCCGCCATTGCCGTCGGTGGTTCTGCCGGAGGATTTTTGAGCGGTTTCTGGCTGTGGCTTGGAAGTGTCGACGCTGTTGTTGCTGCTAACCTCGGCGCTTGCAACGGCAATAACAAACAAAAACGCGCCAGCCAATAATAGGCTGACGCGCTTGCGGGTAAAACTAGCACCAGGGCGATGCGAACTACCGACGCGTTGACTGTGTGACTGACTGGCGGCTGAAGGCTGCAACTGCTGCATGACGGCTATCCCCGGTTATCCTAACTACTACCCATAGATCCAAACGGCGTGATGCTCTCCTGGGTCTAACAAAATGATACGTGCCTCGCTGTGACGGCTCTGTAAAATTTTTTACACCCCGACATAGTTTTGGCAGTTTTGCACAGGACTGACTTACTTAGCATAATCGCTACGACTTTATAGTCAAGGATTTTCAAGTCAAAGGTGTAAATTTGACATACTCCGCGCCCCAGTAGCAACCTACAGGCTGCTACTGCATGACGTGGTAGTAGAAGGTGTAGGTTTGGCCAGTGGTCAGGCCGTTGGTGGTAGCAGTATTAATGCTAAAACCGGTAGTCGACGGAGTGACATACTGCTGGAGCCGGGCGGCGTTGCTGTCTCCGGCATTGAGTACTACGTTCGGGGCTGCGCCGTATGCTTGCGAGAAAGTTACTTTTGCTACTTCGCCGGCTGTAAACCCACTGCCGAGAGTTATGGTGATCTTGCCACTCTCATCGTTGCCGGCAACAACCGTGCTTGCGCCGGCACCGGCTGCTTCGCCGGCCGTAAAGGTTGGCGTAGCGCCTGCGGTGACGATATGGCCGTTGATGGTGATGCCGGCGGTAGACAGGGTAGCGGTGACGGTGAGGTTGGCAATCGTGGCGCTGCCGGTCACGTTGAGTACATTGATGGTGGCCGTGCCGCTTATATTCAGGTCGTTCAGCGTAGCGTTAGCACCTTGAAGTACGTAACCGTTGCTGACGCCATCACTTTGCAGACCCATTGGGTCGTAGTAGCCGATGTGAATGTACAGCTGAATAGTGCCGGTACCGCCGCTGAAGTCCTGCAGCGCCTCGCCGATGGTCATGGTTGCGCCCGTTGCCTTAACAGCCAGTCCTGTAGACGGGTCGAAGGTAAGCATATCGCCGACGTGAATGGCACCCTTGGCGTCAGAAACGTGTACCGGCACCTGGCCGAGCATACTCACGAGAGCGTAGTTCTCCGGATGGGAGGTGTCGTAGACCTGGTTGTTGCCTACGAAGCCCGGGCTGGTTGAGATGACGCCGGTAAGGCTGCTGGCGCTGTTTGAGGCACTGCAGCGTTCCGCATTGCCAGCTACATCAACGCATACTACATCACCAGGCTGCAGCTGGCCGGGTGTAGTCTGCGTGAAGTATTCGGCGTAGTCGCCTAGGTTGCTCGATACGCTGCCTTCGGCTGCGATCGAGGCCGTCCCGGACAGACCGACAGTCAGGACCGCACCTACGCTGCTCGTGGTAGTGTCGATACCCGTAAGGTTGGTTGTTGCAACCGTAAGCGCCGTGGCGCTGCCGCCGCCGTTCTGGATTCGCATACCGAAGCCTTGGCCGGAGTTCTGGATATTCAAAGCTGCACCGGTCGCGCCCAAGTACTGCTGGTTTACCGAAAGTACGCTTGAAGCGTCGGAACAAACACTGCCCGTATTTTCCGTACAGTTGTTAGAGAAGGTGGCTACGCTGGAGGACACGGTTTCCGAACTGCTCGGGGCGCCTATGAGATCCATCGCACTTTCGCCCCAAGGTCCAGTAAAGCCGCTCGTCCATGACAGTGGTGTCGTGCTGCCACTGGCGGTCAGGTAGCTTGATCCTACCGACAAGCCACTCGAACCACTGGAGTTCCTGGCCGCTAAAGTCTGGCTGGCACCCTTTGTCAGGCTGCCGCCAGCGTTGTATGTCCCGACACCATCCACGACCACGTGTCCGGTAACTGATGTCGCGGTAAGCGACAAGGAAGTTCCTGAGCCACTGTTGCTGCTAAATGTACCGTATGGTGTTACCTGGTTTACGTTGTACCAGCTATCGGCAACCATGTTAAAGGCCTGACCCTGATCGTCATGCGAAGAACCGGTAACGGTAAAGGAGTGTGCACCTGTAGCGGGGGCTGCAAGCATCCAGTAGGTGACGGTTGTAGTAGAGAGGCTTGGCCCTGCAATTGTCTGCGCGCTTCCAATTTCAGTCATGCTTACGCCGTTGAAGCTTACGGCCGTCGGGTAGCCATATGCGGTGCCGAACGAAACACTACCTTGGCCCACTATGGTTACGAACAGGAACCGGTTACTGTTCGAACCCACCGTCATGGTGCCGGTTGTCCCACCGCCTGAAACAAGTGAGAAGCTGGATGCGGTATCGAGTGTCGGGGTTGCTACAGTAGCGCCCGAGATGTTCGACGTAAGCGAGCGGCTGACGTTAACCAGGCTACCACCTACCGTGCCACCGTTAGTTGTCAGGGTAGCGGTGTTACTGATGTTGAGCAAGCTGCCGGCGGTCTGCAGGGCAGAGGTGGTGGCGATGTTTACACCGTTTCCGGTTGTCAGACCGTTGGCGCTCACGACCAGGCCGTTTCCAGACGAAACGCTGTTGGCGTTCAAGGCAAATGCACCCCCGGTGCCGGTTGTTTCGCTGCTGTTTGCAGTGATGTCGCCGTTGTTCGCTACTGAGTATAAAGTGGCACCAAGTCCGCTGGCAGTCTTGTCATGGACACCGAATAGCTCACCGCTGATCGGGCTGCTGTTGTCGTTCTGAATAGTAAAGCCCTTGTTGGTGCTGGTCATATCGATATCTGGACTCGCGCCCGCAGAGGTGGTGTATGCCTGTTGCAGACTGGTACTGCCCGCGCCACCGCAAGAAGCAAATGTCAGAACTGTAGCTGATCCTGTTGAACCGCTAGTTGATTGTAGGCATTGCGCGCCGGTAGATCCCACACTCGGCAGGCTTAATGTCCAGCTGTTTGTTAGAGAGGAAGTATTCACCGTCAATAGCCGGTTGTCGTTTGTGCCATCTGCAAACGCCAGACTACCCGCCAAGCCTTGTCCTGCGACTGCAGTTTTATTCCCCAAGGTAACTAGGCTACTGCTCGTATCAACATTGAACGTGCTTTGGCCCGACGTATTTTGTATCTGGAATGCGGTCGATGAGTTGGTGCTCGTCTTGATAATGTCGGACGGGTTGGAGACGGCTCCAGTTATTGTCTGGGTGATGCCGTTGCCTTGAAGCACAAGTGGGTTCGTGCCACCACTGTAGCCGATAGTGATGTTGTCACTCACAGATGTGCCGATACTGATTGCGTTACCGCTTGAGGCGCTTATCAATACGCCTCCGGAGCCGCCCTGAAGGGTGGTCTGAGATGAACTTACGTTTGAGCCAACTGTTACGGTCTGATTAGTGCCCGACGAAGTGCCAATATTGACGACAGAGGCGAGTACGTCAGTTCCTGTCGCACCGATGTTCACAGTCTTATTAGTCGTGTTTGTGCTGATCATGTTTATGCCGCTCGCATTCTGCACCTGGAACGAGTTTGTGGAGCTGTCTGTGACATTTTTGAAGGTCGTGTTCCCGTTAGTGTCGATGGTTACTTCAGCATTTGTGCCGCCAGCAGCCAGCAGAATGTTTCCGCTAATGCTCTTGATGCTTAAGTCACCAGCAGCGGCCTGAGTGATTATTTGGCTCGTTGCACCGGATACACCTATTTCAGCTGTGGGGCTTCCACTCGTTTCATATAGGAGGCCGTTCTCGTTACCACTGGCTGTCATGTTTAGCACCAGTGGAGTACCGGTGCTGTTGATGGTAACTATTTTGCCGCTTGTATCAACATTGAATACGGTAGAAGTGGCATTTTGGACTTGGAAAGCACCCGTAGAAGCAGTGGAGGACTTTATAACTATGGAAGGGTTAGAGCCGGCGCCAGTCAGTGTTTCTTTGATACCGGCACCTTGAAGTGTTAGGGCGCTAGTACTGCCTGCGAAGCCTATTGTAATCGGGTTGGCGACAGAAGTCCCAATACTGATGGTCCCGCCGCTACCCGCCTGGATACCGATGGCGTTGCTGCCGGTACCGCCCTGTAGTGTAGTTGCGGAGCTACCTATGGTTGAACCGACTGTAATGGTCTGTGCATTTGATGCAGAAGTAGAAGTACCGATATTGATGGTAGTTGACAGGGCGGCAGCACCAGTTGCACCGATATTGACTTTGTGGTTTGTAGTATCGGCGGCGAGTAAGTTGTTAGCAAGATGATCCTGAACCTGAAACGCTGTAGTTGAATCGGCTGAGTTCTCAAACGTAGCCGCTCCCTGGGCCTGCAGACTTACACCGGCGGCGATACTCAAGCTGGTGCCGGCAGTATCTGTTATATCTGAACTGGTAAGCGTGCTGGTGCCGTTGAATAGGGCAAGCTTGCCACTCGTGCCGCTGCCGGTTATGCCACCTCCGCTGCCGGGACAGGTCTGCCAGCTGGGTGCGAGGCCTGGGCCGTTGCTTATCAGGCACTGGCCGCTGGTACCGATGCTAAGTTGGCCGACGGCACTGGAGCTGCTTGCGTATAGCAGGCCGAAGGCAGTAAGCGTTGATAGCCCGGTGCCACCGCTGCTTACACCCAAGGGTGTGGTAGTGAGGGTTAGTCCAGCAAAACTGGGCGTACTTGTGGTTGCTATACCTTGTACAGTATTAACAACGCCGCTTGCTGCCGTAAAGTTCGTGCTGTTGAAGGTAGCGATGCCCTTGGTGCTGCCATCTGCGGCTGCATTGTTGATCGTAATTGTACTTCCGACACCGCTGGAGTTTGCCAGGGTAAGACTACCGGTTAAGCTGTCTATGCTGCTTACACCGCCGGCGCCGGCGCAGGTCTGGAAGCTGGGCGCCACGGCTGCGCCATTGCTCATTAGACATAAACCGGCGCTTCCGTTGGCGAGCTGGCTTATGGTAGTAGTGCTGTTTGCGAACAGTAGCTGATTAGCGGTTAAGACCCCCAGGCCGGTACCGCCGTTGGCAACAGTCAATGCAGTACTCAGGTTTAGTCCATTGAAGGTAGGTGTGGCGCCGGTGTTGATGTTCTGTACGGTATTAACAACGCCGCTTGCTGCCGTAAAGTTCGTACTGTTAAACGTAGCGATACCCTTGGTAAGTCCATCTGCAGCAGCATTATTAATAGTAATGGCGCTGCCGGCACCGGTACTATTATTAATAGTCAACGCACCCGTCAAGCCATCCAAGCTGCTGACACTTCCGCTGCCGCCGGGGCAGGTGCCGAACGCCGGTGTACCGGCGACAACCATTAAACATTGGCCATTCGTGCCGGTCACGCTTGTAACGGGGCTGGTGCCGTTACCTACCAGCACGCCGTTTGCGGTCAGGCTGGTGGCACCGGTGCCGCCCTGCAGTACGCTTAGTGCAGTCGTAAGGCCGGACAGAGAGGTAATGTCGCTGTTCGCGCCACTGGCAGCCGCTCCCAGGTTGGTGCGGGCTCCTGCGGCAGTAGTGGCTCCCGTACCGCCGTTGCCGACCGTTAGCGCGCTGGAAAGGTTTAAGCCTGCAAATGTCGGCGTGCTCGAAACGGAGATGTTTTGCACTGTGTTCACATTTCCGGCTGTAACAGTCAGGTTAGTGGCGTTAAAGCTCGCCAGGCCTTTTACGGCAGCGGTCGCGTCGTTTACGGTTATGGTTGTGCCTACGGTGGTGATGCTGCTGGCGTTGGTTCCTTGCAGGGTGATGTCGCCGGTTTGGCTGTTCAGGCTCGATACGCCTGCGCCACCACCACCGCCACCGGTAAGACAGGTGGGGCAGGTCAGGTTGCCACTCGCGTCCAGGCTGAGCGGGCCACTGGCCGAAACCGCCACAGTACCGGTGGCGTTCGGTAGGGTAATAGTCTTGTTCGAACTGCTGGGTACGGCGAACACCAAGCTGTTTGTAATACCAGCCGAAGTATCTTTCAGGCTTACGGCAGCGCCCTGGAGTGTTAAGTTCTGGCTGCTGCTGCCAACGGTTAATGCGCCCGTCGGTGTCAGCGTGTTTACCGAAAGTGTACCACCTATGGTCACGGTTGAGCCGTTATCGGTAATAATGGAGTTCCCGATGGTACCGCTACCCGTGAACTTGGCAAGGGTGTTTGCACTGCCGCCAGGGGTGGTCACGCCACCACCCACGCCTGCACAGTTGCCCACGGTAGTGCAAATATCGTAAGCGCCGGCTGCCGCAGTCGCAAAGTTGTAGGTAACGTTAGCTGTCGGTGCCTGGAAACCTATGGTTGTCGCGCTTGCTCCGCTAGATGCCTTTATAACGCTGCTGTTGTTGCCCTGCAGGGTAAATGCTTGGCTGCCTACACCGACGGTCAATGAGCTGGTGGGCGTTATGGTGTTTACACCAAGGGTGCCGGCCACGTTTACGTTGCCGGTAAAGCTGCTGGTGCTGCCGATGGTCTGGCCGTTCACGGTGCCGTTGAGTGTCAAGTTACCGCCGGCGCTTACGCTCAGCTTGCTGACGCCGGCCAGCTGCAGATTCAACAGGTTGCCGCTCGCTGCACCGTTAGTGTTATTTACAGTCAGCATGTCGCCAGTAGCCTGGCTACTGCTGAGTGTCAGCTGGCCGAAGGTGGGCGTGCTGGTGGTGGCGATACCCTGAATAGTGTTTACGGCGCCACCCACAACGGAGAAGTTGGCACTGTTGAAGCTCGCCAGACCTTTTACCGCGTTCGTTGCGTCGTTTATGGTGATGGTGCTTCCAGCGGAAGAAACACTGCCTCCGCTTACTCCCGTGACGGTCAGTGCGCCGTTCAGGCTGTTCACACTGGCTACGCCGCCGCTGCCGGGGCAGGTTTGGAACGTCGGTGCCCCTGCAGTAGAGACCAGACACTGGCCCGAGGTTGCTGTAGTAATGCCGCTGATGGCGCTGGTGCCGTTACCGACCAACACGCCGTTCGTTGGCAGTGTGCCGATTCCAGTGCCACCTTGGGCGACCGAAAGGGCGGTAGTGAGACCGCTTAAGCTGGTAATATCGCT
>Ga0068856_100005778_pt1 | contig 12192 bp, 8 predicted proteins | sample KBSCornC62_FD_66595 | JGI IMG/M metagenome (GOLD analysis project Ga0068856, IMG submission 66595) | Corn rhizosphere microbial communities from Kellogg Biological Station, Michigan, USA - KBS Corn C6-2 | ecosystem: Host-associated > Plants > Roots > Rhizosphere > Soil ...
CCGGTAGAGAACCAACCGTCTTCGCTGAGCACCGAACGCGTCGCGGCTTCGTCCCGGTAATAGCCCATGAACATACAAGGGGAACGGACTTGCAATTCGCCATCTTCGGCGATGCGCATCTCGACGCTCGGAAGCGCTTTTCCGATACTGCCGGCCTTCGGACGTTCCAGCGGATTAAAGGAAAGAATGCCGGCTTCGGTCAGTCCATAGCCTTCAATCAGCGGCATTCCGATCGCCGAGAAGAACTCTGCCAAATCCTTTCCGAGAGGCGCGGCTCCGGAAGCGGCAATGCGCAGCCGGCCGCCCAACCGTTCGCGGATTTTCGAAAATACGAGTTTGTTCGCGGCCTTGCGGGCGCGCGTCATCCATTTTGGAATCGCCTTGCCTTCTTGTTGATAGCGGGCCGCCTCGAGCCCCAGCCCGAGCGCTCCATGAAACACCTTGCGCAGCGGCAAAGGGCGTTTTTTTAGCTCACTCAAAATACTGGCGTACATGCGTTCCCAAACACGCGGAGGCGCCAGAAACACGGTCGGCCGAATCGACTTCAACTCGGACGGCAGGCGAGTGAGGCTTTCGGAAAACCACACCGGCATGCCCGTGCGCAGCGGCACCATTTCGAGGACGATGCGCTGGGCGATGTGGGCAGAAGGCAGAAACACGATGGTGCAATCCTGCGGCCCCACCGGCAAAGCAATAGGCGCCATGTCGACATTGGCCAGGATGGCAGCATGGCTGGTCAGGCCCATCTTCGGCTCGCCTGTGGCGCCGGAGGTTAGGTAAAGAATAGCCGCGTCGTCGGAGGACAGTTCCTCCTTCATTCGCGAGAGCGCGGAAGGATCGCGGTCCTGGAATTGGCGGCCCGTCTGCTGGAGTTGCTCGAGCGTAGTGCGGCCGGTTTGCTCTCCTGTCATCAGCACGATATGTTCCGGCAGGGTTGCGCCCTCGGCCCGGGCTAGGCTGACCAGTTCCGCTAGCGATTTGGCGTTTTCGATAAACAGGAACCGCGGCGCGATCGATTGAATATTGCCAAGCAAATCGGGCATCGGATAGGCAGTGTAGAGAGCGGCCGCCACGCCGCCCGCCGCCATGATGCCGATATCCGTTAGATAGAATTCGGCGCGAGTCTCGGAGAGAATGCAAGCAATCTCACCCTTGCGAATGCCGCGGGCTCGTAAGCCCAGCCCGATCTCGGTTGCGATGCGAAACCATTCGTTCCAGGAGTAGGTACGGTAGGCGCGACCCGCCTTTCCGCCGCTCGGCTGATAGAGCGCTACGGCGTCGCCATACTGCCGCGCGGTGTCCTCGAGCGCGGTAAACACGGTACGAGCCGGCATGGCCGAATTTTAACAACCCGCTTTTGGAATAAGTGTGCAATGCGACAATCGGGGTTTGCCGCGCGAAGAAGAACCCCTGACGAACTCCGCCGGCGAGGAGTCCCTGCGCCGGCCGCTCGCCTATCGCGAAGAAGCGTTTCTACAAAGCGCGGAATCGCGTCCGCTGCGCATTTTGTCGGAATATCTCTGGCCCCTGACGCATTTTCAGGACGAAAAGATCCAGGACACGATCGTGTTCTTTGGCTCGGCGCGAATTGAGGAGAATGGCCTGCTGGGCCGGTATTACCAGGAGGCGCGGGAGCTTGCCCGGCTCTTAACGGCGTGGTCCGCGTCAATCACGCCGCCGCCGGACGGAAACTCCGAGCCGCGGCGGCGCTTTGTGGTCTGCTCCGGAGGCGGCCCTGGAATTATGGAAGCCGCCAATCGAGGCGCAAGCGAGGCTGGCGGCAAGACCATCGGCCTGAACATCGGCCTGCCATTCGAGCAGCGGCCCAATCCATACATCACACCGGAACTGTGCTTCGAGTTTCATTACTTTTTCATGCGCAAGTTCTGGTTTGCGTACTTGGCAAAAGCGCTGGTGGTTTTCCCCGGCGGCTTCGGCACGCTGGATGAGTTGATGGAAATACTGACGCTCGCGCAGACCCAGAAGCTCGAGAATAAGATCCTGATTGTGTTGTATGGATCGAGTTATTGGCGCGAAATTGTAAATTTCGATGCATTGGTGAAGTACGGAACAATCGCCGAATCCGATATGAATCTGTTTCGTTTTGCCGATACGCCGCAAGACGGCCTGGCTATTTTGAAGGATGGCCTGACGCGTTACTATCTGGAGCCCGAAAGCGCTCTGCAGCGGCCGAGCGAGGAAGCGCCGGAAATCGCGCGCTCTCGGACTTCTTAATTTCACTTGCCACGAACTTAGATTAATTCAAAGTTTGACAGGCCGGAGCGGGCGCGGGCACAGCCATGCTATCGGCGTGTGTTGCAGGAACCGCCAGACGCCTCATGCTGAAGCGTTCCGGATGCTGAATCTTGCTTTCGAGCAGCGGAATAGCGCACGTTTCGGAACGTTCTGACTTCCGTTGCTTGGCTCTGGGCAAGTTGGCGAAAGTGAGAGGAGCCGGTAAGTCCTGAAGTCTATTTCCGGCGACAGAAGCGGCTATTTGCCGGTCGACCGATTCACGCGTAAGTTGTTGCAGACTTTTGCCCGCTTGCGGGAATGGAGATAGCTCTATTGAGTTACCCCCCGCCAGGAGCGCCGGCGGAATTGCACTGCAGATCACAAGCAGAGACCACCGAAGGGTCATGAAAACTCCCCCCAAAGCGATTCTAGTTGATTCTTTGGACGTTTGGGGTCGCGGATTCGTTGGGATCTTGTTTGCCGATGCTCAAGTCTTCATCCGCGCCATGAAATACAATCCTGCAAAAGAAAAAATCACATCCGGGGACCATGCCGCCATGATGGCCGGTAATTGGTTCATCTCGCCAATCTGTTCAAACAGCGTTCCCACAGTCCAATAGGCGATGGCGATACCGAAGCTGATGCCGACGCCGGTCATCGCACCGCGGTTGCCGGCCACAAACGCGAAAGGAATGCTGAGTATCGCCATAATCACGGCGAATAAGGGAACGGAGAACTTTTTGTAGTACTGAACTCGCAGCGGGGTCGTGTCCAGCCCGATCGCGCGCAGTTCCGTAATGTACTGCCCTAACTCCTCAAAGTTCATCTCCTTATATTCTTTTTCTTCCTTGACGAACCAGGAAGGAGTCTCCGTGAGTTCCGGAAAGGTAGCCGACGTTCCGTGGAATTGGCGGTAATTGTCATGCCCTTCTCCGACTTCCTGATCCATGCCGTCTTGAAAAACCCAGGCGTGCGCGCCAGCGTCCCAGTGGGCCTTCTCCGCCGAAATCTCGCGGAGGATATGGAACGTCTTGGGATCGAGTTCGAAAACGTTCACTTTCGTCATGGTGGCTTGCTTCGGATCCAAATAGCGGAAGTTGTAAACGCGCGAGTTCTGGCCATAGACCCATTGGCGATCGGCGCGAAGATAGGTAGCTACCGGCTTCTTCTTGATCTCGGCGCGCAGTCTTTCCTGACGCCTATTGGCGTCGGGAATGTAATAGTGATCGAATCCGAACAGCAGCAGGCTGATGACCAGGCTCATTAGAAGAACCGGAGCGGCGAGCCGGTGTACGCTCACGCCACCGGCCTTAAAGGCCGTTACTTCGTTGTATTTGGTAAGCACGCCGAAACAGATCAGGGAAGCCACCAGGGTGCCAATGGGCGTCAACTGATAGATCAGACTGGGCGCCAGGTGCCAGAGATAGTTGAACATGGTCGACATGCCGATATCGTTCTTGATCATGTCGCCGAGCAGCTCGAAGAAGGTAAAGACTTCGATCAGCAGAACGAGCGAGATCACTAGAACAGAAAAATAAAACAGGAACCCATTCAGGACGTACCCGTCGATGAGCATCGGCTTGAAGGCGAAGCCCCTCTTCGGCGCCGTAGCGGGTCGGTTCGCCAATTGCCGGAGCTTTGCAACAATCCGCTCTCCACGTGCTTTGAGCCAAGCGACGAAATCCCGGTCGCCGGGGGTCTCGAGGCGCCAGAGCAACAGCACGCCGGCAACCGCGAACACGGTATTTGGAGTCCACACGGCAATCGGCGCGGAAAGCGTTCCCTTGGTTGCCAAGCCAAGCAGTGTGGTGTAACCCAAATAATAGAGAAATGCCAACAGAACCGTAAGCACGAAAGCAGCCGATTTGCCGCCTTTGCGCGAAGAGATGCCGAGCGGAATACCAACCAGGGCCAGCAGCACGCAGGCGAGCGGTAGCGCAAAACGCTGATGCAGTTCGACGGAAGCTTCCACGTAATCGTGCCGCGAGAGGTTATGTCCTCTTGCCACACGCTTATAGAGCGGCCCGGTATCCATTTCGCGTACCGTCTTGTTTACCTGCAGCTCTTCCTGCTTTTGCGCCTGTAGGACTTCAATCTGGTTGGGGGCCGCCGTGGTAACGACCTTACCGTCCTTATCGCGATAGCTCGAACGGAAATTCCGCATGTCCAGCACGATCCGGTTATTGGCCGCGTCAGGATGCGGAATGGCTTCTTCGGCAACCAGAATGCGTGGACCCTCGCCGCGGCTTTTGCCGGACTGCGCCAGTTCATCGGGGGGAGTTACATCGGCGATAAAGACTTGCCGCCAGAGCACCTGATTTTCCGTGGTCGCTACGTCGCCAACGTAGAGCACCGTATTCGGGAACTGTTCGTTGAAGATGCGCGGTTCGATGTCTCCGGTGAGCTGGGCCGCCGCAAACGTTCGCGCGGCGCGAGTTTCGAGCCGCAGGGAAAGTGGTGTCAGCCAAAGGGAAGCGAGCGCGGTGACGATTAATGCCAAAAATGAAAACGCCAATACCGGTCGGGCAACGCTAACACTCGAAATGCCGGCCGCGCGCATAGCCGTGATCTCGTTGTCGGCTGACATGCGGCTTAAGCCGATCAAAATTCCCACCAATACGCCCAGCGGAAGAGCAAAGGGAAGAGTGGAGGGCAGTGCGTAGAGCAGCAGCTTGGCGACAACAGATGCTGGGGCCGAGCTTTTTACCAGCAAAGCGGACAACCGCTCAATCGTGCGCAGAAAAAGCACAAAGACAAAGAGCAGTGTTCCGAATGCCGCCCCGACGAACACCTCCTTGAAGATGGCCCTGCTCAGAATACGCATTGCGGACCTACTGCTCTGCGATTAGCGCGGGAGGAGCGACTATAGGCAACTTACCGGGCTCATTTTCCGAACGAGCGAGATCGAGGCTATCGAAGAGCAGGGAAGGACAGATCACGCTCGAGGAGGTTGCGTCGTCTCCGCTGTCCAGATGGTTAAAACTGGATCCGTTATTGATGTAATTCAGAACGAAAGGACGGTCGGAAGCCATCGCAACGTCACGCAGGTCCTTGGCGCTGAAATCCCGGAAGCGAAGGCCGCGCACTAACTCCTCGCGTCCATCCGGGTAAACCCGATACGCCAGCAAGGGCGAATTCAACGTCCGTGCATAGCCGCTTTTCTGAAGTTGCCGGGCCATGCTCGTCAACTCCTCCAGGCTTGCAGTAGAAGGAAAATCGAGCCGCCGGATCACCACGCCATATTTCAACCCTACCGCTTTGACTATAGCGATGAGCTTGCTTTTCATTTGCGATTCGGAAACCGTTTGGTCCGCGCGCACGAATAAATTGCCGATCACCGCAGATTCATTTCCATAGCTTCCCGGCAATCGCCCATGCCCGTTGGATGCGCTGAATTCGCGCACAGGTTCCCGGCTCGCCAAAAAGCCCTTCAAAGCGCCTTTATCCACCAGCAAAACACGCTCGGCGGGTACACCTTCATCGTCCACCTGGTAATGGCCGGCGAGCGGTGTCCCTTTGAACTGAGTTTGTAGCGGATCGTCTGAGATGGTCAGCCATTCGGGAGTCACTTTCGAGTTGAGCCGTGCCGCCCATACGCTCTCGAGCACTTGCGGGCTATTTCCGCCAGGCGCGGCCAAAGGTTTGCGATGCAGCCGCAACGCATCGCTCAGGACGGAAGCCATCATCTGGGCGGCAGCTTCGTGCTCAAAGAGCACGGGGCCGCTGTAATCGTTTTCGACGGGCGCCTTTGCTAGTTCGCTGGTTTCGGCGGCCATGGTCTCGACCATTTTGCTGATTTCCCCGGGCGCGGGAAGCTGAGATGGATGGAGCACCGTAATGAGGCGGTGATTCCAAACGCGGCTGCCATCGGGCGCCAAAGCGGCGGCCCGCACCAGCAGGTCCGTCAATTCCTGCGGCACGCGGATAACGGTTCCCTCGGTATTTACCAGGCGATACGTAGAGGAGATGGCGCGCAGCCGCACCAGCGAATCAACCAAACCTGGATAGCTTGTGAAACGGCCGGACGCGCGCCGCAATACGTCTTCCCACGCCTTGCGATCGATCTCGAGCTTCGTCGCCGGTTGAATGATTTCCACCGGTTTGACAGGCGCAAGGTCGGGCGTCTTATCCGGCTCGGCAATCTCCCGTAGGGCGTTGCGCTTGCGCGTAATCTGCTCGGCCGATGACTTATAGAGCGCGTCGGTCGCCATCCAAAGCTGATTACGAAAGACCAGGTAATCGTCATCAATTGGCAGCGATCCGAAGCGGGGTGCTCGGCTATAAACGGAATTCGTGTTGTCGAACTTATAATCGCCGACTCGTACGGCGAGTTGCGCCGGCCGGAACCTGCCATGAGTCGAGCTCGTGATTCCGCCTAGATTGGCCGAGATCAGAACCTGTTCGGTGTCGCCGATGGCGTATTGAATAAAGTACGGTTTATCGAGATTGTTGAGTTGTAGGGTTTTCGAGCGGGCAAGCTCATCCGACATCGCGCGCAGTTGGACGTCGTTGGAGATCGGAGGCGCGGCCGCGCAAAGTAAGATGGCGGCCAGCGCCGCGCCCGCCACTAAAGCTTTCTTCACTCGGACTCCGGCCGCGGCAGCAGCGGTGGCTTGCGCTGGGAATTCTGCTTCTTTTGAGTTTCGATTTCCGATACCAGGATGGCCGGCGACACCGCCGAAACTGGCACTTGCCCCGATTCCGCTCCGCAATAGCCATTAAAAACTTCCGGCGTGTCGGAGGTCGCCATGATCTTTTGAAAACTGGCGAGTGGTGTGCCCACTATATCCACGCCGCGAATTAGCTCATCCGGCCGGCCGTCGGCGTACACGCGATAGACCACCAGCGGCACAACCGTAAAGGCCTGCAGGCCGCGGCGTCCCGTAGTGGTGTAGCCGCTCGATACTTCTTCGAAGTAAAGTCCATAAGGTTTCGATTTCCGCTTGATTTCGGCAATCAGCTCGGCACGCAGCTCTTGATTTGAAACCTTTTTCGATGATTCGACGATTAAATTCGATTGCCTCGAGACGATTTCATGGCCTGACTGCCGGCGGCCATGCCCGTTCGAATGCAGAAATTCACCCACCGGCGAACGGCTCAGTAGAAATGTTTTGAGCACACCGGCATCCACCACCTTTACCGGCCTGGCCTTCACGCCTTCATCGTCGTATTCGTAGTGGCCGAGCAGGTCCGTGCCTTGATAGCTCGTGAGAGTCGGGTCGAATTCCACGCTAACGAAATCCGGAAGTACCTTGCTGCCGAGCATTTTGGTGAAGGTCTGACCTTCGGAAATATCTTTTTGGCGGTGGCCTTCTACGCGATGACCGAAAATCTCATGAAAGAAAACGGCGGCTGCGCGACCGGAAAGAATTGCGGGACAAACAATCGGCTCGGCGGGAGGCGCCGCTATCAAGCCGTCCAGCTTGTTGGCGACTTCGCGCACTTTCGCCCGCACGACCTCATCCGTCGGCAGGTGAGCCGGATCGGCGGCTTCGAAGGAAGCGAACGTTTCCAGATCCATGCCGTCGGGCGCGATGGCCGCGCCTTCCATCTGCACACGGATCAGATTGCTGCCTTGCTGCACCTTCGAACCGTCGGTATTGACAAAACCGCGAATTTCCCTTTGAGCCCGAACGCTGACGCCGGAGCCCAGGATTTTGGGATGGCTTTTGAATTCCGCTGACCAGGCGCGCACCTTGTCCGCCCAGCGCTCCGTGTCGAATCGATATGTTTCGGGGAGCCGCGAGTACTGAACCGCCGGCTCGCTGGAAAAATCGGCGTCTTTGTCGCTTTGTTCGGCCAACAATTGGTCGTCTGTCTTCAACTGGAGTAGACGGCGTGAAGCCAGACGGTACACTCGATCGGATTCTTCCCACAGAGCGCGCCGGATCTGGTTGGGGTCATCGTCCAGACTAAGCGCGCTGAACCGCGTGAACTGAATGCGTGACCCCTTATAAGGGTGATAATTGTCGAACTTTTCGGATCCGATGCGGATGGTGGTGTCGAAGCCGCGCGCACGATTGTGGCTATCGCTGGAGAGCGCCCCGAGAGTGGCTGATTCCGAGTCGGTTTGTTCGTCAGTCACTGCATAAGCCATGTAGTAGGGCGGCGGCTCTCCCTTTGCTTTCAATGCAGCATATTCGCGGCCCAGCTCATCGCTCAGAATCTCGATCAGGCTCGCGGGCTGTCCGGCTATGGGTGCATCGGCCGCCCATAGCTCGCCGGTGGCGCAGAGCAAAGCAAGCGCGGCAATCCATGCACGTCCTCGCATGGCACGTACTCCCAGGCCAAGTGTCGGGGGCAAACTAAAGAATAACAACCGGGAGGCAGGATGTAGTACGCTAGGCGCAGGAGATCACTTCCGACGAGTTTACCGCGCCGTTCCCCGCAATCAGCTACTCCAACGGAACTTCCCAACTGGATGCTGGCGGCTCGCTGCGCGGAATCGAAGAAGGCCACCGAAGTCAAAGTTCTCGATCTTCGTGAAATCACGTCGTTCACGGATTTCTTTGTCATTTGCACGGTTTCCAACGCGCGCCAGGCGCACGCCGTTTCCGACGAAATCGAAAAGGCGCTGAAGGAAGCAGGTGAACTTCCGATGAGCATCGAAGGCTACGAGGCCGGCGAGTGGATTCTCATGGACTACGGAGATTTTCTGGTGCATATCTTTTCGGAGGCGGCGCGCTCGTTTTACGATCTCGAGCGGCTCTGGCGTCATGCGACGCAGATCCTATAGGTACTTTGCTATTGACAGCGCGCCGTCGGGTGCCGCACGCTTTATAATCAGGTACAGAGAGTAACTTAATTGTCATCTCCAGCTATGCCTGAGGACACATGAGCGCACTCTCCCCCCGCCATTTCCAAGTACTTCACGCCGTCGTTCAGAACTATATCGATACCGGCGAGCCGGTCGCCTCGCGGGCTATTGCTAGAAAATACCCCATGAGCCCGGCATCCATCCGGAACATGATGGCGGATCTGCTGGAGGCGGGCTATTTGTCGCAGCCCCACACATCTGCGGGGCGCGTGCCGACCGGCATGGCCTATGAGAGTTACGTAAAAACGTTATTCGGCAGCCGTATTGTTCAGGCCGAGTTGGACAGGCTACATCTCGAAATCCAGGAGGCGGGCAGTGTGGAAGCGCGCATTGAGCGGTCGTCCAAGCTGCTCACCGAGATCACCCGCAACTTCGGCATTGCCGCAGCCATCCCCACCGCCGATCAGACTTTGGATCGGGTGGAATTAGTGGCTCTTCCCGAGCGGCGCATTTTGATGGTCGTAGTGACGCGTGACCGGATAGTGCGCAATAAGGTCATTTCGGTAGACGACCAAATCTCGCAGGACGAACTGATTTCAATCCGCAACTACATCAACTACAACTTCGGCGGCTGGGTTCTGCCGAATATTCAGCGCGAGCTGAAGCGAAGGCTGGAGTTGGAGAGCGCAGCCTATGACGCGATCCTCCGGCGCGTCGGCATTTTCTATTCGAAGGGTCTACTGGATCTGAGCCAGCTGCCTGAGGTTCACTTTGACGGCGCGGAAAACCTGATCGACTTCGACGTGCACCTGACGCGCGAACGCATGCGTGATCTCTTCCGGGCGTTGGAAGAGAAAAAGCGCGTGCTACAGCTTCTCGAACGGTTTCTCGAGCAGCGCGATGGCGAGGTGAGAATCCAGGTCGGCCTGTCAGATGTGCACCCCAGCATGAGTGGGCTCTCGCTGATAGGCGTTCGATTCGGTATGCCCAATGGCTTGCAGGCGCACGTAGCCGTACTAGGACCAATGCGGATGAACTACAGCCGCGCGGTCTCGGCTGTGCTGCACGTCGGGCGAGCTTTCCGCAACGCGGCTATGCAATAGGCGCGATCTTCTATTCCGTCCGGAACTGAAAAATCGTAATGCTATGAAAGCGCTGCCCGGCGCGTAATATCGTGCTGGGGAAATCCGGATGATTCGGCGAATCCGGATAATGCTGCGTTTCAAGGCAGAGCGCCGAGCGGTGGGTGAACGGCCCGCCGATACCGCTTACCGAGCCATCGAGGAAATTGCCCGTGTAGAACTGGATGCCCGGTTGGTCTGTATGTACCTCGAGAACGCGGCCGGAGTTCGTGTCTTCCACTCGGGCGGCTATCGCCGAGAGGTCGCCGGGATGGTTTAGCACAAAATTATGGTCGTAGCCTCGGCCGAACTTAAGCTGCTCGTCATCCTGATTGATGCGGGAGCCAATTTCCATAGCTTTGCGGAAATCGAAGGGAGTTCCGGCGACGGGTTGAATTTTTCCTGTTGGAATCAGCGTGTTGTCCACCGGTGTGAAGCGGTCCGCGTTGAGCATTAGCTTTTCATGCAGGATGGATCCACTGCCTGCGCCGCCCAGATTGAAGTACGTATGGTTAGTCAGATTCACGACTGTGTCTTTGTTGGTCGTGGCGCTGTAGTCGATGTGCAGCGCGTTTTTGTCGTCCAGTGTGTAGCGGACTGTAACCTCGAGCTTGCCCGGGTAGCCCTCTTCGCCATCCTCACTCGTATAGCGAAGCTCTACGCCCGGACCCTGGTCGCTTGAAACTTCTTTAGCACGCCAGACGCGTCTGTCGAAGCCCCTTATGCCGCCATGCAGACTGTTGGGGCCGTCGTTCACTGGGACCTGATAGGTGTGCCCATTCAGTTTGAACGCGCCATGTGCAATGCGATTGCCATAGCGGCCGATTAACGCTCCAAAATGACCGGTGTTGCTCTTTGCTGTGTATTGGTCGAGATTATCAAAACCCAGCACGGCGTCGGCAAATTTCTTGTTACGGTCCAGTGTTTTGAGCGAAGTGATCGTTCCCCCATAGTTGGTAATCTTGACCTCCATGCCCGATGCGTTGGTCAAGGTGTAGAGGAAGACTTGCTGTCCGTCGGCCGTGCCGAACGGCTGCTTGGTTGTTTTGGGAGCCGCCATAGCGGAAAGAGCCAGAACGGAGAGGGCGAGTATGCGTTTCATCATCGGGACGCTTCCTAGTGTATGTTGACCTGCTTATGAAACATCTGTGTTCCCACTTCCGGATGATCCTTTGTGCCGCCGATTTCGAGCGGCATCTGGAAACCGGCTCCATTTTTCTTGAATAAAGGATCGAAAGGCTTCAGCAGCCAGTGTTTGACGCCGGATTGCGTGTCTGAGAGGGTGGCCTGCATACGAAAAATGCCCTGCATGTCGATTTTTTCTGAGCGCAGGTTGTAGCTGCCGTTTAGGTTAATGAGCGCTCCGGGTATCTGGAACGACAAGCGCGAGAAAGACGCTACTCCGTTGCGCAACTTGAATCGTCCGCGCAAATTGGAAGCTACCGTTTCCGGCGATTCCTTACCTTGCTCGGCTTCCTGTTTCGAGATCCCTTGGGCCCGATTGCTCAATGTCTTTACGCGGCTCTGAATCTGCGAACTTGTGAAATTTGCCGAGTGAAGACCGAATTGGCCGTCCAGGGCAAGCTTGTCCAGCACTTCTTCAGGTCCCGGAGGGATCTCGATTTTGGTCTGGAAATCCACGGCTCCGGTGAGGACGGGCTTCCCGCCCACGACAAGTTTCAGAATGTCCTCGATGCGCCCGTGCTTGGTCCTAGCTTCCAGCGAGACGGTCTTTCCCTTGCGGCCGGGCATATGCACCACGCCGCCGCTGCAAAGGAACTCGGAGTTCAACAAGGTGGCATCCACCGGGTCGAGAATTGTGTCGCCGTTGGTTCCATCCACAACCGAATGAAATTTGGTTTTCAGGTGAATTGGATCGCCGCCGGTTCTCAAGCCGAAGTCCGGTGTGTCGGTTTCACCATCAACGGCAATATGTTGGAGCACGCCGTTATATCTCCCTTTGGAAGATAAAATCCCGTGGATACCGTGAAAAACGCCTAAGTCGGCGTGCTCGAAAGTGTAATTGCCAGAGACCGCCGTCGAACGGGGATCGTCGCGCTGCCAGGGGCCGAAGCGGCC
>Ga0068856_100005785_pt1 | contig 12183 bp, 12 predicted proteins | sample KBSCornC62_FD_66595 | JGI IMG/M metagenome (GOLD analysis project Ga0068856, IMG submission 66595) | Corn rhizosphere microbial communities from Kellogg Biological Station, Michigan, USA - KBS Corn C6-2 | ecosystem: Host-associated > Plants > Roots > Rhizosphere > Soil ...
CAGTAAGGCAACGTTGTCGGAAGTTCTTTATGCCGTGCAGCAACGCACCGGCGCGGATATTGCGATTCCAGCCGGAGCTGAGCAGGAGAGAGTAGTGGCGAATTTTGAGCCTGCGCCGGCTCCGGAAGTTCTTGCGCGGCTGCTCAACGGATCGAATTTCAACTTTCTGATACTGAGCGCGCCCGACGATCCGCGCCATGTGGATCGTGTGATCCTGAGTCCTCGAACGGAAGGCGGTATGATGCCGCTGGCCCCGATGCAAGCGAGTTCGCAGCCTGCCGAGGAGGACGTGCCTCCTGTCGCAGAGCCGCCGAATGACGTTGCGGCCGGGCCGGCCCCCGGAGCGATGCCGCCGCAGCCCGAGGACGGCCCGCCGCCACCGGATGATTCAAACCAGTAATTGCTCTACGGAGCCGTGATCAGCCGGATGGGAACCGGAGACGTGCCGGTGACTGCAGTGCCTGGAGGAGTTGCGCCACCGCCGCAGCCCGCTACGTTTAATACAGTCACGTTAATGTTGCCCTTTTGATCGACTGCATTGATGAAGACCTGGAGAAATCCAACGAAAGTCACGGCATTTGTGGTGCCCGGCAGCACGCTCGGAGAAGCCACATTGTCGTAAATCGGCAGCGATACGACCGATGTGCTGCTGGTGATCGGTGTTCCGCCGGGCAGACCGGCAGTGACCATGGGGTTGGCTGTTCCTGCGAGGATCTGGAAAGGATAAGAGGTCGGTGGAGCGATGGCGCCCACGTTGAAAGAGTCCTGTCCGCTGAGATTGGTAACATCGCCCGCGGAGCCCTGGTGAATCAGGCACTGTACACCATTGCCGGTGTCGATATCCGGGTTGATGCTTAAATCTGCCGTGTTTGCATTCTGCACGCCGCATGAGTAGTTGGTGGGCTGATCACAGCCGCCGATAGCTTCTTCGTAGTCACTATCGGTTGAACACGAGGGAACTCCCGTCGGCGTGGTACCGATCTGATTTGGTACGTAGAGCAGATTGGGTGGTCCCTGAATATTGGGACTGCCGTTGTTGAGATTCGCCTGCGGTTGCACAGAGGAAAGGCCTTTTACGCGAAGGTTGCAGCCGCTCTGGTTGAATCTGCAGTCGGCGACCAACCAGAACGTTTCGCCGATGATGCCAGCCGCACCGGATCCGTTTGAGGAAATCCCTGGGCACGCGATCGATCCATCATTCACCTTCACAATCTTTGCACAATCGCCTCCGGGGCCTCCGGTGCAGAGTCCAAAATTACAGGCTCCGACGTGCAGCGGGTCGCGATGAAAAGGGTCCTCATTGGCTACCACCCAAGGCTTCACGCAACGCGGCTGGACAGGGGTGATGGTCCCCCCAGTTTGATTGAAGACGTTCCCTGAATTTGAAGGGTTGAAGGCCTCCGCGGTGGCCGTTGCACTGACTGAATTCCCCGTGTTTCCCCAGATACGCGAAAAAAAAGTGGGCAGGCTGGCCCGGGTTAACTGCACGGTGACCATGGGATTTACTCCGAACGCTGAGTTCGCCCCGCCCAGAGTCTGGCAATCGGTGCTGGAAGTGATAGCGCCACCATTTCCCGCGGCGTAAGTGACGTTAATCGTCCCGGGCACTAGTCGTCCGACCGTATTCTGCGCAACCATTGCTTGCGCGGCATGTGTTGCCACACCATTGGGACCGCAAATAACCCCCCAGTTGCCGGTACCGTTCGACGGATCGCCGGTGATGCCTGACATAGACAAGATCCGGGCCGCCGCTAACGCGGCTTGGTCCGCACTTCGTTGCGCTTCCTCTCGAGCAAGGTAAAGCGTGATCACATCAATGGAGAGAGCAGCCATGGCGATGATGGCGACCATGGCCAAGGCCACAAAGACCATCGTGACGCCGTGCTCCCTGGGGTGGCCCTGCGATTCCGGCTTCGTGATCAGCGGGCTTTGCATCGGTCTCCGTTAATTCTCATTCAGAGCCACAGCAACCGCCGAGATATCCGTCGGAAGCGACGCGTTTCTGCCCAGAAGGCTAGCGGCTCGGCCAAATTTCCACGGATAGGCATATTGAATGCTTACACAGGTGCCTACCAGGGCCGTTTGTCCGCCTGGCGCCGATGATAGACAGTTGACGGTTGGAGCGGTCGATCCTATGACTGGAAAAGAATACCCGCGGTTGATGATCAAGGTAATTCCACAAGGCGGGTTCCCCGCGGGAGCGATCGCGTAGGTCCAGGTAACGCCGCTAGAGGTTGGAACCTTCGTCGCGAGGCCGCAGTCGTTGATCTGATTTGCGGTGAGATAGCTATCTACTACTTTGAAGGCATGGGTGACAGAAGCTGGGACCGTGCTCGCCCCAACATCGTTGGAGGGATCGGCGGCTGCCACGCGAGCCGCGTCGCGCGCAACGTTGGTTAATTTCTGCTTGAGATTGAAAGCTCCACTGAAATCGAAGATGCCCACAACGAACAACACCAGCAGGGGCAAGGAGACCGCGAATTCCACCAACTGCGCGGCATCATCTTCGCCCAGAATACGGAGATGCCTTCGCAGCGGCGATAGCCGGAGACAAGGGCAATGGATCACTGAATCTCCACCCTCATACGTGCCGAAGCGGTCAGGTAAATGAGCTGTTTGTTCAATGACGTGAACGGTAGCCAGAAGCGAAACGGATACTGCAAAGATACTGAGATGCCGCACACGGGTGTAGTTCCCAAGGTTGTATTGGACAGCTGAATGGCTGACAGTACGCAGACGCCAGTTGACGCACAGCTGTTTACAATCAGTCCCGGCGGGACGCAGGCCGCGACCGTTGGTCGCGATGACTGAACGAGAGAGGTATCCAGGTTGGCAGCCCGGAGCACGTTGTTCACGGCTGTTGTAACGTTGGTCACAGTAGTATTTGGACTGTTACAGGTGGTACAGTACGGCGCCGCTCCCGCCCGCGCTCCTTCCTGGGCCGCGCGGGTAATCGCCCCATAGATGCTGAACGCCTGCCCAAACCAGAAGATTCCCAGCAACATCATGAACATCAGGGGGAGAACGGCGGCCGCCTCGGCGATCTCCGCGCCCTCGCTCGCGCTTATAAGGCGAAACAAATTATGGCGGAATTGGGTCATATTGCCAGGCCCCTGATCTGGGCTGCGCCATAGAGTAAAACTGAGAGCGCCAATGCCACACCATAAGGAACTTTCAGCGAATCGGGATTATCCAGCGACACTCTGTGCCCCGGCAATTGAAAGGTCACCAGCGAGATCAGGATATGCCCGATGTTGCGTAGCGCCTCCCGTACTCGACCTTTGTAAATGATCAGCATGACCGCCATCATTCCTGCTACGAATACCGACAGCAGAAGAAGATCCACCAGCAGCGCCGGACCTGTAAAGGCGCCGAGAGCTCCCGCCAGCTTCCAATCGCCCGCTCCCAGACTGCGCAACAGAACGAAAGGCAGCAACAGGCCTAAGCCAACCAGCGCTCCCAGAAGGGATGTCTTCAATCCACTCCAGCCGCCGAAGAATGTATTAGCGGCTACACCCACCGCCAGGGCAGGAACTGTAAGCCAGTTGGGAATGCGCCGCCTGAGCAAATCAGTTACTCCGGCGAGGAACGCAAGAAGTACCATCCCAGCCAGGATTTGAGCTTTCACTCAGGCCTCGCTGCGCCACGCCCCATAAATCCAGCACTGCCACTGTGAACTGTCAGAAGAACCTTTGGTAATCCTGTCAAAGTCGGCGCCCGGAGAAGGGAAGTCGAGCTACGAGGCCCGAGCCTTTGCCCCCGCAAATACGGCCTCTTGCGCGGATTTTCACACAGCGGGAAGGCGAAGTCAATGAGAGTGCGCCTTTGTCTCAGATAGAGAGCAAGATCGATCATTGCTGGTGAATTCTCCAGGCACAGGAATGCGGGTGTCTATTGCAGTGTCTCGCGTTGAGCGATGGTCTTTTGCAGGGCTTCGTCGAGGGAGCCCTGAAAGACAAGTATTTTGATTTCGATCGTGGCCGTCGCTCTTGGAGCGAGCCTTTTCTCGGGGTCCACATGCTGACAGGTCAACTCAGGATTGCTCCACACATTGCCTGTTGTGGCTGCGAAACTCGCCACCACCCATCTTCGATCCGATGAAACGGTCGCAATTAGGGGCTCATCCACTGGATGGGAGTTATTGTAATAGGTGATGTCATCCCGGCGGTCGATGAGTTTCTTCGGAACTGGCCAGGTAAACGAGTCCAGATAGCGTGCCGGGAGCCATTGATCCAGTGGCATGCTCAGCCGCTCCGGTGTTTCTGATGCCAAGAGATCAAAACCTTGTGCGTGATGAACGTAGGTTCGTTCCAGGCGAACGTCGTGGAAGATTCCAGTCAGCCTGGGGTCGGTGGGGGCATAAACCATTTCATAAGCGCTTTCGGATTTGTTGGTGAATTCGTAGCGGAAGCGCACTCCGTCATTCTCAAGGATGGCTCGGGCCAGAAGGTGAATCCCGCCCTCGAAATCTCTTTCATATTCGAGAGCCGATGCCGTCTTTCGCCACGCGATCGCTTCTCCCGCGCTTCCCGGACGAAACATGTAAAGGTGCTTGGCTTCGTTTTCGCCTGCTTTGCGAACGGTCACATGTTCGGGGAAAAGCACATAGATGGTGCGGTCGGTATCGGGACGACCGGGAAGCACGACGTACAGGGCAGGATCTTTGTCTTCTTGGGCCAGTCGCAACCCGCTTGTGCTTTGGATAGAGGGTGCAGCTTGCCCAAGGCAAGAAATAGCGGTGCCCGCAATCAACAGCAGGGTAAAAACGGATCGCATCCGTACTCCCCAGAAGGCTACAGCAACCTGAGAAATTGAAAAAGCCCGGAACAAGTCCGGGCAGTTTCAGCATTGTTTAATCTATTGCCGATTGAAGGCTGGTGCCTGATTGTGCTCGGCGACGATCTTCTTGGCGTTCTGCGCCAGCGCTTTCGCCTGGGGCAACAACTCCAAGCCTTTGACTACTTCCGGATCGGACTCGGCGCGCACCTTCAATCCCTCATCCTGTCCGAAGGCATCAACGAAGATTTCCGACTTGATGTTTGACTTAATCCAATCGTTGTTGTCGATCAATTCGGCCTGAGTGTAGGGAATGTTCGCCTCATCCAGCGACTTGCGGAATTCGTGCATGACTTCGTCATCCACTTCGAAAGCCTTGCTGGGATGATGATTCACGACAAAGCGCTTGGCGAAATTGAAGAACGCGTAGTGCTGCAGCAGCGTGTCCTGGAAATGATTAGTCTTGATCGGAGGAATGTTCACGTCCGGAGTGATACCACCGCCGCCATACACGGTACGGCCGCTATCGGTGAGTTTCACTTCGCGACTTGCCGTGTTGGAGCTGTCGGTGTCGCGATTGTAGTAGTAGTCGTAGAGCGAGATGTTGCTATAGTCTCGCTGGATCAGGCGTCCGCTTGGCGTGTAGTAGTGAGCCGTAGTCAATGCCAAACCGGTGTTCTCGGACAAGGGGTAGACGGTTTGAACCAGCCCTTTGCCGAAAGTTACTTCGCCGACGATCAGACCGCGGTCGTGGTCTTGGATTGCGCCGGAGACAATTTCTGCGGCCGATGCAGTCAGCCGATTTACCAGCACTACAACCGGGTAATCCTTGCCGCCATTGCCGTGCTGAGCTACATAGCGCTTCTCGGCAGAGGCGCGGCCGTGGTGCGAGACGATGAGCTGTCCCTTCTTCAGAAATTTGTCGGCTACCCCGACCCCTTCGCTCAGCAGGCCGCCCGGATTCCCGCGCAGATCGAGGATCAAACCTTTCAGATCGCCAAAGGAATCGAGCGCTTCCGCCACTTCGTGTTCGGTGGTCTCGTTAAAGCCGTTGACGTGCATGTAGCCAACGCCCGGCTTGATCACGAAATGGACGTCAACGCTATATCGGGGAATCTCGTCCCGCACGAGGGTAAACTCCATCGGCTTCTCGACGCCTTCGCGCGCGATGCTGATGTGAACCGTGGTCCCCTTGGGTCCTTTGAGCAGATCGGCAACGTCGCCAGTGCTCATGTTCTCGGTGGACTTGCCGTCGACCGCGATGATGACATCGCCAGGATGAATGCCAGCTTTATACGCAGGCGTTCCGGTGAAGGGATAAATGACAATGACTTTGTTGTTGCGCGGGCCAACCGTCATGCCCACACCGTAGTACTTGCCCCGCTGGTCCTCGCGCATCAGCGCGTAAGACTTGGGATCGAAGAAATTGGAGTGTGGATCGAGCGCGTGCAGCATCCCGGGGATGGCGCCGTTATAGATGGCCTTGTCGGGATTGACGGGCTCGGCGTAATTATCCTCCACCAGGGAATAGACGTCACTGAATTGCTTCAAGCTATCCTTGACGTCGGAGTCGCCGGTGATCGACGACTGCTGGCCGGAGCGCTGGGCGAACAGAATGCCCAGAAATCCGCAGGTGATCAGGAAACAGACGACAAGAATGAGCGATCGGCGAGAACTACGAGCCATCTTCGGAAGTCCTTGTTGAAGGGTGTACGTCCACCCCAGCTACGGCGCTGAATAGAGGCAGTATATCACCAGTTTAGACTGCCACGGACCGGGAAGGTTACCTCTGGTAACCGGCAGAAAACGCCTGTTTGTTGGATGCCGGCAAGCAGAGTGGAGGTTCGCTGATTCATAATGAGGTTATGACGGTTCGGCGCCTGAAGACCTATACCGGGGCCCAGGGTTATGTTTACCAGTATTACTTCGTCGGGAAACGGCCAGCTTTGGCTGACGATCCTGAGTCGCCAGCTACGGAATTCGTCTTTGACGTCACGTCGGACCGCAAGCTGACCTATGCCGTCAGTGTGTTTCTGCCGGAAACTGCGCTGGTAGCGTGGAATCAGGCGCACGGGCGTCCCCTGAACGATGCGGAACAGTATGCGGCGGCCAAGCTTCGCCTATTTCGGGCTTTTGATGACGTGGAGGACATGCAAGGCCATGGGCGTCGACTCAGCATCGACCTAGGATTGCTGGACGAGGTTCTGCGCAGCCTGGGTTTGGAATAGGACAATGGCTCCGAGCTAATTACAAGGGCACCACCCTCAACTTCCTGCCGAAAATCAGCTATTCAAAGGTTTACAATCGGCTTGCCATGAAGATCACCCTGACTGGTGTAGCCGTCATCCTTGTGAGTTTGGCCGGCTGCAATAAGTCGTCCGCTCCATCCTCCAGCGCCATGCCATCTGTGTCCAAGCCTCATGACCCTGTGCAGCAGAAGCTGGCGGAGTATGCCGGAGCCTCAGCGTCGGATTGCGGACGAATGGATGTGCGCGCCAACGAATCACAAACCAAGTCAGCCGGCGATTGCGCCATGCAGGCCAGCCAGGGCAAGAAGCCCTTCTACGTGGCTTATGACATGCCGGGAATGAGCGTGGGAGTCGCGGGCAACGCAGAAGGAAAACTGTTTACGGTGCAAGCGCAGGGCGGGTCAGTCAGCGGTGGGGCATGTCCTTCGCAACTGCGGGTGGCCAGCAGCGGGCGCGTGACCTGCTTTGCTCCCGGCGACATGAGTTCGATGAGCGGCAGCCACGCATCGGGATCGGTTCCCTCCGGCGCTGCTAACCCTCATGCGGGGGGCAACAAGCCGCCCAACGACAAATAACATAGCGAGCGCCGCTTTGTCGTTTGCCCCGCGCGCGGCTTGAGCGGCTGCGGACCCGCGCCGGACAGCGTCTGTGATTCTAATCACACCCTTAAGTGACCCGTTCTGTTGGAATTAGCCTTAGCACCCCGGACAATGGCATCGTTGTACTAGAGGAATCAATCGCCGGGTTAGCGATTTGGGGTAAACTCAGGGGATTCCGGAACTTATAAGGCCTATGTCACTGCTTTGGCTGCGTTTTGCACTGGGGTGCTATTTCGTCGGGCTGGTGTACGCCTTCGTGGCGTTAAGCCGCACCAGCGACCTTTTCAGCCGCGTCGCATTGCATGCTGCCAGCCTTGGAATGGTGTTTCATTTCGTCTCGTTGACTGAACTGTTTCTCTCCGGCCAAGTCGTTTGGGCGTCGGTACACAACGGCGAATCTCTGCTGGCATTTTTTTCGATGGCATTTTTTATGGTCATCTACACCATCTACCAGACAACATCGCCGGGGGTGGTTGTCTTCCCAGTGGTTTTCTTCCTGACTTTCATTGCGGCGGTTGATGAGCAGCCCGTGTTGCTGACTTCGTTTGTCTCGCACAAGGGATGGCTTATAGCGCACATCATCCTGATCTTTACCGGCTATGCCGCGCTGGTGCTCAGCTTTGGAGCCAGCTTGCTGTATCTGCTGCAGGAGCGTCGTCTGAAATCGAAAAAACCGACCAGCCTGATCTCGTTTCTTCCCGCCCTGGAAGTGATCGACCAGATCGGATACCGGTCCCTGCTGCTGGGCTTCCCGTTCATGACGCTGGGACTGCTGACGGGTTCGGTGGTGGCAGTCACGACTTATGGGCACGTAGATTTCCTGGATCCGAAAATTCTTCTCTCCGTCCTGATGTGGGCAGTGTACATGGTGATGGTGTTCACGCGTTGGAACTCCGGATGGCGCGGACGCCGCGCCGCGTTCCTGGCAACGTTCGCCTTTGTAGCGGCGCTGGCGGCCTGGGCGGCCAACTATTTCTCCGCGATCCACAGGTTCGCTGCCTCATGAGATTCCAGCTCATCGGCGTGAATCATAAGAGCGCCCCGCTCGAAGTCCGTGAGCGGCTGGCGATCCCAGATTCGCGCCTGCCGGATACGTGCCGCGAGCTTGCGGCTTACCCCGGAATCGAAGAAGGCATGGTGATCTCGACCTGCAACCGCGTCGAGGTGGTCACGCATACCGTCAACGGCCATGCCGATCTGCGGGGATTCTTGCACGATCATTTTCATCTGAAGTCGGAAGAGCTCGATGCCCATTTGTATGAATTTCGCGAGAAGGACGCGGTGCGGCACTTGTTCCGCGTGGCCTCGAGCCTGGATTCGATGGTAGTTGGGGAAGCGCAGATTCTCGGCCAGGTGAAGGAAGCGTACGCGACGGCTCGCGCGGTGGGCGCGGTTCGTGGGCAACTCGATCAACTTTTCAGCCGTGCATTCGCGGTCGCGAAGCGTGTGCGCAGCGAGACTGCGGTGGGATCCTCTTCGGTTTCGATTGCGTCTGTCGCAGTCGAATTGGCAAAAAAAATCTTCGGCTCGCTGCAAGGGAAAAACGTTTTCATCGTAGGCGCCGGGAAGATGAGCGAACTGGCCGCGCGACACCTGATGGCTCATGGCTGCGGCTCCATCTTCGTGGCCAATCGGACGTATGAACGCGCCATCGGGTTGGCACAGAAGTTCGATGGACAGGCGATCAAGTTCGAGGATCTCTATGCCACCTGCGATCGCGCTGACATCGTGATCACATCCACGGGCGCGCCGCATGCAATTTTCCGCCGCGAGCACGGGGAGCAATTCCTGGCACGCCGGAAGAATCGTCCGATGTTCTTCATCGACATTGCCGTCCCCCGCGATGTTTCGCAGGACATGGCGAAGCTCGACGGCATCTTTGCCTACGATATCGACGACCTGCAGCAAGCGGTTACAAGCCACGTGGCCGATCGCCGCAAAGAAGCGGAGCGGGCTGAAGCCATTATCGCCAGCGAAGTCGAACGGTTCGAGGCGCGGCTGCAAACCCTTGACGTGGTGCCTACGATCGTTTCCTTGCAGGACCATCTGGAAACTATTCGGCAGGCGGAGATTGATCGGGTACGGGGCAGGCTTGGACAACTGTCGCCGGAGCAGGAGATTGCCGTAGAAGCGCTTACGCGGGGAATTATCAACAAGGTGATGCATACCCCCATTACCACCTTGAAATCAGCTGCAAAGGAATCCGAGGCAACCACTGTGGTCGATGTTGTAAGACGATTATTCAATCTGCAAGTCAAAGAGACGCAGGCCAAGGAAGCTCAGTCCAAAAATGCTGGAGCAGGAACGCGCCCGTGACTCCATCGCGCAACGGAAATCCAGAAAAACTTCGCATTGGCTCGCGTGGTTCGCAGCTTGCACTGTGGCAAGCGAATCATATTTCCGCGCTGCTGCGCGCACAGGGCCACGCAGTTGAGATCGAAATTATCCATACCACCGGAGACAAGATCACGGATGTAGCACTCGCCAAAGTGGGCACGAAAGGAATGTTCACCAAGGAGATCGAAGAAGCGCTCGCGGCCGGACGCGTCGATTTAGCGGTGCATTCGCTGAAGGACTTGCCGACCGAACTGCCCGGGGGTTTTGAGATAGCTGCGATCACCGAACGCCAGGATCCGCGGGATGCATTCTGCTCGCGCAAATACAGCAGTATCGAGGGTCTGCCGCAAGGGGCGCGGGTGGGTACCTCCAGTTTGCGGCGACAGGCGCAACTGAAGGCGATCCGGCCGGATTTGGACATTCATCCCTTGCGCGGCAATGTGGACACCCGGCTTCGTAAACTGGAGCAAGGAGAATACGATGCAATTATTCTTGCCTTGGCCGGACTGAAGCGGCTGGGTAAAACCGAACTAGTCCAGGAGATTATTCCCGCTGACATCATGTGCCCGGCCGCGGGGCAAGGCGCGTTGGGCATCGAAATCCGCGAAGGCGACGTTAAGAATCGTGAACTGCTGGCGTTCTTGAACGATGCCAACGCACGTGCGGCTACTACGTGTGAGCGTGCGCTACTGAACAGCCTGGGTGGAGGATGTCAGGTGCCCATCGGGGCATTTGCTGAAAGGCGCAATGGAAAGCTTTATCTGGAATCCGTCGTTGCCGACCCTGACGGCTCCAAAGTCCTTCGCGATGCCCGTGACGGAGATGATCCGGTGAAACTCGGAAACGAGGCAGGGGCCGCGTTGCTGAAACGCGGCGGCGATGCAATCCTGGAAGCAGTCTACGGGCGAGGCTTGACTGTTCCTCCGCAGCCGTAATTCCTGCACATTAAACGCATCGACCACAAAGGCACGAAGGCTATGACCCGCAACGTTCTGCTGAAGCTTCTAGGTGGTTCCAACAGTTCTCATGCGTTGCGGCGAGCAGTGAATTTCTGGCCGCCGTTTCTTGGGGCGGGCATTCGCGTCAAGCATATCTCGCCCGACATGAAGTTCATCGAAGTGCAGATGAAGCTGCGCTGGTGGAACGCCAATTATGTGGGCACACACTTCGGAGGCTCGTTGTTTGCCATGACCGACGCTTTCTATATGCTCATGGTGATGGCCAATTTGGGGCGAGACTACATAGTCTGGGATAAAGCGGCATCAATCCGCTACCGCAAGCCAGGGAGGGGAACGGTGCGGGCCGAATTCCGCCTCACGGACGCACAACTCGACGACATCCGTGAGAAGGTAAGAATACTTCCGAAATACGAGCCGACGTTTAAGGTCGAGGTGAAAGACGAGCAGGGCGTGGTGATCGCCGAGGTAGAGAAGTTGTTACACGTTCGCTTGAAGAACCCGATCGGCACGGAGTCTTTCCCACAAAGTTTACCGGCAGGAAAATGTCGGAGTGCTGAAACTGTGTAGCCCACCTGCAAGACGTAGTGGGCACAGGAACCTGGACCACATACCGGAGGGGCGCAACAAAGCCGTGTACATACCCGAGCACTTCCGCAGCGAAGACCAAGCCGCTGCCCTCGCTTTCATGCGCGCTAATCCCTTCGCCATTCTCATTTCCACGAAAGATTCCGAGCCATTCGCCTCGCACATTCCTGTGGTGATTCGTGAGCAGGGTGGCCAGATTAAGCTCCGCGGACATGTTGCGAAGGCCAATCCTCATTGGCGCTATATGGGAGAGCAACCTCGCTGCCTGCTGATCTTCCATGGCCCGCACGCCTACATCTCGCCCAGCAACTACGAAACGCGGGAAAACGTTCCAACCTGGAACTATGGCGCGGTGCACGCTTACGGCGAGGCCCGTACATTCTCCGAAATCCCTGAGTTGCTCAACATGCTGGACGATCTGATTCCCACGTTCGAAGCCGCTTACGCAGAGCAGTGGTCGGCGTTGAGCGAGTCGTACCGCACGCGGATGTTGGGGCACATTGTCGGATTCGAAATTGTGGTCAGCCGGCTGGAGGCGAAATTCAAACTCAGCCAGAACCGCACGCGGCAAGAGCAGCAGAACGTGATCGAATCTCTCAGCCATTCCTCCGATACGACTGTGTCCGGAACGGCCGAACTCATGTGTGAGCACGCGCTTGGCACCAAGGCGCAGAAGAA
>Ga0068856_100005790_pt1 | contig 12179 bp, 12 predicted proteins | sample KBSCornC62_FD_66595 | JGI IMG/M metagenome (GOLD analysis project Ga0068856, IMG submission 66595) | Corn rhizosphere microbial communities from Kellogg Biological Station, Michigan, USA - KBS Corn C6-2 | ecosystem: Host-associated > Plants > Roots > Rhizosphere > Soil ...
GCGGTCTGGAACTTTGCGGCGGCCATCGCGCGAAGGATTTGAAGCACCACGGCAAGAGCGCGACTATCGTCGCCGATACCCGGCGCCGCAAGTTTCGTGCCGGTGCGCTTTACGTTTACATCAGTCCCCTCAGGAAATACGCTATCGAGATGCGACAGCACGGCAAGCATCGGGTCGCCGCCGCTACCCTTCCGGACTCCCATAACATTGCCTTCGGCATCCATCTCAACGTCCGACAAACCATTCGCGGACAACATATCGAGATATACTTTTGCGCGTGCCTGTTCTTTGAAAGGCGGCGCCGGGATCTCTGTAAGCCGGATCAGTTCTTGTACAAATCGGGCGTGATCAGATCTGAGAGACTCCGTGGCCGTTCGGAATTTCTGGCTATCTAACAGGCGCCTGACCCGCATTCCCGGCTCTTCCGCAGCGGATATACCGAGCGACGCGATGACCAGCAGGAATAGTGTCTTTGCGGATGCCTGGATGCCCCGTAGCGGTCGATGGAGCGTTATGAACAACGTTTAACTCGCGGCAGAAAGTATACCAAATGCTCAAGGAAATGGCCCGTTTTCTTCAATCGAGGGTACTGGGACATGGTGCAGAATCCGAAAAGATTAAACCGATTTGGAATCGGATTTTTGCTGCGGACATTCAGGGGATGACGTGCCGTTAGGCACTTTGAATCGATCTTGAGGGCGGCCGGATTGGAGAAAAAGAAATGAGAGTTAAATGGGCGGTCTTATTCGAGCAAGCCGAGGGCAACTGGGCGGCGTACGTTCCCGATCTTCCGGGCCGCATGACAACCGGCAAAGCTGGATCATTGCCGAAGGTACAACCACTCGTCCGAGCTATAACATGAGCATGGATTTGCGCGATTTGGGTCAGCCCGTATTTTCGCGGGGCGCTCAGCGGCCTGGGACTGCTAATCTCTACGTGTCGCTGAATGAGCGGGCCGAGAGATAGCGGCTTTTTTTCAAACCACGACAGGCGCCCGAGTGGTTTTACCAAGTCATCGTTTAAATCGAAGCGTGGTCTATTCATCGAGGTTACGATGACAAGCCAAGACGTGATTGTCACTTACATTCAAGATGCCGAGGCTGCCGAGAGGAACTTCGAGGACACGCTTGCCGCGTTTGCCAAAACCGGCGAACAGACCATAGTGAAAAACTTTTTCGAGCGCGCGTCGGCGCGCGCCAAGACCCAGCATCAGCGGCTTGAAACACGCTTGCGGGAGCTTGGAGGAAGTCCATCCACGGTCAAGAGCATTCTGGCGCACATGCTCGCCTTTTCGACTACGACCGCCCAGATCGGCCAAGAGCCGGGGGAAAAGAACACGCAGCATCTGATCATGTGCGTCGGAGCGGCGGCGGCCGAAATGGCGATGTATGAATCGCTGGCAATCGTGGCGGGCACGGCCGGCGATGCGGTGACGGAGCGTCTGGCGAGAGAGTTGCAGGCGGAAGAAAAGGATGACTTCGACAAGGCATGGGCGCTGCTCGCGCCCAGCGCCGAAGATTCGTTCACTATGGCGCTGGCAAAAAGCGCCCCTGCGTAGTTACTTAAGCGTGTAGAGATACGCGGCAATGTCGGTCGCGTCCTCCTGAGAGAGTCCGAGGTCCGGCATCACGGTCTTCTCATCTACCTCTTTCGGATGTCGGATCCACCGTATGAGATTCTCGGGAGTGTTCTGAAGGACTCCGGCGACATAAATGCGGCTGCCAATGCCCGTCAGGGGCGGTCCCGCCAAGCCTGTGGCGCTCGAAATGCCGCCGATGGTGTGGCAAGAGCCGCAGCCGTAACGGACGATGGCTGCTGCTCCGCGCGCCGGATCTCCACCGGTTGTGGTCTGCTCGATGTGCGTGCATCCCGCGAGGAGAACGCAGCCGGCTGCGACAACACCGAATCTAACTCGCATTCGAAAACCTTCTCGCTCGCACATCGCTTTCCTTTAGCCAGGCGGCGCACAAGCTTAGGCCGGTTGCAAGATAAACCAAGCCGGCCGGAATCCACATGATCAGCCCGCCGATTTGTTGATCTTCGAGCGGGGTCAATCCCCAGGCTTGCATGCTGTTGTGGTAATCGGGATACCAGATACGGGGAGAGAACGTCAGCAAGGCGCCGAGCGCGCTGGTGTGTACAGCAGTGGTGAAGACGTAGAGAAAAGCGCCGCCATATGCTTTTCGCCCGCGGGCGTAGAAAACCGCCCACCAGAATAAAAGCGCAGTGAGGAAGAAGCTGAGATGCTGCGCGGTATGAGCGAACTCGCTGCGAAGCGTGAGCTGAAACAAGTAGGGCGCATGCCAGGCCCAGATAGCGATGGCGTGAATGAGCCAGGCCGTCAAGGATGCGGTGAGAAAACTCCAGGAAAGAGCAACGAGCTTGGTTTTCGGCCAGCGCCCGATCGCTTGCCGCCATTCGATGGGCAGCGCCCACAAAAATGTGACCAGCGGACGCGACAGCACGAGCAGCGGAGCGGAAACCAGCATCAGGATCTCGTGTTGGACCATGTGCGCCGAGAAAAGTATTTCACCAAGTGGATGGAGCGGCGAGCAGAGGGCGAATGCCAGCGAAGCCATGCCAGACCAAAATAAAACTTTTTGCCCGCGGCTGAGGCCAAATTGCTTCCGTTGGCCCACCGCATACAACGCCGCGGGTAGCAGCAGCAGCGCGACAACGCCGGGCTCGAATTCCCACTCCATTTATTGACAGACCTCGAACAGCAGATCCGGGATGATCTGCGCGACAATCACAATGCAAAAACCGGCGCTGAATACCAGACCGCCCAGGGCCATGAAGCGGCTTCGCGCGAGCGTCGAGCCGGCGTCGACCGATGGCTGATGCCCGAGCGCATACCATTGCCGCCAAGCCAGGAATCCGGCGCCCGCGGTGAGTAAAAAGGCCGTGAATGAAATTAAGAACAGAATCAGCTTGGCTTGTGAAGCGCACGCCCACGGATTCCAGGAAAATTTAGCCTGGAAGCTCAGGAGCCAAAGAATCGGACCCGCAAGCACTGCAAGCCAAAGGAGTAAATCACGCGTGGTTTGCCTGGTCATGGGTTAATCTAGGACTCCATAATTCTCGGTCCCCAGTAAATTGCTAAGTAAATTGGTATCCAGATCAGCACCAGAAAGTACCAGACCACGGAATCGACGTGGATTCCTACTCTTTGTTTTTCGCCATAACGGCCGATTATCACTGCCACCAATAAAACAAACGTGAAGACTAGGTCGCCGACAAGATCGAAATGATACAGGCTGAGAAAGGCCCAGACATAGGAGCCGTTGATATCAGCTTTCCAGTTGAAATTCAGCGAATGCCATTGAATGATTTGCATCGCAAAAAAGAGTCCGCCGGTAATTAGGTTGAGAAGCATTCCCGCGATCATACGGCCGCGATTGTTCTTCTTTGCGCCTTCACTTGCTAAATAGGAGCCGCCGGCACTGACAAACAATGGAATAAGCGCAAGGCTTGGCAACAGTAAGTGCGGAAATTGCTCGCCGGGTGGCGGCCAAACATCTACCTGAAGGCGAGTGTAGAAGTACAAAGCGATCAAGAGCAGAAACATCGTTCCTTCGATGAAGACGATGCAGAGCTGGCCCCACCAGACCGGTGCCTGGCTTGAAATGTCGAACGGCGGAAGATGCGAGACGTCGAGAGTCTTCAGTTCGCTCAAGATTGCACCTCAAGGCTCCATGTGGAAGGGACGGCGAGGCCAGAACCAGCCAATCAACGCAAGTCCGGAAATGATCGAGCCCCAAATGACATACCAGGGATTAAATACCGAGCCGGCAAAACCTATGCTCACGCAGACGGCGGCGATGAATGGCCAAATGCTCGAGCCGGGAAGAACGTACCGATGATGAGGCTCGGCATCCATGAGAGTAGTGACCAGGACTTCACGGCGATCGTTGCGTAAACCGGTAACCACGGCCCGTTCTTCGGGCGGATCCCAAAGCGGATGGCGGCTCGCGACGGTCGGTAAGTGTTCGAAGTTATAGTTTGCTGGCGGAGAATCGGCGGCCCATTCGAGGCTCGGAGCGTCCCACGGGTTCGCGGCGGCAAAATGCGCGGAGCGCCGGCTCGATAGAACGTTGACGATAAAGATAATACCGCCAATGGCGATGATCCAGGCCCCCACCGTAGCTAAAAAGCTCATCGGGCCCCAGCCCATTTCCACCGGATACGTGTAAACACGCCGCGGCATCCCCTTAAGGCCAAGGATGTGCATGGGAAAGAACGTCAGGTTGAAGCCAATAAAGAGAAACCAGAAATTGATCTTGCCGAGCTTTTCGCTCATGAGGCGCCCGGTCATTTTCGGGAACCAGTGGTAGAACGCACCAAACAAAGGGAAAAGAGCGCCGCCAATGAGAACGTAATGGAAATGCGCAATGACGAAATAGGTATCGTGGACCTGCAGATCCAAAGGCACCGACGCGAGCATCACCCCCGTCAATCCGCCGAGCACGAAGATCGCAATGAAGCCGTAAGCAAAGTGGAGGGCGGTGTTTCGGCGAACGCGTCCGGTCCACAAGGTGGCAAGCCAGCAGAAGATCTGGATTCCGCTGGTGATTGCAATCATCATGCTCGAGGCGGTGAAATAGGCCTCGCCGATTTGCGGCAAGCCGGTGGCAAACATATGATGCACCCAGAGTCCGAAGGCGATGAACCCGTTCGCAATTAGAGAAAGAACCATCGCCGGATAGCCAAAAATCGCCCGGCGCGCGTTAGCCACAACAATCGAAGAGACAAAGCCCAAGGCCGGAATAAATATGATGTACACCTCCGGATGCCCGAAAAACCAGAAGATGTGCTGATAAGCCAGAGGATCTCCTCCTTCAGCCGGATTCACAAAATGCGTGCTTATGGTTCTATCCGAAAGCAAGTAGGAGCTTGCGATAACTACCGCCGGCATGGCGAAGATCACCATGAAAGACTGCACGAGCATCGACCACACGTAAAGCGGCATCCGGTTCAACGACATTCTCGGCGCTCGCATTTTGAAGATGGTGACGATAATCTCGGCGGCTACACAAAGTCCGGAAACTTCGGTGAACGTGATCATCTGCGCCCAGAAATCGGCTCGTTTGCCGGGGGTAAATTGTGGGCCCGAGAGCGGAGGATAGGCAAACCAGCCGACGTCGGGCGCCGTGTTGGTGAACACTCCCCAGTAGAGAAACAGGCAGCCCCCCAGATAGAGCCAGTAACCGAACGCATTCAGCCGCGGGAAAGCTACGTTGCGGGTGCCGAGCATGAGAGGAATCAGATAAATCGCCATGCCCTCCATCACCGGGACGGCGAATAGGAACATCATGGTTGTGCCGTGCGTGGTGAAGATCTCGTTGTAGCGGTCGGGGCCGAGAAAGGTGTTATTCGGACGCGCCAGTTGGGTGCGCATCAGCAATGCTTCGGCTCCGCCGAGAAGCAGCATGATAAACGCTGTGACGATATAGCGCATGCCAATCGCCTGGTGCGTGGTAACCGACAGCCAGCCTAAAATTCCCGGGCGATGCCGCCAGGCGTTTTCCAGGAGACTTAGTTCCGTGTGCTCGCTGGGAACGCTCGCAAACGCATCCGGGGTGGCGCTCATTTGAGACTCTCCAGATATTGAAGGAGCGGCTGCAAATCGTTAGGCGCCACCGCAATGGTGGCCATGTGAGTCCCCGGCTTGATTCTTTGGGGATTTACGATCCAGCCACCCAAATTGCCGATCGTATTCGGAAGCACGCCGGCGGCAAGGCTGCGGCGTGAGGCGAAGTGGGTCAGATCGGGACCATTTTGACCCGCGGCCGTAGTGCCGCGAATCTGATGGCAGTAGATACATTGGTAATTCAGGAAAACCCGTCGGCCGTGTTCAAGAACCGGGTCCGTCGGAGCCGGCGCGGGTTGAAGCTGCGCCTGCATCCAGGCATTGAATTTGTCCTTTGGTTCGGCTATTACATAAAACGCCATATGCGCATGCTGTAAGCCGCAGAATTCCGAGCACTGGCCGCGATAGACGCCTGGATTATCTACCTGAAGGTATTCGGTCGTGACGCGCGAAGGTATCAAATCGCGCTTGCCCTGCAGGTTCGGGACCCAAAAGCTGTGAATTACGTCGTTCGATCTGCCTTGAATCAGTACAGGTTGGCCGACAGGGATATGGATTTCATTCGCTGTGGTGAGAATCCGGGACGCGTCTGAATTCATGTAGCGGAACTGCCACCACCATTGGTTGCCTGTCACTTCGATGGTCAGGAGACTAGATTGCTTTCCCAAATCCGCCGTCGCTTTCCCGGTTTTCACGCTGACGATGAGCAATACAAATAGCAAAAGAACGGTTATTACGGTGGCGGCGGTAACGGTGCGCTTCAACCCGGATTCGGCTTGCTCAGGAGGCCTATTCTCTATGGCGGAAGGAGGCCGCCGCATCAGAGTAATTAACATGACTGCCATCACGATCGCGAAGATAACCGCGAGCAGCCAGAAAAAGCCCCACCACAGCGCTGCAATTTTTCCGGATTGCGGTCCGGCCGGATCGATGGCTGATTGCTGATGTCCGGCACACGAAGATAAAATAGCGAGGCAGAGAATCGTCCATACTAAGTGGAGGCGCGTCACTTAGTAACTCCGGAAGTGCGATTTTGCAGGTTATGCGGGTTACTTTCGAGCGTGTCGGGACGCGCGGAGGTGGCGGAAGTCGGCTGAAGGCCATTCATGGAACGAACATAGGCGACAATCTGCCAGACCTGATACTCAGGAATGCGGCCGCCCCAGGAGGGCATCCCGTTGGGTCGGCCCTTTACGATTGTGTCGAAAAGATTTGCGGGTTCGCCGCCGTAAATCCAATGGTCCTTGATCAGCGGCGGCCCGATGCCTCCGCCCCCGTCCGCATGGCAACCGGAACAGTTAAACCAATCGAAAAGCCGCTTTCCTTCGGAAATATCATAGGCGGTTGCGTTGTACGGATTGTTCACGACAACTTCGCGTCCGACCGGTCCTCCCGGACGCAGTGTGCTTTGTCGCGCTGCGTCGCCGTAGATCGCCAGCCGCGTTGGCGCAGGCTGCAAGTTGCGCTGTTCGCGCTGGCATGACGTGAGGAGTAGACAGCCTGCCGTCGTCAGAAACGCAATCTTAAGGCAGCGAGAATACATAGAGCATTCCGCCTCTCGTGGTGTATTTACCCAGATCGGACATCGCATTCAGAAAGCCGAGAGCGCCGGTTCCATCGACACCGTTCAAACCGCCGGAAACGGCGGCGCCCGACCATCCGCCGACACCCGACAAAACAGCGATGTATTGCTTACCATCCGGGCCTTTATAGGAGACCGGTTGACCCACGATTCCGGACGCCGCTTTGAACTGCCATAACAGGTTTCCATTTCTTGCGTCGAGGGCCTTGAACCAGCCGTCCATGGTGCCGTAGAAGACGACGTCTCCGGCAGTGACGAGCGCGCCGCTCCAGGCGGGAAACATCTCGTTCACGCTCCACACGGTCTTTGTCTTCACCGGATCCCAGGCGGAGAATGCGCCGCGGTTTCCGCCGGGCGCGGCATACATGCGAACTTTCATGCCGACATAGGGAGTACCCGCGATATAGTTCGCCTGGGTGCCTTGCGATTCGTAGCAGAGATTATTGTGCGGGATATAGATGAGACCGGTTCTGGGCGAGTAAGCGGAAGGTTGCCAATCCTTGGCTCCCGGCGGGGCCGGGCAGCCGTCGCGCGTGGTTTTGAAGCCGGTCTGCTTCGCTGGATTCAATTTCAACTCACCCGTTTTGAGATCGACGCCTTCCGACGTGTTGACATAGGCGAATGTTTCGGCCGACAAAACCTCGCCGGTCTCGCGATCCAGGAGATACAGTCTTCCGTTGCGATCGGGATGCGCCAGGACTTTGCGGAGCTTTCCATTTATCGTCAGGTCGAGCAGAATGTTTTCGTTCACGCCGTCGTAATCGTGCAGATCGTGCGGATTCATCTGGTAGGCCCAAATGGCTTCGCCAGTTTCCGGACGCCGAGCAAATAGCGTCGAAGTCCACTTATTCGCGCCGGGGCGCTGCTCGGGATTCCATGGACCCGGATTGGAAGTTCCGTAGTAGAACAAATCCAGATCCGGATCATAAGAGATCCAACCCCAAGCTGCAGCGCCCCCGATTTTCCAAGCGTCGGGAGGCCACGTCTTTACTCCCAAATCGGCGCCTTGGTCCGTTTTGTAAAACGGCTTGAAATTCGGCCCGATCAGGACATCTTTGTCCGGTCCCGTGCCATAGGCGCGCCACGCGACTTTGCCAGTATCCGCATCGAGGCCAGTTAGCCATCCGCGCACGCCAAACTCGCCTCCGCTGTTGCCGACCAGCACCTTGCCTTTGGCGACGATAGGCGCCATCGTCATGGACTCGCCCGTATTGATATCGCTTAACCTGGTCTTCCAAACTTCCTTACCTGTGTTCGCGTCTACTGCCACCGTTTGATTGTCGAGCAGATTGTAATAAATTTTGCCTTTGTAATAGGCAGCTCCGCGATTTACCGTGTCACAGCAGGCGACGCCTTGGGCCGATGGCGCCGGATGTCCTTCGTAGACCCATTTCACCGGCGCGCCTGGCTTAGTAAGATCGAGCGCATATAAGTTATTCGGAAACGGCGTCACGATATACATCGTGTTATTCACCACCAGAGGAGCCGCTTCGTTTCCGTGTAATGTGCCGGTTGAAAATTCAAACGCAGGCTTCAGCGACTTAACGTTGGCTATCGTAATCTGATCTAAATTACTGTACCGGGTGCTGGCGTAATTCTTAGCCGGCATGATCCATTGCCCATCGTCCGACTGATTCTGGATTTGCGGAAGACAGCAAATGCTAGCCAGTAAAAAAAAGGGCACAATTCGGGAGGAGGACGAAGAGGCGAAACGTTTCGCACAGTAAAGGATCTTGTGAAGCATGCTTGTCATGTGGCTGGTCCCGATCGCTGGGCTGGTCGTGATTGCATTTACACTTCGCGAGACATTTCAAGACCTGTTTCAGCCTTCCGCATCCGGTTCGTTGAGTGCATGGATAGGGCGAGCTACATTTTCGGTCTCAAAACGGATTCGTTTTCTTCTCCCTTCTGCCGGCGCTCTGGCGATACTGTTCACAATCGTTTCCTGGAGCACGCTGGTGGCGATCGGATTCGCCATGCTCTATTGGCCAAGCGTGCCCGATGGGTTCAACATGCAAACGTCAATACACCGCGATGCAATGTCACGGTTTGGAATTGCCATTTTTTACTCTTTCGATACGCTGGTAACTCTCGGTCAAGGAGGCATGACGCCAAGCATAAGCTGGACCCGTGTATTGTCCGTCGTCGAGGCGTTATTAGGATTCTCTTTGCTAACGGCTAGTATTTCCTGGATTGTCCTCATATATCCGGCGTTAGGACGGATGAGAACCATGTCAAGATTTGCCTCTAGTCTGGTTCGAGCCGAAGAGAGTACCCGCGTCGAGATTCTTTCCGGCGACGCGGAGCAGTTACTAGGAAGCATGGCGCAAGACGTGATTCGTACTCGAATCGACTTCGTTCACTTTCCGATGATTTACTATTTCTATGCGGCCACCGAGCGCGCCTCTCTTCCGCAAGCGCTCGGCCAATTGCTTGAAATAGCCGAGCGCGGCGGCGAAGAAAGCCAGCCGGAGAGAGTGCGCCTGACCGCAGCCACCCTCAGAGCGGCGCTCGAAGATTTTGCCGAGATTTTGGCGGCTCGCTTTGTCGAAGGCGACGCTAAGAATCCCGAAAATGTATTCACCGCATTCCAGAGAGATCACCTCATCGATTCCGCGCAAACCGCGTCCGGCCACGGCTCTGCCGTCAACCAGCGGCAGCGGCGCTCTTAGCGCTAGACGAGCTTCGCTTGTGCCGCTCGACTTTCACATCAGAATTGCTATTGAATGTGAGGTCCTGGATCACCGGCTTGGCCACTTCCGTCAGAAGGTAATCTGCGCTTTCTTCTTCGCCCAATGTATGGTCCAGGAGCGTAGCAACTTGGGTTTCCCCAATCTGGCGAGCCAGAGCTCTCACGGTGCCGTAACCGCAGATTTCGTAGTGTTCAATTTTCTGCGCGGCCGCGATAAGCGCTAGATCGGCCGCTAACTCCCCCTTCTCTTTGCCTTCGGAAATAGTCTCCTGGCCTTCTTCGATCAGCCCTGCCATCCCTTTACAAGGCTTTGCCTGCGCCTTATCGCCCAATAGCTCGAACGCTCTCTTGAGCCGCTCGACGTGCCCCTCGGTCTGTTGCAGGTGCTTCTCAAACGCTTCCTTCAGCTTTGGATTATGGGCCGCCTGCACCATCTGGGGTAGCGCCTTAGTCAATTGACTTTCCGCGTGCAGCAGATCTTGTAATTCTTCGACTAGCAGTTCTTTTACTTCCGACATTTTTAAACTCGTCCTTTCTTTAAGCTGCCGTTGCCTTTTCCGCTATCGGCGGACATGCGCTCGCCCGTTTCGGAAGATCGAAACGCCTGGAACGCTGGCGCTTCAACGAACTCCCAATTGCCACCCTGGTTCCATGGCCCGCGAACATCTGGCTCCCCCCGGTCGCCCTGACCGGTGGAATCGTTAAAATACTGATCGACAATACCAGGGGTCGGTGGAATACGCCCAATGGATAAAGCCGGTTTTCCCATGCTTTCGAGAGCCAGACTGAAGGCTTTCATATGTGTAATCTCGCGAGTCATTAGGAACTGAAGCGCATCGAGCGTGCCCGGATCCTCGGTTAAATCCATGAGTCGTTCATAAGTGATCTTGGCGCGGGCCTCGGCCGCGACATTGTTACGGAGGTCGACGTCCAATTCGCCGGTGACTTTGAGATAATCGGCGGTCCAAGGAGAGCCCATCGAGTTATATAGGTTGATGCCTCCGCCGCCCACAATGGCAATCAGCGGATCTGCTTCCGCGGCGGTCCGCTTGGTTTTCGAAGGCCTCAGATGCATGCGCGCCAGCACGCCGATTACCTCGAGATGACTCAGTTCCTCGGTGCCGATATCCATCAGCAGATCTTTGCGCTCGGGGTCTTCGCAATTAATACCTTGCACCGAGTACTGCATGGCGGCGGCGAGTTCGCCATTAGCGCCCCCGAATTGCTCCAGAAGCATATTGCCGAAACGAGGGTCCGGAGTGTCTACTCGAACCGTGTACATAAGTTGTTTTACGTGGTGATACATTCTCTTTCTTTCGTGTCTCGCGTCTCCGGTGAAGTAGATGCGAGCACCGGCGGAGCGCTACGCCAGCAGAACTACGAAGACGCAGCCGCATGCTGAGATTCTGGCGCTTCTTGCTCCCTCGTCTCCGGCATTTTGAATTGATACAAGAGGCCCCCAGCAACCGCGACGGCCGCCAGCCCGACGAAGCTCGCGTTAAAACTGATAAATTTGGCGAGCCAGCCGAATATGCTATTGCTCAGCACGCCGCCCAGTCCCATTGCGGATTGCACGGCGCCCTGCAGGAAGTTGAAGCGTCCGGTCCCTTTGGCCAAGTCGGCTGTGACGACGGTCAGTAGTACACCATAGATGCCCATAGCTACCCCGTCCAATGCCTGAAGAGAAATCAAATAATATTCGTTATGGCTTACCACAGTCAATAGATTGCGAAGCACCAACGATCCAAAGCCGATCAGGAACAAGGGTTTGCGGCCCCATCGATCGGCCAGTTTGCCGGAGAAGCTAGCTACCGCAACCATGGGGCAGCTTCGGCAGCTACGACGGCGGCGGCCACTTGCCAGGCAGACGAGCGACCCTTGTTTTGCCTGCGTGAGGATCTGGCTGACGAGTGGAAGCGTGGCGGCATTAGCAAAATAGTAAAGGACAACGCAGGCAGTGAATGTCAGAACGCGCTTATCTCCGAAAAGATCGCGCCACCCGCGACGGGACTTCTGTTCCTCGCCGCCGCCGGCGCGTGCCGCTTCATAATCCACTTGATTTTCGCGAATCAGGAGCGCCGACGGAATCATGCCGGCTGCGAAAACGGCCGCTGCGACGAAAATGCCCTGCAGAGCAAGAAAAGTTCCTATGACAGCGGCGCTTAACGCGAACGCGACGTTTCCTGTATGGGTGAGGGCCTCGTTGCCGGCGATGCGGCCCGAGAGCTGATCTTGTCCGACCATGCCGAGCGCAAAGGCAGCGGTCGCCGACGGAATTATCGTGACTGCCAGTCCAATGATGCACTGGACCAGGA
>Ga0068856_100005794_pt1 | contig 12175 bp, 8 predicted proteins | sample KBSCornC62_FD_66595 | JGI IMG/M metagenome (GOLD analysis project Ga0068856, IMG submission 66595) | Corn rhizosphere microbial communities from Kellogg Biological Station, Michigan, USA - KBS Corn C6-2 | ecosystem: Host-associated > Plants > Roots > Rhizosphere > Soil ...
CCCAACACGGACTGTGATTCGAGGGGGCAGGCGAGGACGCCTGCGGTCCCAGGACGGAAAGTTCCTTATATTCTTTTCCTTTCGAGGTTACATCCAAAAAAGGGTCTTGATGTTTTGATAAAGGCCTTCGTTGCGGTGCACAAAAACCAGGAGTTTTCTGAATGGCGTTTGGTAATCGCGGGCGATGGCGACGCAGCTTACGTTAATTCATTGAAGCAACTTGTCAGCTCAAACAGTGCAGATGCGATCGTAAGTTTTATCGGTTGGGTCAGTGGCAATGACAAGCGTGACGTGCTTCGCAATGCTTCATTGCTGGTACTTCCATCAAGTCAGGAGAATTTCGGTCTCTGTGTATTGGAGGCACTTGCTGAAGGAGTTCCGGTGATTGTTAGCAGCGAGGTGAATTTGGCGCATGACATAGCTGACGCAAGAGCCGGCTGGATTAGTGCAATTGATGTCGTAAGTCTGCAGAAAACGATTTCAGAGGCCATGGCCGATGAAGAACAAAGACTTAGTCGCGGTTTGGCGGGTAAGGTGTTTTCTGAGAATTTCTCCTGGGAGAGTATTGCGGAAGAACTCGAGAAAATGTACCTGGCGATAATACGGTGAGACATGGTCGAGTCATACACCGAATTTGAATGGTTTACGGAAAGTGCGGCGAACGGAAAAACCGGAGAGAAACTTGCTGAAAAACTGGTTACTCTGATTCGAAGCTTCAAGGATGTGGTCACCGTTTGCGATCTTGGTTGCGGTAACGGCCATCTTGCTAAGCAACTTGCCTCATATGGTTATGATGTCGTTGGTATCGACGCCTCTACGAGTGGAATTGAGCAGGCAAATAGGAATGCGCCAAACGTGAGATTCATTCAATCGTTGATCGATAAGGATGTTCGGGAGAGCAATGATCTGGAACCCTTCGACCTTGTGGTCTCGAGCGATGTCGTTGAACATCTTTATCGGCCGGCAGATTTGTTCGAAGCCGCAGGAATGCTCTTGAAAACCAACGGCAGGCTTGTAATTACGACTCCTTACCACGGTTACTTGAAGAATCTTGCGTTGGCAATCAGCGGCAGAATGGATCGTCACTACTCAGCACTTCATGACGGAGGGCACATAAAATTCTTTAGTGTCGCCACTTTGTCGACGCTCATGTCGAGCCATGCCTTTGTTGATTTGAACTTCAGTTACTACGGTCGGGCGCCATGGCTCTGGAAGAATATGATTTGTCACGCGCGGAAAGAAGCCGTACGACAGGCTGTCAGCCTGTCGCGTGAACAGTCCCGAACCACGACAGGCTAACAGCCTGTCGTACTATCACCCGTGCTCGATCAAATCACGCCACTCATCCTCACTTACAACGAAGCTCCTAATCTCGAGCGAACGATGCGACAACTGTCCTGGGCCAGGGACATCGTAGTCGTTGACAGTTTCAGCGACGACGACACCGCCTTCATCGCTCAGTCGTTTCCCCAAACCAGACTGTTTGAAAGAAGATTCGATACTCATCAAAACCAATGGACTTTCGGATTGACCCAGACTGATATCAAAACGCCCTGGGTTCTTGCGCTCGATGCCGATTACGTCTTAACCGATGAACTGATCGACGAACTAAAGAGCCTGGAGCCTGACCCTTCGATAGATGGTTACAGAGTTCAATTCATCTATTGTTTGAGCGGAAAACCGTTGCGCAGCGGCATCTATCCCCCGGTGAATGTTCTTTATCGCGCGTCGGAAGCGACTTACGAACAAGATGGTCATACTCATCGAATCAAGATCAATGGCCGAGTAAGTCAGCTTCATTCCCCGATTTTGCATGACGATCGAAAGTCACTGCGTCGATGGTTTCATTCGCAAGTCACATATGCCGAACTCGAAGCACGAAAACTCCTCACCAGCAACAACAAGTTGTCGCTTGCGGATCGGATCCGCACGTGGCGCATCTTTGCCCCTATAGGAGTTGTCTTATATTGCCTTGTTTGGCGAGGTGGCCTGCTTGATGGATGGAGAGGACTCTTTTATGCCTTCCAAAGAGCGATCGCCGAGCTGATGCTTTCGCTTTATTTGATCGCGGCAACACTATCGCGAAATTACAAAGCACAACTTTTGAGCGAGGGCACAAGGTTTCGCGTCCCGAAGGGACCGAACTTAGTAGCCGTGGGCGAGCGGCTTTGCGCGAAGCCTACGGGAGTTATTAAGCAAACGTCGAAAACCCTGAAAGGGTTAGACAATCAGCCGAGTTCAACCCTTTCAGGGTCGAAACATATGACTGATTAGTTCCGTGGGCTTCGCGCAAAGCCGCTCGCCCACGGCTATTAAGTCTCATCCTTTCAGGATGGTTTGGTTGCAACGGTGCCAGCAAGCTAAATGATTATCCTCGGAATTAATGCATATCACGGCGACGCCGCAGCTGCGATCGTGAAGGATGGAAAACTGATAGCCGCTGCTGAGGAAGAGCGATTCAATCGGTTCAAGCATTGCGCGGGGTTCCCCACTGAAGCGATTAAATATTGTCTGACAGCTGCGGGAGCGCGCATAGAAGACGTCGATCATGTTGGCATTTCACGTGACCCTTCGGCTCACCTGCACAAGAAGATTCTTTTTGCAGCTTCGCGCGCAGCAAGACAGGCAAGCTCATCGGTTCGACGACCGAGCGAACTCAATTCGAACGTTGCGGTGATCGAATCGGACTCCGACAAAGGCAATGGAAACGGGTCAAATATTTTTCGCCAAATAAAGGATCGACTGGGAAACGCCGCCAGAGTTCGTGACGTGAAACAGGAACTCGCACGCCAGCTCAACACGGCGGCCAAATCTCTGCGTGCCGAGTTTCACAACATCGAACATCATCGCGCCCATTTGGCGAGTTCGTTTTTTGTTTCACCTTTTCAAAAAGCCGCCTTACTCTCAATTGATGGCTTTGGTGATTTCGTATCAACGATGTGGGGTGTAGGAGAAGGGAACTCGATCAGGATACTTGGCCAGGTTGAATATCCGCACTCCACCGGCATTGTTTACACCGCGACAACTCAGTTTCTTGGTTTCCCGCACTACGGAGATGAGGGAAAGGTGATGGGACTTGCACCTTATGGCAAGCCTTGGTTCATCGATCAATTTCGCGAAATCATTCGCACTGAGGACGACGGACAGTTCCGGCTGAACCTCGAGTACTTCCGTCACCATGCCGAAGGCGTCGACATGTCCTGGGATCAAGGTTCGCCGATTATTGGACGTATTTTCTCTGACGAATTCATTAACACATTTGGACCGGCACGATCGCCAGGCGCAGAGTTGACTGATCGCGATAGAGACATTGCCGCGAGTTTGCAACTACGTCTGGAAGAAGTTGCTTTTCATGTGCTAAATCATTTGCATGACCAAACTGGTCTAACCGATCTCGGATTGGCAGGAGGTGTTGCCTATAACTCGGTAATGAACGGCAAGATACTTTTGCACACGCCTTTTCGTCGGATTTTTGTTCAGCCTGCAGCGGGCGATAGTGGAACGGCGTTGGGTGTCTGTTATCAAATCTATAACGAGATACTTCAACAACCGAGAAGTGAGGCAATGGAGGGAGCGTACACCGGACCAGAGTTTTCGAATGAGGACTTGCGAACAGCCATCGAAGCAAGTGGCTTAGCTTGTGAAACCTACAACGATGCGGACTTGACCAGGCGTGCAGCGCTGGATATTTCGCACGGCCTGGTTGTTGGCTGGTTTCAGGGAAGAATGGAATTTGGTCCGCGTGCATTAGGCAATCGTTCAATCCTGGTTGATCCGAGACGATCTGAAATGAAAGACGTCTTGAACCAGCGGATTAAGAAACGAGAGCCGTTTCGTCCGTTTGCGCCGTCAATACTGGAAGATCGGGTCGCAGACTATTTTGAGCAAACTCATTCTGCGCCGACGATGTTAATGGTCTATCAAGTTAAAGAAGAACGGCGGAAAGAAATCCCGGCAGTAAGCCATGTGGACGGGTCAGGACGTTTACAGACAGTGTCGCGACGCGTGAACGATCGGTATTACCAGCTGATTTCTGACTTTAATGATTTGACCGGCGTTCCTGTTATTCTCAATACGTCGTTTAATGAGAACGAACCGATTGTTTGCACGCCTGAGCAGGCGATTGATTGTTTCAAGAAAACGCGAATGGATGTGTTGTATCTTGGTAATTATTCTATTAGACGTTGAAAACTTTATCCGCAGATTACACCGATTACGCAGATTTCAAATCATTGAGTTGCAGGTGAGATGTAACAAGTCTCTTAAAAAATCTGTGTAATCTGCGTAATCTGTGGATAACTCGAGATGAGGTAAATAGCGAATGAGAATTCTGATAACGGGCGGCGCGGGTTTCATTGGTTCACACCTGTGTGAACGATTGTTAGGCGAAGGAAACGAAGTACTGTGTCTCGACAATTTCTTCACCGGCCGGCGGGTCAACATTATGCATCTACTCGAAAATCCGCGATTCGAGCTGATTCGTCACGATGTAACTGAACCAATCCTGCTCGAGGTGGATCAGATCTACAATCTCGCGTGTCCAGCGTCACCCGTTCACTACCAATACAACCCGGTGAAGACTGTTAAGACGAGCGTAATGGGTGCAATCAACATGCTAGGTCTTGCTAAGCGCGTACGCGCACGAATACTGCAAGCCTCCACTTCGGAAGTTTATGGTGATCCGCTAGTCCATCCACAACGTGAAGACTACTGGGGAAATGTCAACCCGATTGGTTTGCGTTCGTGCTATGACGAAGGCAAGCGTTTAGCTGAAACATTGATGACGGATTACCACCGACAGAACAAAGTTGACGTGCGTATCGCTCGAATCTTTAACACTTATGGTCCGCGTATGCTGGAAAACGACGGTCGCGTGGTTTCAAATTTCATCGTGCAAGCGCTTCGTGGTGAACCGTTAACTCTCTACGGCGAAGGTCAACAGACACGCTCGTTCTGTTACGTTGACGATCTCCTCGAAGGGTTGATTCGTTTAATGAACGTCGAGCACCAGCATGAACCCATGAATCTCGGTAATCCGGGAGAGTTCACAATCAAACAGCTCGCAGAAGAAGTGATCGACATCGTCGGTACGAAGTGTGAGTTTCGATACATGCCGTTACCGCAAGACGATCCCAAGCAACGGCAACCAGATATTTCACGGGCACAGTCACTGCTGGGCTGGAACCCAACAATCCCGCTGCGAGAAGGCTTGAAAAAGACAGTGGAAGACTTTCGGAGTCGGACCACGCTTAAAGACAGCGTCTAGTTCGCAAGTGTCCGACGAACTCTAGTTTGTCGTGAGGGGTTGCCAAGCGCTCTGATAAACGCACGGCTCTGAATCCAACGCACGACAAACTAAAGTTCGTCGGACATTTGAAGCACTAAGCACAAAACTCCCGCCAAAGCGCTTGCGCATCCTGCTTCTCAATCAGTGTTTTTATCCTGACGTAGTTTCTACCGCTCAACACCTCACTGACCTCGCCAGAGGTCTCGCGGGACGTGGCCATGAAGTTACCGTGATTGCGAGTGATCGCGGGTATGACGATCCTGCGCGTCGTTTTCCGCGTCGCGAGGTCTGGAACAATATCGAAGTCATTCGCATCCCTTCGTTGTCACTCGGTAAGGAAACCAAAATAAAACGCGCATTGAATTTTGCCAGTTTTCTTGCGGTCTGTTTTTTCCGACTTCTCACACTCAGAAGCTTTGACACTGTCGTCGCTCTGACGTCACCACCTCTGATCTCTTTTCTGGCTGCCTTGTTTGTCTCACTCAAAGGCGGTCGATTGTGTTTCTGGGTGATGGACTTGAATCCTGACGAAGCAATGGCCGCCGGTTGGCTGCGCGAAGGTTCATTGCTGGCGCGCTCCCTTCAGCGATTGCTTGTCTACAGTTTGAAACAGGCCGATCGAGTGGTGGTGCTCGATCGTTTCATGAAGGATCGTGTGCTGAGTAAAGGCGTCGAACCAGCACGTGTCACGATTTTGCCTCCGTGGTCACACGATGAATCAATCAGCTACTCAGCAGTCGGAAGAGACGACTTCCGATTCAAACATGGGTTAACGCACAAATTTGTCGTGATGTATTCGGGCAATCACAGCCCCTGTCATCCGCTCGACACCCTCTTGGACGCTTCGCTTACTTTATCAACTGATCCAAACATTGCATTTTGTTTCGTTGGCGGTGGTACTGAGCAAGAGAAGGTTCGCGAGTTTTCACGTGAACATAAACTCCAAAATATTCTTTGTCTTGCTTACCAGCCGCTCGAGTTGTTATCGAGTTCGCTTTCTGCCGCTGACCTTCATGTTGTGGTAATGGGAGATCAGTTCACTGGCATTGTCCACCCTTGCAAGATTTATAACATCCTCAGAATTGGTGGGCCCGTGCTCTACATCGGACCACCTGAAAGTCACGTTACAGACATCGCCGACCAGTTTAAGACTGATCACATCTTTGTCGCTCGCCACGGCAGTCCGAATTTGATCGTCGAACAGATCCGTGCATTGGCTAAGCGAAAGACGACCGCGTCAGCCTTTCGGCCCAGTGCCTTCTCAAAACTTCAGTTGCTTCCACACATGATTAGTTTGGTCGAGTCGGCGGCGTTCTCCGACGGAGACGCTCTCGCCGGCACATATTCTCCCGACCCAGACCCCAAGGCCCAGGAGGTAGTCTCTCTTTGAATACCTATTTTGCGCTGTTTCTGATTGCAACTGTGGCTTCCTTAGTCATCACGCCTTTAATTCGCCGGCTGTGCCAACGATTTAGTTTGTTGGACGTGCCGCTTGACGATAGACGAGTGCACCGGCGGGCAATTCCTCGGCTCGGAGGGGTAGCTCTGTATCTTTCTTGCACGTGTGCCCTGATTACATTCGCATTTGTGGACAACTTACTTACGCAATCGATCAAGCAGCATTCGAGCGAACTGTTTCTGGTGTTACTTCCGGCAACCTTAGTCTTCCTCGTTGGTGTTTACGATGATCTGCGTGGTGCAAATGCCCTGGTGAAGTTTGTATCGCTTGGTTTGATTGCGTCACTGTTCTTTGCGATGGGCGGTCGCGTCAACGCACTGTCAGTGCCATTGGTTGGCTCGGTTCAATTGCCGTCAGTTGTTTCTTATGTTGTCACGCTCCTTTGGTTGGTGGGTATCGCGAACGCTTTTAATCTGATCGATGGCATCGACGGTTTAGCTTCCGGCGCCGCGTTGTTTGCGTCCGTGGTGATCATGATTGTGTCTATTGCTCAAGGCCTGCCACTGATGATTGTGATTACTTTGGTTCTTTGTGGATCATTGGCGGGATTTCTTCGCTACAACTTCAATCCAGCTTCAATCTTTCTTGGAGACTCAGGAGCACTGTTCGTGGGTTTCATACTGGCCGCGCTTTCGGTTGTTGGAACTCAAAAAGCAGCGACTGCTGTCGCGGTAGTCGTCCCAATTCTCGCCTTCGGTTTTCCCGTTGTGGATACGGCAATGACAATGAGCCGGCGTCTGGTTAGCCGCCGCCCAATATTTGAAGGTGATAAAGAACATATCCATCACATGTTGCTGGCGCGTGGCTGGTCGCAAAGGAAAGTAGTCCTTGTTCTCTACGGCGTCTGCGCATCCTTTGGTCTGGCGGCTGTGATCTTTCCAGCAACTGGGTCAAGGGTCACCGGAGTAGTCCTTTTCGTTGTCTCTGTGGCAATCATCATCGCTGTTGGTCATTTGCGTTACCACGAAGTAGATGAAATCAAAGCAGGTGTACGCCGCACCGTCTCGGATCGACGGCTCAGAGTTGCAAAAAACATACAAGTTCGTCGTGCAGTCAGAGCACTGGCGAAGGCAAATGATCTCTATGAGGTGTTCGAAGCGATGCGACGGATGTTGGACTTTGCCGAGTTCACGTATGCCAATGCGCAAGTAGGTCAAGCGGGAAGGGCTGATGTTACGGAACTGGCGTACAACGCGAGCGTGCTCCGACATCCAGAACATGGGATGGAATTGCGCAATGGTCGTGTCTTTTGGAGCTGGTTAGGCGACGGCGGAGAACGGGAGGACCTGCTGCGTTCGCGTACTTCCTGGTGCTTTCGTTTGCCTTTGGTCAGTGACGGAACGGAGTGGGGTTGGGTGAACTTCTATCACAATTTAGACGGGGAATCGCTCCTGGTGGATACAAACTATTTGAGCAATCTCTTTCGCAGCGCGTTCACTGAAGCAGTAGAGAGAATAATCACTCATTATGAGCCGGCGACAACCGTCACGACTCAAGTCGCCATGAAAGCAGCAGCAGGAGAAATTATTAGGTAGATGGTTTTCACAAACAGAAAATCCCCAAACGGCAGAAGCTGTGAAAACAATCAGAGACCTCGGTCCTGGGAGCGCAGGCGTCCCCGCCTGCCCGCGCTGCGCGCTACCCTGATCGAGTGCGCAACTATTCGCTAAGCAAGGTCGTTGCGGTAACTCACGTGGTTATGTTCGACGCGGGCAGGCGGGGACGCCTGCGGTCCCAGCACCGTGGTCTCTGATTATTTTCACAGCTTCTGCCGTTAAGCCGATTCAATAGATGTCAGATATCGCTCTAGGCAGTTTGCCGGCTACTGATCAGCAGTTAATACGGTTACGCATCGGCGGTTTTCTCGACAAAACAGTTTTCAGTGGCCTGCTCGTTTTGCTGGCACTTACTGCGGTGCCATACGGCACCGTTGAGCCATGGTGGAAGGCTGCATTTGTGTGTGCGGTATTTCTGATCTGCATCGTTGCAATTGTGGAAACACTGATCAGTGGCGACTGCACGATAGGCGGTTCGCGTGGGATTCTACTTTCAATGATCGCTCTTTGTGGTCTAGCCCTTATTCAGACCATCAATTTCAGAAGTGCCGACACGGATTCCACGGTGGCCAGGCTCGGCGCGTGGAATGCCATCAGTGCAGATCCTTATCAGACACGCTTCTTCATTTTGCAATTATTGGCGCTTACCACGTGTCTGGCACTTCTCTACAGGTATTGTCGAACACCAGCCAGGATCAACCTACTGATTCATGTGATTCTGGGTATCGGTGTCGCCAGTGCAGTATTCGGTATCGTCAGACAAACTGTTCAGCATGAACCAGGCTTTGTGCTTCCCAGAACAATGCCAGGCATTGGTTATGCGCAGTTCGTCAACAAAAATCATTTTGCGCTGTTGATGGAAATGACGCTCGGTTTAGGCGTGGGAATTGGATTGCTGCGTAGCTTTAATCGTGATCGAATGATGATTTACGTAGCACTGATGCTTCCTGTTTGGACGGCCCTTGTGCTTTCGAATTCGCGTGGTGGAATCCTGTCGATGCTTGCTCAGGTCGTGGTAGCTGGGCTTTTGTTGATGAGACGTTGGGATTTTAAGTCCGAAAGGGGCGGCCGTGTCCGTATTATGCGCAATGCGATGTTGTTGCTGCTGGTGACGATGATTGCGGCGGGTACTCTTTGGGTCGGCGGCGACAGACTCGCTTCTTCGTTTAGTCAGGCGCCCACTGATTTCACCGAAAAGCCAGCGGACCAGAGGTCCGGCGTTAGTCGCATAGAAATATGGCAGGCGACCTGGAAAATGTTTACCGCACACCCAATACTCGGTGTTGGTCTGGGCGGATACTGGGTTGCGATCACTGCGTATCACGACGCGTCGGGTGTTTCAACACCGCAGGAAGCACACAACGACTATCTCGAGCTGCTCGCGAGCGGCGGGGTCATCGGTCTGGCGATCGGAGCGTGGTTTGGAGTGGTCTTGTTTCAACGAGTGCGCGACAACGTTCGTTCAGATAACCACTTTCAAAGATCGGTTTGTTTAGCGGCGCTACTTGGAATCGCAGGCGTTGCCGTTCACAGTCTCGTTGATTTCGGACTTCATCTCCTGGTTAACGCGGTTGTGTTTTTAGCGTTGATAATGTTGGCGACGAAACGAGTACCACACGTCTGAAGCCACTGTAAAAATAATCGAGCATCGTCGTCCTGGGACCGCAGGCGTCCCCGCCTGCCCATGTGCTAAAGAACCAACTCCATGTCATTCAGTAGGCTCAGTTAACTTTCTTGGTTAGTGTCCACACGTGCAGGCGGGGACGCCTGCGGTCCCAGGACGACGATGCTCATTATTTTCAGAGCTAGGTTTTTTCGACTGTTTGTGCAAAGCCAATTGAACTTCAAGTTAAGTAAGAGACCTATCTCCATTTGCCTGACGGTCATTGGCCTTGCGGCAATTCTCTTACTCGGTCGATTTGTTACTGCGACGCTTCTACCTCAGGATATTGCCAGCGCCGGAGGCTTCCAGGGCCAGGACATCATGGGCGGCGCTGCGATCATATTTAAGCGCCCGCAACGAATTCGAGATCTGGTTGGGAACGCATCCCTGGTTGTTGTAAAGAAGTCCTCGAAACCTGTAGAAGTTGCTCGAAACACCCCTCCTGATCGTCGTCGACCCACCACTACTCCTTCGCGCCAGGGGCAGGCCGACGTAACAGGCGGCACCTTGACCGCCAGTGACCGTGGCGAGGCTTTCAAGAATCAGGGCAACACATATTACGACCTCGGTCAGTTTGCGCAGGCCGTCGGCGCCTACGAGAATGCATTGAAATACGCACCACAGGATTCAGTGATCTATAACAATCTTGGCGCGGCTTATTTCAGCCTTAACAAAAACAGAGAGGCCGCCGATGCGTTCAAGAAATCTCTATCTATCAAGTCCGACGACCCTGACGCCTACTTCAATCTCGGAATCGCATATAACTCTACCGATCGTAGTGAAGAAGCGCTTGATGCATTCAAGCAAGCAGTTAGGTTGAAACCTGGTTGGGCTGAAGCGCAAAGTGCGTTAGGAGACACATATCTCAATCTAAACAAATTTGCTGAAGCAGCCACAGCATATGAAGCGGCTGTGCGAATCCAACCAGCTAACGCTGCTGCATACAGCAATCTTGGATATGCATACGATCGGTTAGGTAAGGCAGACGAATCGATTGCTGCTCTCAGAGCCGCCGTCCGATTGAAAGCAGATGACGCGCTTGCTTACAACAATCTCGGGGCCAGTTTGTACAAGGCTGGAAAGTATCAGGAAGCAATCCAGGCTTTCAGTAATTCGGTGCGGCTCAAACCAAATGATGCCGATGCGCTGAACAATTTGGGTGCTGTTTATTACGTGATCGAACAGTATGACAATGCACTTTCCAATTTTGTAAAAGCTGCATCCTTCAGAACGGACTCCAGTGACATTCAGTACAACCTCGGAAACACCTATTACATGACGAGCAGGTATCGTGAAGCGACAACTGCTTATCGCAAGGCGCTTCAAATCAAGCCTGACTATGTCGAAGCTCGAACCAATCTCGGGAGCTTGCTTATAGCTCTGGGCGACTATCGACAAGCGATTTCCGAGCTTCAACAATCGATTGCGCGCCGCCCGGATAATCCGATCTCTCAAAACAACATCGGTTTTGCTTACGTGAAACTCGGAGAGACATTGGACCGGCAAGCCGCAGTTGAGAATTTCAGAAAAGCCGTAGAAGCCTACAAGGAAGCTTTGCGTTTAAGACCGGATTACGTTAAGGCAATGAACAATCTCGGCGCCGTTTATAACAAGCTCGGACAGTATGCGGACGCCATAGAAGTTTTGCAGCGAGCTGTCAGGGCAAAGTCCGACTTTCCCGAAGCTCACTACAACCTGGGAACTGCGCAGTACAACGCTGGTCAGTTCGGTGACGCGGTGAGCTCCCTCCAAAAGGCAGTGACTCTTAAACCGGACTACGTTGAGGCATATAACAGTCTCGGCACTTCTCTGTATAAGGTGCAGCAATTTGATAAAGCCATTGACGCGTACAAGAAAACATTGTCACTGAAGTCGGATAACGCCGAGACACATAACAACCTGGGCACCGTATACTTCCGAACAAAAAAGTATCAGGATGCGGCGGCTTCATTCACGAAAGCAATTGAATTAAAGCCGAACTATGCTGAGGCGCACTTCAACCTTGCGTTGGCCTATGTCGCATTGGGAGACAAGAAAGGCGCGCTCGCTGAATATGAGAAACTAAAAACGCTTGATGCAAAACTCGCGGATGATTTCTTCCAAAGATTTTTGAAGAAGTGAGCGCAACAGTCAGAAGTGAGCGGATAGGTCATATAGGTCAAATAGGTCCTATACGCGCTGGAAAAATAATTGACCAAAGGTTTGAACAC
>Ga0068856_100005799_pt1 | contig 12168 bp, 10 predicted proteins | sample KBSCornC62_FD_66595 | JGI IMG/M metagenome (GOLD analysis project Ga0068856, IMG submission 66595) | Corn rhizosphere microbial communities from Kellogg Biological Station, Michigan, USA - KBS Corn C6-2 | ecosystem: Host-associated > Plants > Roots > Rhizosphere > Soil ...
CAGACGCTGTTGCAGATCGCTTCGATGCCTGACCTGCGCACGGATAGCTCAGTGAATGGGCCGGGCGCCACCGAGGTGCGGTGGAATTTCGAAATCCCGTTCGCAGCGCCTCAAGGCACGGCGGTCGCGCAATTCGAGATCGAGCGCGATGGCGGTGGCAGCGAAACCGAAGCTTCCAAACGGTTGTGGCGTGCGCGCTTCTCGCTCGATCTCGAACCGGCAGGGCCGGTTCATGCGTTGATATCCCTGAATGGCGAGAGAACCTCGGTTCGCATGTGGGCAAAGCGGCCTGCGACCGCGGCTCAATTGCGTGCAGGCGTGGGGCAACTCAGCGAGGCGCTCAGCCGGGCCGAACTAAAGCCGGGAGACATTGTGATTCAGGATGGCGCGCCCATTCTGCCGCAGTCAACAAAAGCCGGTCATTTTCTGGACCGCGCGTCATGACGGGCGAGGCCAAAAATCCGCTGGCGGTCGCGCTGCATTACGACCGCACCGGCGCGCCTCGCGTGGTCGCCAAGGGCAGGGGCAGCATCGGCGCCAGAATACTCGAGGTCGCCCGGGCGCACGACGTTCCGATCGAGGAAAACGAGGTGCTGGCGGGCGCGCTCTCCCAGGTCGAACTGGGTGACGAGATTCCGGCCGAACTCTACACGGCGGTGGCCGAGGTCTTGGTGTTCGTGCTGCGGCTGTCGGGACGCATTCGCTGAGGGCGGCTGAGTCGCGCGCTTTTGGTGGGTACGGTTCATCCGCCATCGTTTCACCATCATGAACAGCATGCTCTCGCGCCGGTGCCAACAACGTGGACCAACGCCTGTGATCAGCCGCCGCCAGACCCTCGGACTTCTCGCCTCGGCAAGCCTGTGGCCCTCGAAGGGGTTTGCGGATGTCGCGCCACAGCGGAGCGAAATCCGCGAGAGCCTGGCGCGTCATTTCGTCGAAGACGGCACCGTCGGCACTTTCGTCGGCTACAAGGTCGATGATTATCTGGTGATTGCGAGCGACAAGGACCGCTCAGGGCAGGCGATGTTGCCGGCCTCCACCTTCAAGGTCTGCAATTCGCTGATCGCGCTGGAAACCGGCGTGGTCGAAGATCCCGACAAGGACATCTTCAAGTGGGATGGCGTCAACCGCGGCATTCCCGGATGGAATCGCGATCACACGCTGCGTTCGGCGATCGCCGCCTCCGTTGTCCCGGTCTATCAGGAAATCGCCCGCCGCATCGGGCCTGAGAGAATGCAGAAATATGTCGACCTGCTGGATTACGGTAACCACGACATCGGCGGCGGCATCGACCAGTTCTGGCTGACCGGCAAGCTGCGCATCGATCCGATGCAGCAGATCGATTTTCTGGACCGGCTGCGGAGGGGTGTGCTGCCCATTTCCAAGCGCAGCCAGGATCTGGTGCGCGACATCCTGCCGGTGACCAAGGCGGGCGACGCCATCATTCGCGCAAAAACCGGGTTGATCGGCGCCGAGGCGGACAAGCCTTCGATTGGCTGGCTGGTGGGCTGGGCGGAGAAGGGTGAGAGCCGAACGGTATTCGCGCTTAACATGGATTGCTCCGAAGAGCGCCATGCCGCCGATCGCATCAAAATCGCGCAGCAGTGCCTTGCCGATATCGGGGCGATCTGACCTGGGTGGAGTTTGTTGTCAGGTGCGGGCCTTGCCGATCCGTCCCAAATGGGTGAATCCGAAGCCGGCCACATATTTCAGCCCGTAGCCCAGCGCGCGATCGATGCCGATGTGAGCCAGCCAGATCATCGCAAGCGACATGATCAAAGGTGCCGATAGCGCCATGCCGATGGCCATCAGCAGTATCGGGGCCATGTAACTATGGGCCGCGTTGTAAAGAGCGGCGCCGGTTCGGGGGCTGTCCAGATAGCCAATGAAGCTGATATCCGGGGCCAGGAACAAGATCACGTAAATCCACCATGATCCGCCCCACAGGGCATAAAGCCCGGTCATGGTGATAAAGAGCGTCAGCCCTTCCAGCCGCAGCAGCAGGCGGGGGCCGCCGGTGACCTCGCCGGGCGGTAGACCCGGAATTTCGTTATTCATGGGGATTCCCCGATCCATCGAATGAATTCCCCTTAGATAGGAACTCCCGATCCAATCGTGAGGTGGGGAAAGCCGGTTTCCCGCCGGGAAAAGGCCGTGCTAGAACCCGCCCCATCCAAGCGGCGGAGGGGGGCCATTGGACGTGCTCCGCCCCCGTTCGAACCCTTTTAGGCATCGAAATACGGGCGATGGTTTGATGAAAGACATTCTGGATACCCTTGAGGCGCGGCGGGCGGGGGCAAAACTCGGCGGCGGGGAAAAGCGGATCGAGGCGCAGCATGCGCGCGGCAAGCTGACCGCAAGGGAGCGCATCGAGCTTTTACTCGACAAGGGCAGCTTCGAGGAGTTCGACATGTTTGTCGAGCACCGCTCGACCGAATTCGGAATGGAAAAGACCAAAGTCCCCGGCGACGGCGTTGTGACCGGCTGGGGTACGGTCAATGGCCGCAAGACCTTCGTGTTCGCGAAGGACTTCACGGTGTTCGGCGGCTCCCTGTCTGAGACCCATGCGCTGAAGATCACCAAACTTCAGGACATGGCGATGAAGGCGAGGGCGCCCATCATCGGTCTTTACGATGCGGGCGGCGCCCGTATCCAGGAGGGCGTCGCCGCTCTTGCTGGCTATTCTTATGTGTTCCGCCGCAATGTGCAGGCCTCCGGCGTGATCCCGCAGATTTCCGTGATCATGGGCCCGTGCGCCGGCGGCGACGTCTATTCACCGGCGATGACCGATTTCATCTTCATGGTGAAAAACACGAGCTACATGTTCGTGACCGGCCCCGACGTGGTCAAGACCGTCACCAACGAGATCGTCACCGCCGAAGAGCTTGGCGGCGCTTCAGTGCACGCCACCCGTTCCTCGATCGCGGACGGTGCCTTCGAAAACGATGTCGAGACGCTGTTGCAGATGCGCCGACTGATCGACTTCCTGCCCTCCAACAATATCGATGGCGTTCCGGAATGGCCGAGCTTCGATGATATCGAGCGAGTGGACATGTCGCTCGACACCCTCATTCCGGACAATCCCAACAAGCCCTACGACATCAAGGAATTGATCCTGAAGGTGGTGGACGAGGGAGACTTCTTCGAACTCGCCGATGCCTTCGCCAAGAACATCGTCACCGGCTTTGGCCGCATCGCCGGACGCACGGTTGGCTTTGTCGCCAACCAGCCGATGGTATTGGCCGGCGTGCTGGATTCGGATGCCTCGCGCAAGGCGGCGCGGTTCGTGCGCTTTTGCGATGCCTTCAACATTCCGATCGTGACCTTTGTGGACGTCCCCGGCTTCCTTCCCGGCACCGCGCAGGAATATGGCGGGCTGATCAAGCACGGCGCCAAGCTTCTGTTCGCCTATTCGCAATGCACCGTTCCGCTCGTCACCATCATCACCCGCAAGGCCTATGGCGGCGCCTTTGACGTGATGGCGTCCAAGGAAATCGGCGCCGATCTCAACTATGCCTGGCCCACCGCGCAGATTGCGGTGATGGGCGCCAAGGGGGCGGTCGAGATCATCTTCCGCGCCGACATGAACGACGCGGAAAAGATCGCCGCACGCACCAAGGAATATGAAGATCGCTTCCTGTCGCCATTCATCGCCGCCGAGCGCGGCTATATCGACGACGTGATCATGCCGCATTCGACACGCAAGCGCATCGCACGGGCACTCGCCATGCTTCGCGACAAGAAAGTCGAAATTCCCGCTAAAAAGCACGACAACCTGCCGCTTTAGCGAAACGGGAACTGAACTCTTGGCAGATTCGGTTTTATCTTAATCCAGGTGATGAATTCACGAAGATGAATGTGTGCTTCAGCGCGCATTCATCTGGGCTCGGCGACGATCCTCTTCCAAACGATCTCTGTTGGAAGGAGGAAATGACATGGAACGCCGCCACTTCCTGAAAATCGCGGTTGGTGCCGCCGCCGCCACCGCGATGATCAGCGCTGCCGCCGTGGCCGCGCCGCTATCTGTTCATCCGCTGACCGATCCTCGTCCCCCTCAAAACCCCGCTGTGCGCCCGGCCGTAACGACCGAGCGTGAAGTGGAAACGCTTCAGCCGGAACAAGTGCGCTGGCATCATCATGGATGGCGGCGTCATTGGGGTTGGCGGCGGCGTCATTGGGGCTGGCGCCGCCATCGGTGGCATCGCCATTGGCGTCGCCGATACTGGTGATCATTCACCAGCGAAGCTTCCAGGCTAAGCAGACACAAAGGGCGGCGGATTTTATTCCGCCGCCCTTTAGCGATTAGGGCTTTCCTGATCGCGTCGTCGCCCCTTAGCGCGAGGCCGGCGGATTGTCGTTGCTCATCGGCGGATTGCCCGACCGGTTCACTTCCTGACCGGTGGGCATTCCCGAGGACGGCCTTTGCGGATTGGAGGGAGCCGCGCCGGTTGTCACTCCCGGACCGGGCGTTACGTTTCGTACGCCATCAGGCGCGGCCGGCGAACTCGTCGAAGCTGAGTTCTGGGCGGTCGCGGGGCCATTCGAGGGATGCATCGAGGTATTGTTCAAACCATAGAAGACCACGCCCAGCACCAGTGCAATCGCCACCGCGAAGATCGCGATCTTGCCGCCGGATGCCGGACCTTCTGCCAGTTCGGGGTCAACCTGCAGGTCGTTGTCCAGCCGCATTCGCCGCTGGGCCTCATCGTTGGGGAAATCAGACTGATAGGGTCGATCGGGATCGCGTTCATAAGCCATGATCTGGTCCTCCGTTTGGAGGACAATCAAAAGCGATGGCCGCTGGTTCCCGGCCCCGCGTCGGCTTTCGGCTGAACCGACGGCGCCACCCACCATCATCTGCCTGATTGCGCTGCACAAAGAAGCCGTGAAAAAATGTCGCTGCCACGATCCACGGCGACATCTCTGGCAAGATCATCTTTCTGGAATGTCATGAAATTTCGTAGGTGAGAACACGCAGCCGCCTTCCAAATTTCTGCTGCGCCGGAGCTGAAAAGCGACTTACACTATCCCCAAATAAGAACAGCGAGCGCGCTCTCAGCTCGGCAATGAGGATGGAATGGGAATCAATCAAGGTCCGATCAGCCTCGATCAGAAATACACCCAAGGCACCGGCCACGTCTTTATGACCGGCATCCAGGCGCTGGTGCGGCTGCCGATGGCTCAAATCCGCCGCGATCGCGCAGCCGGACTGAAGACAGCCGGTTTCATCTCTGGCTATCGCGGCTCGCCGCTAGGCGGTTACGATCAGCAGCTGTTCGCCGCGCGCAAGCATCTCGAACAATACGACATCAAATTCCAGCCCGGCGTCAACGAAGACCTTGCCGCCACCGCCGTGTGGGGCTCCCAGCAGCTCAATCTTTCGCCGGGTGCCCGATATGACGGTGTGGTTGGCATCTGGTACGGCAAGGGGCCGGGCGTCGACCGCTGCGGCGATGTATTCCGGCACGCCAACGCGGCAGGGTCGGCGAAAAACGGCGGGGTGCTATGCCTTGCCGGGGATGATCACGGGGCAAAATCCTCCACCGTGCCGCACCAGTCCGACCACGCCTTCATTTCGGCGCTGATGCCTTACCTGTATCCCTCGAGCCTTCACGAAATGATCGAGATGGGGCTGCTCGGCATTGCGATGTCGCGTTATTCCGGCTGCTGGGTTGGCATGAAGGTGATCACCGAAACGGTGGAGACAACGGCGGAAATCGATCTCACCGACGAGATGACGCCCTTCGTCGTTCCCACCGATTTCGAGATGCCCCTGGGAGGGCTGAACCTGCGCTGGCCCGACGATCGCTTTGCACAGGATAAGCGGCTACAGGATTACAAGGGATTTGCGGCCATCGCCTTTGCGCGCGCCAATAAGGTCAACAGGATCACGCTTGATTCACCCAATGCGCGCTATGGCATCATGGCGTCGGGCAAGAGCTATGAGGACATCCGCCAGGCATTGCGCGAGCTTGGCATCACGCCGGAGGTCGCCGCCAAGATTGGTTTGCGGCTCTACAAGATCGGCATGCCCTGGCCCCTGGAGCCGCAGGGCGTGCGGGAATTCGCGGTCGGTCTCGAAGAGATTTTCATCATCGAGGAACGGCGCGAAATCGTCGAGAACCAGGTCAAGCAGGAGCTGTTCAACTGGCGTGACGATGTGCGCCCGCGCATCATCGGCAAGATGGACGATCACGACAAGCGCTTCCTCCCATTTGCGGATGAACTCAGCGTCGCCTCGCTCGCGACCGCGCTTGCCGAACGACTTTTGCGGCTGAACCTCAATCCGGAGGTCGCCGATATGCTGCGCGCCAAGGCCGACTGGTTCAATGGCCGTCAGGCCAGCCAGATGCAGCCGGTGACGCCGATCACCCGCACGCCGTACTTCTGTTCGGGCTGCCCGCACAACACTTCGACCAAGGTGCCTGACGGCAGCCGGGCCTTCGCCGGCATCGGCTGCCACTTCATGGCGCTGTGGATGGACCGCAACACCGAGACCTTCACCCATATGGGCGGGGAGGGCGTGCCATGGGTCGGGGTAGCGCCCTTCACCAAAGAAAATCATGTCTTCGCCAATCTCGGCGACGGCACCTATTTCCATTCCGGCACTCTGGCAATCCGGCAGGCGGTGGCGTCGGGCGCCAACATTACCTATAAAATTCTCTACAATGATGCGACGGCGATGACCGGTGGTCAGCATGTCGATGGGGAATTGTCACCGCAGCAGATCACTCATCAACTCTACCATGAGGGTGTCCGCGAGATTTATCTCGTCTCGGAAAATCCCGATCTTTATCCGGCCGCCGACATCGCGCCTGGAACGAAAACGGCCCATCGGGATCAGCTCGACGAAGTCATGAAGACTTTGCGGGAGGTCAAGGGCGCTTCGGCCATTGTCTTCGTTCAGACCTGTGCCGCCGAAAAGCGCCGCCGCCGCAAACGAGGCACGCTGGAAGACCCGCCGCGGCGGCTCATGATCAACCCCGCCGTGTGCGAGGGCTGCGGCGATTGCTCGGTGCAGTCCAATTGTATCTCGGTCGAGCCGCTGGAAACCGAGCTCGGACGCAAGCGCGCCATCAATCAGTCGAGCTGCAACAAGGATTACTCCTGCCTGAAAGGATTCTGTCCATCCTTCGTCACGGTAGATGGCGGCAAGCCACGGCGGCGGGCGCCGGCTGATCTCGGCGAAATCGATGGACTGCCCGAGCCCATCTCGCGGCCCACTTTGGATCGGCCCTATAATATCGCGGTTGGCGGCGTCGGGGGCACGGGCGTGCTGACGATTGGGGCGCTGCTTGGCATGGCGGCCCATGTCGAGGGCAAGGCCAGCATGATCCTGGACATGTCGGGGCTGGCGCAGAAGGGTGGCGCGGTGCTCAGCCATGTCCGGCTGTCCGAACACACCGCCGACGTTACCTGCTCTCGGATTGTGACCGGCACGGCCGATCTTTTGCTCGCCGCCGACGAGGTCGTAGCTTCTGCCAAGGACACTATTTCGCTCTGCGAGTCCGGCCGGACTTACGGGGTCGTCAATACGCATCTCATTCCGATCGCGGATTTCATCCTGAATCGCGACTTCGATTTTCGCACCGGACAGGTCAATGACGTGCTGCTTAGCGCGGTCCGCCCGGAATCGGCCTTCTTCGACTTCACCCGGCCGGCGGAGCGCCTGCTCGGGGATACGATTGCGACCAATGTGATGATGATGGGCTTTGCCTATCAGCGCGGACTGTTGCCGCTCTCGGCCGAGGCGATTGAAAAAGCCATCGAGGTCAACGCCGTTTCGGTCAAGATGAACACCCAGGCCTTCCGGCTTGGGCGACTGGCTGCCGCTGATCCCGCGCGGCTCATGGGCATGATGCGCAGCCAGGACGACGCGCCGGGGGTGAAGGCCCTGGACGCGATGTCGCTGGATGAGATTATCGATCACCGTCGGGCGCTGCTGACCAATTATCAGAACGCGGCGCTCGCTGATCGTTATGCAGCGCTGGTGAGGAAGGTTCGTGAGGCCGCCGAGGACGGTGGCTTTGGTGACGAACTACCGCGTGCGGTCGCAATCAACTATGCCAAACTTTTGGCCTATAAGGATGAGTACGAGGTCGCGCGGCTCTATACCGACGGCCGCTTCGAAAAGCAGTTGCGCGACCAGTTTGAAGGCGATTTCAAATTCAGTTTCAATCTTGCTCCGCCCTTCCTGAGTGGCGCGAGGGATGGGCTGGGCCGCCCGCGCAAGCGCAGCTTCGGCGCCTGGATGATGCCGGTGTTCCGCATGCTGGCCGGCCTGCGCGGATTGCGCGGAACTCCCTTCGATGTCTTTGGCTATAGCGCCGAGCGCCAGCTCGAACGGTCGCTGATTGCGGACTATGAAAAGGATGTGGTCACCGTGCTCGGGCTGCTATCGCCGGAAACGCTGCCGACCGCAATCGAACTGCTGTCGTTGCCCGATCGCATCAGGGGATATGGTCCGGTCAAGGAAAAAGCGGTCGCGGATATCAAGGCCCGATATGCGGAGCTTTGCGCCGCGTTGATGGCGCCCCCGCCCGCGCCCCGGGCGTTGGCCGCCGAATAGGCACTGGTGGTTGGGTCCCATAGGCTATCCAGGTTCGCTGCATCCGGGGAATGCGGAAGCGGAACGGCGCTTGCCAAGCAGACCAAGCCGGGCCAAAACATTCCATCGCGCAACAAACGGGGACAGTCCCCGCTAACACCGAAAAGCAGCGCGATCGGGAGTTTGAGATTTGACGATCAAGGGCAAGGCTTACATTGTCGGCATTTATGAGCATCCGACCCGGTACGCGCCGGACAAGTCCGCGGCCCAGCTTCACGCCGAAGTCGCCAAGGGCGCGATCGAAGACGCCGGCCTGACCAAGGCGGATATTGACGGCTATTTCTGTGCGGGCGACGCGCCTGGGGGCGCCTGGCCGATGGTCGACTATCTAGGCCTCAAGGTCCGGCATATCGATTCGACGGAAACCGGAGGCAGTTCCTATCTGATCCACTTGGGTCACGCCGCCGAGGCGATCGCTGCTGGCAAGTGCTCCGTGGCGCTGATCACGTTGGCCGGCAAGTCCCGTTCCGGCTCCCCGCCGGCGCGCCAGGTGGGCGCGGAAGCCGACTTCGAAGCGGCTTATGGCGCGACCACCCACAACGTCTACGGCATGTGTGCCATGCGTCACATGCACGATTTTGGCACCACCAGCGAACAGCTGGCGTGGATCAAGGTCGCCGCTTCCCATCATGCGCAATATAACCCCCACGCGGTGCTGAAAGAGGTGGTGACGGTCGAGGATGTGCTGAACTCGCCGATGATTTCCGATCCGCTGCACCGGCTGGATTGCTGCGTCGTCAGCGATGGCGGCGGCGCGCTGGTGGTGACCACGCCGGAGATTGCCCGCAGCCTGAAGCGGCCATTGGTGCGCCTGATCGGTCATGGCGAGGCCATGAAGGGACCGCATGGCGGAAAGAACCTCGACCTCACTTATTCCGCTGGCGCATGGTCGGGACCGCGAGCCTTCGCTGAGGCGGGCGTAACGCCAAAGGACATCAAATACGCCTCGATCTATGACAGCTTCACCATCACCGTTCTGATGCAACTCGAGGATCTCGGATTCTGTCGCAAGGGCGAGGGGGGGAAGTTCGTCGCGGACGGCAATCTGATCTCGGGCGTTGGCAAGCTTCCCTTCAATACCGATGGCGGGGGGTTGTGCAGCAACCATCCGGTCAATCGCGGCGGCATGACCAAGATATTGGAAGCGGTACGCCAGTTGCGCGGCGAGGCCCATCCCAAGGTGCAGGTCCGCAATTGCGATCTTGCCATCGCGCAGGGTACCGGGGGAATGCTGGGCATCCGTCATGCCTCTTCGACCTGTATTCTGGAGCGCGTGTGATGGCTGACGCAAAGAAATATCCCCCGCCCCAGGGAAATCCGGAGACGCAGCCGTTCTGGGATGCCGCCAGGGACGGCAAATTCCTCATCAAGCGCTGCAAGGCTTGCGGGGAAGCACACTATTTTCCACGGTCGATTTGCCCGTTCTGTTTTTCGGACAATACGGTGTGGGAAGAAAGTTTGGGCGAAGGCGAAATCTATACGTTCAGCCTGATGCGTAAATCGGCCACTGGGCCCTACGCGATCGGCTATGTGACCTTGAAGGAAGGGCCTTCGCTTTTGACGAATTTCGTGGATTGCGACCTTGAGTCTCTCAAGATCGGCCAGAAGGTGAAGGTCGTCTTCAAGTCCACCGACGGCGCGCCGCTTCCGTTTTTTACCAGCGCCTGAGCACCAGAACGATCTTCCAGGGAAAACGGGATAAAGGGGGAGCTGCGAGACCATGCCTATCAACTACGACCAACTGATGTCGATGAAAAAACGGGATGAACGATTCGCGTATGGCGACCGCGAGGTCATGCTGTATGCACTCGGCATCGGCATGGGCGCCGATCCAATGGATGAGCAGGAACTCCAATTCGTCAATGAGGCCTCTTTTCTCGAGCGGCCGCTGAAAGTCGTGCCGACCTACGCCTCGGTGATGGCCCGGAACGCCGATCTTTCGCTTTCGGAATTGGGCCTTAACGCCATGCTGGTCCTTGATGGTGGACGGGATATGACCTTTCATAAGCCGCTGCCGGTACAAGCCAACATCACCGCGCACAGCGAAGTGATCGGCGCATTCGACAAGGGCAAGGAGAAGGGCGCCGTGGTCATGATGCGTACGGTGCTGTGCGACGAGAAGGGTGAGAAGCTGGCGACACGGGTATCTACGCGCTTTGCCCGGGGCGACGGCGGCTTTGGCGGTCCTTCGGAGGGCCAACCCGCGCCGCACGAAATGCCGACCCGTGCTCCCGATCGATCGATTGACATTTCGACCCGCCTCGACCAGGCGTTGGTCTATCGACTGACGGGCGATCGCAACCCGCTGCACTCCGATCCCGAATTTGCCCGGCGTGCCGGTTTCTCGCGGCCCATCCTGCACGGCATGTGTACTTACGGCGTGACCTGCCGCGGTGTCTTGCAAACCTATGCCGATTACGATCCCGCCGCCTTCAAACAGCATGTCGCGCGGTTTTCCGCGCCGGTCTATCCCGGCGATACCCTGACGATGGATTTGTGGAAGGATGGCAATGTCATCTCGTTCGAAGCCCGGGTCAAGGCGCGGAACGTCACGGTGATCAAAAATGGCATGACCGTTCTCGGCTGAGCGTTCTGGCAAGGTCTCTCTAGGCTGCTTTTTCATCAACAAGGCTTTGGAGCTCAACCAATGTCCACCACCCCTCCAACGCCGCGCCCGGCGTCTACCGTCCTTCTGCTTCGCGACAGCCGCAGGGCGGAGCGCGAGATCGAAGTGTTCATGATGGTGCGGCACTATCAGATCGAATTCGTTTCCGGCGCGCTGGTATTTCCAGGAGGTAGTGTGGATGCAAATGATCGCGAGATCATCACGCATCCTGAGCTCTATAGCGGCAACGAGGGCTTTGATCCGCAGAGTCTGAGTTTCCGCATCGGAGGCATCCGGGAAACGTTTGAAGAGAGCGGTATCCTCTTGGCGCGGCAACGCGGCTCGAAAGAGTTGATCGACGCCAAACGCGCCGGCGAGATCGAACAGAAATACCGCACGGCCTTGTGCGAGAACAAGGTAACGTTTCTTGAGGTTACCAGAGAAAGTCAGATCGAACTGGCAATCGACCTCATGGTACCCTATGCGCACTGGATTACGCCGGAGATGATGCCGAAGCGCTTCGATACCTGGTTTTTCCTGGCGGCTGCGCCGCCGGATCAGGTCGGGACTCACGACGGCAAGGAATCCACGGATTCAATCTGGTTGTCGCCCCGCGAGGCCGTCGAAGGCGGCGAGAGCGGCCGTTTCAGTGTACCGTTTCCAACCGTGCGAAACCTGATCCGTCTCGGCAAACATCAGACGGTTCAGTCCGCGCTGGACGACAGCCGTGGCAGGCCGATTGTCACGGTCTTGCCGAAGGTCGTCACCATCGAAGGTGGCCGCAGGCTGCACATTCCCGCCGAGGCGGGCTATGATGGTGATCTTTTCGAGGTGGCTGAACCGGACAATAAAGGTCCCAAGAAGTAGTGCAGTGGTTCGGGTAGCCCGGAACCCATCCGTCCCGTTCTTAGTTGATAGTTTGCGGTACCAGGCCGAACTGCCGATTTGGTGAAAG
>Ga0068856_100005806_pt1 | contig 12161 bp, 10 predicted proteins | sample KBSCornC62_FD_66595 | JGI IMG/M metagenome (GOLD analysis project Ga0068856, IMG submission 66595) | Corn rhizosphere microbial communities from Kellogg Biological Station, Michigan, USA - KBS Corn C6-2 | ecosystem: Host-associated > Plants > Roots > Rhizosphere > Soil ...
GTAACGTTCATTGCCGGCGAAATGAAGAACCCGAAACGAGATGTTGCACTGAGCTTGTTTTTAGGAACGATGATCGTAACATTGATTTACGTACTGGCCAATGTAATGTATACTTCGGTTTTACCGCTTCATGATATTGCGACAGCCGAAAAAGACCGTGTTGCCGTTTCCGCATCGCATGTGATTTTTGGCGCTGGAGGCACTGTTGTAATCGCGGTGATGATCATGATCTCGACCTTCGGATGCGACAACGGGCTGATATTTGCCGGAGCAAGGGTATACTACACGATGGCCAAGGATGGCTTGTTTTTCAAAAAGGCCGGAACACTAAATAAAAATGCCGTACCTGAATTTGGGTTATGGATCCAGGCCGTGGTTGCATCAATCCTTTGCCTTAGCGGAAAATATGGCGATTTGCTGGACATGATATCGTTCGTGGTGGTATTATTTTATGTACTAACCATCATCGGCATTTTCAAACTGCGCAAAACCAGACCGGATATCCCAAGACCATACAAAGCGTTTGGGTACCCCATTTTGCCTGCAATCTATATTTTAATGGGAATCGCTTTCTGCATCTTACTGATCATTTACAAGCCTAATTTTACATGGCCGGGATTGATCATCGTGCTGATAGGCATACCTATTTATTACTTTTCTCAGCGAAATTTGAAAGATGAAAAAGCGGCGGTTGCTGACAATTAGTTTCTTATTACTTAGCGGATTAACAAGCGCGCAAACTTTACAATCGAAATTGCAGGCTGCATTTAACCGCCTGCAGGCAGATAGCCAGTGCAAATATGCTTCGGTATCTCTAACTGTGCTGGATGTTAAAACCGGAGAAACGGTATTTGCAGCTAATCCCAACATGGGCCTGGCTACGGCATCAACACTGAAGACGATTACTTCGGTTACTGCCTTTAATCTATTAGGAAAGGATTTTCGATATCAAACCCAGTTCGGTTATACAGGGTCAGTAGACTCTAGCGGCACCTTAAACGGTGACATCATCATCAAAGGCAGCGGCGACCCGACCCTGGGCAGCTGGCGTTACGGTGGGCATCATGAAAATGATATTCTAAGCCAAATGGTAGCTGCACTGCAAAAAGCAGGCATCAAAAAGATAAACGGACGCATTGTTGGTGATGACTCAACCTTTGGGAGTCAATCCATCCCTGACGGCTGGCTATGGATGGATGTAGGCAACTATTATGGCGCAGGTACCTCGGGGCTTTGCTGGCGCGAAAATCAGTTCGACATCAAATTAAGAACCGGGCAAATTAATACGCCAATTGGCGTGGCGCGCACTGTTCCGGCAATGCCTTATTTGGGTTTTAAAAGTGAGCTCATGAACTCCCCATCAGGCACTGGCGACAATGCCTACGCATATCTTCCCGTTGGCAGCAAGCTCATGTACCTTCGTGGAACTTATGCCGAAGACGAGGATAAAAAGGCGATTTCAGTAGCTATCCCCGATCCCGCTTATGATGCGGCATTCCGACTGGTGGATACCTTGCAGAGGCTTGGCATAAGCGTAAGCGGCGGCCCGGAATCAACTTCGACACTTACAACCAAAAATCAAAACACGCCGCAGATAGCACAGAATCTGACAACGATCCAGTCGCCCAGTTTAAGCCAGATCGTTTATTGGCTCAACCGGAAGAGCATCAATCTGTATGCTGAGCAATTGCTTAAAACCATCGCCTGGAAACAAGGTAAGCAGCCATCCACAGATAACGGCGTTGAAGTGGAACAGAATTTTTGGAAGGCACGTGGCATCGATCCGCATGCATTGGCTGTAGTCGACGGCAGTGGACTTTCTCCCGCCGATCGCGTGACCACGATGACAATGGCAACCGTGCTCCGTTCAGCCAAAGGCACCGATTGGTTTCCCGATTTTTATGAAAGTCTGCCCACTTACAACAACATGAAAATGAAAAGCGGCAGCATCATCAATGTGCTCACCTACGCCGGCTATCAAACCCACAATGGTCGCGAGCTTTGCTTTTCGATTATGGTAAATAACTTTAATGGTTCGGGCAAGGGGGTTAAGGAGAAGATGTTTAGAGTGCTGGATGAGTTAAAGTAAACCACATGAAAACGGCGCTCAAGGAATCGATTTGGTTGGCTGCAATAATTATCGTATCAGTACTAACTTTTCATTTATACCTTGGTAATAGCGCCGCAGACATTGGCATGCATGATACTTATATTGATGTCAACAGTAGTGATGGCAGGCAATCACCGGTTGTTCCCGCTATTCTTGTTTTCATTATTTCGCTTGCCTTTTTGGTATACATGGTGAGGGGTCTGATCAATAGATTCAAATATATTCCTGCTAACCTCATCCTAATTTTGGTTGCAGGGATCGACATTTTTTACTTTAGTTCCAACCGGATCGTTTACGTTACGCCGCCCACTAGTGGCTCAATGGGAATCATAACGGGCGGGGCATCGGGTTCTTTGATGCCTTATCAACTGTTAAGCGTATTTTTTTACCCTTACCCTTGCCGTGACAGCCTTTATGACCGGAAGAAATTGGAAGCGGGCACAATAAGCGACATCAAAATCAAAAACCTTTCGCCTTTTACCTTTATCCTTTCACCTTAAATAATCCCATAAAGCGCGCCACCCTTCTCCCCCATTTTATCCACGGTCTTTTCTACCGCCGGATCTCTTTCCAATACAGGTGCATGATGTGGCTTGATGCGAGCATCAATGATCAGCGGGCCGTCACAGCCCCAATGCTTATGCTCAGTGAAACTATTGATGCCGTAAATATCGTGCGAAGGATTACTCCGGGTAAACGTAACCCATACGAAGTTATTAAGGTTCTGCGCTGTAAAATCAGCATCATCACAAAGCACCATCAGCGGCAGACCATCGAGTTCTTTTTCACCAAGATGCTCCTGTAATATTTCTAAAACTAATGGTACGTCGCTGGTTTTAATGTTTTTGGGTATTTCAACCGCCAAAACGCCGGGCATCACCATTTTATATTTTTCGAATGGCCGTGGCAAGTCAAACCATAAAGGCAGCTCATTCCACAATTCCCTTCTGACTGCTCTTGCAACTGCCACTGCCACTTTACTACCGGAGTTCAGTCCGCTTCCGCTGTAATCGAGGGTATCAATAGTGGTATTCGTATAAAAATGGAGGTCGCGGGTAAGATCGACGCGTTGAAGGATGTGTTTCAGGAACCCGCCAATGTCGTTGACATCGAGATTTGGATCATCACCTTTAGCGGCTATGAACAGGTATTTGGCCAGGCTCAGCTGGTTTGTGCCCAGAATGTGATTCGCAATGGTCAATATCTCCTGGGGCTTGCGTTCATCCAAATACGGCGTATAACGTTCGCTTCCTATTGCAAATAGTAAAGGATGCACTCCAGCTGCGTCAACGGCATTCACCGCATGCAATCCAGGTATTTCTTTGCCTATCGCCTCACCTGTGATCTCATGGATCAGCGCGCCAAAGCTTGTATCCTCCTGTGGTGGTCGACCAACTACGGTGAACGACCATATCGCATCCTTTCGGTGATATACATTATGCACCTTCATCAGCGGGAAAGGATGCTTGAGGCTATAATAACCTAAGTGGTCACCGAAGGGGCCTTCCAATTTATTGTCATGCGGCATCACTGTACCGGTGATCACAAAATCGGCATCACCGGAGATGCAGAAACCTTCGTCGTCATAGAAATAACGAAAGCGTCGCTTACCTAATACTCCCGCAAAAGTCATTTCAGACAAACCCTCGGGCAATGGCATCACTGCTGCTACAGGATGGGCTGGCGGTCCGCCAACGAAGATGCTTACCTTTAATGGCTGCCCCTTAACATTGGCTTTAGTTTGATGAACGCCTATTCCGCGGTGGAGCTGGTAATGCAGGCCTATTTCTTTATCCTGGATATAGTCATTCCCGGCTAACTGAATGCGGTACATGCCCAAATTGGCATTCATGATACCGGGTTTGTCAATATCCTCGGTATAAACCTGCGGCATGGTTACAAATGGGCCTCCGTCCAACGGCCAATTAACGATTTGCGGTAGGTCGCTGATCTTTGCTTTGCCAAAACTTATTGGAGCACTGCCACTTACTTTCTTTGGCAGCGCCGACAGTGCCGTCATGCCAACATGTGCATATTTGAATGGATGTTTAATGGCTTTCAGCGGATCGTTCTTCAGCTCGATCAGCGTTTTGATCTGCTCCAAAGTATCCCGAAAAATAAATTTCGAGCGCTCCAGCGTACCAAACAGATTGGATACTGCAGGAAACTTGCTGCCCTTTACATTTTCGAACAGGATAGCCGGTCCGCCATGCTCAAACACCCGCAAATGAATAGCAGCCATTTGCAGGTATGGGTCAACCTCATCTTTGATGCGTATTAAATGACCATTCTTTTCGAGGTCGCTGATGCAGGCTTGTAAACTTGGGTAACCCATGGCGCGTGAGGATATGCGCCAAAAATACTACTAATACTCAATTATGCCACCGTAATATCCTTATCCAAATACACATCCTGCAAGGCATTCAATAACTCTACTCCTTCTTTCATAGGCCGCTTAAAGGCGCGGCGACCAACAATCAATCCCATGCCGCCTGCACGTTTGTTGATCACTGCATTGCGAACCGTATCTGCGAGATCCTCTCTCCCCATGGATTCGCCGCCTGAGTTAATCAGCCCCGCTCTGCCCATATAACAATTGATCACCTGATAACGGCAACGATCGATCGGATGGTTCGAGCTTAATTTATCATACATAAGCGGATCACTCTTGGAGAAATTAATTGCGGTGAAGCCGCCGTTGATATCGGGCATTTTTTGTTTGATGATATCTGCCTGGATAGTCACCCCGATATGATTGGCCTGCCCGGTAATATCTGCTGAGGTTTCATAATTAACCCCATCTTTTTTGAACGCATTATTGCGTGTATAGCACCACAACACCGTAGCCATGCCAAGTTCGTGCGCATGCTCAAAGGCCTCTGAAACCTCTACGATCTGCCGGTCGGATTGCTCTGAACCAAAATAAATCGTAGCACCTACCGCAGCAGCCCCCAGATTCCAGGCATCTTCCACCGAACCAAACATCACCTGATCGTATTTGGTGGGATAGGTTAGCAACTCGTTATGGTTGAGTTTTACCAGGAACGGAATCTTATGTGCGTACTTCCGGGACATCATGGCCAGGTTGCCAAACGTAGTCGCCACGGCATTGCAACCCGCCTCGATTGCCAGTTTGATAACATTCTCCGGATCAAAATACAAGGGATTTTTAGCAAACGACGCGCCGGCTGTATGTTCAATACCCTGATCAACCGGGAGGATTGAGAGATATCCCGTACCTGCCAGGCGCCCCGCATTATACATTGCGGCCAGGTTGCGCAAAACTTGAGGATTACGGTTGCTTTGTACAAATATTCTGTCTATAAAATCCGGCGACGGAATGTGCAAATGTTCCTTAGAAATTGTTTCGCATTTGTGTTTGAGTAAATCCTCAGCTTCACCGCCGAGCAAGTCGGTAATCTTTTTTGATGGCATGGTTTCGAAAGGTTAATGAGTCTGTTATACAAAGTAACGTGATGTATTGCTGATTGTTGACATATATTTTATCATCAAACATCAATTTTGTTTTGAGGCAAATTAGCCTCAACTTTATTCCTACCTTAGCAGCACTCAATAATACTGCTTATGACGGTAATTCTTTTTACTGCCATTATCCTGCTTGGCTCCTATTTTGCCGGGCTGCTGGGTTCACTAACGGGCCTCGGCGGTGGTTTTATTATAATCCCCCTGCTTACCCTTGTACTTCACGTCGACATCCATTACGCCATTGGTGCTTCCATTGTGTCGGTTATTGCGACTTCATCCGGAGCAGCGGCTGCCTATGTGAAAGAAGGCATCACTAATATCCGCCTCGGGATGTTCCTTGAAATAGCGACCACCATCGGAGCTTTTACAGGAGCAGTTCTTGCTGTTTATGTTCCCCCAAGCTACATCGCTATTATTTTTGGCGCCATCCTGATCACTTCAGCGATCATGTCACTCCGCGAAAAAGTAGATCATATAGTGACGAGGCAAACGAACTTTGCCAAAAGACTGAAACTTGGTGGAACCTTTCCCGATCAGGGTAAAACCATATCATATGGGGTAACACACGTAGCCGGAGGATTCTTTATGATGATTTTTGCCGGCCTTATATCCGGTTTGCTTGGCATCGGTTCCGGCGCCTTAAAGGTTGTGGCAATGGACAATGTGATGCGTATCCCGTTTAAAGTATCGACTACTACAAGCAATTTTATGATTGGCGTAACTGCAGCTGCCAGCGCCGTGGTTTATATTCAGCGGGGATATATTCACCCTGGCATTGTAATGCCGGTAGTTGTCGGTGTATTATTAGGTGCGTTAAGCGGTTCCAAGATATTAGTTCAAAGCACCTCATCGGGCTGGCTCAGATGGCTGTTCGCTTCGATTATAACAATTATTGCATTTCAAATGATCTACAATGGCTTTGCAGGAAAAATCTAAGGGTTTTAAAGACGCCGATATGCAAAGCGTAATCGGGTGGATATTGCGCGGCGGTGTTATTGTGTCAATGACTGTCGTTGTAATTGGGGGAGTTCTCTTTTTGTGGCATCATGGGCATAGCACGCCAGACTTTGGCACTTTTAATAAAATACCCTATTTTATCAGCAGCCCGGAAGGCATATTTGCGGGCGTAATACATGGCAGGGGACAAGCTATTATTCAGCTTGGCATCATTATTCTCATTGCAACGCCCATTCTCCGGGTAATATTTGCTGTAATTGCTTTTGCGCTCGAAAAGGATCGTTTGTATGCCCTTATTTCTTTAATAGTGCTTTTTATCATCCTGGCTAGCATGCTTACCGGCAGGATCGGTTAAAAATTAAACTATTTCCGTTTGCAACAAATCCATTCATGCAATGCAACTGGCATTTTTGGGTGCATAGATCAAAAGGAGGTATCAAGAATAGCTATCAAATAAGTTTGACGGATATATATTATTTACTATTTTCCCCGAACAATAAATATTAAACCTTAACAAACATGAAAACCACAAAAAAAACCCTTGCCTTTCAAAATCGTGCATTATCCAGAAATGAAATGAAAAAAATTATTGGCGGTGTTGCAGCAAAAAGTTGTCAGACTGATGCGGATTGTCCTACAGGAAGACAGTGCCAGTCAGGAGAATGTCAAGCGAAGAGTTCGATTGGCACTAATGATTGAGGTTAGTCATTGAATTTAATCAAAAAGAGAGGAAGTATGTTTTATGCTTCCTTTTATTTTCTAACGCCTCAATTTTCACTACCGTCTCCCAGTCTGTTTTGCTCCTGCGTATTACGGCTTCTTACTTTTGGATTCGAACTACCAAAGTGATAGCTAAATGCAACCGTTATAAAGTGGTCGCTCAATTGGTCCCTTTCCTTAATATCCAGATTAGCGTAATTGGTGTGATATTTATTATAATCGGTATTAAAAATATCGGTGGCGGTTAACCTAAGCGTTCCCTTATTGTGCAAAATAGAATAACTTATCCCTGCATTCATATAAAAAAGGGGCTGATACCGGCTTATAATATAGTAAGAAGATGATTCATACTTATCATACAGTTGCAGGTTGAGTCTTTGCGACAATTTGAAGTTTTGAGTAAGGTATATATTGAAACCGTTGGTAAGCCTTGATGGAACAGAATTCAGCGTGTACGCATATTTTTCGTGAAAAATGTCCACGGTAGCATCGATGTTCCACCATGGCGTGAAGGTTACCGGTAAGGCAAACTCAGCCTGGTATTGATAATGTGTACCCAGGTTAGCTTTGGTTGATTTATATACTTTGGTGATATTGTCCTGCTCAAAAACATTTCCATAAAAATGGTCGGTGATGATCGTCATCAAACTGATCTTATACTTATCCGCGATTAAGTCGGAGAGCTCATACGTATTGAAATATTCTGGTCTAAGGAAAGGATTGCCGGTGTTATAATAAAACTGATCGACATAACCTATAAAAGGATTCAGGTCCTGATAATCGGGCCTGAGTATCGTTCGCCGGTAAAAGACTGTTAACAGGTTGTTTTTATCCAGTTGGTGGCTTACCTGTACATTGGGGAAAAGATTGTTGTATGAGCTATCCACCTGCTTGTTTGGATTAACCGAAAGCCCGGTCGAATTAGTGCGCTCATCGCGCATGTTAATAGAAATGGTCGTCTTATTGAATTTACCTTCGATGCCAAGGTATGCAGCGTCAAGACGCTCACCATAAGTGAATTGATTATTCAGATCAGTACCGTAAACAAGCTGATTAAAGCCTATAGAATTCCCACTGTTTACCTTGCTGCTTTTTGCACCTGCACTAAAGCGTATGGCGTCTGATAGACGCTGAACAAAATCCAGGTTAGCCGACCAGATAGTTATATGTGATGGCGAGCTGTCCTTATAAAAAATACTGCTATCGGGTTGACCGGACTCACCAAAAAAAACGTTTTGTAAGGTTTCGTCCGAATGACGATGATAATCGGAGTAATCCGCATTTCCTGACAATACGCTATGGCCGTCTTGATCGAGGTTACCTTTATAGTTAACATCGTAGCTCATATTGCTGATGTTCCTGTTGATATTCGAATGTGTACCGATGCTCGAGTTGGGCTGACCATCGATCGAAATTGCCGTGTTGTTCGACTTATCGATAGGCGTATGATTATAAAAACCATTGATCAAAAAACCAACGGTTTGGCCCTTTGCTAGTTGGTAATCGGCGCCAACATTAAAATTATTGTTGATGGCTTTAAGGTGAGCCATGTAATCAAGGTCGAAATCATATTCATGACCACCGGTGTTGATCAAGCGTTCGTTAGAAATAGTATGTGGAATTTTATTATCCTGGAAACCATAGCTGGCAAAAAGGTTTAATTTCTCGGTACGCAGCGTATAGGTAAGACCAGTCGAGAATTTATAGTCCTCCTCAAAACCCGCCAATTGTGAAAATGCAAAATTAGACCCCAGATTTTTATTCTTTTTCAGGATAATATTGATCATCCCTCCCGATGCGGCAGCCTCATATTTAGCTCCGGGGTTATCAACCAGCTCAATCTGACTAATACTGCTGGCCTGGTAATTTCTCAAAAAATTAGCCAGTTCATCGCCGGTTAGCAAAACCGGTTTGCCGTCAATAGCTATCAGGGCTTTCTTGCCTCCATGGTATAATATATCACCATTGTTTACTTTCACTCCAGGCGAAGAGGAGAGCACATCGTACACGGAGTTCCCAGCCGCGCTTACGTTTTGGTCTACATTCAGAATGGTTTTATCCGGCCGTACTTCAACATAGTCTCTTTTTCCGGCTATCGTTACCTCGCCAAGATGGGTAGTGCTTATTTTGAGGGCTATCGAACCTATATCCAAACTGTTACCGTTATTTAGCTGGTAGGGTCCGGCGTATAATTTTTCGTAGTTGAGCTTGGTAATAAATAAGAGATAATTGCCAGGTTGCAGGCCGCTGAAATTAAAGGTTCCGTCTTTGCCGCTAATGGTACCCTTCATTACAGATGAGTCCTGGGCTTTCAGAATCACAACTGTCGCCGCTTCGGCTGGCGCCGAATTTTCTATACGGATATTGCCGTGTATTGCCGAAGACGCCGATTGTCCGGATGCTGCGAAAGAAGCAACAACAAGCGATACGGTTAAAAAATATCCGGCAAAGAGTCTCATTAATTAGGGAAAGTAAAGGTTTGGTCTATATTTTTCAGTTTTAATTCAGTCGCAATATAGCAACTTAATATCATAATTAATAAAATAAATAGCTTCGTTTTAACGATAAATTAATAAGAAATATTCCTGATAACTAAAATTTTATACTACCATTAATAAATTTAATTAGTTAAATATTTTGGATAGATAATCGATTCGTATAATATGTTGAAACCAATAAATATTAATTACCAAACTCGGCTGTCAAATAATTGTATTTTTGAGCGGGTTGCTATATTTGTTTCCCCTGTAATTATCAAATGAAAAAACTAATTGTCCTGTTACTGGCGGCGTTTTGTCTCGAGGCATCCGCTCAAACCGAACCCGCCAGTTATGCTGCTGCTGTCAGCAAATTCACCGGTTTCTATAACAGCAATAAGCCCGATAGCATTTACAAAATGTTTGGCCCGCCAATGATGGGCGCCCTAACTCCCGATAAATGGAAATCGACATTTTCCCAGCTCAAATCGCAGTTGGGGAACCTTACGCAAAATACCTTTGTGAGTTATGCTGCTCCCGTTGCGGTATATAAATCAACCTTTCAGAATGCGGCCCTGTCAATGAGCTTATCGCTCGATCAAAAGAATATGATCATAGGACTGCTATTCAAGCCGACCGACCAACCTCAGCCCATGGCGTCTGATAAAAAGACCATGGACCCTTCACTTGTGGAGTCGCCAATTTCATTAAAGACAGTCGCGGGGGTGATCAGCGGCACTTTAACTATGCCGGAGGATGCGTCCGGTAAAATACCAGTAGTTCTGATCATTGCAGGTTCTGGCCCTACCGACCGCAATGGAAATAGCCCCCAATTGCAGTTAAGGACCAACGCCTACCTGGAGCTGGCCGAGGGCCTCGGCAAAAACGGCATCGCATCTGTCAGATACGACAAGCGAATGGTAGGCGCGAGTCAAACAGGAAATAAAGAGAGCGATCTGCGCTTTGAAGACTATGTTGACGATGCTGTTGGATTAATACAGATGCTGAGCAGCGACGAGCGTTTTTCTAAAGTAATAGTACTAGGGCATAGCGAGGGGTCGTTGGTGGGGATGCTGGCTTGCCATGATGAACCCATCAAAGGCTACATTTCAATTGCCGGCGCCGGCGAAAGGGCCGATAAAATATTGACCGAGCAGATGAAATCTAAATCGGAGACACAGCAGCAACACTTTAAAGCTTTGTTAGATACTTTGAAAAAAGGTAAAACCATCGACAATATTGATCCGGGCCTGTGGTTCATTGCAAGGCCCACGATACAAAAGTATCTTATGTCGTGGTGCAGATACGACCCTCAACACGAGATAAAGGCTGTAAAGGTACCGGCACTGATTATTCAGGGCACCACCGACCTGCAGGTGAGCACGACTAACGCTGAAAAATTAAAAAAAGGGAAATCGGATGCGCAATTGGTTATCATTCCTAATATGAACCACATCATGAAGGAAGCACCCGCAGACCACGATCAGAACCTGGCTACGTACAACAATCCCGATCTCCCACTCAAAACCGAGCTGGTATCGGATATTGTGAAGTTTATAAATAGCATCAACTAGCACAATTAATATCGAATATCGAACGCAGAATAATGAATTTCGAAGTTTTGTAATCGCGATCCTTCGAAATTCGACATTGGAAATTCGATATTCGATATTCAAAAATTATTCCCAATCTCCCAGTAATCTCCTTACCAGAATAATCTGTCCGGTGTGATACGAGTTGTGATCCGCTATTTGTAAGGCTTCGCGCAAAATGCTCTGGCCATCACCATGAGGCAAAGCTTTATAAATATCCCCATTCTTCAGCAGATCGATAAACTCATCCCTATCGTCACTGATCTGCCGAAGTGATTTCTCCCAGGTTTCTTCATCAACAGGAGCTGTTTCCTCCACCCAATAACCATCGGGCCAGGCAGGTGAAATATGTTTTTCGCTTTTGCTGAATTCGAGCATATCCCATTGGGCGATGCGGATATGTTCTATCAACTGCCAGACACTGTAAGGCAACTGGTCGGGTACCACACCACGCAGTTCGGGCGCAAGACCTTCTATTGCATCGTCAAAACTGACATGTGCCGTACCGCCTTCGAGCAGTTTGATTAGTTCGGCTATTAAAATTTTATGCTGATCCATCTTAGTGATAATTTCTATTTTCTATACTTTGGCGTTGACCAAATTGTTTTTAAGTTTATCCATTCAAGTTAATTCATCCGGTTGTGATAAAAAAATTACTCTTTTTTTTACTGTTGACGGCCATTTTCGCCGCTTGCAAAAAAGATTCCATGGCTCCTGTCAACGGCAGCGTCGATGATGCCGCGTTCAATGATTATGAAAAACATTTCCTGGATGAATTCTGGAAGCTGAATCCGGATTGGGGCACAAGTGTAGGTTATC
>Ga0068856_100005807_pt1 | contig 12160 bp, 12 predicted proteins | sample KBSCornC62_FD_66595 | JGI IMG/M metagenome (GOLD analysis project Ga0068856, IMG submission 66595) | Corn rhizosphere microbial communities from Kellogg Biological Station, Michigan, USA - KBS Corn C6-2 | ecosystem: Host-associated > Plants > Roots > Rhizosphere > Soil ...
CGAAGGAAGCGATCGCCTACTACAAGCAGGCGATCGATGCCGCGTCGCGCGACACCGCGCAGGCGGATACGAAGCGCCAGTTGCTCAATCAGCTCGGCAACCTGGCGACTGAAGCCGCCGAGAACGACTCGGTCAAGGCGGACAAGCAGATGTACATCGCCGAAGCCAAGTCGGCGTTCGACGCGCTCGCGAAGGACCCCGGGACGAAGTTCGCCGACCTCGCACGCGCTGGTCAGGCGAAGGTCGCGCAGGCCAGCGGCGATACGGCCGCCATCAAGGCCTCGTACCAGGACGCGCTGGCCAACCCGAGCGGCTTCTCGTACAACGCGCTCATGCAGGCGGCCGTGGCCGCGGCGAGAGCGAATCAGAACAACGACGCCATCAAGTTGTTCGAGGCGGCCAAGGCGCAGAATCCGTATCACCGCGACGTGCTCTACAACCTCGCGCGGCTCTACCTGCTCGACAGCGCCTACGCCAAAGGCATTCCGATGGCGAAAGAGCTGATCGCGGTCGACCCGTCGAACCCCGACAACTACCAGCTCCTCGCGATCGCCTACGCCAGTGTGAAAAAGACGTACGACGCGAAGGAAAAGGTCCTCGACGATTCGTCGAAGGCGCTCGGCAAGACGGCGAACACGTCCAAGTCGCCGAAGGTCGTGCGCGCCGCGGTCGACGCGGCCGCGAAGCTGGCTGCGCCAATGAAGGCCTACGGCGATTCGTCGCGCACGGCGGTCGACTCCGCCCTGAAGTACAACGATCTGATGACGAAGCTGCCCGCTCGCGTTTCGTTCAGCGAGTTCACGCCCGGCGATGCCAAGGCGACGGTGGCGGGCAGCGTCCTCAACCAGACCGACGCGCAGAAGACGTTCACGCTCCACATCCAGTTCTTGGACAAGACCGGGAACGTCGTTGCGACGCAGGATGTCAGCGTCGGGCCGGTGGCACCGCACGACTCGGGGAACTTCAAGATCGATGGGACGGGCGCCGGGATCGTGGCGTTCAAATACTCGGTCAACTAAGGATTTAGGAGTTCCGGACGAAGTGAATGCCCGCTCGAAAGAGCGGGCATTTTCTTTGGTCGCGACCGTGCCGCCATACGTTGGTCGCAGAGCACAAGTCAGTCATTTAGCTTGATTTCGGCCCCGTGAGCTCCTAGATTGCATGAGCTATCGCCGAATCTGCGGCGAGCACGATTCGAGTCGATTGGGGGGAGACCCGGTGTCTGGTCTTCCCCCGTTGCAATGGTGGCGAATGGTCCGGGTCAAGAGCGTACGGGAAGCGAGCATCGCGCAGGAGTTGGGCATCGAGCCCGGGACCGAGCTGCTCTCGGTCAACGGCCGCGAGCTCGTCGACTTTCTCGATTGGGAATTCCTGACGGCCGATGACGAGCTGGTGATCGAAGCCAAGCTCCCGGACGGCGAAGCGATCGTGTACGAGATCGAACGGCCGGAAGGCGAGAGCATGGGCCTCGAGCTCGAGGCACCCACGGTGCGCCGCTGCGCGAACCGCTGCGAGTTCTGCTTCATCGAAGGGCTGCCGAAAGGCCTGCGCAAGAATCTCTACGTGCGCGACGATGATTACCGCCTGTCGTTCACGTACGGCAACTTCGCGACGCTCTCCAACGTGAAGGAGCGCGACATCCAGCGGATTCTCGAGTACCGGCTCTCGCCGCTCTACATCTCGGTGCACGCCACGCCGTGGGAAGCACGCAAGGTCCTGCTCAACAACCCGCGTGTGCCGAACATCATGGAGCAGCTCACGCGGCTCGCCGACGGCGGGATCCAGTTCCACGGCCAGATGGTCGTGGTGCCGGGTCTCAACGACGGCGAGGTGCTCGAGCAGTCGCTCGCCGATCTGTATTCGTTCGGCGACGCGTGCCTTTCCGTGGCAGTCGTGCCGGTCGGCCTCACCCAGTTCTCGCATTTATACACTGGAAAATCCATGGATCGCGACTCCGCGCGCGCCCTGCTGGGCGCCGTCGAGCACTGGGAAGAGCGCGCGCGCCGCGAACGCGGCGACGCGTGGGTGTATGGATCGGACGAGCTCTATCTCCTCGCCGAACGGTCGCTGCCGGACGCCGAGTTCTACGGCGAGTTCCCGCAGATCGAGAACGGCGTCGGCGCGGTCGCGTCGCTGCGCCAGCGTGTGCGCGACGGCCTCGAGTCGCTGCCGCGCCTGGACGGCAAGCACATCGCGGTCGTCACCGGGATGTCCATGTCGAGCCTGATGCCTGATCTGCTCGAGCAGCTCGCTCAAGCAACGGGTGGGCACTTCACGATGATCGTCGCTGAGAATTCGTTGTTCGGTCCGACGACGACGACCGCCGGCCTGCTCGTCGGCGCGGACATCCGCCGCGTCCTTGCCGAACGCACCGATTTCGACCTCGCGTTGATTCCCGCGGAATCGATCAACGACAACGGCGTGTTCCTCGACGACGTCGAGTTCATCGCGTTGCGCGAAGAGCTGCCGATCCCGGTGTATCCGTCGTACGACTTCATCGACGCACTGGTGCACGAAGGCGAGCCGCAGGAGGCCGCGGCGTGAGCGGCGTACCCGTCGTCGCGCTCATCGGGCGCCCGAACGTTGGCAAGTCGGCGCTCTTCAACCGCATCATTGGCGACGATAGCGCGATCGTCTCCGAGGAAGCCGGCACTACGCGCGATCGACACTTCGCCGAGACCGATTGGGCGGGGCACACCTTCTGGCTCGTCGACACGGGCGGCGTCGCCGACGACCCGCGCGCGCCCATGGACGTGGAGATCCGGAAACAGGTCGATCAAGCGATCGGCGAAGCGGATCTCCTCCTCTTCGTCGTCGATGCGCGCGTTGGTCTCCACTCGAGCGATTATCACGTCGCGGAGTTGCTCCGCAATTCGGGCAAGCCGTGGATGCTCGTCGCCAACAAGGTCGACGATCCGCGCGCCACGGACTTCTACGAGTTCTACTCGCTGGGCGTCGAACAGGTCTTTCCGGTATCGGCCATCAACGGCAAGGGCTCGGGCGATCTGCTCGACGCAGTCGTCGCGTCGCTGCCGGACGTGCAGCCGGACGCCGAACAGACGCTCAGGGTCGCGGTGATCGGCAAGCCCAACGTCGGCAAATCGTCGATCGTCAACCGGCTGCTTGGCGAGGAACGTCTCGTCGTCTCCGACGTCCCCGGTACCACCCGTGACGCGATCGATACGCCGATGCGCTATCACGGGCGGCCGTTCGTGTTCGTCGATACCGCGGGCCTGCGCCGCCAGAGCAAGATCGACGAAGGCATCGAGTTCTACTCGTCGCTGCGTACGCGCCGTGCGATCGAGCGCGCTGATATCTGCGTCCTCGTCGTCGACGCGACCGAAGGACAGATTCAGAATCAGGATCTCAAGATCGCGAATCTCGCCTGGGAATCGGGGCGCGGCCTGATCGTCGTCGTCAACAAGTGGGATCTGGCCGAGAAGGATGACAAGGCGACGGCGAAGTATCAGAAAGAGGCCGCCGAGAAGGCGCCGTTTCTCGGCTTCGTGCCGTTCGTCTTTACGTCCGCCCTGACCGGCCAACGTGTCTCGCGCATTCTCGATCTGATTCTCGAGGTCGAACAGGAGCGCGGCAAGCGCGTCGCGACCGCGGAGGTCAACGCGAAACTGCACGAGCTGCTCGCGCGCCGCCAACCACCACAGGCCGCTGGTCGCGAGATCAAGCTCAATTACGCGACGCAGGTCGAGACGCATCCGCCGACGATCGTCGTCTTCGGCAACGCGCCGGATCTCGTGGAAGAGCATTACGTGCGATACCTGCACAACGGCTTTCGCTCGTACTGGGGCTTTACGGGGAATCCGCTTCGCATCATCCTCCGCCGCAAAGCGAGTTGATGCTCCCGCTCGTCGCCGCCCTTGTCGCGTCGTATCTGCTCGGGTCCATTCCCGCGGCATACATCGCCGGCAAATCCAAGGGCGTCGACTTGCGCAAACACGGATCCGGCAATCTCGGCGCGACGAACGTCATTCGCGTGCTCGGCGCCAAGATCGGGCTCGCCGTGTTCGCGTTCGACATGGCCAAGGGCGCGATTCCAGTCGCGGTGTTCTCGCGGTACGTGCCGGACGCGATCGCTCCGTTCGGCGATCCGACGATCACGGCCATTCTCTGCGGCGTCGCCGCGATCATCGGCCACGTCCGGCCCGTCTACTTGAAATTCGGAAAGGGCGGGAAGGGTGTCGCGACCGCGGCTGGCGTGTTCGTCGCGCTGGCGCCGGTTCAGACATTACTCACGCTCATCATCTTCGCCGTCGTGCTGCTCTCGAGCGGCTTCGTCTCGCTCGGGTCGCTGACGAGCGCGACGATGCTGCCGGTGCTGCTCGCGATCACCGTCGGCGCGCGGTCGCCCGTGTTCGTCATCGCGCTCTTGGTGGCGATCTTCGTGTTCTGGACGCATCGCGCGAACATCGGCCGGCTTCGCCGCGGTGAGGAACATCGGTTCGGAAAGAAGGGCGTGCCGGCCAAGCGTCCGGCCGCGACGCTCGCGATCACGCTCGTGATCGTGCTCGCGGTGCTGATCGCCGCGAGGTTCGCCTGATGCGTTGCGCGGTCGTCGGCGCGGGCGCGTGGGGCACCGCGCTCGCGAGTCTCCTGTCGAGCAACGGCCACGAAACGTCGATCTGGGCCCTCGAGCCGGACGTCGTCCGCTCGATCAACGAGCTGCACGAGAATTCGCGTTTTCTCAAGGGCTTCGCCCTCGCGAGCTCGCTCTGCGCCGCGAATGATCTCGCGCGCGTGGTCGAGGGCGCAGCGCTCGTGGTCTATGCGACGCCCTCGCACCACCTGCGACGAATCGCGGCTGAGACGAAGCCTCGGCTCACCGGCAACGCCACGGTCGTCATCGCGACGAAAGGAATAGAGCAGGGGCGTCTCGCGCTCATGAGCGAGGTCGCCGCGGTGGAGCTTCCGGGGTGCCCCGTCGTGGCGCTCTCAGGGCCGAGCTTCGCCGCGGAAGTCGCCGCGGGTCAGCCGACCGCGATCGTCGCGGCCTCGGCCGACGAACGGGCCGCCATCGCGGTGCAGAGCGCGTTCAGCAGCTCGAGATTCCGCGTCTACACGCACGACGACGTCATTGGCGTGGAGCTTGGCGGCGCGCTCAAGAACGTCATGGCCGTCGCCACCGGGATGGTCGAGGGCGCCGGACTCGGCTTCAACTCGCGCGCGGCGCTGATCACGCGCGGGCTCCATGAGATGACGCGGCTGGGCGTCGCGCTGGGCGCGCACAGCGCCACCTTCGCCGGGCTTGCCGGGCTCGGCGATCTCGTGCTGACGTGCACCGGCGCGTTGAGCCGCAATCGTGCGCTCGGGATCGAGATCGGGCAGGGCGCCACGCTCGACGAGGCGCTCGCCGGCAAGGAGACCGTCGCCGAGGGCGTGCTGACCACCGCGAGCGCGCGCGAGCTCGCCCGCGTACACGACGTATCGATGCCTATCGCCGACACCGTGTTCCGAATTCTTTTCGAGGGCCAGGCGGCGCGTGACGCCGTTCCCGAGCTCATGGCCCGCGAGCTTCGATCGGAGCAAGACCTGTGAGTCCTACAACGTCCGAACCCATTCAGGAATTCTTCTCGATCGGAGAGGTCTGCGATCTCACCGGGCTCAAGCCGCACGTGTTGCGGTACTGGGAGAGCCAGTTTCGATTCCTGAGTCCGGCCAAGAATCGATCGGGAAACCGCGTCTATCAGCGGCGCGAGGTCGAGCTGATCATGCTCGTGAAGCACCTCTTGTACGATGAGAAGTACACGATCGAAGGCGCACGCCAGAAAGTGGATGAGCACCGCAAGGGCGGCGATCTCAAGGTCGTGGCACGCGGCGCGCTCACGGTGCAGGCGCTCGAGTCGCTGGAGTCGGATCTCAAAGATCTGATCGTGGCGCTCGGCTCGACCGTTCTCGCCGACTGACTCCGATGCGCCTTCTCCTCACCAACGACGATGGAATTCTCGCGCAGGGCATAGAGTGTCTATGCCTTGCCGCGGAGCCGCTCGGTGACGTCACGATCGTCGCGCCCGATCGCGAGCAGAGCGCGACGAGCCACTCGCTGACGCTCCACCATCCGCTGCGGCCGATCCAGCGCGGCGAGCGGCGCTGGCAAGTCGACGGCACGCCGACGGATTGCGTGATGCTCGCGATCGAAACGTTGATGCCGGAGCGCCCGGATTTCGTGCTGAGCGGCATCAACCATGGTCAGAACATGGGCGAGGACGTGCTGTATTCCGGCACTGTCGCGGCCGCCATGGAGGGCCTGGCCCTCGGCGTTCCGTCGATCGCCGTGTCGTTTGCCGGCGGCGATCTGAGAACCGACGTGAGCCAGTTGAAGCAGCAGGTGAAGGTGCTCACGCCGCTGCTCGCCCATCTCACGTCGCTTCCCAACTTCCCGGCGGACACGCTGCTCAACGTCAATCTTCCGCCCGTTCCGGCGAACGACGTGAAAGGCGTGCGCCTCACGCGCCTGGGCCGCCGCGTCTACTCGACATCCGTCGCGCCGATGCGCGATCCGTGGGGACGGCAGATCTACTGGATCGGCGGCGGTGAGATCACGTGGAGCGGGGAGCCGGATTCCGATTTCCGCGCGATCGACGAAGGGTACATCTCGGTCACGCCGCTGCACCTCGACTTGACGCACTTCGACGTACTTCGCGGAGCGAGCTCGTGGTGGCGCGACCTGTAGACACGGAGCTCCGCGGCGCGCGGCAGCGCCTCGTCGAGACGCTGCGCGAGAAGGGCATTCGCGATCTCGCCGTGCTCCGCGCGTTCGAGCTCACGCCGCGCCACGCCTTCGTGCCCACGGGCATTCGCCACCGTGCCTACGAGGACTCGGCGCTTCCGATCGGCAACGGCCAGACGATCTCTCAGCCCTGGGTGCACGCGCGCTATCTCGAGCTGCTGCAGCTCGCGGGCAAGGAGCGCGTACTCGAGATCGGGACCGGATCGGGCTATCAGACGGTGCTGCTGTCACACCTCGTCGCGCAGGTCTTTTCGATCGAGCGAATTCCCGCGCTCGTTCAGCTAGCGCGCGAGAACATTCAGCGCGCCGGCGCGAACAACGTCTCGCTGCTGATGGGCGATGGAACCATCGGCTGGCGCGAGTACGCGCCCTACAACGCGATTCTCGTCAGCGCCGGTGCTCCGTCGATTCCGCAGCCGTTGCTCGAGCAGCTCGCCGAAGGCGGCCGTCTGCTCGTCCCGGTCGGCGATCGCGACGAGCAGAAGCTCGTCATCGCGACGCGCACCAATGGTCAGATCGTGATGCGCGAGGAAGCACCCATGCGATTCGTGCCGCTGATCGGATCGCACGGATGGGGCAAGCAGCCCGGGTCGTGATGCACTTGCACGTTCGCGTTCGCGGCCGGGTGCAGGGAGTCGGATTTCGCTGGTTCGTTCGCGAAGCTGCACGCGGACTCGGCCTGTCTGGCTGGGTGCGCAACGATCCCGACGGTTCGGTCGAAGTCGCCGCCGAGGGGCCTGACGACGCGATTCGCGCACTCCGCGAGCGATTGCTCGAGGGGCCGCCCGGCGCGTCAGTCGCAGGTCTCCAGGAGCTCGAGCAGTCCACGATCGAGCTCGAGCAACCTTTCACGATTCTGAGGTAATGGAGCATGCCGCTCGCACCGACGGACCTCGATCTTGCGCAGCGCCTCAGCCGGCTCATTCGTGACGTGCCCGACTATCCCAAGCCGGGGATCCTCTTCAAGGACATCACTCCGCTGCTCGGCGACGCGGCCGCGTTCGCGGCCGCGACCGATGACATGGCGCGGCCGTTCGAAGCCTCCGCCGTTACTCACGTGGTGGCCATCGAGAGCCGCGGCTTCATTCTCGGCGGCCCGATCGCGCAGCGGCTCGGGGCAGGGTTCGTCCCCGTGCGAAAGCCGGGGAAGCTGCCGAGCGCGACGCGCCGCGAGGAGTACGCGTTGGAGTACGGCTCGGACGCGCTCGAGATCCACGCCGATGCCTGCGACAGCGGCGCGCGGGTACTCATCGTGGACGACGTGCTCGCGACCGGCGGCACCGCGGATGCTACGCGGCGGCTGGTGAACGCTCTTGGCGCCACCGTCGTCGGGCTTTCGTTCCTGATCACGCTCTCGTTTCTCCCGGGGCGCGAGCGCGTCGCGGGAACGCCAATTCATTCCACCATCACATTTTGACCCGGGTGAACTGGTCGCGTTGATCCGCGAGAAACGTTATCTTAGTTGACTGTACCCGGACGGTCGGACGCCCCTGTAGCTCAGATGGATAGAGCAGCGGTTTCCTAAACCGTTGGTCGGAGGTTCGAATCCTCTCAGGGGCACTGGGGCACTTCCGCTCGCTCTTTACCACGATCGATCCATGACAAGCATTCGCACCGACATCGATTCCGCGGCCGCGGAACGCGCGCAGACTTTTCTGGACTGGACCAAGATCAACGCCAAGGCTCTCGCCACGGGAGCGGTGATCGTCCTGGTCGCGGCCGCCGGGTACTGGTTCTACCTCAGGCAGCAGGAGATCAAGTCCGCGAACGCCGAGAAGTCGCTCCTGAGCGCGAAGCAGTCGATCGCCGCGGGGAACCAAGCGCTCGCCCAGAGCGACTTGCAGAAGGTCTTCTCCCAGTACGGCTCGACGACCGCGGGAGTCGAGGCGGCGATGCTCCTCGCCCAGATGGACTATGACGCCGCCAAGTACCAGGACGGCATCTCGCTGCTCCAGAAGGCAGCCGGCAGCAGCGGCGCGTCGCGCAACCAGACCGCCATCCTGAGCCTCGAAGGCGACGGCTACATGCAGATGAGCAAGGCCGGCCAGGCCGCCAAAGCGTATCAGGATGCCGCCACCGCCGCGCTTGGTGACATCGAGCGGTCGTACGAACAGGCCAAAGCCGCGCGGGCGTACGCCACGAGCGGCGATACCGCGAGCGCCCGGAAGATCTGGGCAGCGCTCTCGGACGATCCGAAGGCTGCCACTGTGGCCGCGGAAGCCAAAGTGAGACTCGGTGAGCTGACGGCGGCACCCGCGAAGAAGTAGCACCGAAACCCGGCTCGGCTGGTTCAACAGGCTCGGCGCTCGCGCGCCGAGCCTGTTTTTGCCTTGTGCTGACGTGCGAGGCACGCGCATTTGAGGCGCCAAAACGGCCATAGCATCAGATGTGTGCAGTACAGAGGCACAAAGACGACAGCATCAATTGGCGCCTTGATGGCGTGGATTCCACATAGTTCGTATAAGATGTATTATGTAAACTGCATCCGGGGAAATCCTGTGGAGAACTTCGTTCTCCACAGCCGCCATAAATTGCTCTTGGTTCATCAAGCCGCTGAAATTCAACAGCTTGCGCTATATCTCCGAAAGTAGTCCTTGAAAGACCACTCGCCCCTCGCCGGCCAAGCTGGGTAGCCACGCGGCGCCAGATCGCTCGAGGCGAACGCGAAGGATGCGGCCGGACTTCGTTTCGAGCGCAACCGGCCCGGTCGCGTCGCCCCACGCCGTCAGCAGTATCGCCGTGGCAACGGAGCCGCTGCCGCACGCGAGGGTTTCCGCCTCGACGCCGCGCTCGTACGTCCGGATGCGCCACCGGCCGTGGGCGCTGCTCTGGGAGACAAAGTTTGCGTTGGCGCCGTGCGTCAAACTGGCGTGGTGCCGGAGCGGTCGGCCGCGTCCGGCGACATCAACGGTCGAGACGTCGTCGCATTGGATCACGAGGTGCGGAACCCCGACGAGCGCGAATCCGATACGCCGCTCGCCCACCTGCGTGCTGATCGCGGCGGCCGCCGCCGAGACGTCGGTGACTTCCGGCAGATCAATCTCAGGCAAACCGTCGGGGCCGATCCGCGCCTTGACCACGCCCGAGTCGGTCTCGATCGTGACGTCGTGGTCAGACGCGATGCCCAGCTCCGCAACCAGGCGTGTCGTGCACAGCGTGGCGTTGCCGCAGAAGTCGGCGCGGCCGCCGTCCGCGTTCAGGTAGACGAGCTTGATCGTCGCTCGGTTCGACGGCTCCAGGAACACGACACCGTCTGCCCCAACACCGGTGCCGCGGGCGCATATCCGCTGCACGACCTCCGCCTCGGCGAGCCGCCCGGCGGGCTCATGGCGGGCGTCGACCATGACGAAGTCGTTCCCCGACCCGCTCATCTTGTAGAAGGATCGGCCGGCCCGAATCACGCTCTTTCCCTCAAATGTTGAGGTCAGTGTTCACAGGCGGTTGGTCATGGCCCACCACCTCAAGCGCCAGACCACCCAGAAGGCCTCGCGCACGATGGCTTTTGACATCTTGCTCTGACCCTCGGTGCGGTCCACGAAGACGATCGGGATCTCGACGAGCCGAAAGCCCTTTTTCCATGCCCGAAAGTGCATCTCGATCTGAAAGGCGTAGCCGTTCGAAACAACCTTATTCAGATCAACGGCTTCGAGTACAGCAATGCGAAAGCACTTGAAGCCAGCGGTCGTGTCCCAGATCGGAAGCCTCGTCACGAACCGCGCGTACACGTTCGCCGTGTAGCTCAGCAGCAGCCGGCTGATGGGCCAGTTGACGATCGTGACCTTCCCCTGCCGGTAGCGCGAGCCGATGACGAGGTCTGCTCGCTCGATCGCGTGGAGGAAATCGGGCAGATGCGCTGGATCGTGTGAGAAGTCGGCGTCCATCTCGAACACGAGGTCGTACGCCCGCTCGAGCGCCCACTGGAAGCCCGCCACGTACGCGGTCCCCAGCCCCATCTTCCTTGGGCGACGAAGGATGTGAACGCGCGAGCTCTCGGCGATGATGCCTTCGACGATGTCGCCGGTGCCGTCAGGTGAGCCGTCGTCGACGACGAGGATCTCGAGTCGAGGATCCTTGCTCAGGACGGCGTCGATGAGCCGCGCGATGTTCTCGCGCTCGTTGTAGGTGGGCACGATAACGAGAGCGCGCTCGTTGCCGGGCGCGCCCTCTGAATCACCGCTGCTTGCCTGCCGTACAGGGATGGCCATTCCCGTCGCGCGTTACACCCCGCCTCCGCCGCCATCCCGTAGTGGTCCGCTCACGGGTCAGTGCACGAAGATGAGGTTGTTGTTCACCTTATCGACGACAACGACGTAGTCGCCGAGCGGCGTGAACGCGAGCTGACCCGGGCTCACACCCACCGGCAATGTAATACGGCTCTTCACCAAAGTAGTCTGGAACGTCGAGCCGATCGCGGGGGCGTCGAACAGCGAGCCGTCGCCCTGGCTCGCCCAGAGCGCCTGCATGTCGGGGGCGATCGCGATACCCGTGACGGGCTGCGGGAACGTCACCGTGCCGCTCAGGCCACCCGACGCGATCGCGGTCATCGTGACAGAGAGTCCGCCATTGCTGGTGAACACCGTCTTGCCATCGCTCGACACGTCGAAGTCGCTGATGCTGCCGAGCGCGATCTGCTTGAGCACCGCGCCCGTACGTGCGTCGACGCGGTAGATGAACCCCTCGATCGTCGCGACGAAGAGCGACGTGTCGCCGACGACCTTCATCTTGAACACGGTCCCGCCGAGCGCGGAGCGCGTGAGCACGGTGCGGCTGGGCGCATCGATCATGAGCAAGTTGAAATCATTGAGCGCGACGTACAGCCGCGTGCCGGTCGAGTTCATCGCGGCCTTGTACGGCGCCGTGTTCAGCGACATCGAATCGACGATGGCGAGCGACGCGCCATTCACGAAATAGACCTTCGAGTTCCCTGCCGGTGCCGCGATCACCGAGCCGTCGGCGCTCGCCGCCACGTCCACCGGCGATTGCGGCAGCGCGATGATCCCGCGCGGCAGCGTCGCCGGAACGTCGCTCACGCCCACACCGCCGCCGGGGTTCAGGAGCCCGAGGAGCGCCGTGTGTCCAACGACGGTGAGCGATGTGATCGATTTTCCGATCGTGTCCGCCGGGAGCACCGTCGGTCCCGAGGCCGCGGGATGTCCGCTCACGCTGACGGTCTGCTTCGCGGTGAGCGTGCCCGTGGTTGCGGTGATCGTCGCGGTCCCGGCACCGACGGCGGTGATCGTGCCACTCGTGCTCACCGCGGCGACGGTCGCGTCGCTGGTCGAGAACGCGATCGCGGCGTTGGAGATGGCGTTGTTGTTGGCGTCGGTGACTTTCGTCGCAAGATGGAACGTGTCACCGATGGCCAACTGCGGCGCCGTGTTGGTGAACACGATCTGCGCGGCCGGGCCGGCGACGGCT
>Ga0068856_100005810_pt1 | contig 12159 bp, 8 predicted proteins | sample KBSCornC62_FD_66595 | JGI IMG/M metagenome (GOLD analysis project Ga0068856, IMG submission 66595) | Corn rhizosphere microbial communities from Kellogg Biological Station, Michigan, USA - KBS Corn C6-2 | ecosystem: Host-associated > Plants > Roots > Rhizosphere > Soil ...
CGCGATCGTGCATCCCTAGGGCTGACGCCCCAGGCTTTACGCTTTCACCTGCTTCGCAGGTTAAAGACCGATCTCGTTATGTGATTCGCCCACGAACCAGACTTTTGAGGCAAAGCAGTTCGAGACCGAGTCAACCGCCGCGGTCTACGTCTTGTGAAAGACAATTAACGAGAGTAAATTTCATCGTGTCTATTCCCCGTCTTAATCGATTTGGATGAAACGGGTGCCGATTTGATTTTTTAATATCTTGGACAACAGGGCACCGGGAGGACGATATACATGCGTATCGCTTTATTCTTAGCACTCATCCTCAATGTATTGTCTGTTGGTTTAGTCAGTGCGCAAACGAAACAAGTTGCGCCTGTGCCCGGAGATCCACTCGAGTTGGCAACTGGACCAGCATCGATTGCTGACACTCCCGAGAAACGCAGTGCGATTCTTAATCTGCTGGAGCGCGCGCGTCAAAACAACAATTTGCACGTAAGTGGAATGAACCCTTTCAATCTCAAGGCTTCATTCAACTCCAGCGCGTCCGGTGGAGATTCGGGCCCCGGCGTTTTAGAAGAGAGCTGGCAATCGGGGACGACATGGAGATGGACTGAGCATCTCGGTAGTTATTCACAGCTCCGCGTTTTCCATAAGGGTGTTGCCTATGATTCAAATCCCGGAAGTTATCAGCCGCTTCGTTTGCACATGATCCGTCAAGCAGTCTTTTGGCCTGTGTCGGGAAATTTTGCGAACGCCGTCATCCGAGTCGCCGAGGCCAACTGGAACGGAAAGCCTGTCACCTGCGCGCTCATTGCGGGACCGCGTGCAAATGCGAGTCAGGAAACGGGGCGACAGTGGATTGAAGAAGAGTTTTGTATCGATCCGGCAACGGGTTTCCTACAAACCTATTCGATCGCGCCCGGCATATACGATGTGTACGACTATTCGAATGCATTCGAATTTCACGGTCACTCTATTGCGCGACGAATCACAATTGTCGAAAACTCAATTCCAGTCGCCACGGTGGAGCTTAATGAAATCAAGGACCTGAATACCACGGATACGAGTCTGTTTACACCGAGCGCAGACATGAAAGGTCCGGGAATCATGATTGGACCACCTATGCGCTTTCCGCAGGTTGTCAAAAACAATTTGCCACCAAACGTTACCGGTGTAGTGCAACCGATCATTATCCACGCAGCGTTGGACGTCGGCGGCCGCGTGCTCGAAGCCGAACCCTTACAAACAGCTGACACCACTTTGAGTGATGCAGCTTTGAAGCTCGTCAAGAATACGAATTATGGTCCCATGCGGAACCGCGAGCTTGTACAGCGAGATGTTTTCATAAACGTGCAGTTTGTGGCTGCACAGTAACGAGCCTCTGGAACAAAGAACAAGTAAGGGACAAAGAACAATCAGGGACAAGGAACAAGTTAGGGACAAAGAACAAGTAAGGAAGGGCGGTTTACCCCCGCTGGTGGCCAACAATTACTTCAACCCATCTGAGTTGGGCCACCAGCGGGGGTAAACCGCCCTTCCTTACTTGTTCTTTGTTCTGGGGATCTCGTTAGCGCCAAACATGAAGCCGAGTCTATTCGTATCTGAGCGCCACGATCGGGTCCACCTTAGTTGCTCGGCGCGCCGGTACGTAGCAGGCGAGTGCGGCTACTGCGACAACCAGCAGCGAAACGCCAATGAACGTTGCCGGGTCGGTCGCACCCACGCCGAACAGGAGCGCCGCCATCACACGTGTCAACGCATACGCCGCGCCAAGTCCTAATACTACTCCTGCCAGCGTCAGGATCATTCCTTGTCCCATGACCAGGCGGACCACGTCCCATCCTTGCGCGCCGAGTGCGACGCGGATACCTATTTCTCGCGTGGACTGACTGACAGAGAAGGAGATAACTCCGTACAGGCCGACCGCCGTCAACACGAGCGCGACTGCCGCGAATGAGGCGAGCAAGGTCATGTTGAAGCTGGTGGACTCGACGGAGCGGGACATGTTCTCTTCCGCAGTCGAGACGCCGAAAACCGGCGCATTCGCATCCATCGCTTGAACCTCTTTGCGAACTGACGGAACGAGTGCGTGCGGATCTCCGCTCGTACGGACGACGAGCTGCAACGAGTTCACGGGCATCTGCGCCTGCGCGAAGTAAAACTCAGGCACGGCTCCGCGCTTTAGCCCCTGATGCTTCACGTCCCCAACTACACCGACGATCTCGCGCATGGGATAGTTGCCGGCCGTTGAGAAGCCAGGCCTGATGTGCTTGCCGAGAGCATCACCGTTGGGGAAGAACTTTTTCGCTAAAGTCTCATTGACAATGATGACTGGCGCGGACTTCATGTCGTCGTGATCCGTGAAGTCACGCCCTTTGAGGAGAGGAATCGCCATCGTGCCGAAGTATCCTGGGCCTGCGGAGTGTATGACGCCCATCGAAACATTCCCTGGTTCCTCAGGTTGCCCTTCGATCTCCAAACTGGTCATGGCGGACGCGCCGCTCAAGGGTAGTTGCCACGTTACGCTCGCGCTGGTGACACCGGGCAATGACTTGACGCGCTCTGTGAGCTGCCTGAAGAACTCGCCAGTCTCCTCGGGGCCAGAAGGCGACTTGGCAACTGTCATAGTCAGGACGTTTCGCGGATCGAAACCAAGCCGCACGTTTTTTAACGACACCAGTGTCCTTACGAGCAGCCCTGCGCCAACTAGAAGCACGAGCGCGAGTGCGACTTCGACGACGACCAGCAAGCTACGAGCTCGCCCCGAACGCCAGCCCCCCGAGCCTGTCCTTCCACCTTGTTTCAGCGAATCCGCAAGCCCCATGCGTGAGATGCCAAGGGCAGGCGCGAGCCCGAACAGCACGCCCGTTAGCAACGTCACGCCGGCCGTAAAAGCGAGCACGCGAATGTCCAGTCGCGTTTCAGTAATTCGCGTGATGTCTTGCGGGCTTCGGGAAACGACGAAAGACGTACCCCAGATTGCCAGCAAGCTGCCCAACGTACCGCCTACGAGCGCGAGCATGAGACTTTCTGTTACGAGCTGTCGCGCGATGCGCCAACGCGACGCGCCCAGAGCCAGGCGAACTGTCATCTCGTGCTGACGGCTAATGGCACGCTCAAGCAGAAGGTTCGCCACATTCGAGCAAGCGATGAGAAGCACAACGCCTACTGTCCCAAAGAGCAGCAGCAACGTGAGGCGAAGATTCCCCACCAGCGATTCGAGCAACGGCATGAGCTTGATGCCCATATCCTTGTTCGCTTCGTTGAACTGCGAGGCGAGGTTGGACGCGACGATATTCGACTCGGCTTGCGCCTGTTCGATTGTCGCGCCGTCGCTTAGACGACCGACAACCCTCCACCCATGGTACCCGCGCGCGACCATGATCGCGCCCTCGCCTTTCTTCTCTGCGTCGCGAGCCGGTGATATCCAGACTTCCGTGGGCTGTGCCTGCACTGGGAAAGCGAACGTCGCAGGCATCACGCCAACTAATGTGTAACTGTTGCCGCTCAGGTTTATCGTCCGACCGATTGCCTGCGGGTCGCCCCCGAAATGCTGATGCCAACAATTCCAACTGAGGATCGCAGGGTAACCTTGAGGACCTCCGCCGGCGTTATCTTCTTGCGGGAGGAAAGTTCGTCCGATCGCGGCCGACGCACCTAATAATGGGAAGAGGTCTGCCGTTGCGACGATGCCTCGCAGCCTCACGGCCTCGCCTTGTCCAGTTAATGTGAGGCTGGTGTTGTAGTAAGCCGCCAACCGTTCGAAAGTTTTTGTCCTCTCGCGCAGGTCTGCGAAATTTCGGAAGGAGAATTGTGAAAGGTTCTCGCGATCCGCTGGCTCTGTCTGCCCTAACGCAACGAGTCGCTCGGGCGAATAGAACGGCAGCGGCCTGAGTAAGACTGCGTCTACGACACTAAATATTGCCGTGTTCGCGCCAATCCCCAGAGCAAGAGTCAGTGCGGCCACCGTTGCGAAACCGCGGTTCTTCAGCAGCATTCGAACAGCGAAGCGCAAGTCCTGAATCAACGTGCCCATCGATTCACCTCCTTCACTCAACCAGTAAGCTCATTGTAAAGATTTGCAGCTTGATAGTCCTGAGAAAGATCTAAAAATATTCTTAGAGTCGCATCTCGTCCGTCTTCGACCGCCTCGGTCGAACAGAAGCCCCATCCCTTAACACACCAAAGCTCTTCAGTCGGAGCGCGTCCGTCCTCGGCCGCCCCCGTCGAACACAAGGAACTTCGCTTACGCATGAGCTGGATTGGGAGTTGGGTCAGTCCCTGCTCCGTGTCTAATTCGGTGGGCTTCCGTTCGACGGGGGCGGCCGAGGACGGACGCGCTCCGACTGAAGAGCTTTCGTGTGTTAAGGACGTGGCTTCTGTTCGACCAAGCTACTTCATACGGATCCAGTTCACTATCACGGACAATGAGTTCAATTATTCGCATCCGTTTTTGTGAAAATGGGAATTGGTGATCCCACAACTGAGCTTTGAAACGACTTTGAATTGCACCCGGCGTTCAAAAATTAGTACGCCAAAAACGCCTTCGTGCGCAATCCTTCAAATTTTCTACAGGACCAGAGTGCTCCTGACGGTTGATCTGCGGTGGCACGCTCTTTGAAAACACAACGTCGTCGAACTATACCCACGAGGAAAAGATGCAACAGCTAATTCAGGACTTGCGCTACGCAATGCGCGGACTAATGAAGCGACCCGGCTTCACGTTTATTGCCGTGATGACCCTGGCGCTCGGTATCGGTGCCAACAGTGCGATCTTCAGCGTCGTCAATGGCGTCCTTCTGCGTTCACTGCCATTGCCGGACTCACAATCGCTTTACGCCATCCACAACGGCGCTGCCATTTTCAACCGCTTCGACGGTCCGTTGTCGTACCCGGAGTATCAGGATGTTGTCGCGCAAACGCGTAGCTTCGAAAGCATTGGTGCCTGGGTAGACAGCGATGCGAATTTGTCGGACGGTGCGAGGCCCGAGCGCGTGATGACGCGGATCGTGCTTCCTTCACTTCTGCCGACGCTCCGCGTTGAGCCAGTGCGCGGGCGCAATTTTCTGCCCGAGGAAACGATCAAAGGTCGCGATCACGTCGCACTGATCACGTATGGTCTCTGGCAACGACGGTTCGGTGGCAGTGACGATGCGATCGGCAAGTCGATGTACCTTGACAATGTTAATTATCAGATCGTCGGCATCCTGCCACGCGACTTCCGATTGGAGGCGCCCGTCGATTTATGGGTGCCGCTGACGACGACTGACCCGGATGTCAATGTCCGCAATGCGCATTTCCTTCGCGTAGTCGGACGCTTGCGTCCGGGCGTTACTGAGAAAAGCGCCGCAACCGATCTCAGCGCCGTCGCGAAGTACGAGAGCCAGAATTTTCCGGAGATGTTCCCACCCAGCGCTGGATTCGATTTTCGTGCGCGCCCTTATCTCGAGGACCTCGTTGGAGACGTTCGACTGCCGCTCTACATTCTCCTGGCTGCGGTGGGTTTCGTGTTGCTTATCGCATGCACGAATGTCGCAAACCTGCTACTCGCCAAGGCGGCTCCACGTCAGCGCGAGATTGCGATCCGCAGTGCGCTCGGAGCACGCAGTCGCCATCTCGTGCGCCAGCTCTTGACCGAAAGTATGTTGCTTGCAATTCTCGCCGGCGGCGTCGGCGTATTGTTGGCCACATGGGGCACCCGTGCGCTGGTCGCGCTCAGTCCGGATTCACTTCCGCGGGCTCACGAAATTGGTTTCGACTGGAGAGTGCTGACGTTCACCGGTGTAATCGCATTGGCGACCGGCATTGTCTTCGGCCTCGTACCTTCGTTTTGGGGACCGCGAGTTGATCTCACCGATGCGCTCAAAGAGGGAAGTCGCGGCGCGACCGCCACCGGCGGACGCTTACGCAAGTCGCTGGTTGTGGCCGAGGTCGCACTGTCCGTGGTGCTGCTGGTTGGTGCGGGTCTCATGCTGCGCAGCTTTTCCAGTCTTCGTAATCTAAACCCAGGCTTTCGGACGGATCATGCGTTGACTTTGCGCGTCTCACTGCCCGTTCCCAATAGTCAAATCACCGCAGCGGATGAAGATCGGTTTGTGAACTTTTTTGATCGCGCGCTAATGCGGGTGAGCGAATTGCCCGGCGTCACTGCTGTTGGCGCGAGCAATATGATTCCGCTCGATGGGAACGGCACCGATCGGTTGATCGAGATCGAAGGGTATGTGCCGCGCGATAAGAGCGATATGCCAGATGCTCAGAATCGGCAAGTCACGCCAGGATGGTTCGACGCGATGGGCATTCCAATAGTGCGCGGTCGGATCATCGAACGCTCTGATGATGAAAAAGCGCCGCGCGTTCTGGTTGTGAACCAGGCTTTCGCCAAACGTTTCTTCCCGAATGCAGATCCGATCGGGAAACGCATACGTTTGGGCAAGCTCACGGCTGATTTTCCCTGGGCTACCGTCGTAGGAATTGTCGGTGACGTCCGCGGCCTGTCGCTTGACGAGCCGCCCGAGCCGACCATGTACTGGCCAGTTGCACAGATTCGAGCGACACCGTCACTCGCGATTGTCGTGCGAACGCAAAGTGATCCAGCCGCACTGGCCACCGCAGTGCGCGCTTCCATTGGCGAGATCGATCAAGCACAACCCATCTACGACATGCAGCCGCTCGATCAACTCGTTGCGAAGTCGCTCGGTCAGCGTCGATTCACGCTGACGTTGATGTTGTTGTTCGGGGTGATCGCGCTCGTGCTGTCAGCTAGCGGTATTTACGGTGTGATGTCGTTCGCGGTTACCCAACGCACACAGGAAATCGGCATTCGGATGGCACTCGGCGCACGCGCGGTGGATGTGGTGAAGATGATAGTTAGATCCGGAATGTTTCTCGCTTCACTCGGCGTTGTCGCGGGATTGATCGGAGCATTCGCTGTGACACGTTTGATCGCGAGTCTCTTATTCGGCGTGTCGCCTACAGACGTTATGACCTTTGCCTTGGTGACGGCGGGTCTGCTGATGGTGGCGCTGCTGGCTTGTTACATTCCGGCGCGTCGAGCGACGAAAGTCGATCCGTTAGTGGCGTTGAGACACGAGTAACGCTGCTCTTCTGCTCTTCGGAGTTTGGACCCAACGCCACGCCTCTAACGAGGTCGAACCTGAACGATCCCAAAACTGCCTAAGCTGTGAAAATAATCAGCGACCTCGGTGCTGGGACCGCAGGCGTCCCCGCCTGCCCGCGTCGCGCGCTACCCTGATCAGGTGCGCAAATGTTCGCTTAGCAAGGTCGTTAAGCTTGGTTATGTTCGACGCGGGCAGGCGGGGACGCCTGCGGTCCCAGCACCGAAGTCGCTGATTATTTTTACAGCTTTCTGTGTTTTGGGGATTTTCGCCTTTTTGTGCAAAGTCACTCCGCGCCTTCACTAACCGCACTAAACTTTTAAAGCCATCGTTACAGTTTTTCTCACTCAATCCCGCCTTCATCAATAGAGGTCACAGCAGAGGGAGGAAGAGATGCGAGTAAAAAAATTTAGTAACAGATTGGTATCACTAAGCCTTGCTGTCGTTGTCGTGGTAGCCGCGTGTCCGTTCCTAAACGCTGCCTGCGCTTCAGCGAATAGCGCTCACTCAACAGCCAGCAAACCCGCCACGTCTCCAATGGCAGCTGCAAACGATGCCGTGACGGAGTGGAATCAAAAAGCAGTTTCGTTAACGCTTGCATCGGCGCCGCCGCTAGCGCCAATCCAGCAAGCTCGCGTCATGGCTATCTTTCAACTAGCTGTGCACGACGCCGTCAATGGGATCACCGGAGAATATGAGACGTACTTATCGCCCCCGGCAGCGCCACAGAATGCGTCGCCAGAGGCAGCAGCAATTGCCGCGGCGCACCACGCATTGAAGAACCTGTTTCCTGCAAGTGTTGGGGAACTCGATTTTCAGTACGTGATTTCGCTCACGCTTCATGGTCTGTCTCTTAGTGATCCTGGGATCGAGTTTGGCCGTTCCGCGGCAGCCGCAATCCTCGCCGCACGAGCGAACGATCACTCCGGCGAAGCTCAGTTTCCTTACGATGCCCCTGGCGCAGGCAATCCGGGAGTTTGGGTGCGACTTAATAACGCTCCTGCATTGCTGCCGGGCTGGGGTAACGTCACGCCATTTGTGATCCGAAGCGCTTCACAGTTCGACCCGGGTCCACCACCTGCGCTAAACAGCGATACGTATACAACCGACTACAACGAAATCAAACAAATCGGCGTTAAGCTCAGTTCAACTCGCACAAGTGAACAGAGTGATATTGCACAGTTCTGGCGCGCCTCCCCAACAGCCATTTGGAATAGTGCCTTGACCCAGGTTATGGAGACACGCAACTTGAATCTTTCGGAAAAGGCTCGCGTATTTGCTCTGATGTATTTGGCAGCAGGTGACGCGAGTATCGCTTGCTGGGGAACGAAGTACGAGTACAACTTTTGGCGGCCGGAGCCGGCTATTATCAGTGGCGGCCTGGATGGTAATGACTCGACTATTGCCGATGCCTCGTGGCAGCCGTTTATTCCTACACCGCCATTTCCCGAGTATCCATCGGGACATGCTACAAACAGCAGTGCGATGGCGAAGGTTCTGATGTTGGAGTTTGGCGATAATCCAGGCGTGCCAATCACAGTTACACTGTCAGGGATTACACGTAACTGGAATAGTTTTAGTGAAGGTGTTCAGGAAGTAATCGACGCTCGAGTCTATTCCGGAATCCACTTCCGTAATTCGGACGAAGTGGGCGCACGCATGGGCCGCCAGATCGCGCAGTTCGTTTCGCATCATGCACTGCGTAGGAGTTCGAAACCGTAAGCCGAAGCTGTGAACCAATCAAAGACCACCGTCCTGGGACCGCAGGCGTCCGCGCCTGCCCGCGTCGAGAAGAACCAACTCCATTTCCTCCATGGCTCACAGCCATGTTCTCGGTTCTTCTGGACGCGGGCAGGCGGGGACGCCTGCGGTCCCAGGACGATGACTCTGACAATAATGGCTTGATTTTTTCGTCAATTTCTTCCGGCAGAAGAATTCCCTCAATCACTTCTCGGACCTTACCCACGCGATCGATAACAACAGTAACCGGAAGGACGTCACTCGAAGTAAAGCTCGACTTGGTTCTTTCACTTCCCAAAACCAGTGGATAGTTTGTCTTTGATCTTTTTGCAAACGCACGAACTGACGAGAGCTTTTCTGGCGGATAAGTGATCCCGATTATTTGAAGGCCCGCTTTCCGATACTTGCGCTGAAGCTTGATCAATTGAGGAATTTCTTTACGACATGGTGGACACCAGGTTGCCCAGAAATTCAAAAGCACTATCTTGCCTTTGAAGTCCGACAGTTTGAATGAGCGTCCGCGGATGTCTTTCAGTGCCAGGTCCGGTTGGCTCGATTGAGCGGAGACGGAGATGGCAAACAAAAATAGAAACATGCCCGCGATCGTCTTTCTCATCAGGTTCCTTTCAAAAAAGAATCCTAACGCCTAACAACAGGTTTCGATCAGTTCGAAGCACTAAAAAACCTGTGTTCTGCACGACAGGAAATTGATAGCTTCCTTCAACAACGAATCTCGGATGTGCGGCGTATTGGAGCCCGGGAGCCAGGTAGTATTCCGTTGATCGACTACCAGGCACCTCGCGGCTCGCGAAACGACCTGTGCTTCTATTAACGAAGGTCGTTTCAAGTATTAGAAAAAGCTCCCCACCTGGCTTGTGCGGATCTCGCGGCAGCACGTACTCCAGATCGGTGCTTACTCGCTGCTCATGGCCCATTCGAAAGCCATCGCGCTCGGTTCGGAAGATTGCCTCAGCGTTGCCGCCGAAAATGAAACGACCTCCGGCCTGGGAGAATGCAATATCGAAGTGTGGACTTAGTCCGCCATTAATTGGCGTAAGTTGCTGACTCACAAATGGAGCGAGATTGATTTGAGCCTGGCCAGGTGCGGATTTCTTGCCTGTAGGCAATTCAAGTCCGACTCGAAACGCTGCTTGCCTGTCTCCGTAAGTTTTTACCTTCCGAAAGAAACGATACTTGGCCCACGCGGTGGTGTTACCGAAGCCGGTATCTGAACCAGAGTTGATGCTGTCGTCGTATTCGGTTCGGCTGAGTGGCGCTTCGATCTCCAACTGCATACGGGGTGAAGGTGTGTAGGAGACGCTCAGGTCAACTATCTGACGATTAACCTCGAGTGAACCCAGGTGTTGTTTGATTAAGTAAACTCGTGGTGTAACCGCCCCGCCCTTGTAAACAGTCAAGCCTGGCGATGTCACGCGAATTGGCGCTGCTCGTTTTGCAGCCATTGCAGGAATATTGACGGCCGGGCGAGTTGACGAAGATAAAGGTTCAATAAAACGGGCCTTGGTGAAGAACGCGGTTGAATCAAGGAGTGCGACCTTCTTTACGGTTGTAGGCACAATCACTTCATGCGCTTTCGTTCCGGTGCCTACAGTCAGCCACTCACCTTTTATTTCAAGCGCATCCCCGGCCTTCCGTTGGTCCAACGTCTGGTCCACGTTAGGCCCAGTCAGAGCGAAGCGTTGACCTGACTCCTCCACGGCAAGAAACCAATCATTACCTTCTTTTGATAACTTTCCTGAAACCGTGATCTCTGCTGCATCGAGCGTATAGCCAGCCTTTTTCAGTGTCGCTTTCAACGCGGCAAAAGATACGGGTTTGTTGGGCTGAGGCGTAAAGTTTCCCAGCCCTTTCTGAAAATCCGTAACTTGAATTTCGTTAAGTTTCGGTGCGTAGTCCAGACGGCTCACGGCCTTCTGAATGTTGTACACTCAATTGCCGCACAAATAACCAGCAATGTGCATTTGCACTTGCTTCACCTGGGCGTTCGCATTTCCGGCACCTCCAAGCAGAAACATGAGTGCGAATAGCACAAATCGAAAATCACTTTTCATTCTCGTTCTCCTGATCTGATGTGGCAAAACCCATGCGTGACAACTCAACGGAGTCGCGCAACAAGATCGAAATTCCGGCGAGCAGGCACACTACTCCCCAGAGGCCGACTAGATCAGTAATGCGAGATGGCGAATGTACTTATGATGGGAATCGAGAGATATATGAGGAGTGTGAAAGCGTCGAGCAAAGTCAGGCATTTCGCTCGCAGTCCACGGCCAGTATTCAGAGTCGACTGTCGACCCGGGTTGTGAGGAGAAGCCTGTAGAGGCGCTCGAACCTGTCGTACCAGACTCACCACAATTTAGCTTGCAGCAAAGTTTGCTGATTGACGCGACGGGTGAATTCTCCCTTGACTGAGCCTTCTTACAACAGGCTGGAAGATTCGGAATTGGGCAAGAGTTGTCAGCTTCATGTGCTACCGTGCCGATCGCGCCACTCAGCACTGCAAGCAAGAGAAGAACAATAATTAAACCTTGCCTCATTTGAATCGAGAATATCGACCGTTGTTTTAAACTGTCAATGTACGACAGGCTGTCAGCCTGTCGATGCGTTCGAGCGTTGTCTTATAAAATGAGTGAGCCAACGGGAAACTCCGACAGGCTAACAGCCTGTCATACAATCTCCCGCTAAAGCTTACAGTTGATATTGCTCCCCAACTTTCGATGCATGACGGACTGCATCCTCCGCAGATAAGATTCCGGCCCACTTATTAATCTTAAATTCGCTAATCAAGCTCTAAGGCAATCGACAGTTCAGAAGTTGCAATTCGCTTTAATCTCACGCGGATACGTCCACACGGAGGATAGAACAGTGCGCAAACTTATTCGCTTCGGTTTGTTCTTTTTCGTGGCAACGTCAGCAACTACTTTCGCTCAGAGCAACTATGCGACTCTGAGTGGCGTAGTCTTCGATCCTCAGCACCAGCTTGTTGCAGGGGCGTCTGTGCAACTTACTTCAAACATTACCAACGTCTCTCGTAGCGCAGTAACCAATGACGACGGAAGTTTTCAAATTACGGGTCTACAGCCTGGAGACTACAAGTTGACAGTCCAAGCCTCAGGGTTTGCCACCGTGAACGAGAATGTGACGCTCGAGGTCCGCTGAGTAACTTCCGGTCTGTACTTTGAATTCCTGCACACTGTCAGGCGAGGGACTGAAGTTGAGCGTATTGAAGGTGGGATCCGTATTCGTTGCACCGTCGAGCAGGAAGAAGTTGGCGTTCGGTCGATTGCCTCCAATACTC
>Ga0068856_100005812_pt1 | contig 12158 bp, 6 predicted proteins | sample KBSCornC62_FD_66595 | JGI IMG/M metagenome (GOLD analysis project Ga0068856, IMG submission 66595) | Corn rhizosphere microbial communities from Kellogg Biological Station, Michigan, USA - KBS Corn C6-2 | ecosystem: Host-associated > Plants > Roots > Rhizosphere > Soil ...
CCCTGGGAAGCCCCTCCCTATTCGCGTGGCGAGTTCGATTTTGGCGGGCAGTACACTTCTATCGTCAATCAAACCGATGGCAGCACGGGACGAGCGCAGTTTCTGCTCACTCCCACAGCTACGCCAGGGCTGGGCGGGATTCCTTTAGGCGGGGCGAATACGGTGAACGCATCCAATTTTGGAGATGTCGCGGCCCAGCGTTCCTACTATGGCGCTTTCTTCCAGGATGACTGGAAGGTCACGAGTAAGCTCACTCTGAATCTCGGTTTGCGCTGGGATTGGTTCAGCGCCACCGGTGAACGGTACGGCGCGCAAGCGAACTTCGTCCCGGGCACTCCGGGCGCTGGCGCGGAATACATCATTCCCGCCAACCGCAAAGGCGATCCCGCGCTGTCGCCCAGCTTTACCCAGTTGTTAGCCAAGGATGGCATCGCGCTCAACTACACGAACGCGTACGGCTCCGGCTTGAGCATTATCCAGAAGAACAACTTTGCGCCGCGCTTCGGATTCGCGTACCAGGCGACCCGGCGTCTGGTCGTGCGCGGCGGGTACGGCATTTTCTACGGAGCATTCGAGAACAGAGGCGGATACCCAAGCCTTGGGTATAACTATCCGTTCCAATACACCTTCAATTTCCCGGCTGCGAATGCCGTATCGCCGAATTACTTCCCGAACGGCAGCATTGCCACCATCGAAAACGGACTGTCGAGCGTGCCCCTGAACCCGGTAGATGTGAATGCCTCCGGTCTGGCCCTGCGCGGAATCCAATTTCACTATCAAACGCCCTACGTTCAGAGTTACAACCTCACGCTCGAGTACCAGCTCACGAATAGCGACGTTATCTCAGCGGGCTACGTAGCCTCGCTCAGCCGTCATCTGGAGGCGTTCGTCGGCACCAATCAGCAGCAGGTTTTGCTTCCGCTTGGATATAATCCGCAGGATTACGTTGCATTCCCGGATTTCTCGCGCGGATCTCCGTATGCCGCGACCATCGGAACTGCCAATTATCATTCGTTGCAGGCAAAGTACCAGCATCGTTTTTCGAAGGGCTTGACTGCGCTGCTTTCGTACACCTTCTCAAAAACGCTCACCGATGCAGGCGACGCGCTGAGCGGCGGCGGGGTGTCGGGTTTCCGTGCCCCCCAAATACCCGGTGTGGGTATTCAATACGATTACGGCCTGGCCCCATTCGATATTCGCAATGCCGTTTCGTTCAGCGGCACGTATGATGTGCCGGTCGGGAGAAACCGGCAGCACAGCCTTTCGAACCGGTATGCAGATTTCTTGCTGGGCGGCTGGTCGAGCAATTTTATTTTGACGCTGGATGACGGACAGCCGCAAACCATCGATTGCGCGACATCCACCGGCGCTGGGACCGGTTGCTACGCACTGTATACAGGCGCCGACCCATATGGCGGGCTGCATAATGTCCAGCAGTTCTATAACCCCGCGGCCTTCACGACCCCGCCACCGGTTACTCAGGTTGGCCAAACCAATATTCTGCCGTTGGGCGGAGGTAATACTCAGGTGACAGGGCCGCCGATCCGCCGGCTCGATTTCTCCATCTTCAAAGAATTCCCATTAACTGAAACGACGCACTTCGAATTCCGCGCCGAATCGTTCAACTTGACGAATACTCCTTCGTTCGCTCTGCCCGGCAATCTTAACTATCTTGATAGCGTGAATTTCGCGCGCATCTCGTCGACCCGCGACGCGCCCAACGATGCGCGCGAGTTGCAGTTCGCCCTGAAGTTTTATTGGTAAGCTGTGCGGGTGGGGCAGGCACGCTCGCTGTTCGTGATTCTGCTCCCCTGTTGGCTTTTCGCGCAGAGTGTTCCCGCCAGCTATGACGATGCATACAACCTCGCCCTGACGTATCTCGAAGCGGGCGCAACTCAAGACAGCCGGAGAATTATTGAAGCTCTCATTCAACGCCAGGATAAGGCCGAGCTTCACAACTTACTTGGAGAAGTCGAAGAACGGGAAGGCCACGTACAGCAATCGGCCGAGCAGTACCAGACCGCCGCCCGGATGGATCCCTCCGAGAAAAACTTGTTTGACCTGGCAAATGAACTTCTGCTGCACCGCGGCTTTCAGCCCGCCCTGAAAGTCCTCGACTTTGCAACACAAAAATATCCGCAATCAGCGAAACTGCGCGTCGCTCTCGGTGTCGCTTACTATTCGCTGGGCCAGTACGATCAGGCAATCGAGTCGCTATGCCAGGCTGTCGATCTGGATCCCAAAGATACGCGGGCGCTCGATTTTCTTGGCAAGATGTACGATGTTGCGCCGGATAGATCGAATGCAGTCACGACCCGTCTGGCCCGGTTTGCACGTGAATATCCAGACAATGCCTCGGCGAATTACTACTACGCACTCAGCCTGCGGAAGCGGGCAACGCAAGGTGCTTCCTCAACCGCGAATCGCGAGGCCGAAGCGCTCTTGCGCAAAGCAATCGACCTAAACCCAACCTGGGCTGACGCTCATTATCAATTGGGATTACTGTATGAAGACGAAGCTCAGACGGACAACGCGATTCGCGAATACCGGTCGGCAGTGCGCTTGAATTCTACCCTTGCGAAAGCGCATTATCGGCTGGCGCGCCTCTACGAAAAGACCGGGCGATCGCAGTTGGCGCAGGCCGAGCTTCACGCCTTTCAATCGCTTAAGGCTAAGTGATCTTATTCACGATTTCCGCCAGCTTAACCGGCGCGTCCGACACCGCGGCTCGCTTGAACTTCGGTCCAATCGCGATTGCTTCGGTGCCGGTTTCAAACCAGGCAAGAAAACTGGATTGATCGGCGCCCGCTAGTCGTTGCTGGTTCAGCCATGTATAGTATGCGCCCATATCGGCGTCAATCACGGACCCCTGCGGGTCCAGTTCCGGTTTGTTCCTCGCCTCGACAAGCAATTCATTCATGGGCCGCTCGCGTTGCCGCAGACCGTAGCGCGCCAGCAGCGTCACTGGTTGCGCTCGCCGCAAAGCTTCCCGTGCCGCCCACTGGACAAAGGTTGTGCTGAAGATCTGCGTTCCCGAACCCTCCGTCAGAAGACTCAGCTCAAACCGGCTTAATACGGGGCTGCCATTCTCCTGCATCCCCAAATCCTCCGGACGCATGCGGGCGAGCATCGATCGAAAAGCTTCAGGGCCCGTGCCGGACGAAAAAATCTGAAGCATCTTCTGTTGCAAGCGCGCCCGAACAGGTGTCAGCGCGTTATAAGAAACGGCTGTAAGATTGACGCCGCCTGTCTCGGTTGAGCCCCCGTCGATATACCAGTGAGCAAAGGCCTCCGGATGTTTTCCCGCCCTGGCGTTGACCGCCTCCATGAGCGCCGGCCAGGCATTCTCCGGGTTGATTCGTCGAAAATGCGTTCCATACGCCCGCAGTTTCCGGAAGAGCGGGTATTTGTTGTCTTGAACGCCGAGCCCGAACGTGACAATAGCCAACCGGTTCATCACGGGCGGCTTGTCCGGTACCGCTGCCGCTACTTTCGCAAAGAAATCCACTGCTGCCGTGCGGAACGAATCAATTTGGCGCGTTGCCCAGAGGTGGGCCGAAAGCTGTTCGGAAAAAGTAGCGGGCGAGTTTACCCAGTCTACTGCGTCAAGCTCGGCGGAAAGCTTCAGAGCCGCGAATGGAGCGAATAAAACCGCTCGTTGCTGTTTCGAAACCGAGTTAAGATACGCAAACTGCCGGTCTAATTCCTTCCGTTCCGCCGGAAATTTCCAATCCCAACCGATAAGTTCCCGTAACAGCAGCGCGAGAAACGGCGTCGGCATCTCCTGGAATAGATCCAGATGATCCAGCGCAGTCTGCTTTGCGAGCGGAGGATATCCCTCAAAGCTCGCGGGAGTCAATTGTTGCGGCGTCATCATTCGAGAACTCCCGCTAATACTTGTCAATGTTACAACCTCTGCTTACCTGGCAACCAGCCGGACGGCGCCTACGATTCCCGATGCTAGCGGTCTGAGATCGTGCAAATCTTGCGGCACAAATCGTTCGCCATATCGCATGTCTAGTAAATGGTAATCCGGTAGCGCCCGCCCGGCCATCTCGTTAATTGCCAAGTTGGCAGCGACAATGCGCAATTGGTTTCTGCCCGCGTGAGCGTATCGCGTGATATCCAGCTCATACGGGGGCTTCCACACACTCCCCGCGCGCTGTCCATTCACGAAAACAATCGCCGATTCATGCACCGGGCTTTCTAGCAGCGCCTGCATCCCGGTAGTCTCCTTCAAGCCCGGTTCTACAGGCGTTCCGGGTCCGAAATCCAGGACAATCGAATGTCCCACGAACGTCTGCGGCACGTCGATGCTCTTATCGTAAACTGCGTCTCCCGAATAGAACCGCGCCGCTTCTTCATTGGTCCAGGACCGTAGCCGATCCATATGAACCGTCAGCCCGATTTTTGAAAAAGTGACCTTCCAGTCGGAACTCAAATCGATAGATTGCAAGGCCGTACCCGGTTGGGTTTCAGGAGGCGCGGCTTGATGAGCTTTGCTGAAAACGCCCTTGCTGAAAACCAGGATTCGCGATTCGTACGGCTCGAGAGTTAGTCCAATTCTGGTCCTCTCGCCATCTACTTTGTACGACACTGGTGCGGCTTCCCCTGTGAACGGATCCCAGAACTCGGGCGCAAGGCCCATCACCCGTACCGATGCTTCCGTCGTGACCCGCCGGTTTGACAGATTCGCCACAAAATAGATTTCGGCGGAGGCCAGCTTGCGATGCATAAACCCAATCGCGGGCGCAGCGCTCCCCGTTTCAAAATCTGGAGGAAGCAGCTCGGTCAGTACACTCGAAAGGCTTTGCTCCTCTCGTACAAATCTTGTATTGCGCAGGCCGGTCTCGAACAGTTCGTGAGCCAGCGCCTGAATTCCCGGAGTGTCTCGCGTCCCTTCGACTAGTCCCGCTCCCAACGCTGGCAGCGAACGCGTCGCAACCAGCAAGCCGCCACCGCGTACGTACTTCTTCAGCAGTTGCATTGTCGCCAGCGGAATCCGTTCGATACCCGGCAAGATGATCAGCTTGTAAGGAATCCCAACCGCCTGCATCGCCCGGTCATCGATAAAGTCGAAATTGTACCCGGCGTTTAAAACCTGAGGAATCAGCACCGGGCCAAGAAGCGCATCCACGGTCTCATCCAGCGCCACCTTGCCGGGCCGAAGCCGCGCCCATGCGTCGTCGGTTGGAACATAGATTGCCACGTCGTTCGCCGGATGGCCCTGCCGCATCAGGAAGCTGACCCGCTGCAGATATCTCGCAATGTCGGGCATTACTTGAAACCACGGATTGTGATCGTTAAATGCAGCGGCGGCGTAAAAGTGCCAGCCTGGTTCACCCGCCGAAGGCGGCGAATAGGGCCAGCCGTGGCCGATCAATTGATTGATCCCCTCCACGAAGTGGCGGTCTGCTTCCGCTTTCATATCGAGCGGCGTGGCGCGAAACGCCGGTGAATGCAGCCATGTCCAGGTTTCCGTTGAGGTGATCTGCTTTCCATACAGATGGCATGCGGATGATGCCCAACGCGCCGCGCTGAAACGCCGCCAGGATGGTCCGTGTTCGCCTTCCGGCAAATCCACCAGCGCGTTGCTCGAAAGAATCACTGGAGGCTCGCCATACGTTTGCGAACGGAACTGCGTGTGATGTTCGTGCGCCCACTCGCGAATCGGCTTCAGATAGTTGTCTTCCGCCAGTTCGGTCAGCGTCTTGGCCCAATCGTGCCGCACTGCTTGCGTGTTATGGCCCATGTCCGTGACGAGTGCGGGAAGATTGGGCGTCAAATCATATCCGCGTCGCTTTTGAAACTCTTCGAGGAAGTCGCCGGTCCAGTCGGAACCGAATACTTCCAGGCTGTCGCTGAAAATGGCGTACGGAGGGTGATCTCCGAACGCCTTCAATAGCGGATCTCCCACCCACCGCATATGATTCTCAAGCGCCGCGCGGTTGTAATGATCCAGAACAAATCCTTCCGCTCCGATCGCGGGCCGCTTCACCTGCTGGCCGGTGCGGCTGGACATAAAAACCAGCAGCACGTCGTTCCCGCTCAGGCCGGGTGGAATCTCGATGCGCCCGCCGGCTGGCTGGCTTACCTCCCGGCCCCCGATGAAGGCGCCGATGAGCTGCTCGCCGTTTTGAATCGCCGGAAGCGGTACAGCGCGCGCCCCATCCGGAACGTCAATGTGCTGGAATCGCAAGCGTCCGGCGGCTTGCGTCACTAGCGTATGGGGCCCGCCATAAGGCCAGCCGCTGCCGATCGTAATATCCACCCGCATGCCCATCTCGCGAGCAGTCGCGGCGGCGAAGTGAACCGCACCGAGAAAATCCGGCGATAAATACGGCAGGTTCTTGATGCCGCTCCGTGGATCGTCCAGCGCCAGCGGATAGACCGGCTGAATCTCCACGCCGCCAATTCCAGCGGCTTTCATGGTCCGAAGTTCGCGCTCGAGTTCCGGGCGTTCTACCGCCGCTCCAAACCACCACCAGCGCATCATGATCTTCGCGCTATCGGGAGGATTCACGAACGCCTTCCGAAGAGCGCCCATCTCATCGGGGCCTTGCCATGCCGCGGCCACCATCGCGAGGCAGGGCGTCGCGAGAAAGAAAATGCGTGAAATGCTCACGTCAACTCGCCGCGCCGATTCGCCTCACCCTCACCCTCGAACCGATAAACGAGAAATAGGTGATGAATACGTAGCAGCCGAACGGTATCAACATCGCTTTCGCCATGCTCAGCCATTGCGAAAGCAATCCCATCAGAGGCGTGAAAATCGCTCCGCCGATAATCGCCATCACAATCAGTGAACCGCCCAGCTTCGTGTTCGGCCCCAATTCTTTCAATCCCAGGCCGAAGATAGTCGGGAACATCAGCGACATGAAAAAGCTGGTCAGGAAAATAGCCCACAAGCCCAGCCAACCCGGAAACCACACGCCAACCGCAACAAGCGCGACGTTCGCAAGGCTGTAAATGCCCATCAGTACATTGGGCCGCACGAACTGCATAAGATATGTCGCCGAGAACCTTCCCACCGCGAAAGCCACCAGCGTGCCTGTGAGAAAATAGCCGGCCGCTTTTTCCGTGACGTGTGTGTATTCCTGAACATACGGGATGAAGTAGCTCCAGGTGCCCACTTGGGCTCCTACATAGAAGAACTGTGCGATGACCGCTTCCAGAAAATGGGGATAGCGCAGCAGATCAAGCAGCCGGCCGTGATCGGCGCTTTCGCTTTCACTTTCTCCGCCCACCTTGGGGAATCTGGTTCGCGCAAGCAAGAAAGCCCAAAGCAGAACGATGCAGCCAAGCACCAGGTATGGCGTAATCACCCGCAGGGTTTCGTTTCGTAGATATGGGGCGTACTGCCCGGCCGCTTTCATCGCGGCGATTTGGGGCGGCGTCAGCTCGATCCCGGAAAAAATGAATGCGGTCCCCACCAGCACGCCGGTAATGGACCCGAGCGGGTTGAATGCCTGGCAAAAATTCAACCGCCGCTCCGAACTCTCCGGATCTCCAATCTGGGCAATGAACGGGCTGGAGCCTGTCTCAAGGAACGCCAGTCCGCTTGCAATGACAAACAACGCAATCAGGAAGAAGTTATAGCTCTGCGTAATCGCGGCCGGCCAGAACAGAAACGTTCCGGCGCTATAAAGCAGCAGTCCAAATATCAACCCGGCTTTGTAGCCGTATTTACGCATCATGAATGCCGCCGGCATCGACAGCACGAAGTAGCCCAGGTAAAATGCCGATTGCACCAGCCCGGCCTTGAATCGCGTGATCGCGAACGATTTCATGAATTGCCGGATCAGCACATCGTTCAAATTGTTCGGAATACCCCACAGAAAGAACAGCGCGGTTACCAGAACGAACGGTACGAGGACGCCCGTCGGAATCAACTTGTGATGGATCTGGTCCGTTCGTTTTGCGGGGCGATCGATTCTGTTTGAAATCACGGATGCACGTTTCCTTCAGCGCCAGTCTGCGTCAGCGGAGCCAGCTTCATGCGCGTTATGTCTAAGGTACACGACCGAATCCCGGCTCCGCGTTAAAATGGGCGCTCAATCGATATGCAACGATTCGGATCCGTCATCCGCCTCAAACCTGAAGCCCTGGAAAAGTATCGCGAGTATCACGCTGCTGTCTGGCCCGAGGTTCTCGCCACCATTCGGCAGTGCAATATCCGGAACTACTCCATTTACTTCAAAGATAATTATCTGTTCGCTTATTTCGAATACTACGGTGAAGACATAAAGGCAGATCGGGCCAAAATGGCGGCCGATCCGAAGACGCAGGAGTGGTGGGCCATTATGGATCCTATGCAGGAACCCCTACCGACACGCAAACCAGGCGAGTGGTGGGCCGAAATGGAAGAAATGTTCCATACCGATTGAGGAATCAACTTTCGCTCTTCTTCCAAACCGGTCCGTCAGGAAACTGATATGTGCGGAGCGATTCTGGCTTCATCTCTATGCTGTAACCGGCATCCTGCGGCGGCATGTAGCGGCCGTTCTGAATACGGACCGGATGAATAAAGTGTTCATGCAAATGGTCAACGTACTCCACCACTCGATCCTGTAGCGATCCGGATACGCAGATATAGTCGAATATCGATAAATGCTGGACGTACTCGCATAACCCGACGCCTCCCGCATGCGGGCACACCGGAATGCCGAATTTGGCAGCCATCAGAAGCACGGCCAGAATTTCGTTGACTCCGCCCAGCCGGCAGCTATCGATCTGGCAAACGTCAATCCCCCCGGCTTGAAAGAACTGTTTGAACATGATCCGGTTCTGGCAATGCTCGCCGGTCGCAACCCGGATCGGCGCAATCGCCTTTCTAATCGCCGCGTGCCCCAGCACGTCATCCGGACTTGTGGGTTCCTCGATCCACCACGGATTGAAGCGCGCCAGCTCCTTCATGTCCGAGATGGCCTGCCCAACGTCCCAGCGCTGATTTGCATCCATCATCAGCGGGCGAGCGCCGACCTCTCTCCGAATAATCGTGCAGCGGCGAATGTCGTCCTGCAGATCGGCTCCTACTTTGATTTTGAAATGCATCCAACCCTGTGTGATTGCCTCGCGGCACAGGTCGCATAACTGGGTATCGGTGAAGCCAAGCCATCCTGCGGAGGTCGTGTAAGCCGGATAGCCCTGGTTCAACATCTCCGCTTCGCGGTGTGCGCGGGTAGGTGCTTGCGCCTGCAGAATGTCGAGCGCCTCTTCACGCGTGAGTGCGTCGGTGATGTAACGAAAGTCGATGCATGAAACCAGTTGCTCGGGCGACATGGACGACAGCAGCTTCCAAACCGGCTTGCGTTCGGCTTTCGCCCATAGATCCCAAACCGCATTGACTAGAGCAGCGGTTGCCAGATGAATCACGCCCTTTTCCGGCCCGAGCCAGCGCAGTTGGCTATCTCCAGTGAACATCCGCCAGAATCCCGCCATATCTGCCGTGATGGATTCCAGCGTTCTTCCAATAAGCAGCGGCGATAGGCTTCGAACCGCCGCGGCGCAAAGCTCGTTTCCGCGCCCGATCGTGAACGTCAGCCCATGACCTTCAAAGTCAGAGTCTGTGCGCAGGATACAGTACGCCGCTGAGTAGTCCGAATCCGGATTCATGGCATCGGAACCGATATGCTGCCGGGATGTGGGAAACCGGATGTCGAACGCATCGACAGCAGTTATCGTAGTGAACACAGAAACACTATTTCACTTTCCACTTCTCCACGCCGGCGGACCATTGTGGTTGCATCGCGACCTCCAGTCGCATGCCGCTTGTAGTCACCGGATTGAAGCTCACCGTGTTGTACCGGTCCTTTTCAATCCCGTATTCTTGCTGATTCTGTACCGGCTTCCATTCGCTGCCATCCTTATAAAGGATGCGCCACGATGCCGGCACGCGTACTCCCCCTCGGCCCGTATCGTCAAACCAGTACACTTGCGCTTCTGAAACGGTCGCGGTGTTCGGAAATGTGTACTCAATCCATTCGGTTTTGCCCTTCTCGGGCCACCAGTCAAAGTAAGAACTCGGATCATTCGATGCAGCAGGCTCCTCTCCATCGTTCACCGCGTCGGGCCGCTTTACGATGCCTTCGCCGGTAACCTTGTTCCCGCCGCTTGAAACACTGACCGTGCTCTTCATAGCCAGTGTCGGAAAAGGCGTCGGCTTCGCGGCGGAATCACTGTCCGCAATCCACACCGCCATCTGCCCGCGGCCGCGGTTCGCCCACGCATAGTAGGGAATTGCCGTAAATTCCTGCTCGGTGCGAATCACCTTCCCTGCCGAATCGTACGCCAGGCCGACAGCTTTGGTTTGCACCACTTCCACGCCGTTCAGCAATTCAGGCCGGAATGCCGCTGTGAGCCTTTCATCGTCCGGAAGCAAAATATTGCGCACCTTGTGATTCGGGTTGTCGGGCCATTCCGCTGCGAAAACAATCGGTCCGCGCTGGATCGCCACGCGGCCCCGATCCGCCGCAACCTGCCTGTTTGCCATCACTCGCCGTACCGGCATCGGAAGATTCAGTTCAATGACATCTCCGCTCTTCCATGCGCGGTTCAAAGTTACGTAACCGCTATCCAGCCTGATTGGCACAGCGCGTCCGTTCACGCTGAGTGTCACTGGCTCGTCCACCTTCGCCGCGAAGCGATAAAGATCGCTTGGAACCGGCTCGTTCCGCGCCCAACCCGGAATCCGAACTTTAATCGCGAAGGTCTCTGGCTGTCCGGGGTCCAGCATCATCTTTACGTGCCCGTCCCACGGATAACGCGTTTCCTGAACCATTTTGATGGTGCGCTTGCCCACCGGAATCTCAGCGCTGCTACCCGCGAAGAGATTCACATATACAGCGTTCTCGCTGGTAGCGTACATATAACCCGGTACAGAGGCCATGAAACGCGTGATGTTGCCCGGACAGCACGCCACCCCAAACCATGGGCTCCGCCCTTGCCTTCCATTCGATTCCAACGGATTTTGATAAAAAAACAATTTCCCGTCGAGCGATACGCCGGAGATCAGCCCGTTATAAAGAGTCCTCTCCAACACGTCTACATACTTCGCATCGCCATGCAGCAGAAACAGTCGTTGATTCCAGAAATCGTTTCCTACTGACGCGCACGTCTCGTTGTAGGCTGTCAAATTCGGCAGCTCGTAATTCGCGCCGAACGCCTCTCCCGCTCCTGTTGCGCCGATCCCGCCCGTAATGTACAGCTTCTTGCCGGCAACGTTTTCCCAGATTGCATCAATCGCATGGACATAGCGCGTATCGCTGGTCATCGCCGCCACATCCGCCATCCCCGAATACATGTACGTTGCGCGAACTGCATGACCAACCGCCTCGGTCTGGTCCACAACTGGCTCCCATGACTGGTTGTACTCGGAACCGTTAGGCCCGCCGCGAACATCCAGCATGAACTTGGCCAGATTCAGATACCGCGCATCGCCTGTAACCCGGTAGAGCTTCACCAATCCCATGGCGACAATCTGGTGGCCCGGCCAGATGGTGCGCTTGTCTGCACCGAAGGTGTTGCATAGCAGGTTCGCTTCGCGCAGCGCGATGTCCAGCAGGTTGCGCTTCCCCGTCGCTTGATAATGCGCTACGGCCGACTCAAACAAGTGGCCCGCATCGTACAGCTCATGACTCTGTATCTCTTCGTTCTGCCACCGCTGGGCGCCCGACCATGGATGCGGATGCTGCGGATCAATCGTCCGTGCCGTGTAAATGTATCCGTCCTTCTCCTGTGCCGCGGCAATCTTCGCGATCAGGCTGTCCACATATGCGTCCAGCTTCGGATCTGGGTGAACGCTGAGCGTGTAACTCGCGCCCTCAATCACCTTATAAATGTCGGTATCATCGAATGGATATCCAGGCAGTTTGCGATCATTCGCGCCCAGTTGCCCCCGAAGCGCCTCCGCCGCTCGCACGAAATTCGCAACTCGGCCTGTGATCTCGCACTCTTTGAACGCGTACGGTATCGTAACCTTTCGGTTGGTTTCGATGCGCGGTGCCCAAAACGCATCGGTCATATGGACCGCCGTGAATGGAACCGGTTTGAACGGGTAATCGTGTGCCGGACCGCCGGACGGATTCGAAATGGCTAAACCGGCGATCGACAGCAGGATGCCTCCAGCCAAGGAGAATGCTGCGGCTTTCGCAAACATA
>Ga0068856_100005816_pt1 | contig 12156 bp, 9 predicted proteins | sample KBSCornC62_FD_66595 | JGI IMG/M metagenome (GOLD analysis project Ga0068856, IMG submission 66595) | Corn rhizosphere microbial communities from Kellogg Biological Station, Michigan, USA - KBS Corn C6-2 | ecosystem: Host-associated > Plants > Roots > Rhizosphere > Soil ...
CATACACTCGGCGCCGATACCATCTCCCGCCGGATCGTAGATAGAGGTGTGCTCTATCCGTGTCAGGCGATTTTCCTGGGAGCGGCTTTACCCCATTTCGCCTCGTCCAAAGGATTCTCCGAAATTGATGGCACATCGCCCGTCGTCGTCGTCGAAGGCAGCGGCGTTTTGACGAACGAAAACATCACTGCCGCCGAATGGGCCATGCTGAACGGTTTTGCTGAGGTCGTACGCCGCATTGACACCTGCGCCCCAATTCGCTACCTCACCGACCAGGAAGTGAATAGTGTCTTAGGCGAAAACGGATATCACTACCGGATGTCCGCCGACAATCAGGTAAGGCGCAGTGCGCAATAGCTTTACTGCTTCTTCAGAAACGCCGTAACACTCGGCTCCTGCGCTGCCTTGATTGCGACACACTGATCGATTCCCTCGAGAACGTGCGCAAGCACTCGTGGTGCGCCCAACAGTTGTTTTAACCGCGGCTCAAAATAACTCTGCAATTCCTTTTTCGACTGCAAATCGCAAAATCCTAAGCCGGTGTTCGGCAGCCTGCTCCGGCCCGAAAAAGTGCTGTCTCCGAGCAACTGCAAAATCTTATCGAAATGCGCTTTCAGAAAGTCAAACCGCACTCTCCGCGTGCTCTCCGTATTCATTCCCGCGTAAAGGAAAAGTTCCGCTGCGGGCGTCACAGGTAGCTTGCCCCCAAGTACTGCCTCCAGCAGAAGCCGGATCGCTTGCGGATCTCGAAACGTGTCCATCGCCCGCAGCAGTGATGTCTGCTGCTGCGGATCCACTTTGGGCCAGACGTCGATGAACTGCTGGGCTAATTTGGAGTCGCCGCTGTAGGCGGCAGTTGTCAGGACGGCCCCGGCCATCCCAGGATCGGTTCCTGTGCGAGTCGACAGCCACTTCGACGCCAGTTCGTTAGCCTGTTTAGCAAGTTCTTTATCGCGTCCCAGCGTAGCCACCGCGGGCAGCAGCCTCGGCCGCAGAAGCCGCGCTTCATCCGATTCGCCGGCCTTCGCCGCCCAGCCGATCTCCCGTGCGCGTGCTCCAAAATTCGCGCGGATGAATTGGGCGTACTTCTCTTCCAGATCGCCCCTCACCAGATGATTGCTGGGACCGGTAGCCAGTTGTAGCGCTTGCTCCACCACGTGCCGCTCCGGGTCGGCCTGGAATGCCGGCACCAAAGCCAACGCGTCCGCCTCTGCCATCTTCCCGGATTCCGTCAGCGCTTGGGCATTCCCGATTAGATCCACTCGCTCCGGTGCGCTCAGTCTCGCTGCCACATCGCCCTCGGTCAGCTTGCCCAGCAACCCGTCCGCATAGTCCGCCTGATAATAGCCGAGTGCTTTATCGTTTGCCTGCACCCACGCCGGACAGCCATCACCCTCCAGCGGTACATCCATCGCCGGCTTCGTCATCAATTCGCAACTCGTTCCGCTGCTGCTGCCGTCTGTTCCGTAGCGCATGCACACCGGAATGCTCCAAACTTGCCGCTCCGTGCTCTTCGATCCCAATGGAAGATAGCGTTGTTGCCCTAAATGTAGTACCGGCTTACCGCGCTTGCAATCGAGTGCCACTGACACCACCGGAACGCCCGATTGGTCCAGAAATGTCGAGAACGCCGGCGCCATGTTCTTTCGCGTCGCCGTGCTCACTGAATCCAGGAAATCCGCCGTAGTCGCCGTGCGAAACGCATAGCGTTCCATGTAGCTGTGAACGCCGCTCCGGAACGCCGCCGCGCCCACCCAATTTTCGAACATGCCGATCACCGCCGCGCCCTTCTCGTACGTAATCCCGTCGAACGCATTCTCTATATCATCGTTGGATTCGATATTCTGCCGGATTTTGCGCGCGGTCAAGAGGCTGTCCCTGTTTTCCGCGTACAGCTTGTCATCCACATCTTCCGCGCGTGTTTTCCATTCCGGCTTCCATTCCGCGATCAATTTGCTCGACATCCATGTCGCGAATGCTTCGTTTAGCCAGATATCGTTCCACCAGGCCGTCGTGACCAGATCGCCGAACCATTGATGCGCCAACTCGTGTGCCGCGACTGAGGCATAGGTCCTCTTCCGCCGCTCGGTATCGTTCTGCGGTTTCGCCAGGATAATCGTCTGCCCGTACGTCACCATGCCGGCGTTCTCCATCGCGAAGCCGGCCGAAATGGGAATTGCTACCTGATCGGCCTTCGCATACGGGTAGGGCACATCGAAATAGTCCTCAAGTCTTGTGAGAAGCGTCGCCGTTACCTCCGCCGCGTACTGCGCTTCCTCGGCGCGGCCTTTGGCGGTTACAATGCGCACCGGAACGTGATTCCTTCCGGCAACTCCCGCATCTACAAACTCAAACGGCCCCACGCCAAACGCCACCAGGTAACTCGGCAGCGGTTTCGTTTCTTGAAAAACAAACGTTTTGGTCGTGCCTTCCGTCGTCTCAGAAAGCACAGGCGTATTGCTGACGGCGCGATTGCCGGCTGGAACGTGTAGCGTCACCTGCCACGGTACTTTGTAACTCGGTTCATCAAAACACGGGAAAGCTCTGCGCGCCGCAATCTGCTCGAACTGCGTCAACAAATAGCGATTGCCCTGATCCTCTGTCCGAAAAATGCCCGACTGATCCTGCGTTAACACCTTGCCCGTATAAACGACGCGAACTTCCACCGTTCCGTTAGCCACTGGTCCACTGAACTTCAATCCGAGAAAATTGTCCCCGCCCGGAACAATGGTCGCCGCCTCTGTGCCGCTGCCTCTGCTGAGCGTTGCTTTCTCGACTGCAATATTGGTTGCGTTCAGCCAGAGTACCTGCGTCGGCCGCTCGATATTCACTCGAATGTCAATCGAACCGCGAAATGTCTCTTTATTCGGATCGAGCGTCAAGTCAACGCCATAGCTTGTAGGCTTGGCCTGTTGCACCTCTCCGAGCCGAAGCTTGGGCGGCGAGTCCGCGCCCATCGAAAGTAGCGGCAAGAACAACAAACCAGCAACAGCCAAACTTTCTCGAACCATCGAGCGCTAGCATAGCTCAAGACCATCTCGCTTGAACATCTCCCAACCCAGCCCCGGCCGGCGCCTGCCCGGCATCGACGCTCTTCGCGGCGCCGTCATGATCCTCATGGCCCTCGATCACGTGCGCGATTTCTTCCACGCCGGAGCCATGTCGTTTTCCCCCACGGACCTTTCGAAAACCACCCCGATCCTATTTCTTACCCGCTGGATTACCCACTTCTGCTTGCCTGTCTTCATATTTACTTCCGGTACCGGAGCGTTTCTATGGTGGCGCCAAAGTAACCGAACCGTTGCCCAGCTCTCGCGCTTTCTCTGGACGCGCGGGCTTTGGCTGATCTTCCTCGAACTGACGGTCATGCAGTTTGCCTACAACTTCAACATTTCCTCTAGCTATCCCATCCTACTTCTCATCCTCTGGATTTTTGGTGTCTGCATGATCTTGCTTGCGGCGCTTGTCTATTTGCCTATTTCCTGGTTGCTTGCCTTGAGTACGGTGATCATTGTGTTTCACAACAGCCTGGATCGGGTCAGGGTGTCCGGTACGGCTGCTCCGCTCTGGAGCCTTCTTCATCAACCTGGCCTGCTCACGTTTTCCGGTAAGACGTTCCTGATAAGCTACACAGTCCTGCCCTGGATCGCTGTCATGGCTGCCGGCTTTTGCTTCGGCCGAGTTTTATATTACGAGCCGGATGTGCGCCGCCGATTCATGCGGCGTATTGGGCTTATCTCCATCGCCGCATTTATCATTCTCCGCGCGATCAATGCTTATGGAGACCCCGCGCCCTGGTCTTCGCAAAGATTCGTTTTATCGTTTCTCAACGGCACGAAGTACCCAGCGTCGCTTGATTTTCTGTTGATGACCCTAGGACCTGCGTTTTTAGTGTTGGCCTGGTTCGATATGCATCCGCCTTCGCGCCAAAATCCGCTGATCGTCTTCGGCCGAGTGCCGCTGTTCTATTTCGTTCTGCACTTTTATCTCATCCACGCGCTTGCCGTGTTGTTGGCCTGGCTGCGTTACGGGAATAACGCCCTTACATTCATGTTCAATCCGCTGCCGTCCATGGGTGGACCGAAGCAACTGTTCCCGCCAAACTTCGGCTACAGTCTTTGGGCAGCCTATCTCATCTGGATGCTTGTAGTCGTGTTGCTCTATCCGCTCTGTAGGTGGTTTGCGAAAGTCAAATCCACCCGCCGCAGCTGGTGGTTGAGCTACTTATAGCCTAGAAATCTTCCAATTCTAGTCTGATATCTGCCTTCGCCCAGTTCGCCTCGAACTCCCGTTTTACAAACTCCGCGTCCTGCTGCTTCCCCTGAGCCTTTAAACTCTCCATCAATCCGAACAGCATTCTGCCGTTTCTGGGCGATCGCCTGACGCCATCTCGAAAAACTGTCTCAGCCGCGGCCGCGTTCCCGGCTCGCAATAGCGCCGCTCCTTGCGATTCGCGAACCGGATAATACCAGGCCGGTGGTTCATCGTAGACGAAATGATCTTGTAGATTGACCGCGCGCTCCCAGTGCACTCCCGCCTCCTGGGGCGTAGCTGCCAATCGAGCCGCCAGGATCGTAGACGCCATCTCTAGAACATTACGTGCTTTGTTCTGCCCCCAGGGCGCGTCTGCCGATATGTTCCGCCGCAAGGTATCGAACTTGCTGCGCTCTTCCGCTGCCGTTCGATCGCCGCGCGCCGCAAATGCCACGGTTCGGGCGTAGAGCCACGTCGCCCGGCTGGCGAGCGCCGCTTCTGGAGGCGCTGGCAGCGCCAGAATCCGGTCCCATTCGCCAAAACGCACATACATCAACGCCGGAATGGACGAAAAGACATCCGTCATCTCAGGCATCGTCCGAGCCATCGGCTGCACTCCCGCCGTCAATGCATCGGCCGCCGCGAACGTATCCGCCCTCCGTCCCTGCATCGACCTAGCATAGAGAACAAAGTGTAAGTTGTGCGCGTAGTAAGGCGAATAGGTGCCGCCCATCGCATGGCTCGCGGCGAAATACTCCCGGTCCACCGCCGCTGCCCGCTGGTTGAGTGTCGCCGCCGTTTCCCAATCGCCGAATAACAGCCAGATATGTGCGGGCATGTGCACCATGTGCCCGGCTTCCGGCACCACGCCCATTAAACGTTGTGCGCTCGCAATCGCCCGCTCGGGTGAACGCGATGATTCCACTGCATGAATGTAGTAGTGGTTTGCGCCGGGATGCTGCGGCCATCGCCGCATCACTTGCTCCAGCACGCGCTCCGCATCCGCGACACCTGGCGCCGCCGTGCCATTCGCCTCATACCAGTGCCACCGCACCGGGATAAGAAGGCTGTCTGCGTAAAGCGTCATGGCATCGAGGTCGTCCGGATACTCCTGCGCCAGTTGCTGCATCGCCTTGCTATACGCTTCCGGACGATACTCCGGGCACCACGTGCTCACCGCTCGCAGATACGCCCGTTCCCGATCCGGAGCGCTCGTTATCTTCAATCCGGCATCCGTCGCCGCACAGGCGCTCTTCAAATCGAAACTCGGGTCTCCGTCCATATTGATATACGGTCCCTGGGCCATCGCCATACCCCAATAAGCCATCGGGATCCAACTCCGCGGCTCGTCGAAACGATCGCAGTGCCTCGTATCGGTTAAAGCTATAAACCAGCGTCAATCCCTGATCGAAGAACTTCTGGGCCTCACTGCTCTTCGTGGCAATAGGATGGTGCCAAGACCCTAATCCGCTGTATAACCTTATCGGGTTTTCCGCCGCCGAAGCGATCGACAACCCGAATACAAATACACAAATGGCCAATTTCAAGTCACACCCTCCGCGCTTACCGCAGATATTACACTAGATTCCGCACCGGAAACGTAACGAAATGCGCCTCGTCATCACCATTCCCCCGAGGATAGCGATTGCATGGCAGTTTTCTTTAACCGGAACATCCCGGATGAGTGTCACCAAAAGGTAAAAGAATTCTCGTCGGCGGGAAACGAGCCGGTCTGCGTGGCGTTTGGCCCCGGAAATAACCACTGGAGCGTGGTCGCGAAAAATGGCGCTTATTTCAACAGAAACATCCCCGACGAGTGCCACCAGCAAATGGGTGAACTCTCGAAAAACGGCGCAAAAATCGTCTGCGTTGCCTTCCCGCCGCAGGGAGGCAATAGCTGGAGCATCGTAAACGACAAAGGTGCTTACTTCAACAGAAATATTCCCGACGAGTGCCACCAGAAAATGGCTGAGCTATCCAAAAATAGTGCAAAAATCGTCTGGGTCGCCTTCCCGCCGCAGGGCGGCAACAGTTGGAGTATCGTAAACGACCTCGGCGCTTATTTCAACCGCAACATCCCCGACGAGTGCCATCAGCAAATGGGTGAGCTTTCCAAAAATAGCTCAAAAATCATTTGCGTCTCTTTTCCCCGCCAAGGCGGCAACCGCTGGAGCATCGTAAACGATCACGGCGCTTACTTCAATCGCAACATCCCCGACGAGACACACATGGCCATGGGCTATTTGTCCAACGTCTACGGACCCATGCGCATCGTCGCTTTTGATGGCGATGGGAACGGCTGGTCGCTAGTCGGCCGCGCCACCAAAAACGAGAAGGTGTGCGACGCCACCGGCTGCATCGCAATCGCCGACGTCTATCGGAACATATCGGACCGGCTGGATGGCAAAGTCGTCGGCTACGCCTGCTCCATCGGAGCCGCCGGACTAAGTTATTATTCGCACGGCCAGGCCCGCACGGCGGCGAATGCGCCCGCACAGATATTTCTTCCCTCCACGAAAATTCCCGTTGCAAGCGTCAGCAAGTTCGTTACCGCTCTGGCCGCCATCCGTGTTCTCGCCAAGCACAACATCAGCCTTGACTCATCCATCGGCGGCCATCTGCCGAGCGATTGGCATCTGGATCCCAATGTGTCGTCCATCACCTTCCGCCAGCTCCTCTCCCACCGCAGCGGCATCAAGGATTACGGCAACGTGAACCAGGAATATGACAATCTGAAAAAATTCTTTACACAAAAGGTCGACACATCGAAGGACACGAAATGTCAGCCCGCCAGCGTGGTCAATCCGCCTGATCCCATCAACCCGAACGACAAATCGCCCTGCTACAGCAACTACAATTTCGCGATCTTCCGGATCCTGCTGCCCATGATCGATGGCTTTGTAGACGATCCCGCTCACCGCGCTCAAAAACTCGCGGCCGCCTACGTGAAGATCGTGCAGCAGAACGTCTTCGATCCGGTCGGCGCGGTCGGTGTGGAAGCCAAGCCGCCATCTTCGGGCCCGCAATCCACCGCCTACGCCTTCTCCTACAAATTCCCTGGCACGAGTGCCGGCGTCGATTGGGGCGACAACACCTTGATGGTCGGCGCAGCCGGCTGGTACCTAGCGATCGAAGACGTCGCCAAGGTCCTCAACAGCCTCAACAAAAACGACGGCCGCATCCTCACCTCCGCGCAGCGCCAGGACATGGAAAACACACCGCTCGGCTGGGACACGAAAACGGACTCGACCGGCTACCGCTGGGTCGAAAAGAACGGCGGCTGGGGCGCCAACGGCACAAACATCAGCACGTCTGTCGCCCTCGTCGGCCCCGGCCTCTACGGGGCGCTCTTTATAAACTCCGACATCTCCGGAGAACCCGGCGTAGGCGCCGACACCGTCTTGCACGATGCCTTCATAAAGGTCCTCAAGCCCAAAACCTGATCCCGGGGCTGTTACTCACAACGCAAGCATTGATTCGGTCGCAGACACCCTCTAAGGCCGTGCGCGCTCCCACGCTTCGAGAAAATCTTTGCCGTGAAACCGGATCGTGCGCGCATTCACGACCTCCGCGCCCGGTTTCAGAGCGGCATCCGGCGTAAGCGCGTGCCGGCTGGTGTACTCCATTTCGATAGTGACCGGACCGTTCACTCGATACGGTCGAATCGTGCCGATTTTCGCCATGGCGGCCGCCGCACGCTCATGAATCAAGCGCCGCGCAGCCTCCGCCGAAAGCGATATGCAGGCGTAATTATCGATTCCTTCCTTTACTACCGCCATCTCCGCATCGGGATCGATCTTCTTCAATTGATCGGCGGCCGCGTGATCCCCGCTCAGAAAGATGACCGGCGTGTTAAACCACCCGGCCAGAGCGGTCCTGGTCTCAATCTCGCCCACCGGCCCTCCATTCAGAAGGAGATTTTGAATGCCGAGCGAGCTGTAGCTGTGGGCCATCACACCCGCTACAGTATTGGCCCGCGCATGCTGGCCGACAAAGGCTACCGCGGAATAATGCCTGTCGAGAAGCATTGTTGCGGGAAGCACTCCCATGATCAGGTGCGCCCTAGAATCGATCGTCAACGCGGAAAGCGTTGCGCTGCCGTCATGGCCGTCCCATACGAATACATCGGTCGCGCCTCCATCGAAAAATCCCGCCACCGCGCTGTTAATCTCGCCTGTAAGCAACTGCCGCATCTCCGCATTTTTCGGATCGGTCTGCTCCTGCCTGCAGATGCCCGCCACGCCCTCGGCATCGGTAATCATAAACACAGTCTTCGGTTGCGCCAGAGCACATAAAGCGCAGGCCATCGCCAGCAATGCAATCTTCATCAGTGTGCAAGTCTATCAGTCCAGGCGTACACTGAAGCGGATCGTGTGCCATCTTTGAATACGCTTCGCAACTTAGTCGTGATAGCCGCCTCCCATTGCAGGTACTTTAGAGAATCGGGGATACACTTTGCTTTCTAATGACACGCCGCATAAGCACGAAGAGATCCGTGTCGGACAATTGGCAGTGCGATTCCTGGTGGAAGGCCATGAGTCCGGCGGATCCGTCGCGATCTTCGAGTTCGATGTTCCCGCTGCCGGAAACATGCCCATCGCGCACAGTCACGATGGTTACGAGGAAACGCTATTCGGCATCGCGGGCGTACTGAGCTTGACTGTAGACGGACGCCGGATCGATGTCGGTCCCGGCGAAGTGTTTTGCATTCGCCGCGGCGCGGTTCATCGCTTCGACAATCATCAGCCGGACGAGGCAAGAATGCTTGCCATCGTAACGCCTGGCATTCTCGGGCCGGACTATTTCCGCGAAGTCGCGGCCATCGTTCAGGCAGCCGCCGGCGGCCCACCGGATTTTCGGGCGCTGGCTGAGGCCATGCGGCGGCATGGCTTGACGCCGGCAAAATAGTTAGCCCTTAACTGCGGTCCCAACAATCTGCGGGCTCACTACCGGCACAGGTGCCGTAACTTTCTCATAATCGACGCACGCGAATCCGGCGCGCTCCAATGCCGCGCCGGTTTCGCGATTCGGATGACACCCATCACCCAATCTCTTCCAAACCGGCGTGATGAAATTCTGGATACGCCGCAGTCGAGTTCCCGGCGCTGCCGCCACATGCTCGAGAAATACCAATCGGCCGCCCGGCTTCAAAACCCGTATTGCTTCACGCAAAGATTGCCCTTGATACTTCACGCAGCACAGCACCAGCGTGCTAATCACCGCGTCGACACTTTCGTTGTCGAAAGGCAATGCCTCGGCCGTCCCGATCCGAAGATCCACCGTCATCCCTAACCGCGCCGCTTCATCGCACAAATATCGCTCCATGAACAAATTTGGTTCTACGCCGATCCACCGTACGTCGTTGCCCCGAAAGTAGCGAAGATTGATTCCCGTTCCCGGCCCGATCTCGAGCACGGTCCCGGAAAGTCCCGCGAATAGCCGCTCCTTGTATTTCCCCGCGAACTGCTCATAGCGCCCGCTGAATCGCGAGATCGCCCATGCGAACATTCGCTGGTTGAGACCCGCGCCCGGCTTATCCATTCGCGAGCTCCGTTGTTCGATCAAACAGCACCGAGGCGATGAGCGCTCCGAACCCGATTAGATCCAATACTGCCGAGATCGCGTGCCCGAACTCCCAGTGTCTGCGAGCATTCATCCACCTATCGGGTAGCGGTATCGTCGTCCACCGCGCCATTTCGGCATTTGCAGGCGCCACTATCGCAAACCACACCGCCAGCCCCGCCGCGACACAGATCGTCGCTATCAGCGTGAGTGCAAAACTTGGCTTTCGACCGCGCACCAGAAAGCAAAGCACGATCAGCAGCACCACTGCGCCCATTTCGGCTGGCGCGCCCACCCAAGCAAAATACGGATACAGCGTATGCTGCACGGCCATGTACAAATTCTGGTCGTACTTGAATTTTTGGGGCATCTCCAGAAAGTGGCTGAAAGTGAGCGAAAGCGTAATCGCCGTCAGATAAATACAGACGAACCGCCAGATTTTTAGACGCATCTCTTCCCATATGTACCGCTGGTCAGTAACTGGCCCCGGCCGGTCAGCCTTTTTCGCGCGAGCGCTTTCCGAGCAGTGCGGCTGCCGCCTTCCCGAATGTCTTGGCTTTTGGGTTATCCAGAAAAGTCCATTGCACGGCTCGCAGCAGAAATGGCGGCTGGAACGATGGGTCAGTCTGCCGGCGGCGCGCAACTAGGTCCGTCAGCATCTCGCGTGGAGCTTCCCGCACTTCATCGAGCATCGCTACCTGGTGCACACACGAAATGCTGCAGTAAGGGGCACACGCCTTTTCCGTATGGAACTCCCGTTCCAGGTCTTCGTTCGTGTAGGAGGCGAGCGGCTTCGCCGGATAGCCGCGCTGCTGCGAGCAGTAATGTACCAGCCCGTCTTCGCAGATATACAGAAACCTGCTGCCGGCGCGGCACTGCCACGTCGTAGGCTCACCCTGCACAAGCTTGTCTTGAAAATGATCGAAGTGCGAAAACGAGAAGACGGCGGTCTCTAGTTTGCGGATCTCATCGTAGATCCGGATTTGTGCCGCGGGCAACGGACGCGTCTGGCCGGTTCCGTCGTGCAGAATGCCAACCGTGCTGTTGAAGCCGAGCGCGCGCGCGCGCCGCGCGATGGTAAGTGCATCTTCCGGATTTCGCACGTCGGCGCCCAATACCGTATTGACGGTCACCGCAAAATCAGCGTGCTCCGCCAGCCACTCGAGCTTCCGGTCCAACACCTTGAGGCTCTTCTTCGACGTGTCGTCCGGCTGCACATTATCGATGCTGATTTGCAGGTAGTCGAGGCCCGCGGCGTTCAGCTTGCGAATGCGATCTGGTGTAAGTAAATAGCCGTTGGTGATCAGTGTCGCCATTGCGCCGGTCGCGCGAATACGGCGGAGAATATCGTCGCATTGTGGATGCAGCAGCGGTTCACCGCCGCTCAAGGTGATGATCGTGGTGCCAAGTTCACCCAGCCGGTCGATGCGCTGCAGCATTTCCTCGATCGGCACCGGCTTCGAAAATGAGTCGTACTCGTTACAGTATGAGCACGCGAGATTACACCGTCGAATCGGGATAATCTGCGCCAGAATCGGATGCCGCTTCGATTCCATAGCGCGGGCAAAAACCTGCACTTCCCGCAGTTTTCGAGAAACCTGGCTTCGAATGTGCATCTGTCTATAACTCTATGACGCAGTCCGTTGTCCTATAGAACTGGAAATCTTTGCCGCATAACGGTGTCTACTATTCTTTCAATTGTGAGGGCCTGCACTGCTGACCAATCGCGATGCCTGCTCCGCTTTAGGACGCTTTCCAAAGGACTGACATGACGACTTACCAATACGCGACGGTACACGGCCGAAAGATTTTTTATCGTCAGGCGGGTGACAAAAATGCCCGTACCATCGTGCTGCTGCACGGCTTTCCCACCTCATCGCACATGTTCCGTGATCTGATTCCAAAGCTGTCAGATCGCCTCCATGTGATTGCGCCGGATTACATTGGTTTCGGCTATAGCGATGCGCCGAATACCAACGAGTTCAAGTATACCTTCGACAATCTGGCGGCGCACGTGGAGGAATTGCTCTTCAGCGTTCTCGGCCTGAAGAAGTTCAGCATCTATGTGCAGGACTACGGCGCCCCGGTAGGCTATCGAATCGCTTCAAAGCATCAGGACGCGATTGAAGGCATTGTGGTTCAAAACGGCAACGCGTATGTGGAAGGGATTGGCGAAGCGTTTAACCCCATGAAGCCGTTTTGGGCGGATCGCAATGCTGAAACGGAGAAGCCGGTGCGGGGACTACTCACGAAGGAGACAACTGTCTTTCAATACACGCACGGTGTCAAAGACCCGCAGCGGATCAGTCCGGATGCCTATACGTTCGACCAGTTCCTTCT